>JAABUM010000795.1_pt1 | contig 51622 bp, 46 predicted proteins | sample 5559161 | NCBI WGS metagenome assembly JAABUM01 (sample SAMN10711868, study PRJNA513369) | rock metagenome | isolation source: Antarctica rocks | place: Antarctica: Victoria Land, Siegfried Peak nord
GAAGTCGATGAGCATGACCCGGATGCCGTTGAGCGCGTGGTAGAGCACGGCCCCGACCAGGCCGACCTCCATCAGGTTGATCAGCGGGTTCTTGTACGTGTCGATGATCCGGTCGTACGAGTCGGGAGAGACGCGCACGAGCGCGGTGTCGAGCACGTGACTGAACAGGAAGAAGAAGACGAGGACCCCAGTGACGCGGTGCGCGACCCAGGACCACATCCCCTCGCGCCCGCGGTAGAGCGAGCCGGCCGGCTTTGCCACCTCGAAACACCTCTCTCGCGCCAGGCCGCCATCGTATGGTCGGCCCCCGACAGAAACCCTCGTGGCGACCTGGTCAGATTGCCCGCTGCTGGCCTGGTCAGCAGCGCGAATAGCAGTGGGCTGGGCCACGTCCGGCGCGACTAGCGTGAACCGGGTGCCGGGCTGCTGGGCCGACGGCAGTGACCCGCTGCTCGCCGACTACCACGACGCCGAGTGGGGCCGGCCGGTCACCGACACTCGCGGCCTCTACGAGCGGCTCTGCCTCGAGGGGTTCCAGTCGGGCCTGTCGTGGCGGACGGTCCTCGCCAAGCGGCCGGCCTTCCGACAGGTCTTCGCCGGGTTCGACCCCCCGGCTGTCGCCGCCTTCGGCCCGGACGACATCGAGCGCGCCATGCTCGATGCCCGCATTGTCCGTAACCGCCGCAAGATCGAGGCGACGGTGGCGAACGCGCGGGCCGTGCTCGCGCTCGACGAGCCGCTGCCCGCGTTGATCTGGTCAGCAGCCCCGGCGCCTGGGCCCGCACCGGTGTCGCTCAACCACGTCCCAGCGAGCTCTCCGGAGTCGGTGGCGCTCGCTCGCGACCTGCGCCGGCGCGGCTTCGCCTTCGTCGGGCCCACGACCGTCTACGCACTGATGCAGGCGTGCGGGCTGGTCAACGACCATCTCGCGAGCTGCCCGGTGCGGGCGGAGGTGGAGGCGGAGCGACGGGCGGTCGCGTCGCCGACGGGCTGATCGTGGCAGGGTCAGGCGCGCACTCGTGCTGTGGCCGCTTTGGCGCCGCGGCACCTCACGGCAGGAGACAGCAGCGTGGAGAACGTCCAGGTCCTTACCCATCCCCTTGCCGCCGCTCGGCTTACCACCCTGCGGGACGCCTCGACCGACCGGCTCGCCTTCCGGGTCGCGCTCCGTGAGCTCGCGATGATGCTGGTGTACGAGGCGACGCGCGACCTGAGGACGGTCTCCTTCGAGGTCGCCACCCCACTGACGTCGGCGCCGGGCTCCCGGCTCGCCGATGTCCCGCTGCTGGTCCCGGTGCTGCGGGCCGGGCTCGGGATGGCGCAGGCCGCGCTCGACCTGCTGCCCGAGGCACAGACCGGCTTCGTGGGCCTGGCGCGTGACGAGCAGACCCACCAGCCCCGGGCGTACCTGGAGTCGTTGCCCGACCGGCTCGAGAGGCGCCCCGTGCTCGTGCTCGACCCCATGCTGGCGACGGGCGGGTCACTCATGGCCTGCCTCGACATGCTGGCCAGCCACGGGGCCACCGATGTCACCGTCGTCTGCGTCCTCCCCGCCCCGGAGGGGGTGGCGAGGCTGCAGGAGCGCATGCCTCCGGTCCGCCTCGTGACAGCCGCCATCGACCAGGGCCTGGACGAGAACGCCTTCATCGTCCCGGGACTCGGCGATGCGGGGGACCGCCAGTTCGGTGAGGTCTGAGCCGCTGGACCACAGCCCCTCCCGCTCAGGCGGGTGGTGCCAGCCGGGGCGTGAGCTCGGCCTGCACCTCCTCCAGCACGGCGTCGAGCCGGGTGCGGGTGCCGGCGAGATCCTGGCCGGTATCCGCCGCGGTGGCCGTCGCCTCGAGGTAGGCCTTGAGCTTGGCTTCGGTGCCGCTCGGCCGTACCACCGCGCGCACGTCGTCGCTCCGCAGCACGACGCCGTCGGTGGGCGGCAGCCCGTTCCATCCGGTCCGCAGGTCGACGAGCTCGACGGCCCGCCCGGCAAGCGTGGCCGGAGGGTCAGCGCGCAGCTGCTGGAGGATGGCGGGGGCGTGCCCGGCGTTCGCGAGGCGCACGGTCACCGGCCAAGTGAGGCTGAGACCGATCTCGCGGGCGAGGTCGTCAAGCCGGTCGAGCAGCGTGCGGCCGACCCGGCGCTCGGCCGCCGCTGCCTCAGCGAGCAGCAATGCCGCGCTGATGCCGTCCTTGTCGCGGACGACGCGCGGTCCGGCTGCGTAGCCAAGCGCCTCCTCGTACCCGAAGACCAGGTCGGGGGACGCCCGCATGATCCACTTGAACCCGGTCAGCGTCGTCGTGCACGGAACACCGCGGGCGTCCGCGAGCCGCGCCAGGGCCGAGGATGAGACCAGGCTCGTCGCCACCGGGCCGGGCCGGCTGCGCAGCACGTGGTCGGCGAGCAGCAGCCCGAGCTCGTCGCCGGTCAGCAGCCGCCCTCGCACGGCCGCCGCGAGCCGGTCGGCGTCGGGGTCGTTGGCGAGTGCGACGTCAGCGCCGGTGTCGGCGGCCAGTGCCAGCAGCAGGTCGCAGGCTCCTGGCTCCTCAGGGTTGGGGTAGCGCACGGTCGGGAAGTCGGGGTCGGGGTTGGCCTGCTGCGCGACGACCACCGGCGCCGGGAAGCCGGCCGCAGCGAAGGTCTGCTGCAGTACCCGCAGGCCGACGCCGTGCAGGGGGGTGTAGGCCACGCGCACCGCGCGTGCAGGGGCAGCGGGGTCGGTCGTCAACAGCCGCACGACCGCTTGCACGTACTCGTCGACGATCTCCTGCCCCAGCCGGACGGGCGACGCTCCCAGGGTGACGAGCCGCGCGGGACCGGTCGACTGCGCAGCCGCCTCGATCTCGGCATCGGCCGGCGCTACCAGCTGAGCTCCGGCGGCCGCGGGGTCGCCGCCAGCGGCCCTCGCCCCGAGGTAGACCTTGTAGCCGTTGTCACCGGCCGGGTTGTGGCTCGCCGTCATCATCACGCCCGCGTCGGCCGCGAGGTACCGAACCGCGAACGCGAGCACCGGCGTCGGCAGCGCCTCGGGCAGCAGCACGGCCTCGAGCCCGGCACCCGCGAGCACGCGTGCCGCGTCATCTGCCAACGCGGCGCTGCGGTGCCGGCCGTCCCACCCGATGACCACTCGCCCGCTCGCGCCGCACGCCTGCCGCAGCCACGCCGCCAGCCCCGCGCTGGTGCGCCGGAGGACGGCCGTGTTCATGCCAGCCGGCCCAGGCTGCATCGGCCCGCGCAACCCCGCGGTGCCGAACGTCAGGGGGGCGGCGAAGCGGGCCCGCAGCTCACCAAGCGCGTCGGCATCGCCCCGCTCGGCCGGTGCGACGAGCCCCGCGAGCTCGGCGCGGTCGGCCTCGTCGGGGTCGTCGTCGAGCCAGGTCCGCGCGCGGCGCAGCAGCTCGTCGTCGCTGTGCCCCGTCATCCCGCGATGGCGCCGATGACGTCGGCCAGCAGCTCGCCCATCGCCTCAGCAGCCGTCGCACCCGCGGTCAGCACGTTGGCGTGGTCGAGCACCTCGCCGCCCAGCCCCGCCGCAAGGTTGGTCACCAGGGAGATGGCCAGCACCTCAGCCCCTTCCGCCCGGGCGGCGACCGCCTCGTGGACCGTCGACATCCCGACCAGGTCGGCGCCGATCACCTGCAGCATCCGGATCTCGGCCGGCGTCTCGTACTGCGGCCCCGACATCCCCGCGTAGACCCCTTCAGCCAGCTCGGGCCGCGCCTGACGGGCCAGGGCGCGCAACCGGGCGCTGTACACGTCGGTCAGGTCGACGAACCGGGGGCCGACGAGCGGAGAGCGCCCGGTCATGTTGATGTGGTCGGACACCAGCACCGGCTGGCCCACCGCGAGGCCGGGGCGCAGGCCGCCGCAGGCGTTCGTCAGCGCGACGGTCGAGCAGCCGGCCGCGCAGGCAGCCCGAACGGCGGCGACGACGACCGACAGGTCGTGGCCCTCGTAGGCGTGCACCCGCCCGAGGAAGGCGAGCACCAGCCGGCCGCCCGGGGTGCGGATCGAGCGCACCTCGTCGGCGTGCCCCGCCACCCCGCTTGCCGACAGCCCCAGCGCGCTCGCCGGTACCGCGGCGATCGTCTCCCCGATGCGGTCGGCCGCCCCGCGCCAGCCGGAGCCCAGCACGACGGCGAGGTCGTGGTGCCCGGCGCCGGTCTCGGCAGCGATCCGGAGCGCGTGGGCGGCGGCGTCGTCGGTCATGCACGGCACGGTAGGGGACGCATCCGACAGCCTGCTTCCGAGCAGCCCACTGCTCCGTAGGATCACGCCATGGCAGAGCAGGCAGCGGAGCGGTTGACGGAGTCGGGCGAGCCCATCGCCCTGCAGTACGGGCCGGACGACCTCAAGCCCGGGCTGCCAGAGCGCCTGGGCGACGCCGGCAGCTACCCCTACACCCGCGGCGTCTACCCCAACATGTACACCGGCCGGCCGTGGACCATGCGGCAGTACGCCGGCTTCGGTACCGCCAAGGAGTCCAACGAGCGCTACCGGCAGTTGGTCGCCGCGGGCACCGGCGGGCTGTCGGTCGCCTTCGACCTGCCGACCCAGATGGGCTACGACTCCGACGCCCCGATCGCATCGGGCGAGGTCGGCAAGGTGGGGGTGGCCATCGACTCGATCGAGGACATGCGCACGCTGTTCGACGGGCTCCCGCTCGACGAGGTGTCGACCTCGATGACGATCAACGCGCCGGCCAGCATCCTGCTGCTGCTTTACCAGCTGGTCGCCGAGGAGATGGGCGTCAGCGGCGACAAGATCACGGGGACGATTCAGAACGACATCCTCAAGGAGTACATCGCCCGCGGCACCTACATCTTCCCGCCGGCACCTTCGCTGCGGCTGGTCAGCGACACCTTTGCCTACTGCCACGCCGAGACTCCGCGGTGGAACACCATCTCCATCTCCGGCTACCACATGGCCGAGGCGGGCGCCACGCCGGTGCAGGAGATCGCCTTCACCCTCGCCGACGGCATCGAGTACGTGCGGGCCGCGGTCAAGGCCGGCCTGCACGTCGATGACATCGGCCCAAGGCTGTCGTTCTTCTTCGTCGCGCGGACCACGCTGCTCGAGGAGGTCGCGAAGTTCCGGGCGGCCCGGCGCATCTGGGCACAGGTGATGCGTGACGAGTTCGGCGCGCAGAACCCGAAGTCGCTGATGCTGCGCTTCCACACCCAGACCGCCGGCGTGCAGCTGACCGCCCAGCAGCCGGAGGTGAACATGGTCCGCGTGGCAGTGCAGGGCCTGGCCGCGGTGCTGGGCGGCACGCAGAGCCTGCACACCAACTCCTTCGACGAGGCCATCGCACTGCCGACCGTCAAGGCGGCCACCCTGGCGCTGCGCACCCAGCAGGTGCTCGCGTACGAGACCGACGTGCCGAAGACCGTCGACCCGTTCGCCGGCTCCTACGCGGTCGAGGCGATGACGGATGAGGTCGAGCGCAAGGCCCGCGAGCTGATGGATGCCATCGAGCAGCGCGGCGGAGCCGTCGCCGCCATCGAGCAGGGCTTCCAGAAGGGCGAGATCGAGAAGTCGGCCTACACGGTCGCGCTGGAGATCGAGTCGGGTGAGCGGACCGTGGTCGGGGTCAACCGGTTCATCTCCCCGGGGGAGCGGTACGAGCCGTTGCGGGTCGACCCGACCATCGAGTCCGGCCAGCGCGAGCGGCTCGCCAAGCTGCGCGCCGAGCGCGACGGCGAGCAGGTCACCCGCTGCCTCGATGCCCTCAAGGAGGCAGCCCGGGGCACGGACAACGTGCTTCACCCGATGAAAGAAGCGCTGCGGGCGCACGCGACGGTCGGTGAGGTCAGCGACGCGCTGCGGGAGGTGTGGGGCACCTACACCCCGCCGGACGCCTTCTGATGGCGCGCGCGAGCGGGCCGCCCGAGGTGCCGCTCGACCGTGGTGAGTTCGTCGAGGTGGCCCTGCGCGGCATCCTGCGCGACCCGGAGGGCCCCGGCCGGCTCGTCGCGGCGGCGGAGCGGTTCGTCGGCCGCAGCTTCGCCCGTCGCCGGTGGCTGCTGCTGACCAACAAGCGGCTGGTCATGCTGCGTGATCGGGCGCCCTCCAGCTACGGCGAGGACGACTGGTACGACGTCAGCGTCGACAGGCGCAGCGTCCGGGCGGGCCTGCCGGTGGTCCGGGGCGACATCTGTGTCGTCGGGCTGGTCTGGCGCGGCCCGCAGGCCGGGACCCGGTCCGATGCGCGGCAGGGCTCGCACTCGCTCCTGCTGCCGGCCACGGTGTATCGCGAGGCCGAGCGCTTCGCCCGCTCGCTGGGCGCCCGCTGAGTGGGGGCTGACGCCGGCGGCACGAGCTCCTGACCACGTCGATCGACGAGTAGGTACTGTCGGCACGCGGTTGCTGGCGTCGGCGCCGAGGACTGAAGGAGTGCGCGCTCGGTGGAGATTCCCTTCGCGTCGTCCCCACGCGCGAGCCTCGGGGTGGAGTGGGAGCTCGAGCTCGTCGACCGCGAGACCCGCCAGCTCGCGAGCGCCGCGAGCGGCCTGCTGGCCGAGATCGGCGCGCCGTTCGAGGGCGAGCACCCCAAGGCCAAGCACGAGCTGCTCGAGTCGACGGTCGAGATCATCACCGGGATCTGCGGGACCGTAGCAGAGGCCAAGGCCGACCTCGGGACGACCCTGGCCGAGGTCAGCGCCGCGGCCCAGACGCGCGGGCTCGGGGTGATGTGCAGCGGCACCCACCCGACCACCGACTGGGCCACGCAGGAGATCAGCCCCAACCCGCGGTACGCCCGGCTGGTCGAGACCATGCAGTGGCTCGCCCGCCGGCTGCAGATCTTCGGGGTGCACGTGCACGTCGGGGTGCGCTCACCCGAAAAGGCCATCCCCATCGTCAACGCCCTGACCGCGTATGTCCCGCACTTCCTCGCCCTGTCCGCGTCGTCGCCGTACTGGATCGGCACCGACACCGGCCTCGCCTCAGCCCGCTCGAAGGTCTTCGAGGGGCTCCCGACCGCCGGCCTGCCTTACGACCTTTCGGGCTGGAACGAGTTCGAGGACTTCATGGACACCCTCGTCTCGTCCAAGACCATCGAGTCGGTCCGCGAGGTGTGGTGGGACATCCGGCCGCACCCTGGCTTCGGCACGGTCGAGCTGCGCATCTGCGACGGCCTGCCGACGCTGCACGAGATCGGGGCCGTCGCGGCGCTCAGCCAGTGCCTGGTCGACCAGCTCGACACCCAGTTCGACCGGGGCTACGGCCTGCCGCGGCCCAAGGAGTGGGTGGTACGCGAGAACAAGTGGCGTGCCGCCCGCTACGGGCTCGACGCCCAGCTGATCCTCGACGAGCGCGGCAGCACCCGCCCGCTGCGCGACGCGCTGAACGAGCTGGTCGACGACCTGCGGCCGCGGGCGGCTCGGCTGGGCTGCTCAGAGGAGCTGGACGCCGTCAGCGACATCCTCGAGGGGGGCGCCAGCTACCAGCGGCAGCGCGCGGTCGCGGAGGCCAACGGCGGCGACCTCACCGCCGTCGTCGACAGCCTGCTCGCCGAGATGGCGGCCGGCCGGCCGCTGCCGATGGTTCCGGCGGTGGGATGAGCCCGGCTGGCCCGAACCGCCGTACGAGCTGCGCCTCGAGGAGCCGCGCTGATGTCGGCCACCGAACGAGCACGGCTGAATGAGTGCCGACGAGCAGCAGGCGAGTCCCGGGTTCACGGCGCGCGCAGCCGTCGACGGCTGGGTCAGCGAGCACGAGGACGACCTCATCGCCTTGCGCAGGCACCTGCACGCTCACCCTGAGCTGGGGCGGGGCGAGCACGCGACGACGGACCTGGTCGCCCAGCGACTGACGCAGGCAGGGCTCGTGCCGCAGCGGCTGCCGGGCACCGGCCTGTGGTGCGACATCGGCACCGGCGATCGCGTGGTCGCGCTGCGCGCCGACCTTGACGCCCTGCCGCTGCAGGACGCCAAGAGCGCCCCCTACCGCTCCAAGACGGCCGGTGTCTGCCATGCCTGCGGGCACGATGCGCACACCGCGATCGCGGTCGGGGTCGCCCTGCTGCTGGCCGAGCTGGACGCGGCGGGGCGGCTGCCCGGCCGGGTCCGGATGATCTTTCAGCCTGCCGAGGAGATCATGCCCGGGGGTGCGCTCGACGCGGTCGCCGCGGGCGTGCTGGAGGGCGTGTCGACGATCCTCGCGGTGCACTGCGACCCCGCGCTCGACGCCGGGCTCGTCGGCCTGCGCGTCGGGCCGATCACCGCAGCCGCCGACCGGGTGGAGGTTCGGCTCACCGGCCCGGGCGGGCACACGTCGCGTCCGCAGAACACCGTCGACCTGGTCTACGCGCTCGGTCGGGTGCTGACCGAGCTGCCCGCCGCGCTGACCCGCGTGGTCGACCCACGAGCGGCGATGACGCTGGTGTGGGGAATGGTGTCGGCCGGAACCGTGCCCAATGCCATCCCCGACGTGGGCGTCGCGCGCGGCACCCTGCGGGTGCTCGACCACGATGCCTGGCAGCAGGCGCCGAAGGTGATCGACCGTTTCGCCGCCGCTATCGCCGGTTCGTACGGGGCCGGCGTCACCGTCGACTACACCCGAGGCGTGCCGCCCGTCGTCAACAGCGCGTACGGCATAGAGCTGCTGCGCCAGGCGACCGAGTTGGCACTCGGCCCGGGTAGCGGGGTCCCCACCCCGCAGTCCCTCGGCGGCGAGGACTTCGGCTGGTACCTCGAGCACACCTCAGGAGCGATGGCGCGGCTCGGCACCCGGGTTCCTGGTGGCGCGACCCATGACCTGCACCAGTCGAGTTTCGACATCGACGAGCGGGCCCTGGCGGTCGGGGTCAGGCTGTTGGCGACAGCCGCGCTGCTGGGCCTGGCGGACTGAGCGCGCGCGGCTTGCTGAACGTCAGCCGAGCCGGTCCCAGCTACTCCGGCGCGGAGCGGCACGGCCGGGCCCGCAGCTCGGCCACGTAGTCACTCGGCGCACCGGCCTTCTCGGCGGCGTCGGCCGTGAGCTTGAGGTACCGGCAGGAGGGCAGGCCGCCCTCGTAGGCGCGCAGCAGGTAGGTCCAGGCGAGGCAGTCACCCTCGAGCGCCGACACCCGCACCCGGATCTTCTCGTAGACCCCGACCGACGCGCCCTCCCACTCGTCGAGCACCTTGGCGTCGATGTCGGTGACGTCGTAGAGCATCACGTAGACCCGGCCGGCGGGGTCCGGGACGATGGTCGCGAGCGCTCCCTCCCAGCCGACGTCCTCGCCGCCGAAGGTGAGCCGCCACCCCTCCAGCCACCCGGCGTCGCCGACCGGCGAGTGCGGGCACCGCTCCCGCATCTGCTCGGGGTCGAGGTTCGTCCCGTACGCCGCGTAAAGGGCCACGGGGCGAATCTAGACGGCGCGGCTGAGCCCGATCAGCTGCCCCGTCCGGACACCCCGTGGAGCAGACTGGACGAGTGACGAGTATCGCTGTGCTGGGCGGCGGGCCGGGCGGCTACGAGGCGGCGCTCGTAGCGGTCGAGCTCGGGGCCGACGTGACCCTGGTCGACGCCGACGGCATCGGCGGCGCCTGCGTGCTGACCGACTGCGTGCCCTCCAAGACGCTGATCGCCACCTCGGAGCTGCTCACGACGATGCGCGGAGCCGACGGGCTCGGGGTCGACGTCGACGGAGCCCGCGCCGACGTCGGTCACGTGTTCGGGCGCATCCATACGCTGGCGACCGCGCAGTCCCATGACATCGCCGGGCGGCTGACCCGCGAGGGCGTCCGGGTGCTGAGCGGGTCCGGACGGCTGGCCGGGCCGCACTGCCTGGAGGTCTCGTCGGCAGATGGCCAGACCACGCGGGTGGAGGCCGACGTCGTCCTGCTCGCGGTCGGGTCCAGCCCGCGGGTGCTGCCCGGAGCCGAGCCCGACGGCGAGCGCATCCTCGACTGGCGCCAGCTGTACGACCTGCCCGCGCTGCCGGAGCACCTGATCGTGATCGGGTCGGGAGTGACCGGCGCGGAGTTCGCGTCGGGTTTCCGTGCCCTGGGCTGCGAGGTGACGCTCGTGTCGTCCCGCGAGCGCGTGCTGCCCGGCGAGGACGCCGATGCGGCCAACGTGCTCGAGGACGTCTTCCGGCGACGCGGCATCACCGTGCTCAACCGCTCACGAGCCGCGAGGGTGCGCAGGTGCGGGAGCGGCGCCGGGGAGGGGGTCGAGGTCGAGCTGACCGACGGGCGCGTCGTCGCCGGCTCGCACGCCTTGATGGCCGTCGGTTCGGTCCCGCGGACCGCCGGGATCGGCCTTGAGGAGGCGGGGATCAAGCTCGGGCCGGGCGGCCACATCGCCGTCGACCGGGTGTCGCGCACCTCGGTCCCCGAGGTCTACGCCAGCGGTGATTGCACCGGGGTGCTGCCGCTGGCCTCCGTTGCCGCCATGCAGGGGCGCATCGCCATGTGGCACGCGCTGGGCGAGGCGGTCGCGCCGCTGCAGGTGAGGGTCGTGTCGGCCAACGTGTTCACCGACCCCGAGATCGCCACCGTCGGCATCTCGCAGGAAGCGGTGGAGTCGGGCTCGGTCGCGGCCGACGTGGTGAAGTTGCCGTTGGCGACCAACGCGCGCGCCAAGATGCAGGGGATGCGCGACGGCTTCGTGAAGCTGTTCGCCCGGCCCGACGTGGGGACGGTGCTCGGCGGAGTCGTCGTCGCGCCGCACGCGAGCGAGCTGGTGCTGCCGATCTCGATGGCCGTGCAGCACAACCTCACCGTCGACCAGGTGGCCCACACATTCGCGATCTACCCGTCGCTCGCCGGCTCGCTGACCGAGGCGGCGCGCCAGCTCATGCCGCACGAGAAGGCGGCGGTTGCGGGCTGAGCCGCGGGTTTGAGCCGGGCGCCGGCGAACCCCTACTCGTCCTCCTCCGGCTTCGTGATCGGGGGGAGGCCGGCCTGCTCGAGGCGCCGGTTGCGGAAGTAGCCGCTGGTCGCGTAGCCCATGAACACGGCGCCCAGAGCGAGAAAGGCGACGATCGAGACCCGAAGGCTCGGCTGCCCTGGCAACAGGCCGAAGGCGATGACGAACGGCAGCATGAGCAGCATCGGGCGGCGGGCCTGGCGGTGGCGCCACCCCGGCGACATGAGGTCACGCTCCACCCACGGGCGGTACCGAGGCGCCAGCGCCCCGCCCATCAGGTAGCTCAGCCGGCCGGGCAGCGGGGGGCGCTCGGGCCGGCCGAGCGGGCGCGGTGCCGCCGGCTCGGGAGCCGTCATGTCAGTCGGTGATCTCGCAGATGACGGCGCCGCTGGACACCGGTGCGCCGACCTCGGCGGTGAGGCCGGTGACCGTGCCGGCCTTATGCGCGTTGAGGGGCTGCTCCATCTTCATCGCCTCGAGCACGACGATGAGCTGACCCGCCTCGACGGGGTCGCCGTCGCTCACGCCCAGCTTGACGATGGTGCCCTGCATCGGGCTGGTGAGCGCGTTGCCGCCGGCCGCGGCTGCGGCACTCTTGGCTCGCCGCCCGGACGGCTTCGCGCGCTTGGCCGACCCCGCTGCCGCAGCACCCAGCCCGCCCGGGAGGACGACCTCCAGCCGGCGGCCGCCGACCTCGACCACGACGTGCTCGCGCGGCTCGGCATCGGCCTCGGCGTCGGTCCCGCCGGAGAACGGCGGGACGGTGTTGTCGAACTCGGTCTCGATCCACCGGTTGTGGATGGTGAACGCCTCGTCCGGGTCCTGCGGGGCGAAGGCCGGGTCGCGGACGACGAGCCGGTGGAAGGGCAACGCGGTCGCCATCCCCTCGACGACCAGCTCGTCGAGGGCGCGCCGCGAGCGCTCGAGCGCCTCCTGCCGCGACCCGCCAGTCACGATGATCTTGGCGAGCAGGGAGTCGAACTGGCCGCCGATGACGGCGCCGCTCTCGATGCCGGTGTCCACGCGGACGCCCGGGCCGAGCGGGGGCACGAACCGGGTCACGGTGCCGGGCGCCGGCAGGAAGCCGCGCCCCGGGTCCTCGCCGTTGAGCCGGAACTCGAACGAGTGGCCCCGCGGTGCCGGGTCCTCGAGCGTGAGCGGCTCACCATCGGCGATGCGGAACTGCCAGCGAACCAGGTCGATGCCCGTGACCTCCTCGGTCACCGGGTGCTCGACCTGCAGTCGTGTGTTGACCTCCAGGAACGAGACCAGGCCGTCCTGGCCGACGAGGAACTCGCAGGTGCCAGCACCGGTGTAGCCGGCCGCGGCGCAGATCTTCTTGCTGGCCGCATAGATGTTGGCGGTCTGCTCCTCGGTGAGGAACGGGGCCGGGGCCTCCTCGACGAGCTTCTGGTAGCGGCGCTGCAGCGAGCAGTCGCGCGTGCTGACGACGACGACCTTCCCGCTGGCATCGGCGAGCACCTGCGTCTCGACGTGGCGGGGCCGGTCGAGGTAGCGCTCGACGAAGCACTCGCCACGGCCGAAGGCGGCTACGGCCTCGCGCACCGCACTGTCGTACAGCTCGGTGACCTCGTCCATCTCGCGCGCCACCTTGAGGCCGCGGCCGCCGCCGCCGAACGCCGCCTTGATCGCGATGGGCAGGCCGTACTCCTTCGCGAAGGCGACGACCTCGTCGGCGCCCGCTACCGGGTCGGGCGTGCCCGGCGCCATCGGCGCACCCACCTCGAGGGCGATGTGCCGGGCCTGGGTCTTGTCGCCGAGCTTGCGGATGGCGTCCGGAGGCGGCCCGATCCACGTCAGCCCGGCATCCATCACCGCTTGGGCGAAGTCGGCGTTCTCCGACAGGAAGCCGTAGCCGGGGTGCACCGCGTCGGCCCCGCACCGCTTGGCGACGTCGAGCAACTTGTCGATGGCGAGGTAGGACTCAGCCGCGGTAGTGCCGCCGAGCGCGAACGCCTCGTCGGCCACCCGAACGTGCAGCGCATCGCGGTCGGGGTCGGCGTAGACCGCGACTGAGGTCAGGCAGTGGTCGGCGCAGGCACGTGCGACGCGGACGGCGATCTCACCGCGGTTGGCGATCAGGACCTTGCGCACGTGGCTCCCCACTCGGGCGACGGATATAGGCGTGAGTCTAGGAGATCGTCTGCTGGCCGCTCGGCTGCGCCAGCCGAGGTGGTCACCAGCCGGCCCGGGTGCGGGTGCCCTTCTCAAAGCCCGACGCCTGCCACTCGCCCGGTCCGACGTGCACCGCCCGGCGCAGCTGGGCCCGGCGCGAGGACCAGGCTGAGGCGACCGGGGCCGGCGGCTCGTCACCGGCCGCACGGGCGGCCAGCACGGCGACGAGCGCGGCCAGCTCCTCGGGCGACGGCTCACCGCGCACGATCCGCAGCAGCGGGCGCTGCGGCTCGGCTGGCGCTGTGTCCTCAGCCGGCGCTCCTCCACTCACAGCCACACGGTTCGTGTCGTCGACCCGCTCGGCTGGCGCCTCGCTCTCTCCTCCACTCACAGCGGGATGTTCCCGTGCTTCTTCGGCGGCAGCGACTCCCGCTTGTTCCGCAGCAGCCGCAGCGAGCGGATGACCTCACGGCGGGTCTCGCTCGGCGCGATCACCGCGTCGACGTAGCCCCGCTCGGCGGCGATGTAGGGGTTGGCGAAGGTGTCTGCGTAGTCGGTGATGAACTCCGCGCGCAGCGCCTCGACGTCCTTGCCCTGTTTCCCGGCGGTGATGAGCTGCCGCCGCCGGATGATGTTGACCGCCCCCTGCGCCCCCATCACCGCGATCTCGGCCGTCGGCCACGCCAGCTCGATGTCACTGCGCAGGTGCTTGGAGCCCATGACCACGTAGGCGCCGCCGTAAGCCTTGCGGGTGATCACCGTGACCTTGGGGACGGTGGCCTCGGCGTAGGCGTAGATGAGCTTGGCGCCACGGCGGATGATGCCCGCCCACTCCTGGTCGGTGCCGGGCAGGAAGCCCGGCACGTCGACGAACGTCACGACCGGGATGTTGAAGGCGTCGCAGGTGCGGACGAACCGGCTTGCCTTCTCGCTCGCGTCGATGTCGAGCGTGCCCGCGTACGACATCGGCTGGTTGGCGACGATGCCGACGCTGCGGCCGTCGACCCGCCCGAAGCCCGTGATGATGTTGGTGGCCATCAGCGCCATGACCTCGGTGAACTCGCCGTCGTCGAGCACCGCCTCGATCACGGTGTGCATGTCGTACGGATGGTTCGACGAGTCCGGGATGAACGTGTCGAGCTCGGTGTCGGGCTCGAGCGTGTCGAGGTCCACCGCGTCGTACTCGGGCGGGTTCTCGAGGTTGTTGCTCGGCAGGTAGCCCAGGAGCGTCCTGGTCAGCTCGAGGCAGTCGGCCTCGTCCGTCGCCATGAAGTGGGCGACCCCACTCTTGGAGTTGTGGGTCCGGGCACCGCCCAGCTCCTCCATCTCCACGTCCTCGCCGGTGACCGTCTTGATGACGTCGGGGCCGGTGATGAACATGTGTGAGGTCTGGTCGACCATCAGCGTGAAGTCGGTGATGGCGGGGGAGTAGACCGCGCCGCCGGCGCACGGTCCCATGATCAGCGACAGTTGCGGGACGACCCCCGAGGCCATCACGTTGCGGTAGAAGATCTCGCCGTAGAGGGCGAGCCCCATGATCCCTTCCTGGATCCGGGCGCCGCTGCCGTCGTTGATGCCGACGATGGGGCAGCCGGTCTTGAGCGCCAGGTCCATGACCTTGACCATCTTCTCGCCGAACACCTCACCCAGCGAGCCGCCGAACACGGTGAAGTCCTGGCTGAACACGCAGATGGGCCGACCGTCGACGGTGCCGTATCCCGTGACCACGCCGTCGCCGTAGGGGCGGTTGGCGTCGATGCCGAAGTCGCTCGCGCGGTGCCGTGCCAGAGCGTCGAGCTCAACGAACGAGCCGGGGTCGAGCAGCGCGGCGATCCGCTCCCGGGCGGTCATCTTGCCGCGCTCGTGCTGGGCGTCGACGGCGCGCTGCGAGCCGGCGTGCGTCGCCTCGTCGGTGCGCCGCAAGAACTCGTCGAGCTTGCCGGCTGTCGTGTGGATGTCGGGCGAGGAAGTGCCCTCGCCGGGCTCGGCAGCGGTTTCGGCGGTCGGCTCGGCAGCTGGTTGGGCGGTCATGACCGCACGGTATCGGCCTCGCCGGGCGCGGTCCTTGGCGCAGTTGCACGCCCCTCCCGCGTCATGCGCCGCATGCCGGGTGCAAAGCGCCATCAACCGTGCGTCGAGCCAAGGAGCGGCGTGCGGTTGCGGCAGGCTAGGGGCGTGTACGGCGACCTCGACCGCCCCCCGCTGCCCGCGACGTCGCTGGCCCGGGCGCTCGCGCGCGACGGTTACGACCTTCGCGTGGTCCAGCGCACGGCCAGTACCAACGCCGACGTCGCCGCGGCCGCGCGCGACGGCGCACCGGAGGGGCTGGTCGTCGTCGCCGAGGCGCAGGTCGCCGGCCGTGGTCGGCTCGACCGCTCGTGGGTGTCGCCGCCGCGGGCCGGGCTGACCTTCTCGGTCCTGCTGCGGCCCCCGGCCCCCACGGGCTGGCTGCCGCTCCTGGGCGGGCTCGCCGTGGCCGTCGCGCTGCAGGAGCACGCCGGACTGCCGGCCGGCGCCGAGGTGGGGCTGAAGTGGCCGAACGACGTGCTGATCGACACGCGCAAGGTCGCCGGTCTGCTGGCTGAGGTCGTCCACACGCCGGCGACCGCAGCGCGGGGGGACAGCGTTGTCAGCTCTTCCCGCGTTGCCGTGGTGCTCGGCATCGGGCTGAACGTGCACACCCGCGCAGACGAACTGCCCAACGACGCCGCCACCAGCCTGGCGCTGGCCGGCGCCCGGCACCCCGACCGTCCGATCGTGCTGTCGGCCATCCTGCGCTCGCTGGCCCGCGCGTACGCCTCCTGGCAGGCCGACCCGTCCGCGCTGGTGGCCTCCTACCGCTCGGTCTGCACCACCATCGGGCGCGAGGTGGCGGTGCACCTGCCGCAGGACCGGGTGGTGCGCGGCACCGCCGAGTCGGTCGACGCGGACGGCAGGCTCGTCGTCGATGGCCGGCCCTTCGGCGCGGGTGACGTCGTGCACCTGCGGTAGGTGAGACAGTGCGGCGATGCCGTACCCGCGCCGGCTGCTGCTCGACGACGAGGAGATCGTCCTCGACCTGCATCCGCACTGGCGGCGCATCGCCGTTCCGGTGCTCGCGCTGCCGGTCGTGGCCGGCGTGGGGGCGTACGTCGCCGGCATCGGCCCCGACTCGTCCGCCTACCGCCTCGGAGTGCTCGTCGTCGCGATGGTGCTGCTCGCCCTGGTCAGCCTGCGACGGCTGTCACGGTGGCACGCGACGCGCTACGTCGTGACGACCCGCCGCGTCATTATTCGCTCGGGGGGGCGGCGCCGGTCGGGGCGTGACGTCGCGCTGCACCGGGTCACCGGCATCGCGCTCGACCGGGGAATGGTCGACCGGCTGTTCCGCAGCGGCGACCTCATCCTCGAGTGCGCGCGGGAGCAGACCCAGCTGGTCCTCACCGACGTGCCGGGCCTCCCGCAGGTGCACCAGACCGTCTACGAGCTGGCGGACCTGGCCGAACTGGATCAGCGGGCCGAAGCCCGGGGTGGATGATCGGCGCATGGCAGTCAACTCCGACCGCTCGAGTGAAGCCGCTGGCGCACTCGAGCGGGCTCTGCTCGGGGGCCGCGCCGATCTGACCCGTGAGGACGTCGAAGCCGACGCCCACCTCAGCAAGGAGCGGGCGCGCGGGCTGTGGCGGGCTCTCGGCTTCGTCGACGCCGCCCCCGACCAGCCAATGTTCTCGGCCGCCGACGTCGACGCCCTGCGCCGCACGACGACCCTCGCCGAGGACCGGCTCCTCGACGAGCGGGTGGTCAACACGCTGGCCCGCACCCTCGGCCAGACGATGCGCCGGCTTGCGGAGGCGCAGGTCGAGATCCTCGGCGACCTCATGGCCCACGACGAGGCTCTGGTGGAGCTCGCCAAGAAGGACCCCGAGCAGGCCGTGAGCCAGGTCGTCGAGCAGACCACTGAGTGGCTGCCCGAGCTTGAGGCGCTGCTCGTCTACGCCTATCGCCGGCACGTTCTCGCCGCCTCCCAGCGGGTTCTGGCCGGCGTCGCGGGTGTCACGGGTGAGAAGCCGGTCGTGGTGGGCTTTTGCGACATCGTCAACTACACCGCGGTCACCCGGGACATGGCGGGGCCGGACCTCGCCGACCTGGTGGAGACCTTCGAGTCCACGGCGTCGGACATCGTCGCCAGATCCGGCGGACGGGTCGTGAAGACGCTGGGCGACGAGGTGATGTTCGCCGCTGACGACCCCGAGACGGGCGCCGAGATCGGCCTCGCGCTGTCGGAGGCGTTCCGCATCGACGAGTCGGCCGCCCTCGAGCGGCTGCCCACGAGCGTGGGAGAGGTTCGCGTCGGGCTCGCCTACGGTCCGGCGCTCAGCCACGGCGGTGACCTGTTCGGCCCCGTCGTCAACCTCGCCAGCCGGTGCACGGGCGTCGCCCGCCCCGGCCGCGTGGTGTGCGAGCGCGAGCTGGCGCAGGCACTTCAGGACTCGCCGCTGGTGCAGGCGACCCGCCTGCGCACCCTGCGGGTCCGTGGCTATGGTCACCTTGCGGCCTCGGCGCTGCGTCGCAGGCACTGAAACTCCGGACACTCGCGCCGGTTCGAGAGGAGCCCCGTGAAGGTTCTGCGCACCCCGGACGAGCGGTTCGCGGGCCTGCCCGGGTGGCCGTACGAAACCCAGTACGCGACCACGTCGGACGGGCTGCGCGTCGGCTACGTCGATGTCGGCCCGCGTGACGCTCCCGTCGTCCTGATGCTGCACGGCGAGCCGACGTGGTCCTATCTCTACCGCCACGTGATCGGGGTCGTCACCGGCGCCGGCCTGCGGGCGGTTGCGCCTGACCTCGTCGGCTTCGGGCGGTCCGACAAACCCGCGGACGTCGCGGACTACTCCTACTTCGGCCACGTCGAGTGGATGCGCTCCGCCCTGTTCGACGATCTCGGGCTGCACGACGTAACGCTGCTCTGCCAGGACTGGGGCGGCCTCATCGGGCTGCGGCTGGTTGCCGAGCACCCCGAGCGGTTCGCCCGCGTGGTGGCGGCCAACACCGGGCTCCCGACCGGGGAGGCGCGGATGCCGGAAGTTTGGGAGCGCTTCCGTGACAGCGTGCTGGGGGCGGGTGAGCTGCAGGTCGGCTGGCTCGTCTCGGGCGGCTGCCGGACGCAGATGGACGATGCCACCCGAGCTGCGTACGACGCTCCCTTCCCGGACGGCTCGTACCAGGCGGGGGCCAAGGCGTTCCCGGCGCTGGTGCCCAACCGTCCGGACGACCCGGCCGGGGAGGCGCAGCGCGCAGCATGGCAGAGCCTTCAGCGGTTCGACCGGCCGTTCGTCTGTGCCTTCAGCGACAGCGACCCGATCACCCGCGGAGCCGATGTGCGGATGCGCCAGACCATCCCCGGCGCCGCTGCGCAGACCCACCCCGTGATCGAGGGCGCCGGGCACTTCCTGCAGGAGGATGCCGGGGAGCAGCTCGCGCGCGTGGTCGTCGATCTCGTCCGGAGCACCTGACAGCCGCGCGGCCAGGGTTGGCCGCCGGAGTCAGGCTGTCGACCTCAGGCCGCGTGCTCGGAGTCCGCCATCGCCACCCGTTCGGTCGTCGACGCCTGCAGGCTGGCGACCTTGGGGTGGTCGGGGTGGAGGAACACGTAGCGCTTGTAGGCCCAGAACCGGAAGATGGTCGCGAGGCCCGTGCCGACGAGGTTGCCCCAGACGTTGCTGGCAAGGGCGCTGCGCTGGTCAAGCACGTAGTAGCCGAAGCCGAGGAACGCCAGCGCAATGCCGAGACCGATCGCGCTGAGCACGATGAAGATCGCGTACTCGCGGCCGGCGCCGGTGCGAGCGCGGTGCCGGAACGACCAGTGCCGGTTGCCGATGTACGCCACCGTCGCTGCGACGATGGTCGACAGCGTCTTGGCCGTTATGGGTCCGGTGCTCATCCCGACGTGCAGCACGTTGTAGATGCCGACGTCGACGACATATGCGACGGCACCGACCACACCAAACTTGGCCAGCTCGTGGATGACGGTCTGCCACCGGTGGTACAGCTCGCGGGCGACGCTCACGAGCGACGACGGGGGGCGCGGGACACGCATCGAGGTTACCCCTGCAGGGCCCGCCGAACGCTTCCTGAAGCGCGTGTCACACGATCAGCTGAGAGGTCCCGCCGGCAGCCCCAGCGGCTGACTCGCCAGATCAGCTGGGTTGCCAGTCCAGCCGCGGTGCCTCGATGCGCGGGCAGGTGTCCATCACCATCGCGACACCAGCGTCGACCACGCGTGCGGCAGCCGCCTCGTCGACGACGCCCAGCTGGAACCACACCGCCCGGGCACCGATGGTCAGCGCGTCGTCGGCGTGCACACCGGCCGAGTCGCTGCGGCGGAACACGTCGACGACGTCAATGCCGGCGTCCACTCCGGCGGCGGCCTCGGCCAGGCTCGTGAAGCCCGTCTCCCCGAGCACGTCGTCGCCGCGAGGGCTCACCGGGATGATGCGGCGGCCGTTCTGCTGGAGCCACTGGGCGACGCCATAAGCCGGCCGGGAGCGGTCGCCGGACAGGCCGACCACGGCCCAGACCGGGAGGTCGAGCACCCGGCGGACGGTGTCAGGATCGTTTCGCCACATGGGGGCCTCTTACCCACGCATCGCTTCCTCTAGGGGCGCCCGAGCGCGCGGTACACCCAGCCGGCGTCGCGCCAGAGGTCCTTGTCGAGCGCGTTGCGACCGTCGACGATCCGCTTGAGTGCGACGACGCCCTCGAGGCTCGCCGGGTTCATCTCGCGGAACTCGCGCCACTCGGTCAGGTGCAGGACGAGGTGCGCGCCCAGAACCGCCTCGAGCGCGCTGCCGGCGAACCGCAGCTCGGGCTGCAGCTGCTGGGCGTTGGCGTTGGCGGCGGGGTCGTAGACGCATACGTCGGCGCCCTGCTGCCGGAGCGCGGCGGCGACATCGAGCGCGGGGGAGTCGCGGACGTCATCGGAGTTGGGCTTGAACGCCGCGCCGAGCACGCCGACCTTCACCCCGCCGGCGAACGAGCCGCCGGCGAGCTCGCGGGCGAGGTCGACCATCCGGGCGCGGCGCCGCATGTTGATGGCGTCGACCTCCTTGAGGAACGACAGGGCCTGGTCGACGCCCAGCTCGCCGGCGCGGGCCATGAAGGCGCGAATGTCCTTGGGCAGGCAGCCTCCGCCGAAGCCGAGGCCGGCGTGCAGGAACCGTCCTCCGATGCGGGTGTCGTAGGACAGCGCCTGGGAGAGGCGCTTGACGTCGGCGCCGGTCACCTCGCACACCTCCGCCATCGCGTTGATGAACGAGATCTTGGTGGCGAGAAAGGCGTTGGCCGCGACCTTGACCAGCTCGGCGGTCGCGTAGTCGGTGACGACGAGAGGGACGCCGGCCGCGAGCAGGGGGGCGTAGACCTCACGCAGGGTGGCCTCGCCCCGGCCATGGGGCGGCACGCCGATGACCAGCCGGTCGGGGTGCAGCGTGTCGTGGACCGCCCACCCCTCGCGCAGAAACTCCGGGTTCCATGCCAGCTCGGCGCCAGGCGGCCCTTCCGCGGCCATCCAGTCGGCCAGGCGCTGGGCCGTGCCGGCCGGGACGGTCGACTTCCCGACGACGAGCGAGCCTTCCTTGAGATGGGGCAACAGGGACCGGACGCAGCCGTTGACGTAGGTCAGGTCGGCCGCGTACTCACCGCGCTTCTGCGGCGTCCCCACGCAGATGAAGTGGACATCGCCGAACGCTCCGGCCACCTCGTAGGAGGTGGTGAAGCGCAGGCGCCCGGTCTCGACGTGCTTGGCCAGCAGCTCGGGCAGCCCGGGCTCGAAGAAGGGGACCTCGCCGCGGTGGAGCCGATCGATCTTGGCCTCGTCGACGTCGAGGCCGAGCACCTCGAACCCGAGGTCGGCCATGCACGCCGCGTGCGTGGCGCCGAGGTAACCGGTACCGATCACTGTCAGCCGGGGCGCCATCCGGTCAGGGTAGGGGATCTAGACTCTGCCGGGTGAGCTCCGACTTCGATGTCTACCTGCTGACGGACGAGCACGACCAGCTGCGCTCGTCGGTGCGCGACCTGGCCGAGGACGTCATCGCCCCGCGCGCCGCGGAGATCGACCAGACCGCGGAGTACCCGTACGACGTCCACAAGGCGCTGAAGGCTGCCGACCTGCTTGCCATCCACGTGCCCGAGCAGTACGGCGGCGCCGGCGCCGACAAGGTGGCGCACTGCATCGTCGTCGAGGAGATCGCGCGGGTCTGCGCCTCGTCCTCCCTGATCCCGATGGGCAACAAGCTGGGGACGACCGGCCTGATCCTGTCGGGCTCGGAGGACCTCAAGCGCCGCTACCTGCCCGCCGTGGCCGCCGGCGACGCCACCTTCTCGTACGCGCTGTCCGAGCGCGAAGCCGGCAGCGACGCCGCCGCGATGCGCACGCGGGCCGTCCTCGACGGCGACTCCTACGTGATCAACGGCAGTAAGATGTGGATCACGGGAGCCGGCGTGTCGACGCACTACACCCTGATGGCGGTGACCGAGCCGGGGGTGGGCGCCAAGGGGATCAGCGCGTTCGTGGTGCACGCCGACGACGCGGGCTTCTCCTACGGGGAGAAGGAGCGCAAGCTCGGGATCAAGGGCTCGCCCACTCGCGAAATTTACTTCGACGACTGCCGGATCCCGGCCGACCGCATGATCGGCGAGCCGGGCACCGGCTTCACCACAGCGCTGAAGACGCTCGACCACACCCGGCTCGGCATCGGGGCGCAGGCGGTGGGCATCGCCCAGGGTGCGCTCGACGCGGCGGTCGGCTACGTCAAGGAGCGCAAGCAGTTCGGGCGCTCGGTCGGCGAGTTCCAGGGTTTGCAGTTCATGCTCGCCGACATGGCGATGAAGGTCGAGGCAGCCCGCCATCTCGTCTACCACGCCGCGGCCAAGGCCGAGCGGGGCGACAAGAACCTGACGTTCACCTCGTCGGCGGCCAAGTGCTTCGCCTCCGACACGGCAATGTCCGTGACGACAGACGCGGTCCAGCTGTTCGGCGGCTACGGCTACGTCCAGGACTTCCCGGTCGAGCGGATGATGCGTGACGCCAAGATCACGCAGATCTACGAGGGCACCAACCAGATCCAGCGGATGGTGATGGCGCGCAGCCTGCTGAAGTAGTACGTCTGCGGCGGGTTGTCAGACGGGGTTGCACCTCAGCTCGCTGCGGCGCTGTGCGCGGTGCAGCGCGGCCCGGACCTCAGCTACCACCTCGGCACGCCGGCACTCGAGGTCGTGCACGGTGAATCTCAGGATCGTCCACCCGGCCAGCACAAGCGCGTTCTGCCGGATGCGGTCGTGCTGGAAGGCGTCCATCCCGCGTGGTACCGATAGCCGTCGATCTCGACGGCGACCAGCTCGGCTTCCCAGCCGAAATCGAGCCTGGCCAGCAGGACGCCGTCGACCCTGACCTCCAGCTGCTCCGTCGGCGGCGGCAGCCCACCTGAGGCGAACAGCAGGCGCGCTTGCGTCTCCGGCACGCTCCCGGATCGCGTCGACGCCAGCGAGAGGGTTGTCTGCGCATGCTGCGCTCGGTCCCAGGTTCGTCGCGTGCAGAGTTCCGCACGCAACGCCTCGAGGCTGACGGAGCCGGCCCGAAGCGCGGCGTCAACGGCGACCACGGCTGGCTCGGTCGGCAGCGTCCCGGCTAGGTCGAGAACCGTGCGGCAGGCTCCCGTAACCGCTATGACCCCACTGACCACCTGCACGTCGCCTGTCGACCAGTGCAAGGTGACCGTTGCCGGCGCTCGCACCCGAACCTGACTCGGTGGCATCGTGACGTGAATGCGTGATGGCGGGCGAACGAGGTCCCAGCGGTACAGGGTTGCAGCGGTCTCGTGGCTCGCGACTGCCTGAGGGCCCGCCCGCAACAGGGCGAGCACAACACCATCCGTCTGGGCAGGGACGCGGCCCGCAGCCAGGAGGATGCCGCGCTCGACAGTGACCCACTGACCGCGGGTACGACGTTTTTCTACCTCCGCACGCGAGTAGCCGGCAGCTCGAGCCTGCAGAACGGAGAACAAGCCGTAGGCGATTGCCCGCTCTGGCTCCGGCCGCGGCTGCATGTGAGGGACTGTGGCGGGTCTGAGGCTGTGGGGTTCGGGCGACCTCGCGGCCTGTGGACAATGCTGAAGACACCCGTCGGCGGCCGGCCGCCGACAAATTGCATGACGCTTCACCCTGGCCGGCGCTCGCGTACGGCGTGTTGCCCCCGACACGCCGGCGCCGGTCGCCTCTCCGCGGCAAGCGTCATGCAATTTGTCAAGCTGGGCAGCCCTCGGGGCGCCGGCCAGCTCCCGCCGCTGCCGAATGACGGGTCGAGGAAGGCCCGCTCAGCCCTCCTCGCCCTCCCGGAGGGTCAGCCGAGGCGGGGCAGCCCTTCCACGTCGCACCCAACCGTGGCCTCGACCCGCTCCACGGCCGCTCGGTGCGGCAGGGCAGCGGGATCGGCACGCCGCACCAGCACCAGCGAGCCGCCTCCGGCCAGCACGCCGACGAGCGGGTCGAGCGTGGTGCTGAGCACCCGCTGCGCAATCGGCATCACCTCCGAGTCAACCCCGGGAAGCACGCCCGGCGGCGGGTCGAAGCTGTCGCCGTATGCCAGGGTCTCGGTGGCCACGTCGATCACACCCGGGTACGCCCGGGTCAGGCCGCCGTTCATCGGTCGCAGGGACAGGCCGAGCACGTCGTCGGCGTCGGGCAGCGGTGTCCCCTCCGCCCAGGCGGCGACGCGCAGGCCGGTTGTGCCGCGCGGGGCGACCCGCGCGCCCACCGACCCGACCGCAAGGATCAGCACCGCGGTGTGCCAGTGCGGCGGGACGTCGAGAGCGGCCTGTTCGCCCGGAGCCACGCCGAGTTCGTCCACCAGCAGGTTCGATGCCTTCGCCGCCCAGTTGGCCGTGGTGGCGACGGACAGCTCGAGCCGCTCACCGGTCGCGTCGTCGTAGAAGGTCAGGAAGGGGCGGGACGGGTCGGCACGGACGGCGGCCGCCAGCAGCCCCACGATCCCGGGCGGGGTCGCGCTCGTCACCGCCGCCAGCGCAGCCTGATCAGAGCGTGCACCGGTTGCTGGCCGAGTCGGCGGTCACGGGAGGCGGGGTCGGCGTCGGCACCGGAGTCGGGGCGACGACAGCGGGCCCTGACGGGGCAGCGGCACTGGCCCCGCCCTGTACTCGCACCGTCTGCAGCCCGGCGTAGTTGTCACCCAGGACGAGGACGACCGCGCCCGGGGTCATGCTGGCACCGACGCGCTGCACCGATCCGGGGACAGCAGCCATCACCGTGTCGGCGCGCTTCTGGTCCGCGGGGGCGTAACGCACTTCCGAGGTGGCGAGGGCTGGCGCGTCGGCCCCGATCGAGCTGGTGAAGTGCAGCTGCGCCAAACCGGTGCTGACACTGCGTGCCAGCCCCGACCGCGAGGTGCCGTTGTGCACCTGCACGCTGATGGCGGACGGTGCCACGGCCACGACAGGCGCCGTGGGCACCGCGGCCGACGGCGACGGCGAGGACTTCTGCCCACGCAGCGGAGCGAGGAAGGCGTCGACCGCCTTCTGGTCGTAGACCTCGACGGAGCCGACGTTCGGTAGCTGCAAGAGGTTGTTGGCGGTGAACGCGCCGGGGTCGGTCGGCTGGAGCCCGCGCACCGGGAGGGTCGTGAACACGACCTTCGACGCCGCGGTTCCCTTGAGCCGCTCCGCCAGGGCCTCGAGGTCGGACGATGTCGTGCCGTCGTCGAGGCTCAGTGCATCCCGCACGCTGAACAGCAGCGACGCCACCCGAGCCGGGTTGAACAGCGTGCCCGTACCGGTCGCACTGCGAAAGACCGAGCCGAGGAACTGCTGCTGGCGCTGGATCCGATTGAGGTCGCCCTCGGGCAGGCCGTGCCTCTGGCGAACGAAGGCGAGCGCCTGGTCGCCGTTCAGGTGCAGGTTGCCAGGTCCGCCGTGCCAGCCGCTGAACGGGTCGTTCGTGTTGGTGCTCGTGACGTACCCGGTGCCCGCGTCGTTCGGCTCCACGTCCGGCGGTGCGGTGGACTTGAGCAGGCACACGTTGACGCCACCGACGGCATCGGTGACGCGTTTGAAGCCCGCGAGGTCGACCGACACGTAGTGGTCGACCGTGATGCCGGTCAGCGACTTGACCGTCGACACCAGCAGCGACGGGCCGCCGACCTCGATGGCGTGATTGAACTTGTTCTTCTCGGCCGGGTGCTTCTTGCCTGCCGAGTCCTGGTAGGCCGGGATGGTGACGAGGGTGTCGCGCGGGATCGACACCATCGTGGTGGTGCCGTCCTTGTCGACGTGGGCGAGGATCGTCGTGTCGCTGCGCTGGCCCGCCACGGCCTTGCCGCCGTACTCGCTGCCGGTGCCCGCCCTGCTGTCGGTGCCCACCAGCAGCCAGTTGCTGGTGCCGTCGGCCGCCGTCGTCCCGGTGCTGAGGTCGAGGTGCAGGCGGGCGATGGTGCCGTCGAACCAGCGGACGACGACGTACCCGCCGACGCTGACGACGAGGATGAGCGCACTGAGCGCGCCGACCAGCAGCTGCGCCAGCCGCCCGATCCGAGCAGGGGGGGCGGGCGCCGGGTGATGGCCGCGGGGGTCGAGCTCGGGGGGCAGGCCGGGACGACTGGGAGCGTCGTGCACCGCCACCGTCCTTCCCGTCGGCCCCGAGATGAGCGGCGCCTCGCCGGTGCGCTCACGGTACCGAACCAACCTCCGCCTGCTCGGTCGCCGCGTCGGGGACGGTCACGCAACGTTGCGATCGTCGGGGCGCGACACCCGCTCTGCGACACTGGCAAACCGTGGGGCAGCGCATCGTCGTCATCGGCGCCGGAGGCCAGGTCGGGAGCGATCTGGCCCGCCTGCTTGCCGCCGACCCGCGGGTGCCTGGCTGGGCGGCGCTCGACCGGCGGGATTGTGACGTCACCGACCTGCACCGGGTGCGAGCCGTGATCGCCGACCAGGCGAGGGCCGCTGGCAACGAGCGCCTAGTGGTACTCAACGCTGCGGGGTGGACCGACGTCGACGGTGCCGAGGCTGACGAGGTGGGCGCCTACGCCGCCAATGCCACCGGTCCCGCGCACCTCGCCCTCGCCTGCGCGCCGGTCGGCGCGGCGCTCGTGCACCTGTCGACCGACTACGTCTTCTCGGGGGACGCCGTGTCCTCCGGCGAGGCACCCGCCAAAGCGGCCCCGCGCCCCTACGAGCCCGCTGATCCCACCGGCCCGCGCTCCGCCTACGGCTGGACCAAGTTGGCGGGGGAGCTGGCGGTCCGCGAGCTACTGCCCGATGCCGGCTGCGTCGTGCGGACCGCCTGGGTCTACGGCGTCACCGGGTCGAACTTCGTCAAGACGATGGCCCGGCTGCTGGCCGAGCGGGAGACGCTCGACGTCGTCGATGACCAGACCGGCTCGCCGACCTGGAGCGCAGACCTTGCCGCCGGGCTGATCGAGCTGGCGGTGGCCAGCGTCCCCGGGGCCACCTTGCACGCGACGAACAGCGGAGCCGTGACGTGGTGCGGCTTCGCGCGGGCTGTCGCCGCGGGGCTGGGCCTCGACCCTGAGCGCATCCGCCCGACCACGACAGCCGCTTTCCCGCGCCCCGCGCCGCGGCCGGCGTGGTCGGTGCTCTCACCGGCCTCCTGGGCGCAGGCGGGGCTGCCGCCCCTGCGGCCGTGGCAGGACGCGCTGGCCGACGCGTTGCCGGCGATGGGCCTGACCGCCTGAAGCGCGGCCGCGCCGGACAGCCGAGGCCCGTCTGAGGCACGAGCCCAGTACGGTTGGCGCGACTGCCGCCGACCAGCCGGGGCTTGCCTGTGTCGTTCGCCTCCCCCGCCTTCCTGTGGTACTTCATGCCGCTGGTGCTCGTCGCGTACTGGCTGCTGCCGCGGTCGTTTCGTAACGGCCTGCTCTCGGTCGCGAGCCTGTTCTTCTACGCGTGGGGCGGCGGCGCCTTCGTCCTGCTGCTGCTCGGCTGCATGGTGGTCAACTTCGCGGCCGGCCTACTGGTCGACACCGGGCGCTCGGAGGTCGCCGTCGACGGGCGCGAGGATGCGGCACCGCGCCTGCAGTCGGCCAGGGCCAGGCGTGGCGTGCTCGTCGGTGCCGTCAGCTTCGACCTCGGCATCCTCGGGATCTGGAAGTACGGCAGCTTCGCCACCCACCAGCTGCACGAGGCGGCGGCCTCGGTCCCGGCGCTGTCGCTGGCCCTGCCCATCGGGATCTCGTTCTTCACGTTCCACCACCTGTCGTACGTGGTCGACGTGTACCGGGGGAGCAGGCGGGCGCAGCGCAGCCCGGTGCAGTTCATCACCTACATCGCGATGTTTCCGCAGCTCATTGCCGGGCCGATCGTCCGCTACCACGAGATCGCCGAGCAGCTGGGGGACACGCAGCGCCGGCGGTGGGACGACTTCGCTGAAGGCTTCCCGCGCTTCGCCCTGGGGCTGGCGAAGAAAGTGGTCGTTGCTGACGCCATCGCGCCCGTGGCCAACGCAGCCTTCTCGGCCAACCCCTCGCAGCTCGACTTCCGCACTGCCTGGCTCGGGGCGATCGCGTACACGCTGCAGATCTACTTCGACTTCAGCGGCTACTCCGACATGGCGATCGGGCTGGGTCGGATGTTCGGGTTCCGGCTGCCGGAGAACTTCAACCGGCCGTACTCGGCGGTCTCGGTCACCGACTTCTGGCGCCGCTGGCACATGTCGCTCTCGCGCTGGTTTCGGGACTACCTCTACATACCGCTCGGCGGCAACCGCGGCAGCACGGCGGCGACCTACCGCAACCTCTACATCGTGTTCGCGCTGACCGGCTTCTGGCACGGCGCCAACTGGACCTTCCTCGTCTGGGGGCTGTACCACGGCACCTGGCTGGCAGTGGAGCGTGCCGTCGGCATCGCGAGGGCCGACCCCGACCGCCTCGCCGTCCTGCGCCGGGCGCTCACGCTGCTGGTGGTGCTCGTGGGATGGGTGCTGTTCCGGTCGTCCGGACTGGACCGCGCGCTCGGCTACCTCGGTCACTTGGCGACGCCGAGCCTGAGCAGCCACAGCGAGGTCCTCGACGGCGTGCTCACCACCCGCGTCTCGGTGGTGATGGGCCTGGCGGCACTGGTCGTCCTCATGCCCCGGTGGTTCGTGATGGGCCGGCTGCTCGAAGCCACCACGGTGCGGGCGCGCGTCGCCCGAGTGGGGTACGCGGCCGTGGCCGCCCCGTACGCCGCCGTGCTGGTGGCCGCGGGCACGTTCAGCCCCTTCTTGTACTTTCAGTTCTGATGGCAGACCGTCTATTTGGCAGCCGGCGGTGAGAGCAGCCCCGGACACCGAGCCGCTCGCCGCGGATCGTCCCGCGGCCGAGGACGCGCCTCCGCCGCAGCGGAAGCGGTGGTCACCGTCGCGCCTGCTCATCCTGCTGCTGGCCATCGCCTTCTTCTCGGTGCCGGGTCTGGCTTACCTGGCGGGAGCCAGGCCGGAGCAGTTGGAGAACCGCCCGCTGTCCCCACGGCCTTCGCTGACGGAGGGCTGGGGCATCTTCGGCCACCTCAACCGGTGGACGAGCGACCACCTGCCACTGCGCGGTTCTGCGGTGCGTGCCAACGCGGCGATTGACGAGAGAGTCTTCGACGAGCCGCCGGCCTACGGGACGGGCGGCCGGTCGGACGTCATCGCCGCTCCGCACGGCTGGTTGTTCTGGGCCCAGGACCTGCAGTGGGCCTGCACCCCGACCACGCCGGTGCCGACCATCCTGCGGAACGCGACCCGCCTCGCCCGGATGGTGCGTGCCACCGGCGCGAACTACGTCCTGCTGGTGCCGCCCGACAAGACCTCGATCGAGACCGAGGAGCTGCCCTCCCGATACCCGAACAAGGCGTGCAGCCAGGCGGCCAAGAAGGCGTTCTGGGCCCAGACCACGTCCGCCCCGCCCCAGGGGTACGCCGACCTCTACCATCCTCTGCTCGCGCTGCGGGCGCAGGCAGGCCGTTCGATCTACAAGCCGAAGGACACTCACTGGGCGCCGCTCGCCGCCGGTCTTTATGCGCGCACCGTCGTGGATGCCGCCGTGCCCGGGCTGTGGCAACCCGGGGCCTTCGTTCCCGTCGGGCAGGTGACGGAGATCGGAGACCTCACGCGCTTCACCGGCATCTCCGCCGACAACACCTACGACGGGTGGCAGGTGCGCCGCCCCGGGGTCCGCGCCTATCCGGAGATCCCCTACCAGCCGGGGAAGGTGGGCAAGATCGGCATCGCGGGTCTGACGGCAACCAGCAGCCAAGGCGCTCGCCTCTACCCCGCCCCGACGCTCGTGCTAGGTGACTCCTTCAACGGCGTCTCCCAGTCGCAGGTCTCGCCCTACTTCGCCGACATCACCTCGGTCAGCATCAATACGGCTCCGAAGGATGCCCACGACGTGGCTCGGATGATCCTTGACAGTCGCTTCGTTGTCGTCGAGTCGGTCGAGCGTGCTTTCGCGACGGGGCGTGCCCCGCTGTTCAGCACGGCCTTCCTCGACAGCCTGCAGCGTCAGATCAATGCCCAGCAGCGGAGCAGGCGCTGACCGCACTGGCCACGCGCTGCCAGTGCCGACAGCGCCGACGGTCGCTGAGAGCGGCGTGGCGCCGCTCGGCCGTCCATCCGGCGCCGATAACCTCGGCTCACGGCTACTGCCTGGGAGCATTGTGCTGACAACGACCGGGTCCTGCGGCCATGACGACTGAGCCTGCCGTCCGTCCCCGGAGCCGGACCTCAGCCGCAGCGCCGTCCGGCCGGGGCAGCCGCGGCCCCCGGCACCAGCAGCCACAGGAACGCGCCTGGGGAGTGGTCGCGGGGCTGCCAGAGGCACTTCCGGCAGCGCTCGCCGGCTACGGCGTCGTCGCGATCGTGCTGTTGCTGGCCGGTCAGCTACGGCCGTGGTTGACCCTGTCGCTCGGTCTCGCCGCCGCCGTGATGGCGAGCGTGGCCGCCGGGCGAGCGTCGGCCCGGCTGGCACCCAGGTCTCCGCACCGCAGGTGGGCCGACCTCACGGCCCTTACCGGGGCCGCTGTCTGGACGTCGCTAAACCTGCCGCTGTCATCGCAGGACATCGCCGTTTTTCGCGACCCGGCCACCTACGCCCTGACCGGCGAGTGGCTCGTCCATCATCACTCCGTGCCGATCCTCACGCACCCGGAGGTATTCGGCGGCACGCCCGGCCTTGCCTTCGCCAGCAACGGCTTCCCGGCCCTGCCGGGTGGTGGCGGTGCCGTGCAGCCGCAGGGCGCGCACCTGGTCCAGTCCCTGGTCGCGAGCGCGGGCTGGCTCGGAGGTGACTCCGCCCTGCTGCACGCCAACGTGGTGATTGGGGCGGCAGCACTGCTAGCCGTCTACGGCTTCGCGCGCCGGCTGGTGAACCCTTGGTTCGCGCTCGGAGCGGTGGCCGTGCTGAGCGCGACGCTGCCGATGGCCGAGTTCAGCCGCGCCGTCTACACCGAGCCGCTGGCGATGGTGTTCGCCTGGGGCGCGTTCTCCCTGCTGTGGGTCGCGCACGAGTCGGGACGGCGCAGGGACTTTGTCGTTGGCGCCCTGGTCCTAGGCGCGACGGTCCTCACCCGCATCGACGGCCTGTTCAGCATCCTGGCCGTGCTTCCCTACCTGGCTGTCGTCGTGGGGCACGGCGTCGTCCGGCGGGAGCGGGAGGCCCTGGTGCGGGCCGGCCTGGTGGCCCTGCCGGTGCTGGTCGGCGTCGTGCTCGCGGTGCGCGACCTGCAGCGGCTGGCTCCGGTCTACTACCACGACCTTGGCAGCCAGGTCCGCATGATCTTCCGGGGCGGCGCCGCGCTCGCCGTGCTGTGCGCCCTCGGCGTCGGCCTGGTGGCCTTGCGTCCGGCCCTAATAGCCCGCAGCACCCCGTCATGGCAGCGCTTCGCGCCGCCGGGAGTCTTCGCGGGCGTCTGCGTGGTGATGGCTGCTCTGGCCAGCCGGTCCCTGTGGCTTGTCGACCGCAACACTGCCGGCGGCGGCTACGCGAACTACATCACCTTCCTGCAGAAGGCTCGACACCTGCCGCTCGACGGCACGCGGGGCTACAGCGAGCTGTCTGTTAAGTGGCTGACCTGGTACATCGGGATCCCAGCGCTGCTGCTCGGCACCGTGGGGCTGGCGGCACTCGCGCGCCAGGTGATGCGCCGGCTGGAGCCGAGACTCCTGCTTCCGACGGCGATGATCCTGGTCACCGGCGGCCTGTACCTGGTCAAGCCCAACATCACTCCCGACCAGGTGTGGGCATCGCGGCGCCTGCTGCCCCTGGCCTTTCCCGGTGTGCTGCTGGGCGCCGCCATCGTGCTGACCTGGCTGCTGCACCGCTCGCGGTGGCTCGGGGCGGTAGCCGCAGCGCTCGGCGTGCTCGTCGCGTGGAACACCGTCGATGCCAGCCAACACCTGTGGGGCAGGAGGCAGTACGTCCCTCAGCTGGCCGAGATCACCGCGGTCTGTCAGGCCCTGCCCGACGACGCGGCGGTGATCGTCGGGCCGAAGCTGACCTCGACCTGGCTGCAGACCGTCCGGTCGTACTGCGACGTCCCCGCCGCCGGAACCCAGCAGATCCAGCCGGCCATGCTCACCCAGGCACGGGCATCGGCCGCCGCCACAGGTCGCCGGCTCTACACCGTTGTCAGCTCCCCCACCGAGCTGCCCGGCCTACCCGCGTCACCGCCACCCTTCAGCCTGGTGAAGTTCCGGCACTGGAACGCCACTCTCACCACCCGCCCGTCGGCTGCGACGAAGGAGGTGCGCACGCTCTACGTCGCGGAGGTCCAGGCGGACGGCGGGCTGCGCTTGCTGCCCCCGACGGGGCCGCACTCGGTCTCCTACGGCTGATTGCCTCGAACAAACTCTGCTCAGTCCGGCGATGTGGGTGTCGTTGCGATCGTCGCGTAGTCCTGCGGTCCGAACAGCACGTGGTTGAGCTGCCCGAACGCCTGGTTGACGGTGGCCACCCAGCCAGGTGCGGACGGGTCGTCGACCAGTGGCAGGTGGTAGCCCTGCGCCGGTGAGTAGAACTCCAGGCGGACGTCGCGAAACCCTGCGCCTTCGAGCAGGAAGGTGAGCAGGGACGGGTGCACCGGCCGCACGTGCGTCGGGTCCATCACGTAGGAGTTGCCGAGGACGACGAGCGAGGCCGGGTTCGGTGTCTCGGCGATGAGGATGCCGCCCGGGCGCAGCCGGCTTGCGGCCAGCTCGAGCAGGCGTACGAGGTCGTCGAGCTGCAGGTGCTCCACGAGGTGAGTGGCGATGATCGAGCCGAGCGAGCCCTCGGGCTGGTCGGCGAGCCAGGTGAGCGCGTCCGCCTGGTCGACGTCGAGGCCGCCGTCGCGCGCCTCGAGGACCATCGACGGGTCGCTGTCGACGCCCTTCGCCTCGACCCCCAGCGCCTGCAACCGGCGCAACAGCTCCGCCCGGCCGCAGCCCAGGTCGACGACGGGAGCTGAATGCCTCAGCCGCTCGCCGTAGCGCGACCAGAGCGTGTCAGAGACTTCATCGGGGTCGCCCCGGAAGCGTCTTTCGAAGCCCACGTAGTCGAACAGGGCCGACTGCGGGACGGCCGGCTCTCGCGCTGCTGGCGCCGGGCGCCCGGTGGCCGGCTCGGCGTTCGCCTGCCCGCCTGTTACGCCAGCCGGTTGCGGAAGGGCTCGCAGACGTCGGTCGAGCCCGTTGACCCGCTCGCGCAGCTCGGCCACCCGCGCTCCGGCGCCGGCCAGCCCTGCCCCCGGCGCCAGCGCCCAGCCGAGCTCGTCGATCGTGTGCTGCAGGCCCCGCAATTCGGCCTTGAGCAGCTCCTGGTTGACGGTCAGCTCGTGCACGTGCGCATCGAAGTGGCTGCTGGTGCCCTCCAGCTGCTCCGCCTGCTCGGCCAGCTGCTCTGCCAGCTGCTGGGCCTGCGCTGCCGTCAGCTGGGCCTGCGCTGCCGTCAACTCGGCCTGGACGGCTACCGGCTGCAGGTTGCTCACGGTCTGCTCGACACCATCCAGTCGCACGTTGGCCTGGTGGGCGGCTTGGCGCGCGCGCAGGAGCCCCGCCGCCTCCGCTCGGCGAACGCCTGCGGCGCCGAGGCGTCGGACGAAGCGGCGGGCTCGCACGGCCGGTGGGGCTGCGTGCTGGCCGGGTGCCGGATCGCTTGCGTCGCGCAGGCGGGCGGTCAGCGACTCGCGCAGGGCGGCGGGCAGGGGCACGACGGGGACTGTACGACCGCCGTCCCCGCTAGGACATCAAGGCGAGGTTGCGTCAGAGCCGACGTGCGTTCCACCGCTGATGGATCTCGGCATCGGGCGGCGTGCCCAGCTCGGCCATCCGCAGGTCCGCCGGCCTCGCCGTGGCGGGCAGCAGGCTCAGTGCGAGCGCTGCTGCCGTACGGACGGCGTCGTGCCGGTCCTCCCACCAGCGGTGGCCCTGCCAGGACAGCCGGCTCGCTGCTCGGTCGTCGCCCGCGAGCTCAGCCGCGCGGGCGGCGAGGGCGGCGAGGGCGGCATCCTCGGCGACCGCGACGTGCTCGCCCGGCTTGAGCGGCAGCGCAGAGCACAGCGACCGGCTGACGACGAGCGGGGCGCCCCATGCGAGCGCCCGCTCCACCGCCGCCGAGGCAAGGGCGAGGTTCTCTCCGGCGACTTCGACAACGGCAACGGCGGCACAACCCAGAGCGGTGTCGACGAGGTCCTCGGCAAGCAGCCCGGCGCGCTCGGAGTAGACCCAACCGGCGGTGGTCCACGTGACGACGGGCGCTGCGCCGAGCCCTCGCACCGCCCGCAGCCGGGAACGGACGAACGGCGGGACGTAGGCCGCCCCGGTCGGCACGACCCCGTCGGGCGCCGGTACGCCGCGGCTTCCGGCAGCGGTGAGCACCGCCGCGTCCCCGCTCGCCACGGCCCAGGGCAAGGTTGGCTGGGCTGCCGGGACGGCATCGAACAGCAAGGCGGTAGGCCTCACCTCATGTCCCGGACGAAGCACCACCGGTCGGCACCAGGCGCGCAGCTCGGCCAGCAGCGGTACCAGCTCGGCGCCGGAGCCGGACAGCTGCACGCCCAGGACGGGCAGCGCGCCGGTACCACCGCCAGGAGGACGGGCGGGCGTGCTCACCGCGGCCGTCGGCTGGCGTCGACCCCCAGCAGGCGGTCGACCACGGGCCCCCACGCGAGGTCGCGCACCCGCTCGCGCCCGGCCTCGCCCAGCCGCCACGCCAACCCCCGGTCGGCGTGCAGCCGCGCCACAGCTGCGCCGATTCCCGCTGCCGTACCGTCGGTGACCAGCCCGCTCACGCCGTCCTCGACCCACTCCAGGACGCCGCCGGCGTCGGCCGAGGTCACCACCGGCTTGCCGGCCAGGAACGCCTGCAGGGTCACGTAGCCGTAGTCCTCGTCGGCCGGCGCGTAGATCACCGCGAGGGCCCCTGCGTAGAGCTCGACGAGCTCGTCATTCGGAACGAAGCCGGGCAGTGACACCCTGCCGGCCAGGCCCAGCCGGGCGACCGACGCCGACAGGGTCGCGGCGAGCGAGCCCCGCCCCGCGACGACCGAATGCACCGCCGTCGGCACGTGCGCCAGGCACTCCACGGCGAGCTCGGGGCGCTTGTTGCTCTCCAGCCGGGTGGGCAGCAGGACGTAGTCGCCGTACGGGCCGGGCCGGAGCCGGTCGGCGAGCGGCGGTGGGTGCGGCAGCGGCGTACCGGTCAGGCCGTTGTAGCGCGCGAGCCGGTCGGCCACGACGCCACTGGTGGTGAACAGCCGCTCGGCCTCGCCCAGCGCCCGGTTGTCCCACTCGACGAGCTGGCGCTGGGTCTCGAGCGCGGCGTCGTCGGGCCCGAAGTCGGACCAGTCGGCGTCGGCCGCGTCGTAGGCCCCTCGGTGCTGGTGGAACAGCCAGACCACCTTGCGGGGGTGCCGGACGAAGTACGAGGGGAAGTTCGTCGCGATCACGAGGTCGACATCGAGCGGGAGCAGGCGCCAGGCCAGCGGCGCGTCGAGCAGGCGGCCCTTCTCCCAGGCCACCGGCACCCGGACCAGCTCGGCGCGGTGCCCCCGTTCACGCAACGCTGTGACGAGGTTCTCCTGGTGCAGCTCGGCCCCGCCGGTCACGAACGGCACCTGCGCGCCGCACACAGCCACGTCCACCGGTGCTCCTGCGCGTTGATCGTCTCGCGAATCGGACAGCGCGGCTACAGTACGCAGGTGATGTCTGCAGCAGGTTCGGCCGCAGGATCGGCACTGTGACTGCTGTCCAGGCCGCTCCGCCGGACGCGGGCGATACCCATCGCCACGGGGCATCAGCAGTCGAGGCACTGCCGTTCGAGCGGGTCAACGCGCCGGGTCCGATCTTCCGCGGGTTCGGCCGATCGGTGCGTGAGGTGGTCGAGTACCGCGAGCTGCTGAGTCAGCTGACCCGCAAAGAGCTCAAGGTCAAGTACAAGGACTCGGTCCTCGGGTTCCTGTGGACGCTGGTTCGTCCGCTGCTGCAGCTGCTCGTCTACTCGGTCGCCATCGGGATCTTTCTCGGCAGCGGCCGGGTGATCCCCCAGTTCGGCGTCTACCTGTTCACCGGGCTCGTCGCCTGGACGCTGTTCACCGACATCCTCGGCGGCTGTACCGGCGCCATCGTGGGCAACGCCGGCCTGGTCAAGAAGGTCTACTTCCCCCGCGAGCTGCTCCCGCTGTCTGTCATCGGCGCGGCCGTCGTCAACTTCGTGCTGCAGCTCGTCGTCCTGGTGGGCGCCTACGTGGTGACCGGCCACTGGCCGCGTCCCGGCGACCTGCTGCTCGTCCCCCTCGCCATGCTGGTGCTCGTCGTGTTCGCCTGCGCGCTGGGGCTGCTGCTCGCCGCCGCCAACGTGTACCTGCGCGACGTGCAGTACCTCGTCGAGATCGGGCTGCTGCTCTGGTTCTGGATGACGCCGATCGTCTACGACTGGACCAAGGTGCGCACCACCCTCGTCACCGAGCACGGCCTCAACGGGTTGTTCCAGCTCTACCTGGCCAACCCGATGGCCGACGTCGTGCTGGCCTTCCAGCGCGCGCTGTGGCCCGGCGGCCACACCGCCAAGGGGCACGCTTTCTTCTACGACGGCGACCTCTACGGCCGCCTCGGCCTGCTGCTGCTTGCCAGCCTGGTACTGCTGTGGCTCGCGCAGCGCGTCTTCGCGCGGTCCTCGGGCAACTTCGCCCAGGAGCTGTGAGGGTGCGGGCGGTGGCGGAGCCGGTGGCGGCGGTGCCGGCGTGAACCCACCGGTCATCCGCGTCGTCGACGTCAGCAAGTCCTTCAGCCTCAACAAGCAGAAGTCGCTCAAGGAGCGGGTGGTCAACCTCGGCCGCGAGCGCAAGCACCGCGAGACCTTCTTCGCGCTGCGCGACGTCTCGTTCGAGGTCGAGTCGTCTACCACGCTCGGCCTGATCGGGCACAACGGCTCGGGCAAATCCACGCTGCTCAAGCTGATCGGCGGCATCCTGTCAGCCGACACCGGCTACGTCGAGCGCCGGGGCCGGCTCGCGGCGCTGCTCGAGGTCGGCGCGGGCTTCCACGGCGACCTCACCGGGCGCGAGAACGTCTACCTCAACGCCTCGATCCTCGGCCTGACCCGGCGCCAGACCGACTACTACTTCGACGACATCGTCGCGTTCGCCGACATCGGCGACCGCTTCATCGACACGCAGGTGAAGTTCTACTCCTCGGGCATGTACGTCCGGCTGGCCTTCGCGGTCGCCGTCCACGTCGACCCCGAGATCCTGCTCGTCGACGAGGTGCTCGCCGTCGGCGACGAGCCGTTCCAACGCAAGTGCATGGAGCGGATCAAGCAGTTCCAGCGCGAGGGCCGGACCATCGTGCTGGTAACGCACGCGCTCGACACCGTCCGACAGCTGTGCGACCGCGCCATCCTGCTCGACCACGGCGACGTCGTCACCGACGGGACCGCGATCGCGGCGGTGCGAGCCTTCCGTGAGCGCTACACGGCCGAGCCGGTGCACGACGACGACTACGGCGACCGTCGCGCCCGGGTCTCCGACGTCGTCATCACCGATGGTGCGGGCACCCCTCGGGACCGCTTTGAGCCCGGGGACACGCTCGGGGTGGAGTTCGAGGTCGAGGCGCTGCGGGGCACGGTCGACGACTGGGCGGTCGGGATCGCGCTTGAGGACCACCTGGACAACGTCGTTTACGGGACCAACACAGGCATGCAGGGGATGACGCTCTCGCCACTTACGGGGCGCCGCCGCGTGCGGTTCCGCTTCGGCGACATCCCGATGCTGGAGGGCCAGTACTTCCTCAGCGTGGCCGTGCACGACAAGGGTGGCGGCATCACCTACCACCGGCTCGACCGCCGCAGCTCGTTCCGCGTCTTCAGCGAGGGCAGCGAGGTCGGCCTGCTGCACCTGTCGCCGAAGATCGAGGTCGGGTGACGGCTGGCACGATCGTCCGGCCAGCGACATCGGTGGTTGCCGGACATCGACCGCCGCGAGTTCGTCCGTGGCAGCTTCCCGCAGTGGTGGGGACGCTCGTCGCGATCGCCGCGCTGCTGCAGCTGTTCCTCGGGCGCGACGTCGGGCTCGCCGACAACGGCGACGGCGCCCGGGCCATGTGCGGCATCGGGCTCGGGCGCAGTGGCGGGCTGCGCAGCGTGCTCAGTTTCGACTGGCACGTGGCTGCCCCGAAGGTGTGCCAGCCCCGACCGCTGTGGGCTTACCACAGCTCGTACTCTGCGTTGCTCAAGCCAGTGGTCGCTGTCGAACGGTTGCTGACTGGCCACCAGGACTTCGACCTGCGCGTCCTCGGCGTCACGTGGTGCCTGCTCCTGGGAGTCGCGATCGGGTGCCTGGTCGCTGCCCTCCCAGGGTCAACACGCAGCCGCACCGCGCTAGGGGCCATGATCGCCTTTGCCTGTCTGGACGTCGGCTTCCTGTCGTACTTCTCGTCCCCGTACGTCGAGCCCGGGGGCATGCTCGGCATCCTGTTCCTGATGGCGGCGATCACCGCCTGGCTGACGAGCGAGCGCCCACGCTTCACCTTGCTGCTGGCAGTGACGACCGCTGCGCTGTTCACGGCCGAGAACAAGAGCCAGCTCGCCGTCGTGGGCGTGGCCGTCGTCCCGCTGATGCTGGTACCCCGCCTGAAGGCGGGACGCCGGCTGCCTGCGCTCACGGCCGGCCGGATTCCGGCCCTGGCGTGCGCCGGCGTGCTGATCCTCGGCTCGACCAGCTACCTGCACTCTCAAGGCGAGAACCTGCAGAAAGGCAACGCCTACAACGTCATGTTCTACTCGGTGCTGGCCAGAAGCCCGGACCCAGCCCGCGATCTCGCCGAGATGCACCTGCCGCCGGTCCTGGCCGCGTACGTGGGAACGAGCGCGTGGCAGCACCCGGCCTGGTTCAATCCCGTCTTCGTGGCGAACCAGCATCGCGTCCTTGCACGAGGAACGGTGCTGCGCTTCCTGGCGCGTCATCCCGCGCGGGCGCTCGACCTCTACGGACTGTCGGCGACGGCGACGACGCGGGCTCGGGTGGGCTACCTCGCCAACTACGAGGGTGGGGCGAAGCAGGGCCTCGCTCCATTGGCCCACCGCTGGTCCCCGGTTTTCTGGGCGCTGCAGCGCATTCGCCCGGTTGCCGGGATGGCACTTGCCGGGCTATGGCTCGGCGGCCTCGGGTGGGGGATCTCGGCGCTGGCTCGCGGCTGGCGGTTGCCGGGCAACGACCCATCCCGCGTGGCGGCTGGCGGCCTCGCGGTCTTCCTGGCGCTGCTGGCGATCGGCCAAGCGGTCGTCGTGCCGCTCGGTGACGGGCTGTACGAGATCGACAAGCACTCCATCTTCACGGCTTACGCGACGGGCCTGCTGGCGGTGGTGCTCCTCAGCCGGGCCGGCTTCGGTCGGCGGCGTGGCAGCCGCGCGACGAGTGACGCTGTTGCCCACACGACGAGTCCCACGGCTGTCGACGCCCACAGCAAGTCGAACAGGAGGAGGTGCTTGACCAGCTCGTAGCGTCCGTCCCCAAGCGGGACGGCGACGTACTGCGAGCTGGCGGCGACGCTGAGCGCGGGGATCACCACGAGCGCGTGCTGCACCCGCAAGGCGCGACGCTGCCGTCGAAGGGCGACCGTCGGGGCGACGAGCCCGGCCAGCAGAACCAGGACCACGATGGGCAGCGCGCCGGACCCCAGTGCCCGCACAGTCCCGCTCCACGCTGCCGCCCCCGAGACGAGCGTGGGCCGTGGGTAGTGGGGCTGGGTCGTGATGTTTGCGATGTACTGCGGTCGCCACTCGCCAAAGGCCGGCCGGCCGCGCCACATCAGGTCTGCGGTCTGGTCGGGGTGCTTGACCCAGTACGTCAGCAGGGCCCCCCGCGTCGGAAGCGGGTGCGGGTACGCCTTCGCCAGCGCCCTGTCGTGCAGCGGCGTGCGCGGCTGGTAGGCGTTGAGCCCGGCGAACACGGCCAGCCGCGGGTCCAGCCCGAGCTCCTTGAGGGCGGCGGATGGCGTGCGGGCGTACGGGACCAGCTCGACGTAGGTCTCGTCCCAGGTGTTGTACCCGGTGAGCCTGTCAGGCTGCAGGCTGAGCTCCGCGGCACCCGCACCGAGCACGAGGACTGCAGCAAGGGTCGCCGCGACGCCCCGCCGCCACTGCCGCCGGTACAGCGCTAACGCGCCGACACCGAAGATCCCGAGCGCAACGACCCCACCGGTCGGCGCGTACTGGGCCTTGGCGGTGACGGCGATGATGAGAAACAGGCAGGTCAAAGCCACCCAGCGCAGTGAGCCCGGCGTGCTCGCCCAGCCCAGCGCGGCGCCAATCGTCGCGAGGGTGGCCAGTATCGCTACCGGCTCGCTGTAGAGCGAGTGGAAGTAGGCGGTGAAGGCGTAGTCCGTCACGAGCAGGCCGCCGACGACCACAGCCAGCACGCGTGGCACGAGGGCGAGGCGCCGGGTCGTGCGCAGCAGTCCGTAAACGCAGGCGAGGAAGACGGCGAGGTAGCCGAGGCCAAGCACGCCGAGGTCGAATCGACCATGCCCTCCCGCGGCAGAGTCTGCCTTGACGCCGGTCCTCACGAACGGTGCGGCGCTCGTCGGGTACTGCCGCCAGTCGCCGGCCTCCGCGGCGCGCGGCAGCAGGCGCACCAGCCGGTTGCCGAAGGTCACCTGGTCGCGTGGCGCGAAGCTGAGCCCAGCCTGGTTCATCAGGCGGGGCCAGTCCCCGTTGTCCGCCATTCCCGTGAAGCCGCGCCAGCGCAGCTGCCAGAGGACGATCAGCGCGACGACGAGCAGGCACAAGGCCTCAGCCAGCGTGCGGCGCCAGCCCCCGGTGACGCGGGGTCGGGCTGTGGCACCCGAGCGGCGGTCCCGCTCCTCTTCGCGGGACGGCGGCACGGCCTCAGCGTAAGGGCGTGTGGCCGGCGCGACAGGCCCAGCGCTGCTGGCAGGATGATGCCCGTGACCTCTGGGCCCCGCAGAATCGGCGTCTGCCCGGCCCGCTTCGGGGACGGCCTCGTCGGGGGCGCCGAGATCGTGCTGGCGCAGATCGGCCTCGGGCTAGCGGCGCGCGGCTGGGAGGTCGAGGTCCTCACGACCACGGCGCGAAACCACTTCACCTGGGCCAATGACTACGAGCCGGGGGTCAGCGAGCGGGGTGGCTTGGTCGTGCGGCGGTTCCCGGCCGTGGTCGACACCCCCGGTGTCGAGCGCGCCGATGCGGAGCGGGCGTTGCACGCCGGCTCCCCGCTCACCCTCGCCCAGCAGCAGCGATGGATCAACGACGGCGTCCGCGTGCCCCAGTTGTGGCACCACCTGCTCGACACGGCACACACCTACGACGCCCTGCTGTTCGGGCCCTACCCGTTCTGGCCGACCTTCGCCGGCTCGCAGGTCGCGCCCGACCGCAGCGTGCTCTGGACCTGCCTGCACGACGAGCCCTACGCCTACCTCGACCTGTTCTCGCCGATGCTCTCCGGCGTCGCGGGCCTGCTGCTGCAGACCGAGCCCGAGCACGAGCTGGCTCACCGGGTGGCGCCCCGCCTGGCACCGCACGCGGTAACCGGCTGCGGGGTGGAGGTACCTGCGTCCTACGACCCGGACGGCTTCCGGGCCCGGTACGGCATCGAGGGCCCCTTCCTGTTCTACGCCGGCCGCCGGGAAGGGGCGAAAGGCTGGGAGGACCTGCTGCGCGGCTTCGCCTCGGCCACCGTGCGCCGCGGGCTGCCCTTCTCGCTCGTCACGTGCGGAGGAGGCGAGGTCGACCCACCCGCGGAGATCGCCGACCGGGTCGTCGACCTCGGCTTCCTGCCCGACGCCGAGCGCGACAACGCCTTCGCCGCCGCAGACGCCTACCTGCAGCCGAGCCGGTATGAGGCGTTCTCCCGGACGGTGATGGAGGCCTGGCTGGCCGGCACGCCCGTCGTCGCCAACGGCGGCTCGGCCGTGGTCCGTCACCACTGCGAGACCTCCGGCGCCGGCCTGGTGTACGACGACGAGCTCGAGCTCGAGGAGTGCCTGACCTTCCTTGCCCAGGAGCCGCGGGCAGCCGCGGACCTGGCTCGCCCCGGCCGCGCGTACGTGCTCGAGAACTACCAGTGGCCGGACGTCCTCGACCGCATCGAGGGTGCCCTCGACACCTTCACTGGGCGGCCCCGGTGAGGATCCTCGTCGTCACGCCGTACGCACCGCATCGCGATGGCATCGCTGCCTACGCTGTGCAGTCGGTCGCTGCGCTGCGCCGCCAGGGGAACGACGTCGAGGTGCTGTCGCCTGGCCCGTCGGCCGCGCACCACCACCTGGACCTCGCGACGCCGCGGGGTGCCCTCGCGCTGGCCAAGCGGGTCCGGGCCTACGACAAGGTCGTCGTGCAGTTCCATCCCGACGTCTTCTATCGAATTCCGGTGCAGCCGGCCCATCTGCTGGCCGGGCATCTCGCCCTGACGGTGGCGTTCGCCGCGGCACACGAGATCGAGGTCGTCCTGCACGAGATCGATTACCGGTGGGGACGCGGCAGCTCGCCGGCCGCCATCGCCGCCCGGCGCCTATGGCAGACGGTCGACCGGGTCGTCGTGCACACCGACACCGAGCGCGACGACCTGGTAGCGGCCTTCCGGCTGGCACCCGAGCGCGTCGTGGTTGCCGACCACGGCGCCGACTTCGTCCGCAGAACCCAGCACCACCGGGCGTCGGCACGGGCCAGCCTCGGACTGCCGGACGATGCGACGTGCCTGCTGTCCATCGGCTTCATCCAGGAGCACAAGGGCTTCGACCGCGCGGTCCGGGCGTTCGCGGCTGCGGGCCTGGCCGCGGCGGGCTGCCGGCTCGACGTCGTCGGGTCGACGCGGCTCGACGACCCTGCTGTCGCCGCGTACGTCGCCTCGCTGGAGAGCCTCGTGCGCACCACGCCCGGCTGCGAGCTGCACGAGGGCTACTTGTCGGATGAGCTGTTCGACCGGTGGATCGTCGCCAGTGATGCCGTGGTGCTGCCCTACCGGTGGATCTGGTCGTCCGGAGTGCTGGAGCGGGCAGCGCTGTACGACCGCCCGGTCATCGCCGCCGACGTCGGGGGGCTGGCCCAGCAGGCCGCACGTCGCGGAGCGGCGGTAACGCTGGTGAGCGACGACGCGGCCCTGCTGGCTGCTCTGCAGCAGGTGGCGGGGGAGCAGCCGGGCATCCGGGCGCACTCCGACGAGAAGTGGCCGGACGAGGACCGCACGGCGGTGCAAAATGCGATCATCGCGCGAGCGGCGGCCCGGCGGCCGAGCGGGGTGCTAGTCGAGGCCCGCGTCGTGCCCGCAGCTGCTGCTGGTGCCAACGCCGATGGCCCAGTTGCCCCGGTGGCCGGTGGGTCGGCCGCGGTTCGCCGCCTGCCGCCGCTCGCCCTGCCCTCGACCGGCTCCACCCGCTTCACAGCACGACTGGTCAAAGGTGTGGTCCGGCGGCTCACGGCGTGGGAGCTCGACCCGGTCGTGTGGCAGGTCAACGCGCTACGGGAGGCGACGATCGCGGCGCTGGACCGCCAGCCGCGTCCCTAGCTCTGGCCTGCGGTCAACGCGCGCTGGTAAGCCGCCAGCGTGGCCGCCGCGCAGCGGTTCCAGGTGAAGCCGGCGGCCCGCTCGCGCCGCCGCGCCTGGTCAAGCTGCTCGCCGCGCCCGGCGTCCAGCGTCATCGCGAGCGCGTCGCTGAAGGCAGCGACGTCCCCAGCCGGCACCAGGAGCGCCGCGTCCCTCAGCACTTCGCGCGTCGCCGGCAGGTCACTCGCCACGACGGGAGTCCCACAGGCCAGGGCCTCCAGGGGCGGGAGCCCGAAGCCCTCGCGGCGGGAGGGGAAGGCGAGCAGTTCGGCGCCTGCGACGACCCGGCGGAGGTCGTCGTCGCTCAGGTAGCCGGTCAGCACGACCTCGGCACCGACCGCCAGCGGTGCTCCCCATCCCGGCGGTCCGACCAGCACGAGTGGCGGCGTGCCAGGCCGGCCGCGGACGAGGCGCGCGTGCGCAGCGACGAGCGTGGCCAGGTCCTTGCGGGGCTCCAGGCTGCCGACCGCCAGCAGGTAGCGGGCGGGAAGGCCGTGCGCCCCCAGCCAGGCGGCGTCCGGCGGCACGGTGGCGGCCCACGTCGGGTCGATGCCGAGGGGGGTCACCACCACCCGGTCGTGGTTGAGCTGGTACTGCTCCATCACCTCCTCGGCCGTGGCCTGAGAGGGCGTGACGATGACACCCCCGGTGGCCAGCGCGCGCGGGACGAGCCGCTGGTAGCGCAGGCTGGCTGCCGTCACGCTGCCCGGGTCGCGCAGGTACGCGAGGTCGTGGATCGTCAGCACCCCCGCCGCGCGGCGCCTGGGCGGCAGGACGAAGTTCGTCCCGTGCATCACGTCGACCGGGCCAGACAGCCATTCGACCGGTGGCCACGAACTGCGCAGCCAGGCGGCCTGCAGCAGTCTGGCCGGCGCCCGGCGGCCGGTCAGGCTTGTCCCGGCGACGCGCGGTACATTTCGCGCCCCGCGAAAGGTGAAGGCCACCAGCCGGACCTGCGGGGGGTCGGGTAGGGCGACGAGCCCACCGACGAGCCCCGCGACGTACCGGCCCACTCCCGTCACAGCGCCCAGCAGCGGGGTGGCATCGAGGGCGACCTGCACGCTGCGAGACGCTAGCTCGCGCAGGGACGTGGCGCAGCATCCCGGTCACGGCAACCCGCTCACACTGTGGCGCGCCGTCAGGCGGGCGAAGACCGGCTCTCGTACCCTGGGAGTCACCGTTGCGGGGCGGCCCGGCTCGTCCCGACCGGTACTCACGTGCCGGTCGCCACCGGCCCGCCCGACCGAGAGGACGCCCGTGAGCGTGACCACCGCCCCGGCTCACAGGGTGGAGGAGACCCCGTCCGCGGCCGACAAGCCACTGCCCGTCGAGCCGCAGGGCCCCTACGTCACGGTCGTGCTTCCCTGCTTCAACGAGCAGGACCACGTGCTGCTCGAGATCGAGCGCATCAGCGCGGCCCTCGAAGCCAGTGGGTACAGCTACGAGCTGCTGGCGATCGACGACAAGTCGACCGACCACACTCTCGAGGTGCTGCGGCAGGCGCAGGAGCGCTTCCCCCAGATGCGGCTCATGCCCTTTCGGCGCAACGGCGGGTCCGGCACCGCCCGGCGCATCGGCACCCAGGAGGCGCAGGGCCGAGTCGTCGTCTGGACCGACGCCGACATGACCTACCCAAACGAGCGCATCCCCGAGCTGGTGCGCTACCTCGACGACAACCCCGACATCGACCAGGTCGTCGGTGCCCGCACCACCGAGGAAGGCACGCACAAGTGGGCCCGGGTGCCCGCCAAGTGGGTCATCCGCAAGGTCGCCAGCTCGCTGTCAGGCACCCGCATCCCCGACCTCAACTCCGGCCTGCGGGCGTTTCGGCGCGACGTCGCCCTGCCCTACCTTCGCCTGCTGCCCCCCGGCTTCTCCTGCGTCACCACCATCACGATGGCGTTCCTATCGAACCAGCACGGTGTCGATTACGTCCCGATCGACTACGCCAAGCGCGCCGGGGTCAGCAAGTTCCATCCTTTTCGCGACGCCTACCGCTACATCCTTCAGGTCCTGCGGATGGTCATGTACTTCAACCCGCTGAAGGTGCTGATGCCGCTGGCGCTGTGGCTGATGGCCATCGGTTTCGTCAAGGCCATCGTCGACGTCGTCCGGTTCAACTTCCACATTGCGACCTCCACGCTGCTCCTGATCGTCGTCGGGTTCCAAATCGCCGCGCTCGCCCTCATTGGCGATCTCGTCGTCCGGTCCCGCAGCGACTAGCAGCCGTCGGGCAGACAGCGATCAGCCCGAGTCGCGCTCGGCGGCGTGCAGCTCGGCTCGCAGCGACCCGACCAGCCGGAGTCCGACGAGTCCCCACGCGATGTCGGCAACGGTCAGCAGCAGGCGCATGACCAGCGCCACGAGGAGCCCACCCCCGCCAGACAGGGGCAGCACAGGCACGAGCAGGACGGTCAGCACCGACTCACGGACACCCGCTCCGGCCGGGACGAACAGTACGAGGAAGCCAGCTACCCACGCCAGCGCGTAGCCCCCGACGGCAAGCGGCAGCGCCCGAAGGTCCGTGCCGCCGACCCCGCGGACGAGCAGCCATACCCCGACACCGATCAGCAGCCACTGCAGGCAGAACCAGACCAGCGCCCGCACCATCCCCTTACCAGTAAGGGGTTGCGGCAGCGGCGGGCGGTGCATTAGGGCCAAAGCCCAGGTGAAAACCTTGTTAAGCACGCTCGGGTGAAGGAGCAGCAGCGCAACGGGGAGCGATAGGTAGACCCAGGCGTAGCCGCCGAGGGCATCACGCGCCGTGAGGGGCAAGGCGACGAGCGCCACCAGCAGGCCGGCCACGACTGACAGCCCGAGGGCGAGCAGCGCGCTCGCCCCAGCGGCCGCCGCCGGCACGTTGCGCATCCGGCTGAGCCGCACCTGCGCCATCACCGGCCAGACCGCACCGGGCAGGTACTTGCCGATCTGGCCAACGAAGAAGATGGCGGTGGCGTCGGAGAGCGAGAGCCGGCTACCCAGGTCGGCCAGCAACGTGCGCCATGCCTGCACCGTGACGCCCACGCCGGCGAGACAGAAGAGCAGGGCGCCACCGAGCTGGGCCGCATCGAGCTCGGCGAGCCGGTCCCGAATCTGCCCGTACTCGCGGGCAACAGCAAGCCCGAGCAGGGCGAGCGTCAGCGCGGTGAGCACGAGCCCGAGCGAATGGACGGTGCGCCGCCGCCAGCGCGGGCGATCGGCCGGCGCACTCTCCGCAGCCGCAGCCGCAGCCGCAGCCGCAGCCGCAGCCGGCGACGGGCCCGTCATCGTGCTCGGCACACCCTCGTCATCGTGCTCGGCACACCATGATCTCGGTGGTAGGGCTCTCGCGTCGCCGGCGGACGAGGCGCGACTCGAGTGGGTACAGCAGCCAGCCCATGAACCCCCCTAGCGGCTCGGCGAGGCTCGCCGGCCCCATCATCGCCTGCCATGCCCGCAGGGTGCTTCGTCGGCGGACGTCGACCGGCTCGTTCATGAGCACGAACATCGGTGTGCGGACGACGATGTCGAAGCCCGCAGCATCCAGGAGCCGCTCGACCTCGGACAGCGTCCTGCTGGCACGGTGCTCCACTCGGGTGTCGAGGTGGTGACTGAAGGCGTCGGACCAGATGAAGGTGCCGCCCGGGCGCAGCAGCTCACGGGTGTTGCGCAGGGCGAGCGCGAAGGCGTCGTCGTCGACGATATGGAACAGGACGTCCATGGCGGAGACGATGTCGAAGCTGCCGCGGGCCTCCAGCAGGGCGGGCTCGAGCGGGGCGCCGATGTCGGCGCGCACGACCGTGATCGTGGGGTAGCGCTCACGCAAGCGTCCTGCTGCTGCCTCGGTGAGGTCCAGAGCCGCGACACTCGCGACGCCCGCTTCTCGCCACCGGTCGATGTAGAAGCCGGTGCCGCTACCCACGTCCAGAACCCGGGCATGCGAAAGGTCAGGCACGCGGGCGGCCACAATCTCGAGGAAGATCTCGCGCCGGACCCGGTAGGCCCAGACGTTGAAGCGGCGACCGAGGCGGCGCAGGCCGACACCCGTCAGCGACCAGTCAGCACCGAGGCGTGCCTCCCAGTAGGCACGGGCGTCGAAATCGATGCTCACGCCTACCCCTGTCTAGCCCCGTCCGCGTCCGGCCCTGTCCACGCCGACCCTAACGAGGACCGACCCTAACGAGGACCGACCCGGAAGATGGGGACGTGTCGCACGACGACCGGAGTGAACCGGGCCACCTGCTGCTTCTCACGTCGAACTTTCCGCGCTGGAGCGGGGACGACGTGACGCCCTTCATCCTTCATCTAGCGCAGGACCTGCAGGCGCTGGACTGGCGAGTCGACGTGCTGGCACCGCACGCCGGTGGGGCAGCGCGCCACGAGGTCCTCGACGGGGTGCCGGTGCGGCGCTTCCGGTACATGCTGCCCGACGATCGGCAGCGGGTGGCCTACGGGGGCGGCGCGTTGATGAACGTGCGTCGCTCACGCCTCGTCGCCGCCCAGGTTCCGCTCCTGGTCGCCGCACAGTTCCACGCGGCCCGGCGGCTGCTCGCGACCGAACACTTCGACGTCGTCCAGTCGCACTGGGTGCTGCCACAGGGAGCGGTCGGGTCGCTGGTCGCCCGGCCCGCCGGGGTACCGCACCTCGTCACCGTGCACGGCAGCGACGTGTTGGGGTTGTCGTCCACCCTGCTCACCGGCGTCAAGCGGCGTGCGCTACTGGGTGCTCAAGCGGTGACGGCCAACTCCTCCGCCACCGAACATGCGGTGCGCCGGCTGGTCGGCGACCAACGCCCGGTCTACCGCGTGCCGATGGGGATCACGGTCGGAGCACTACCGTCAGCGGACCTCGTCGCGCGCCACCGGGCAGCGTCACGACGCGGTGAGGGCCCATTGCTCGTGTTCGTCGGACGCCTGGTCGACTGGAAGGGGGTCGACCAGCTGATCGACGCCGTCGCCCTCCTTGCCAAGACCCTGCCCGACGTGACCTGCGCCATTGCCGGCACCGGGCCCGAGCGGGCTAGCCTCCAACACCTCGCTGAGCAGCGTGGGGTGGCCGACCGGCTGCACTGGCTGGGTTGGCTGGAGGGCGTGGATGTCCGTGCCCTGCAGGCAGCCGCCGACGTCATCGTCGTCCCCTCCGTCGTGCAAGCGGACGGCACAACCGAGGGACAGGGCCTCACTTTGCTGGAAGGAATGGCTTCCGGCACTCCTGTGGTCGGCTCCGCAGTGGGCGGCATCCCGGACTCGCTCACTGACAACGAGCACGGCCTGCTCGTCCAACCCGGCAGACCGGACGCGATTGCCACCGCCGTTCGGCGGCTGACGGCCGACCCGGCGCTCACCGCTCGGCTCACGGCCGCCGCCCGTCACCGCGCAACCGAGGAGTTCTCGCGCGCACGCAGCGCTCGCCGGTTCGACGACGTGCTCCAGCAGCTGACGTCGGGTGCGCGAGGCAGCAGCAGAGGGCACCGCCGCTTCATCCGTCAGCGCGGTCGGCGGCCCACCGCCATGTAGCCCAGGCTCACGATGGCCCGCAGGCCGGTGGGCGCCAGCCGGACGCTGCGCCGCTGGACGAACAGCTGCTGGGGGCGCGCGACCAGCTCACGGACCAGAGGATGCTGGACCCGGCTGCCGAGAGCCTGGGTGATCGCCAGCACGGCCCACTGTCCGACGAGAAGCCCAGGCCCCCCCTTCGCGGCGACCGAGAGCACCTCGAAGCCGCTCCTCGCCAGCAGGTCGACGAGCCCGTAGTGGGTGAAGCGGCGGAAGTCGTGCGGGGCTTCATGGGTCGGGTACAGGAAGGGGACCGTGATGATCGCGCAGCCGCCGGGGCGCAGGACCCGCAGCAGCTCGGATGCGGCACGTTCGGAGTTCTCGACGTGCTCGAGCACCTCGGTGGCGAGCACGGTATCGAACGACTGATCGGCGAACGGCAGCCGGTCAGCGAAGCCGACGACGGCGACGCCCGGAGCCGGCGCCGCGTCGAGGGTCACGACGCTGTCGACCAGCGGCTCGTACCACGCCCGGTAGGGCTGGTTCCCGCATCCGTTGTCCAGTAGCCGCCCGCGGACCAGGGGGGCCTGCGCAGCGAGCCAGCGAGCCGTGGCGGCATCGGGCAGCAGCGACAGGGTGGATGAAGGATTGCTGAACGGGACACCGTCGATCAGCGTCACCTGCCCGCGGCGCTCGCGGGTGCGCGTCGGGTCCGGCACGCAGGGGATGCTAGCGGGGCCGGCGTCATGGCCGGGTGGGCGCCGTAACGGTCAAGCGGTGCCGACCTCGTAAGGTCGTGCATATGACCACCCAGCGCGTGGCGGCCGTCGTCCTGACGGTGCTGATGATCGCTCTGGTGCTCGTCGGCTGCGTCGCGATCGGCCGCGCTTTGGGTTCGGCCGCCGGCGGGTGGGTGGTCGGCGCCCTGACATGCGTGGCGATGGGTGTGGGCTGGCTTCGACAAACGCCGGCCGGCAGGGAGTGAATCCGGCTCGTCACTGCTGATCGCTGGCTCGTGGCGGCGCAGACTGGCGGCGTGCCCGACATGACGCCAGTGCGCTTGGGGTTCGGGCTCGAACAGCTGCTGGCGCCGGTCCCCGGCGGCACCGGCCGCTACTCCCGGGAGCTGGCCGCCGCTCTTGCGACGAGCGCCCCGGACGGCTGCGGGGTACAGGGATGGACGGCGTGGCATCGCAGCACCGCCTCCGCCGAGGTCGCGGGAGTCGCCGGGCCGCGCAGGCTGCCGCTCGGCGAGCGAGCCCTGGCGGAGGCGTGGCGGCGGGGTGTGGGTCCCGTTCCGCGGGGTGACATGCTGCACGCCCCCACCCTGCTGGTCCCCCCCGTCTCGGGCGTCGGCCGCCGGTGGCGAGCACCTCTTGTCGTCACCATCCATGACGCCGTGCCGTGGACGCACCCCGAGACGCTGACCGCCCGCGGGGCTCGCTGGCACCGGGACATGGCGCAGCGGGTGGCCCGCGACGCCGATGCTGTCGTCGTCCCCACCCATGCGGTCGCCGCCGAGCTGGCACGGCACCTGCCGCTACGGCGGGTCGAGGTGATCGGTGAGGGCGTGTCGGCAGCGGTCGCCCGCGCGCCCGAGGACGCCGACGAGCGGGCGGAGCGGCTGCGGCTGCCGCCCGAGGGCTACGCGCTCGTCGTCGGCACCCTCGAACCGCGCAAGGGGCTCGACGTCGCCCTGGCGGCGACGAGGCTGCCGGCCTGGCCGGGGCTGCCCCTGCTCGTCGTCGGGCCCAGCGGCTGGGGCGAGGTCGTGCTGCGGGGCGCCGGGGATGCCGTCCGGCTCCTGGGCCGGCTCACCGACCCCGACCTCGCCGTCGCCTACGCCCGCTCCTCGGTGGTGCTGGTGCCCAGCCGCGCCGAGGGGTTCGGGCTGCCGGCACTCGAGGCGATGGCCCACAGCGTGCCGGTCGTCACCTCCGACATCCCCGCGCTGGTGGAGGTGGTCGGCGGTGCGGGGATCGCCGTTCCGGTCGGTGATGCCGTTGCCCTGGCCGAGGGGACGGGGGCGGCGCTGTCGCGACACGCCGACCTTCGCGCGGCGGCACGCGGCCGCGCTGCCGCCTTCACCTGGGACGTTGCAGCGCGTGCCTGCTGGGAGCTCTACCGCGGGCTGGGGATGCACAGCGCGTGACAGGTAGGCGGCGTAGCCTCGAACCATTGACCCCGCACTCACTGGACGACTGCCGAGAAGGAGAGCCGTGGCACCCCGCGTGCTCGTCGATGCCACCGCCGTACCGGCCGACCGGGGCGGCGTCGGGCGGTACGTCGACGGTCTGATCTCCGCCCTCGATGCCGCCGGAGCAGACCTCGCCGTGGTCTGTCAACGGGCCGACGCGGAGCGGTTCGGGCGCATCGCGCCTGCGACAACGGTCGTCCCCGGCCCGGCCACCATCGCCCACCGCTCGGCCCGGTTGGCCTGGGAGCAGACCGGTCTCGCCCTGGTCGCCCAGCAGGTCGGAGCCGACGTCATTCACTCCCCGCACTACACGATGCCGCTGCGCGCCGGCTGCCCAGTGGTCGTGACCGTTCACGACGCGACCTTCTTCACCGAGCCGGAGATGCACACGCCGGTGAAGGGCACGTTCTTCCGCTCCGCGACCCGCACGGCCCTGCGCCGCGCTGCCCGGTGCATCGTGCCGAGCAAGGCGACCCGCGACGAGGTCGTGCGCGTGCTCGACGCCGATCCCACCAAGCTCGACGTCGCCTACCACGGTGTCGACACGAAAGTGTTCCATTCGCCGTCGGATGTCGACAAGCTGCACGTTCACCAGCGGCTCGGCATCGGCGAGCAGCCTTACGTCGCCTTCCTCGGGATGCTCGAGCCGCGCAAGAACGTCCCCAACCTCGTGCGTGCCTGGGTGGCGGCCGTGCGGGAGCGTCCCGACCCTCCGGCGCTGGTGCTCGCCGGCGGCACCGGCTGGGACGACGAGGTCGACGCCGCCGTGGCGGCCGTTCCGGCGGGGCTGCGCATCCTGCGCCCCGGGTACCTGCGGTTCTCCGACCTCCCGGGCTACCTCGGCGGGTCGCTGATCGTCGCCTACCCCAGCCATGGCGAGGGGTTCGGCCTGCCCGTTCT
>JAABUM010000796.1_pt1 | contig 51563 bp, 52 predicted proteins | sample 5559161 | NCBI WGS metagenome assembly JAABUM01 (sample SAMN10711868, study PRJNA513369) | rock metagenome | isolation source: Antarctica rocks | place: Antarctica: Victoria Land, Siegfried Peak nord
GCCGAAGCACTGACCGGCCCTTAAAAGGCGAGTTCCGCGCTTGCCGCTTCCCTCACCCCGGCCCTCTCCCGGAGAGAGAGGGAGAGGGAGAGGGAGCAGCAGGGCTACTCTGCGGCTTGCGCGAAGGGTAGGCCGCTCTCGATGGGCAGGGATTCGTCGCGGCTCCACTCGTTCCACGACCCGAAGTACATGCGCACGTCGCGTACCCCGGCCTCCTTCAGCGCGACGAGCGTGTTGGATGCCCGCGCACCCTTGAAGCAGTAGAGGTAAACCGGCGTGTCCGCCCCGATCCCGGCGGTGTGCGCCTCCGCCCTGATCTCGTCCGGCGACTTGAACATCGGCCCGGCGGCGGTCGGCTTCATCATGCGATACCATTCCAGCCACTTCGCGCCGGGGATGCGGCCCTTGCGTGGGCAGAAGTCGGGGCCGTACGGGCTGCTGCTGGTGCCCACCCACTCGTCCACGTCGCGCACGTCCAGCTTCACGATGCCGCTGTCGCCCACCGCGGCCAGCATGGCGTCGCGGTCAATCATCATATCGCTGCCGGTGTTGGACAGCGGGAAGGTCTTGCCCTGGGCCACGGTCGGCTCGGTCGTTGCCTCCATGCCTGCGGCCTTCCAGGCGTGCATGCCGCCGTGCAGCACCTTGGCCTTCTGGTAGCCCAGCCAGCTCAGCAGGAAGTAGCCGCGGCAGGACTGGCCGAAGCCGCCGTTCATGCTCTCCTCGTAGCACACCGCCGTCTCGGCGCCCGACAGGCCCGCCGCGCCGAACGCCGCGGCGAACTTGCCGCGCAGCTCCGCCATGCCGTCCGGCGTGCTGGTGGCGAGATAGGTGAAGATCTCATGGACGTTCACCGCGCCCGGGATGTGCCCGGCCGCGTAGGCGTCCGGCGAGCGGGTGTCTATGACGACCACACCCGGACCCATCATCGCGTGCAGCTCGGCCGGCGTCACCAGTACCTTGTCGGTCATGCTCGTGGCTCCTGTTAGGTGGGAAGGCTGGTCAGGCGGGAAGGCTGGCGCGCAGGCCGTCCAACGCGTCGGTCAGGGGGATCTGGCAGCTCAGCCGGCTGGTCGGCGTCAGGTCGAACACGCTGTCCAGCATCGCCTCCTCGTCGTCCGACACCGGCGGCAGCAGGCCGGCCCAGGCAGGGTCCACGATGACGTGGCAGGTCGCGCAGGCCAGCGACCCGTTGCACTCTCCCAGCACCGGCAGCCCGGCGGCGCGGGCCAACTGCATCAGCGTTTCGCCGGGCCGGCCCGTCAGGACGGTCTCGCCCGCCGGGCCTTGGATGACGGCGTGCGGCATCAGTGGGCGGTCCCCGCCGAGGCGACGGGCCGCAGCTCCGGCTTGCTCAGCTCCTGCCGCAGGTGGCGGATGGAGGGCGTGATGATCGCCACGAAATGCCCCTCCCGGATGCGCCGGTTGACTGGGGACCCCTCGATGTAGCCGCGGGCGCCGAAGTGCATCAGCGCGGACTGCCCGGACTCCAAGGTCAATTCGCTGACGCGCAGCCGGGCGGTCAGGACGGCGCGTAGGTATTCCGGCGCTTGCTCCAGCGGCGTTTCCGCCAGCCGCGCGATCTCCTGGCGCAGCAGGCCGAGGTCGTCGGCGAAGTTGCCGGCCTGGCGCGGCAGGTACTTGTTGCTGTGGCCGTGCGTCACGTTGGCCTCTCGCATCAGGTCCACGCACGCCTGGATCACGCCCAGGCCCATGCCGGTCTGCAGCAGGATGAACCCGGCCTTGATGCGCCGCACCATGTCGCCCAGCGGGTCCGCCAGCAGCACCTCGTCGGCGATGAAGGCGCGGCGGAACAGCACGCTGTAGGTGCCGGTGCCCTCCAATGCGACGAAGTGCGCGTTCTGCTTCAAGGACACGCCGGGCTGGCCGCAGCGTATCATCGCCATGACGCGGTGGCCGTCGCGGTCCGCGTCCTCGAACACCGTGCCGAACAGGTGGCCCTCGCCGAGGTTGCTGACCCAGGGCAGCACGCCCGACACCTCGTAGCCGCCGGCGACGCGGCGCCCACGCAGCTTGAACGTCTCGATCCCGGATAGGGACTTCATCGGGTTGGACAGGCCGGTGCCGCCCATCTGCGCGCCGCTGGCCAGGCCGGGCTGCAGGGACTCGCGCAGCGCCGAGTTGTCGGACTGCTCCAAGTACCAGCCGCTGGCGTCCTGGCACCAGGTGCAGAACCCGGCGCTCATGCAGGTCTCGCTGACGGCGGACATGGCGTCTATCGCGGCGCCGATGCTGGGCCGGGCCGCAGTGGCTTTCAGATGGTGCCCATATAGACCGGCGTCGCCCAGGGCGCGCATGGCCTGGGCCGGATAGACGCCGCCGTGGTCAATCTCGTGCGTGATCGGCGCCAGTTCCCGGGCGACCACGGCGCGCAGGCCGTCCAGGGTGGGGAACGCGGCCGGGGCGTCCCGAAGTGCGGATTCGCTCATTGTGCTGCGTTCCCTTTGCTGGATCAGACTGGGCTGGATCAGGCTGGGCTGGATCAGACCGGGGTCACGTCAACGGGCACCGGCTTGGTGAACGTGTTGGCGACCGGCGACCACTTCTTGGCGTGGGCGATCAGGGCGTCCAATTCCTCCTGAGGAGCGTCGGCCTCCAGGTGGACCTTGGCGCGCACGGCGTCGAAGCCGACCGGCTTGGGCGAGGTGTCGCCGGTGCCCCAGACCGCGGTGATGTTGATGTCGGCCTCAAGCTCGATCTCCAGCTTGCGGACGGTGATGTTGCGCGAGACGGCGTTGGCGTGGATGCCGACCGCCAGGCACGAGCCGAGCGCGGCCAACGACGCCTCGGACGGGTTCGGCGCGGTGTCGTCGCCCAGCAGGCCCGACGGCTCGTCCACGATGTAGGGCGGCAGGTCGCGGATCATGTTCAGGTGGCGGAACCGGCCCTCGGCGATGGTGCGGCACTTCAGGGTCTTGATGGCCTGCGGGTTGGCGCGGCCCTTGGCGATCAGGTCGTCCAGGCCGCCCTTGTCTATGGGGGCCAGGCAGCCGGTCATGGCCGTCGGGGCCTGCTTCATGGTGGCGCTCATGCTGTCGTCTCCTTGGTGACTGATCCAGACAGAACGGTCAGTCTTGCGGAACGAGGCTTGCAATGGCCGTGCCATGCGACCTCGCACCCATGGCTGCCCGTTCTGACCGCCGTGCAGCGGGTCAGCACCATTCATCGTCGTTGCAAGGGGCGCAGCAATGCGGCAATGCAGGCATGGCTAGACCGTCCTTGCCGCACCCGAATCATCATATCGCAACAGCGTTTTGCGACGACGGTGGAGGCCAGCCGGCGCAGATGGCTTCGATTCTCAAGACGGCTTCACCGGGTTTGACCGTTGCCGGTAATGGGCCGAAACTGACGGACGCAGACGGCACAAGTGCGTACGCTTCCATCACACAATGCCTGAAAACTAGGCTGATAGCGAATGACAGGGATGCCCCCTATGCCAGTGCCCGCTGCCCGTGCAGAGGCCGGCCGCCCAGCCCCGGCGGACGGCCCGGACGTTGGCGGGCTGCCGCCGCATGAGCGCATCCTGGTGGCCGCGCGCGACCTGTTCTGCCGCGACGGCATCCACGCCACCGGCATAGACCGCATCCTGCAAGAGGCCGGCGCGTCCAAAATGACGCTCTACAGCCGCTTCGGCTCCAAGGAGGCGCTGCTGCGGGAGGTCCTGGTGCGGGAAGGGGCGGAGTGGCGGGACGCCTTCTTCGCCGCCGTGCTGGCCGCAGGCCCCGATCCCGCCGCCCGGCTGCACGGCGTCATCCCGGCGCTCCGCACCTGGTTCATGGGCGACCGCTTCTATGGCTGCGCCTTCATGAACGCCGCCGCGGAGCACGCCAAGGGCGGGGACGCCGGGGCGCCCTGGCTGCGGGACATGACGCGGGAGCACCATGCCGCCATCCTGAGCTTCCTGGCTGGGCTGGCGTCGGAGGCGGGCCACCCGGAGCCGGGCATCCTGGCCCGGCAGGTGCTGCTGGTGATGGACGGCGCCATCGCCGCCATGATGGTCGGCGGCGACCCGGCGGTGCTGGACATCTCCGCGCGCACCCTGCGAGCCGTGCTGGCGCATCCCGTCGCTTGAGCGGCCCTTGACCAGCGGCGGCGGGCACGGCGGCACGTCCGCGGGCATCGGCATGATGCTGCTCGGCATCATGCTGTTCGCGGTGAACGACACCTTGGGCAAGTGGCTGGTCGGCGATTACACGGTGGGCCAGCTCGTGCTGGTGCGGAGCCTCGCCGGGCTGGCGATCCTGTCGCCGCTGATCGTGGGGACCGGCCTGCGCCGCTTTCGCCACATGCAGCGCCCGCGGCTGCAACTGCTGCGCGTGGCGCTGAGCACGGCGGAGACGGCGCTGTTCTTCTGGGCGCTGGTGGGGCTGCCGCTGGCGGAGGGCATGACCTACTACATGGCCGGGCCGGTCTATGTCGCCGCGCTGTCGCCGCTGCTGCTCGGGGAGCGGGTGGGCGCGCGGCGCTGGGTCGCGGTTGCGGCCGGGTTCGCGGGCGTGCTGCTGGCGCTGCGCCCGTCGCCGGAGCGGCTGACCCTGCCGGCGCTGTGCGCGCTGGGCGGCAGCTTGACGTATGCCGCGTTCCTGGTGGCGACGCGCAAGCTGGCGGGCACGCCCGGCACGGTGCTGATGACGGCGCAACTGGCCGGGGCCGGGGTGTTCGGCGCGGCGCTGGTAATATGGCAGGGCTGGACGGCGCTGGGGTGGCGGAGCGGGGCGCTGATGGTGCTGCTGGGGGCGGGGTCGCTGGGAGGCAACCTGTGCGTCAACCGCTCGCTGCGGCTGGCGCCGGCTTCGGTCGTGGTGCCGTTCCAGTATACGATGATCCTGTGGGGCGTGCTGTTCGGCTGGCTGGCGTTCGGGGACGCGCCGGACCGGCTGACCCTGCTGGGGGCGGCGGTGATCGCCGGGGCCGGGCTGGTGCTGCTGCGTACGGACGGGGTGCGGCGCGTGCCCTGAGCGGCGTCTATGTCAGCGCCAGCAGGATCAGCACGATCCCCGCCGTGGCCACCAGGAACGCCCCGGTCCGCACCATCGGCACCCCCGCGGCATACAGCGGCACGTAGGCCAGCCGCGCCCAGAAGTACAGGTGCGCGCCCAGCACCGTCGCCCAGGAGTGCCGCCCGGCCACATGCGCCACCAGCACCGCAGCGGCGAAGAACGGGAAGGTCTGCATGTAGTTGCTGAACGCCCGGTTGACCCGGCCGCCCACGCCGGTCAGCTCCTTCTTCTCGTCGCGCGGCCCCATGTTGTAGGCCAGGCCGTGCTGCTGGACGGCGAGTTGCCCGGTGGCAACGGCGTGCAGCAGCCCCAGCACGACGGACCAGGCGAGCAGGCTGAGTTCTGTGGTCATGCGGGGGGTCCTTGCGGGTGCGCCGGATAGAACGCCGTGGCAGGCACCGGGGTTCGCCGGGCCGCGATCAGGCCGTCAATGTGCCAAGCCGCGCCGCCAGGGTGTCCACGACCCCGGCCACCAGCAGCAGCTTTTCCCGCGACCCGGCGCCGTGCAGCACCGTGACGGCCCGCGCCGGCACGCCCAGCGCCGCAGCCAGCGCCGCGCAGGCCGCCCGCGTCGCCCGGCTGTCCTCTGGCGGCTCCGTCACGGCGACCCGCAGGCGCGGCGCCCCGGCTGCGTCCGGGACGGCGCCGCCCACCCCGGCCCGCCGCGCCCGCGGCTGCACGCGGATGGCGACGGCCACGCTGCCGGGATGCGGGCGCCGGAACGCCGATGGCCGGTCCCGCTCCATGCCGCCCTCCAACCTCCGCCGGCTCGGGTTGCGCCCTGCCCCGCCACACCCCTTGTAAACACGCATGAGCCTGACGCACCCCGGCCGTTCCGCCGCCGCCGTACCCGCCGCTGCCCCCGCCATCCCGCCGGACACCGCGCCAGCGCCGCACCGGCACCGCCGGCTGATCGTCGGCGCCATGCTGGTGTCCACCTTCATGGCGGCCGTCGAGGTCACGGTCATCAGCACCGCCATGCCCACCATCGTCGGCCAGCTCGGCGGCTTCGAGCTGTTCACCTGGGCGTTCGGCATCTACCTGCTGAGCCAGGCGGTGATGACGCCGATCTATGGCCGGATGGCGGACCAGTACGGGCGGCGGCGGGTGTATATCGGCAGCGTGCTGGTGTTCCTGCTCGGCTCGCTGCTGTGCGGCTGCGCCTGGAGCATGGGGTCGCTGATCGCCTTCCGCGCGCTGCAGGGGCTGGGCGGCGGCGCGCTGGTGCCGATGGCCAATGTCATCATCTCCGACGTGACACCGCCCGCCGGACGGCCGCGCATCCTGGGCTATGTCAGCGGCGTCTGGGGCATCGCCGCCATCGTCGGGCCGCTGCTGGGGTCGTTCTTCGTCGGCACGCTCGGCTGGCCGTTCGTGTTCTGGGTCAACCTGCCCATCGGGCTGCTGACGACGGCGCTGGTCGCGCGATACCTGCACGAGCCGGCGGCTGCCGGGCCGCGCGCGCCGATAGACCTGGCCGGCGCCGGGCTGCTCGCGGTGGGCGTGGGCGCCGTCATGGCCGCGCTGGTGCAGCACGAGTCGTTCAGCCGCACCGGCCTGGTGCTGATGGTAGCGACGGGCTTGCTGTCGCTGGCCGGCTTCGCGATGCGGGACCGGCGGGCCGAGATCCCCATCCTGCCGCTGCACCTGTGGCGCAACCCGATGCTCGCCGCCGGCAACCTGTCGGCCTTGCTGTGCGGGATGCTGCTGATCGGCGCGACGGCGTTCCTGCCGTCGTGGACCGAGGGCGTGATGGGCCGCACCGCCCTGGCGGCCGGCGTGGTGCTGGGCGTGCTGACGGTCAGTTGGACCGTAGCCAGCATCTCTGTCAGCCGGGTGCTGAACCGGCTGCCCTACCGTCCCGTGGCGCTGGCCGGGTCGGCGTGCCTGGTGCTGGGGTCGGCGGGCTTCGCGCTGCTGCGGCCGGGATATGGCGTGGGCTGGGTGGCGCTGGCCAGCTCGCTGGCGGGCGTCGGGCTGGGGCTGCACGCGCTGGTGTTCAACGTCGCGATCCAGACCGGCACGGGGCGGGAAGACCGGGGGCGGGCCACGTCGCTATATTTCTTCTGCCGGCTGCTGGGCCAGGCGCTGGGGGCGGCGGCGTTCGGCGGCGTGCTGAACGCCGGGCTGACCCGCGCCGGCCCGGCGGCGCACGACGCGGTGCGCGACCTGATCGAGCCGGCGCACCGCCTGGCGCTGCCGCCGGCCGCGCTGGCCCGGCTGACGGAGGCGCTGGGCGGCGCGCTGCACGGCGTGTTCCTGCTGGGCGCCGGGGTGGCGGCGCTGACGCTGCTGGCGGTGCTGCTGGTGCCGCGGGGGGCGCGGCTGAGTTCCGGGAGCTAGGGCATAATCGCATCAGGTTGAGCAGCCTGAGCGATAAACACGCCTGCAAAAACAAAGGCTAGAGCATGATAGGTGCATCTGCCCGCACCTATCGTGCTTCAGGGTTGGTCAGGCTTCCGCCTCGTCCCGCTCGCCTTGCGCCGCCTGCCACACTTCCACGGCCGCCCCGGCGTTCAAGGCGCCGATGGCCAGGCCCACCACCAGGTCCGGCCAGGGCGACCGGGAGCCGGCCGCTGCCGTCAGCGTCGCGGCGCCCATGATCGCCACGTTGGCCAGGGTGTCGTTGCGGGCCGACAGGAAGGCTGCGCGGGTCAGGCTGCCGCCGGCGTGGCGGTGCCGGGCCAGCAGCACGGCGCAGAGCAGGTTGACCGCCAGCGCCCCTGCCGCGGTCAGCAGCAGCGGCAGCGGATCGGGCGCCACAGGGGTACGCAGCTTGTCCCACGCCGTCCACAGCGTCGCGATCCCCGGCGCCAGCAGCAGCGCCGCCAGCCCCATGCCCGCCGCCGCCCGCGCCCGTGCGCCCCAACCGAGCGCCAGCAGGATCAGCAGGTTGATGGACGCATCCTCCAGGAAGTCCACGCTGTCCGCGAACAGCGACACCGAGCCGATGGCCGCCGCCACGGCGAACTCGATCCCGAAGCAGCCGAGGTTCAGCAGCGCCACGAGGCGGACCACCGGGCGCAGGCTGGCGGCTGGCGTCATGGCGGCGCTCCCTGGCGGCGGCGCGTCCCATCATGCGCCCTCCTCGCACGGTTGCCATCCCGGCGCGGCGCAGGGATAGATGCCACGGCAAGCGCCCGCCCGAGGCGCGACCCGCACAGGAGGCCCGTCATACGCACCCCACCCAGCCTTGCCGCCATGCTTGCCCTGTCGCTTGCCGCCCCGGCGCTGGCCCAGGCGCCTGCCGCCCCCAGCTTCCCCACGCTGGAAGCCAGCCAGGGCGCGGCCAACAACCAGCCCGGCGCGCGCAGCCTGCCCACCCGGGTCGTGCCGCCGCCGCAGGCCGATGTCAGCCCCGCCGCGCAAGCCCTGGCCGCCGCGCCCTACCGCGTGCCGGCGTGGAACGCCAACCCGCCCGACGCCGCCGCCTGGCGCGTCCTGGTCGCCAAGCTGGCCGACGCCGCCCTGCCCGGCCTCGCCAAGGCGCGGGAGGCCCTGGGCGTCAGCATGGAGGCCACCACCATCGGCGGCGTGAAGGCGTTCGTGTTCACCCCGCGCACCATGCCGGACGCCCACCGCAACCAGCTCGTCGTCAACATCCACGGCGGCGGCTACGTCTATGGCCCCGGCGAGTCCGGCACCGCCGAGGCCATGCTGATGGCGGCCCACGGCGGCTACCGCGTCATCGAGTTCGACTACCGGATGCCGCCCGACGCGCCCTATCCCGCGGCGATGGACGACGCCATGGCGGTCTGGCGCGCGGCGGTGGCCATGCAGGACCCCCGCCGCATCGCCGTCGTCGGCACCAGCACCGGCGGCGGCATGGCCCTCGCCCTAGTGCTGCGCGCCAAGGCCGAGGGCCTGCCGCTGCCCGGCGCCATCGCCCCCGGCACGCCCTGGGCCGACATGACCGAGACCGGCGACACCTACCGGACCAACGAGTGGCTGGACAACGTGCTGGTCAGCTACGGCGGCTACCTGAGCCATGCCGCCAAGCTGTATGCCGCCGGGCACGACCTGCGGGACCCGCAGCTATCGCCGATCTACGGCGACTTCAGCGGCTTCCCGCCCGCGATCCTGACCAGCGGCACACGCGACCTGTTCCTGTCCAACACCGTCCGCACCCACCGCAAGCTGCGCCGCGCCGGGGTGGAGGCGGTGCTGAACGTATATGAGGGCCTGTCCCACGCGCAGTACCTGTTCGACCCGGCGGCGCCGGAGACGAAGGAGGTGTTCGGAGACATCGCGGCGTTCCTCGACAAGCACCTGGTGCAGTAGGGGGCGGACCGGCGCTGGTCTTCCAATCGTCTTGATGTTACATATAACAGATGACAGATACAGGCGGCAGTGCCGGGCGCGTGCGGCGCAGGCGGGACAAGCTTCGGGCCGCCGGGCTGCGTCCGGTGCAGATTTGGGTGCTGGACACCCGTGCGCCGGGCTTTGCACAGGAATGCGCCCGGCAAGCGCAGTTGATCCGGGACAACGAGGCACCGGCCGATAACGACTGGTTTGACGTGTCGGACAAGACCGGCTGGACGGCGTGAGGCGTGGCGACTTGGTTAAGGTTGCGTTGCAAGGCGAACAGGGCAAACCCCGCCCGGCCCTGGTCATTCAGGCCGACAGCTTCGCAAACCTGCCTGCCCTGACGGTGCTGCCGATCACCGGCACGTTGACGGATGCGCCGCTGATACGAGTGCTGGTCGAGCCGACGTTCGCGAACGGGTTGGCAAAGCGGTCGCAGGTCATGGTGGACAAACCGCAGACTCCGTTGCGTACGAGGATCGGCCCCGTGTTCGGTCACTTGGACGACTCTGCCATGCTTACCGTAAACCGCGCACTGGCGGTGTTCCTCGGCCTGGCCTGACGGCTACGTACGCGCCTGCCGGCCCGCCGGCAGCAGCTTCCGGAACGGGGCGCCCGCGCGCCGCCACAGCATACGCGCCAGCGGCGGCCCGTACAGGCTGAAGGGCGCGCGGCGCAGCCGTTGCCCCGCCGCGTTGCGCGGATCGAAGAACGCCTCGGGCGGCCAAAGGTCCCCCATGATGTGCGGTACGTAGCGCCGCGGATCGAGCAGGGGATGCACGAACGCCTGTCCGGCCAGGGCCGGCAGCTCCGTCTCGACGATGGCAGGCTTCCAGTCGTAGCGGCTGGTCGGCCCGAACTCCGACAGCTCCGCCATCTTGAACCCGGCCGCCGCGACCTCGGTCGGGATGAAGGCCTCGCAGTGCGGCCAGCGCTGCATCAGCCCGGCCTCGTGCTGGTGCGACATCTCCAGCCGGCGGTCGAACAGCCGGCGGACGGCCCTGTTGGAGAACACCGAGATGCAGATCAGGCATTTCCTGAGATCGTCATCGGAATACACGCCCCGGCAGGTAGGGGCGAGCGGCCAGACCGCCGGCGCTTCGGTGTTGCTCAGCCCCACAAGGTCAATGCCTTCCCGCGACACCCGCTCCATAACATCGTCCAGGCTGCGTTGGACGACCACGTCATACTCGATCATGACATAGTGGTCGTAGCCGCCATGCTGCTGATAGAAGTAGTAGAGCGGGTAATCGCCATTGAACCAAAGCATGTTGCCGTGCCCGGCCCCGGCCAGCCCGAGGTCCAGCACGCCCTGCTGGGTATGCGGCACCACGTTCGGATGCGGTATCGGCACGGGCCTGCTGGTCTCGTCCACCAGGATGAACACGTCTCCGCCGCCGGCAACGCGGAGCAGGCGCTGATACTGGCGCTCGGCGTAGTCGTCCCAGAAATGCGTCCGGAACAGGACGGCATACCTGCCGTTCGCCTTGGTGTTCACATCCATGCCGGCATTGCCCTTGTCCCTGCGCCTCTGACCCTCACCCGGCTCCTGCCCCCGTGCGCCGGCTCCCACGCGGAGGAGCCTTGCAGCAGGTGGGAGGGGGTGTGCTGAAGACAGGCGTTAGCGCCTGATCGCCACGGATGAGCAAGCGGTTTACCAGCTTCGAGGCGACAACAAGTTGTGATTTCGTTGCAGTGCATCAAGAAACCAGGCCTGCCCTGGCCACTCGCGAGCCAAAGGCCGCAGGTGGCGCAGGATGAAGTCCCCTGCCATCACGTTCCCTCCATGCGCCTTGGGTCCACGGCAGGCCAGCATCCGGCGGCGGTCCGGCATCGCTTTGCGCGGCCTGCAGGGGGTCTGCGACGACATCGCGGCGCCTGGATGCCGTGCCTGCGGACGTGATGGAGCCGGCCGGGCCGATGGCCCCGGGCCGGCCGCATCGTGCCCGTCAGGCCAGGCGCACGAGCGTCAGCTCCGGCGGTACGCCGAGCCGCAGGGGCAGGATGCTGCAGCCCAGCCCGCCGGACACGATCAGGCGCCGCCCGGCCTCCTCGACCAGCCCGTAGGCGTAGCGGTTGCCATACCGGGAGGGCACCATCGGCGAATGCCCGAACACGCGCAACTGCCCGCCGTGGGTATGGCCGGACAGGGTGAGGCCCAGCCGGGGCGGCACGCGGGGGAAGATGTCAGGCTCGTGCGCCAGCAGGATGGCGGGGGCAGCGCCCCGCACCTGCGCCACGGTCCCGTCCAGGTCGTCCGCCCCGCCGCCTGTCCGGAAGGCCTGGGTGCTGTCCGTGCCGCAAAGCCAGACGCCGTTGCCGTGCGGCAGCAGGCGGGCCGCGTTGGCAAGCACGGTGATGCCCGCCTGGTTTAGCAGCCCCTCGATGGCGGGGCGGCCGGAGCCGCGCCGCTGCACCTCCAGGTCGTCCCACCAGTCATGGTTCCCCAGCGCGGCGAAGCGGCCCAGGGGGGCCTCCAACTGCGCCAGCACCGACACCGCGGCGGGCATGGGCACGCGGGCCGACACGAAGGGGTGGTGCGCCGGCAGGTCGCCCAGCACCACATGGATGTCCGGCCGCAGCGCGTTGGCCACCTGCACGATGCGCCGCAAGCGCGCGAGCGGCATCCAGGGTTCGCAGCAATGCGGGTCGGACAGCAGGCAGAGGGTCAGCGGCGGACGGCCTTCCCAGCCGGGCAAGGAAAGGCGGTATTCCTGCACGATCAGGGGGAACCCCGGCTCGAGCACCACCGCATAGGCCACGACGCCGCCGGCCGCTATTGCAGCGGACGCCAGGGCCAGGCCCGCCCGCAGCAAGCGCCGCCGTGTCACGGAGCCTGCGGCGCTGCCCTGCGCCGCCGCACCGGTCAGCCTCAAGGAGCCATGATCCATTCAGGCTTCGCAGGCAGGCCGCAGGGCGCCGCCCGCGCTGGACGCCTGCCTTGCCCGCAGAGATGGCAGCCGCACGGCTCTAAGCCCGCCGCAGCAGGAACAGCGCCTGCTCCCCGAACAGGTTGGCCAGCCCCGGGAACCGCCGCCACGGCGCGCGGCGCCCGCCGTCGTCCACCGCCAGCCACCGCTCCACCGCATAGCCCTCCTGCGCGCACAGCCCGAAGAAGTCGCGGATCGTGCAGGGGTGTATGTTCGGCGTCTCGTACCACGGCCGGTCCCAGGTCGGCGTCATCGGCATCCGGCCGGACCGCACGAGCTGCCAGCGCACCTGCCAGTGGCCGAAGTTGGGGAAGCTGACCAAGGCCCGCGTGCCGATCCGCAGCATCTGCCGCAGCACCTCCTGCGGGCGCTCGACCGCCTGCAAGGTGCGGGACAGCACGACGTAGTCGAACAGCCCGTCGGGGTAGTGCTGCAAGTCGGTGTCGGCGTCCCCGTGCATCACCGGCAGCCCGTGCGCCACGGCGCGCGTCACCTCCGCCATGTCTATCTCGATGCCGCGCGCGTCGCAGCCGCGGGTGCGGAACAGGTGCTCGATCAGCGTGCCGTCGCCGCTGCCGATGTCCAGCACGCGCGACCCCGGCGCGATCATCTCGGACATCAACTGCAAGTCCAGCCGCATGTTCTTGGCGATCATCTGCACCGGCGGGCGGCTCATGCCGGCAGCGATCCGCACTGGCCCACGGTTCAACAGCCGCCGCCGTCATTGCGAGGCGCGCAGCGCTGTGGCGATCCAGAAGCCGCCGGCACCGCCCCCGGATCGCCGCGCGGCGAGCGCGGATCGCAATGACGTGGATAGGGACATGGAGGGGGCCTCACAGCCCCGCGTGCTCCGCGCAGCCGGACAGGAAGCCGGACAAGGTGCGGTGGAAGTCCGGCTCGTGCAGCAGGAAGGCGTCGTGGCCCTTGTCGCTGGCGATCTCGACGAAGCTGACGTTGGCCCCGGCGCGGTTCAGCGCGCGGGCGATGGCGCGGGACTGCGCGGTGGGGAACAGCCAGTCGCTGTCGAACGATACCACGCAGAACCGGGTCCGCGTGCCGCGGAACGCCGCCGCCAGGTCCCCGTCATGCTCGGCGGCCAGGTCGAAGTAGTCCATCGCGCGGGTGATGGTGAGATACGAGTTGGCGTCGAAGCGGTGGACGAAGGTGCTGCCCTGGTGGCGCAGGTAGCTCTCGACCTCGAACATGTCGCCGAACAGCGTCGTGCCGTCCCGCGCCGCGCCCTGCGTCTGCAGGCGGCGACCGAACTTGCGGGTCAGCGCCTGCTCGCTGAGGTAGGTGATGTGCGCCGCCATGCGCGCCACGGCCAGGCCGCGCGCCGGCACCTTGCCCGCCCGCCAGTACTCGCCGGCGTCCCAGTCCGGGTCGGCGAAGATCGCCTGCCGGCCGACCTCGTGGAAGGCGATGTTCTGCGCGGAATGGAACGACGCCGCCGCGATGGGCACGCAGGCGAACACCGCGTCCGGGTAGGTCGCCGCCCATTCCAGCGCCTGCATCCCGCCCATGCTGCCGCCGACGACGGCGAACAGCCGGGCGACGCCCAGCCGGTCCGTCAGCAGCCGCTGCGCCCGCACCATGTCGCGTACGGTGATGGCCGGGAACCCGGTGCCCCACTGCTCCCCGGTTCCGTCATGCAGGCTGCGCGGCCCGGTGCTGCCCATGCAGCCGCCCAGCACGTTGGCGCACACGACGAAGAAGCGGTCGGTGTCCAGCGCAAGCCCCGGCCCCACCACCTGGCTCCACCAGCCCGGCTTGCCGGTGGTGGGATGCGTCTCCGCGGCATACTGGTCGCCGGTCAGCGCGTGGCACACCAGCACGGCGTTGCTGCGGGCGGCGTTCAGCGTGCCGTAGGTCCGGTAGGCGACGGTGACGGACGGCAGCGCCGTGCCGCAGTCCAGCATGAAGGGGCCGTCGAAGGTGGCGGCCTGCTGCGCGTCGGCGAGCTGGGGGTCGGGACGGTCCATTGCAGGTGGATCATTAGAGCGGGCGGGGCGGGGGGGCAACGGGACGCCCTGCAAGGCCCTTCCGCGGGCCTGCGGCTCCCATCCGGGTTTGCACCCGCCCCCGCATCCGCTATGCAACCCCCTTCCCTGCCCCGCATCCGGAACGCACCGGCCATGTCCAGCCCCGCCCCCCTCCACGCCGACCCGCCGGAGCCAGCGCCGCTGGACCGGCTGGCTGCGCTGCGAGCCGAGCTGGACGGGCTGGACGACCTGATGCACGACGCCGTGATGCGCCGGGCCGGCGTCGTCGGGCAGATCGCCGCCCTAGGCGTCAAGGGGCGGACCCCGCTGCGGCCGGGCCGGGAGGCCGCCATCATACGCCGCCTGCTGGCCCGGCATGGCGGCCCCTTTCCCCGCCTGGGCGTCGTCCGCGCCTGGCGGGAACTCATTAACGCCTTCACCGCGCAGCAGCGCCCCATGCTGATCTCCGTTTGCGAAACCGAGGGCGGCCAGGCCACCGCCGCCGCGCGGGAGCAGTTTGGCGCCCTCACTCCGCTGCGCCTGTATCGCACCCCGGCGCAGGCCATCCGCGAAGTCAGCGCCGGCGCCGCCACCGCCGCCGTGCTGCCGCTGCCCGCCGAGGGAGAGGCGCCCGCCGCCGCCTGGTGGACCGCCCTGCTGCACACCGGCGACCCGCGCATCCATGTCGTCGCCCGCCTGCCGTTCTGGGCCGCGCGGCCGGAGGGTGCGCCGCAGGTGCAGGCCCTGGTGGTCGCCGCCGCGGCACCCGATCCCAGCGGCGCCGACCGTTCGCTGCTGGGGCTGGAGCTGCCGCTGGAGGTCAGCCGCGACCGGCTGGGCGCGGCGCTGGCCGCCGCCGGGTTCGCGGCCGGGCCGGTCATCCTGCGGCGCGACCCCGGCGCACCCGCCACCCGTGCGCTGGCGGACGTGGACGGCTTCGTGGCCGACGCCGACCCGCGGCTGCGCGCCCTACAATCCGTGCTGCGCCCGCCCGTCGTGGTCGGCGCCTACGCCGTGCCAATTCAGGAGCCTGCCGCATGAGCGCCCCACCGACCGGCCCACTGACCGGCCCGCGTCCCCGGCCCGAACTCCTCGCCATCTCCCCCTACGTCGGCGGCGAGAGCAAGCTGCCCGGCCAGAACCGCCTGGTGAAGCTGTCGAGCAACGAGGGCGCGTTCGGCGTGCCCCCCGCCGCGCAAGCCGCCTATGCCGCGCAGGCCGCCGACCTGCACCGCTATCCCGACGGATCGGCCGCCGGGCTGCGCCGGGCCATCGGCCGCAGCTTCGGCCTGGACCCCGAGCGGATCGTGTGCGGCGCCGGGTCGGACGAGCTGATCTACCTGCTCTGCCTGGCCTATGGCCGCCCCGGCGGCGAGGTGGTGATGAGCCGCCACGGCTTCTCGCTGTACGAGATCGCCGGCCAGGCCGCCGGGATGGCGACCGTGAAGGCGCCGGAGCGCGGCCTGGCAGCGGACGTGGACGCCATGCTGGCCGCCGTGTCCGCGCGGACGCGGATCGTGTTCCTGGCCAATCCCAACAATCCCACCGGCAGCATGGTGCCGCAGGACGAGGTGCGCCGCCTGCGCGCCGGCTTGCCGCCCGACGTGCTGCTGGTGCTGGATGCCGCCTATGCCGAGTACGTGGATCGCGGGGACTACGACCCCGGCGTGGAGCTGGTGGACGCCGGGGACAACACGGTGATGACCCGCACCTTCAGCAAAATTTGGGGCCTGGGCGGGATGCGGCTGGGCTGGTGCTACGCGCCGCCCGCCGTGGTGGACGTGCTGAACCGCGTCCGCGGCCCGTTCAACACGGGCGCGGCGGCGCAGGCCGCAGGCATCGCCGCCCTGGCCGAGCCGGGCTGGGCGGAGTCAGGGCGGCGGCACAACACGCAGCAGCGCGCCGGGCTGGCAGGGGCGCTGCAGGACGCCGGCATCCGGGTCTGGCCGAGCGAGTGCAACTTCGTCCTCGCGGACTTCGGGGCCACGGCCGCCGCGGACGCTGCCAACGCCGCCCTGCGCGGGCGCGGCGTGATCGTCCGCGCCATGGGCGGCTATGGCCTGCCGCACTGCCTGCGTATCACGGTCGGCACCGCCGAGGAGTGCGCGCTGGTCGCGGGCATCCTGTCGGAGCACATGATGGACCGCGGCATGGAGCGCGGGGCGGAGCAGCCGGTCCATGCCTGACACCGGGCACGACATCGGGCGCGACGCCCAGCCCGGCCCCGATGCCCGGCCCGATGCCTATCCCGCCACCCGCACCGAAGCCGGGCCGGTGTTCCGGCGCCTGGTGCTGGTCGGCGCCGGGCTGATCGGCAGCAGCGTCGCCCGCATCGCGCACGAGCGCGGGCGCGCGGGCGGCGACCTGGCGGCGGAGGTCGTCGTGACCGACAGCAGCCCCGCCGTGCTGGCCCGCGCCGCCGCCCTGGGCTTCGCCGACCGGATCGAGGCCGATGCGGGCCGCGCCGTGCAGGGCGCCGACTGCGTGATGCTGTGCGCGCCCGTCGGCGCCTATGCCGCCATCGCCGCCGCCATCGCGCCGCACCTGCAAGCCGGCGCTGTCGTGACGGACGTAGGCAGCACCAAGGTCTCGGTCATGCGCGACGTGGCGCCGCTGCTGCCGGCGGGCGTGCGCTTCATCCCCGCGCACCCCCTGGCCGGCACCGAGTACTCCGGGCCGGACGCCGGCTTTGCCACGCTGTTCCAAGGCCGCTGGTGCCTGCTGTCCCCGCCCCCCGGTGCCGACCCTGCGGCCGTCGAGCAGGTGGCGGAGCTGTGGCGCCGCATGGGCAGCATGGTCGAGACGATGGACCCCGCGCACCACGACCGCGTCATGGCCATCGTCAGCCACCTGCCGCACCTGATCGCCTTCACCATCTGCGGCACCGCCGACGACCTGGCCGCCGAGGGCGGCGAGGACGCCAGCCGGGCCGAGGTGCTGAAATACGCGGCGACCGGCTTCCGGGACTTCACCCGCATCGCCGCCAGCGACCCGGTGATGTGGCGCGACGTGTTCCTGAACAACCGCGACGCCCTGCTGGAGATGCTGGCCCGCTTCACCGAAGACGCGCAGGCGATGGCCCGCGCCGTGCGCTGGGGCGATGCGGCCTATATCGAGGACCGCATCGGGCGGGGGCGGAAGATACGGCAGGGGCTGATCGAGCTGAAGCAGGCATGAGGGCGGCGCCTGGCCCGCCGGCGTCCGTCGCCGGCAGCAGGGCGCCGCCGTTGCGGGCCGCTTGCGGCGGCGCAAACCGGGGGCCGCGCGCACTGATACCAACGGTGCCTTGCCCCAACCGCTTCCATCGTTGCGATAAGTGCGGCTGTTGCGATGAGTGCGGCGGCGCGGCAAGCCAGGGGCGGCCAGGACAGTGCTCGCTGCTCCTGGATCGCTACGCCGCCAGCGCGGCCCGCAACGACAGTGCGCCAACGCAAAGGTCAAAGCGGACGGCTGCCGGCATGACCTGCAATCCTGGCGGTTCCTGGCTCGCCGCGCCGTCGCGCTCCCGGCCATGACGGCGCCCCCCATGCTCCCCGGCTACGGCAGCCTGTGGAACTGGCGCCGCCAGGTGGCGGACCTGTATGCCGCCATCCGCGCCAACCCGGACCCGCAGGCCGCATGGCAGCACTGGCGCACCGTGCGGGACGCGCTGTTCCGCAGCCATCCGCAAACGCCCATCGAACCCGGCGCGGCCTTCACCGTCCTGCCCGTCCTGTCCTATGACCCGGCGCTCCGGTTCGTGGTCCCCTTGGCGCCGCTGGACGGGCCGGATGAGAGCTTTCCCGCCGGGGCGGACGGCGACCTGCGGATGCGTCCCTTCGCCCGCACCACGGGGCTGGCCCCGGCGCTGGGCGGGGAGCTGACGGCCTACTGGCTGCTGGGCTATGGCGGCGGCGTGTTCCTGCCGTTCGCCGACGCGACCAGCGGGCGGGAGACCTACGGTGCCGGGCGCTACCTGCTGGACACGATCAAGGGCGCCGACCTCGGCGGCGCCCCGGACGGACGGGCGGTGCTGGACTTCAACTTCGCCTACAACCCGTCCTGCGCCTACTCGCCGCGCTACGTCTGCCCCCTGGCGCCGCACGCCAACCGCCTGCCGGCCCCGGTGCGCGCCGGGGAGCTGGCGCCGGGGCAGGAGGCGGCCCGCTAGATGAGGGACAGCCCCCACCACCAGGCCGGCAGCGTCAGGAACGACAGCAGTATCCCGACGCCGACCATTTGCGTGACGAGCGCCGGGTTCAGCCCGTATTGGATGGCCACGATGGAGCCGCCGATCATCGGACCCATCGCAGCCCTATGCACCGAGATCGGAGGCCGTCATGACCACCAAGCTGGACATCGCCTTCTGGAACTACGACCGCACCAAGCTGCTCGCGGACGGCACCGTCAAGATTGATGGCGTGGATGCCAGCTTCCATAGCGCGCGCATCGTGCCCGAGATCTTCGAGGCCATGGTGCGCCGGCGAGCCTACGACGTCTCGGAACTAGGCATGACCTACTTCCTCCGGACCTTCGATGACCAGGGTCGCTCCCCCTTTGTCGCGATCCCCGTTTTCCCGGTCCGGTCGTTTCGTCACGGCGCGATCTACGTCAACAAGGCGAGCGGCATCCGGCACCCGCAGGACCTCGCCGGCAAACGCATCGGCGAGCTTGCGCTCTATGGCCATGACGCCGGGGTGATGCCGAAAGGCATCCTGTCCGACGAGTTCGGGGTGCGACCCGAGCAAAGCCGCTGGATCGTGGGCGGAATTGACTTCCCGATGAAACCCATTGATTTCGTGCCGCATCCGGTGCCGGACGGGGTCGAGGTGGAGTGGGCCGGCAAGGACGTTGACCTTGGGGAAATGCTGGAAGCGGGCGAAATTGACGCCCTCATTTCCGCCGACGTGCCGAAGGCGGTGCTCGATGGGTCTCCCAAGGTCGGAAGATTGTTCGAGGACCACGAGGCCGTGGAACGCGACTACTTCCGTCGCACCGGCATCTTCCCGATCATGCACACGGTGGTCGTCACGCGCGAACTGGCCGACGAGCGTCCCGACCTGGTCCAGGCGGTTTACCGGGGCTTTTGCGCCGCCAAGGACCAAATGCAGGAGCAGTACGTGAAAGGCATGACGTTCAACAACATGACCGTGATGCTGCCCTGGCTTACCGAGTTGATCGTCAATGACCAGAAGCTGCTGGGCAGTGATTGGTGGCCTTACGGCATTGAGCGCAATCGCGCCGCCATCGAAGCCATCCTGCGCTACCATCATGAGCAGGGGCTGACCAGGAGGCGGTTCGCCATCGAGGAGGTATTCGTTCCTTGCCTGCTCGGCACTTGATGGCCGGTCCCGGCCCGACCGGGTCACCCGCTCTGCCGCCTTTTTTGTCGGCCGCCGTCCGCGCGCCTTGGGCAATCCGCCCTCGCGCGCCGCGTCCAGCACCCGCGCCAGCAGCCGGTCCACGGCCGCGTTGCCCAGCAGCCTGGCGCGGAACTCGCTCAGTATGCCGCGGTCGAAGCCCGGGTCGGCCAGGTCGAGGGCACGGCGGCGGACCGCCTCAGCGCCCCATCCTTGCGCGCCACGCCGCAAAGGCGTCGAGGTTGGACTCGTCCGTGGGCGGATACAGCCCGATGGTGGCCTGTCCCGCACGGACCCGCTCGGCCACGAAGTCCTCGAAGGCGGTCATCTCCACGGCCTCGTCGGCAACCTTGTCGGCCATATGGGCCGGCACGATGATGACGCCGTCCATGTCGCCCACCACGACATCGCCGGGGAACACCGGGGCGTCGCCGCAGCCGATGGGCACCTGCACGTCAACCGCCTGGTGCAGCGTGAGGTTGGTCGGCGCGGACGGGCGGTTGTGGAACGCGGGCATGTCCAGCGCCGCGATCTCCGCGCTGTCGCGGAAGCCGCCGTCGGTCACGATGCCAGCGGCACCGCGCACCTGCAGGCGCGTCACCAGGATGCTGCCCGCCGACGCCGCGCGCGGGTCCTTGCGGCTGTCCATCACCAGCACGCAGCCCGGCGGGCAGTCCTCGACGGCCCGCCGCTGCGGATGGCCGTGGTCGCGGAACACCGTGATGGGGTTCAGGTCCTCCCGCGCCGGGATGTAGCGCAGGGTGTAGGCTTCCCCCACCATCGCCGCCGCCATCGGGCCGAGCGGGCGCACGTCCTGCACCATCTGGTGGCGCAGGCCGCGCTTGAACAACGCGGTCGCCAGCGTCGCGGTGCTGACCCGGCGCAGCTTGTCGCGGGTGCCGGACTTCAGTGCCATGGGTGCCGTCCCTAGTAGATCGCGGGTTCGGGCACGGGGGCGCCGAAGCCGGTGCGGAGGAAATCGAAGTCGCAGCCCTGGTCCGCCTGCTCGACGTGCCGGCTGAACGCCCAGCCGTAGCCGCGGCCATAGCGCGGCGCCGGTGGCACCCAGGCTGCGCGCCGGGCCGCAAGCTCCTCGTCGGGCACTTCCATGCGGATGCTGCGGGCATCCACGTCCAGGGTGACGACATCGCCGGTCCGCAGCAGCGCCAGCGGGCCGCCGACCCAGCTTTCCGGCGCCACGTGCAGCACGCAGGCGCCGTAGCTGGTGCCGGACATGCGCGCGTCGGACAGGCGCAGCATGTCGCGGTGGCCCTCCTTGAGCAGCCGCTTGGGCATCGGCAGCATCCCCCACTCCGGCATTCCCGGCCCGCCCTGCGGCCCGGCGTTCCGCAGCACCAGGACATGGTCGGCCGTCACGTCCAGCGCCTCGTCGTCCACCGCCGCCTTGAGGCTCGGATAGTCGTCGAACACCAGCGCCGGGCCGCTGTGCCGCAGGAAGCGCTGGTCCATGGCGGCGGGCTTGATGACGCAGCCATCCGGGGCGAGGTTGCCGTGCAGCACGGCCAGCGATCCCTCGCCATAGATCGGGTCGGCCGTCGTGCGTATCACGTCGGGGTTGAACACCCGCGCGCCCTCGATGTTCTCGCCCAGGGTGCGGCCCGTCACGGTCAGGCAGCCGAGGTCCAGGTGGTCCCTGATCTCGCCCATCAGCGCGCGGATGCCGCCGGCGTAGAAGAAGTCCTCCATCAGGTACTGGTTGCCGGTGGGCCGCACGTTGCCGATGACGGGCACGCGGCGGCTGTAGTGCTCGAAGTCGGCAAGCCCCACGTCATGCCCGGCGCGGCGGGCCATGGCGATCAGGTGTATGATGGCGTTGGTGGAGCATCCCATCGCCATGGCGACCGCGATGGCGTTGCCGAACGCGCTCCGGGTCTGGATGCGCCGAGGCGTCAGGTCCTCCCACACCATGTCCACGATGCGCCGCCCGCTCTCGCTTGCCAACCGGATGTGCCCGGCGTCGGCGGCGGGGATGCTGGACCCGCCGGGCAGCACCATGCCCACCGCCTCCGCGATGGCGGTCATGGTGCTGGCGGTGCCCATCGTCATGCAGGTGCCGTAGCTGCGCGCGATGCCGCCCTCCACGCCCAGCCAGTCCTGGTCGGTGATCTTCCCGGCCCGCAGCTCGTCCCAGTATTTCCAGCTATCGCTGCCGCTGCCCAGCACCTTGCCCTGCCAGTTGCCGCGCAGCATCGGCCCGGCGGGCAGGAAGATCGCCGGCAGGTCCATGCTGGTCGCGCCCAGCAGCAGCCCGGGCGTCGTCTTGTCGCAGCCGCCCATCAGCACGGCGCCGTCAATGGGATGGGCGCGCAGCAGCTCTTCCGCCTCCATCGCCAGCATGTTGCGATACAACATGCTGGTCGGCTTCAGGTAGCTCTCGGACAGCGACAGCGCCGGCAGCTCCACCGGGAAGCCGCCGGCCATCAGGATGCCGCGCTTCACGTCGTCCACGCGCTGCTTGAAGTGCATGTGGCAGGGCTGCAGGTCGGACCAGGTGTTGAGGATGGCGATGACGGGCCGGCCGGTCCATTCCTCCGGCGCGTAGCCCATCTGCATGGCGCGGCTGCGGTGGCCGAAGGAACGCAGGTCGGCCGGGCCGAACCAGAGGGCGGACCGCAGGTCGCCGGGGGCCTTGCGCCGGGCCAGCGGGGCGGACGGGATCGGGCCGGGTTCCAGGCCCGGGGGCGATAGCGGGGTGTCCATGGCGGGGCCTTTCGAGGGGCTGTGAAGTCTGCTGCATCCTGGGCCGGAGCCATAGCACCCCGGCGGCTACGCCTTGGCCCGCCCGCGCCCCACGATGGCCGTGGGATCAATGAACCGCAGCGCCACCACCAGCCAGAACAGCGTGACGGCCATATAGACCACCGCCATCGCGTCCACCGACTGGCTGGCCCGGATGCCCGGCGCGAACGCAGCGTAGTACAGCGCCACCACCAGCGTCTGGCTGTCCGGCCCGGCGGTCAGGAACGTCAGCTCGAACATGCCAATGGTACGCACCAGCACCAGCAGCGACGCTGCCAGGATGCCCGGCGCCAGCATCGGCACCAGGATGTGGCGGAACAGGCTCGGCGTGCGCGCCCCGAACACCCGCGCCGCCGCCTCCAGCCGCGGGTCGAGCTGCTCGATGAACGGCGTCATCGTCAGGATCACGAAGGGCACCGACGGCACCAGGTTGGCCAGGATGACGCCCCAGATGGTGCCGCCCAGGCCCAGCTTGTAAAGCACCGTCGCCAGGGGAATGCCGTAGGTGATGCTCGGCACGATCAGCGGCAGCAGGAACAGCAGCACGACGGCGGGCTTGCCGGGGAAGTTGGTCCGCGCCAGGGCGTAGGCCGCCGGGACGCCGATGGCGGCCGAGGTCAGCACGACCGCGAACACCACCTCCATCGTCGTCAGCAACACGTCCGGCAGCGCGAACTCCTCCCAGGCCCCGGCATACCAGCGCGTCGTCAGCCCCGCCGGGAACCAGGTGCCGAACCAGCGTGTGCCGAGCGAGTTGACCGCCACCGCCGCGATCAGCGCGGCGATGTTCAGCAGCGCGAAGCCCATGACGACCCAGATGGCCGTGCCCCAGACGCGGGCGCCCATCCTGCCCAGCCCGCGGTCCCTCATCCCTTGCCGCCCCCGGCCGGTCCCCGATAGACCAGCGTACGGAGGCCCAGCACGGCGCCAACGACGGCCAACTGCACCAGCCCCATGATGAGCGCGATGGTGCTGCCGAGCGAGGCGTCATACTGCTCGAACGCCGCCTCGTAGGCCGCAATGGAGATCATGTAGGTCTGCCCCGAAGGCGCCCCGACCAGCACGGCGGAGGGAAACACGGCGAACGCCTGCACGAAGCACAGCGCGAACGTCATCGCCAGCCCCGGCGCCAGCAGCGGCAGCGCGATGCGGCGGAACTGCGCGCCGGGCGGCGCTCCCAGCGTGGCGGCGGCCCGCCCGAGCGCCGGGTCAATGCCGGTGACGAAGGACAGCAGCAGCAGGAACGCGAACGGGAAGCCGACGATCACCAGGGACATCAGCACGCCCCAATAGTTGTGGACCAGCCGCACCGGGGCGGAAACCAGGTGCAGCGACAGCAGCACCCGGTTGAACCAGCCCTGCGGCCCCAGGTAGGACAGCAGCCCGTCCGCCACCAGCACGGTGCCCAGGGTGATCGGCACCACCAGGATCGTCGTCACCAGCCGCTGGTGCCGCCACGGCGTACGCAGCCGGTAGGCGACCGGCAGCGCGAGGCCGACGTTGATGAGGGTCGCCGGCAGGGCGATGCCGAGCGTCGTCAGGATGGTGCCGAACAGCCGCGGCGTAGCGAAGAAGTGGCGGTAGTTCTCCCAGGCGCCGCCCTGCATCGGCTGGAACGACAGCACCAGGCCATAGGCGGCGGGATACACGAACAGCAGCAGCACCAGCAGGACGCCGGGCGCCAGCAGCAGCGGCGCGGCCCCCAGCCGGACGCCGGGCGCACGGGTGGACGCCGGGGCCGGCGCAAGGGTGGCCGACATCCTGCTACTCAGCCGCCAATGCGGCGGGCTGCGCCACCGCCGCCCCGGCATAGGCCAGCACGCGGCCCGGCGGCAGCAGCAGGCGCAGCGTCTCGCCGATGCGGACGGGCTGGTGGACGGTGGCGTGCAGCAGGCCGAACGCGGTCTCCACGTCCACGAGGTAGTCGGCGCCGCAGTACTCGGCCTCCGTCACCCGGCCCTCGACGCCGTTCGGGCCGTCGCCGGCGCCGATGTCGTTCGGGCGTATGGCGACCGTCACCGGCCCGGCGCCGGCGCCCGATTGCAGCGTGGCCAGGATGGACGCCCCGCCCCGGTGCAGCCGCACCAGGCCGCCCTGCGCCGGCACTGCGGCGTCGAAGTGCAGGATGTTGCGGTAGCCCATGAAGCGCGCGACGTTCAGGTTCAGCGGGCTGGCATACAGCTCCTGCGGCGTGCCGATCTGCTGCACCGTGCCGTCCTGCATCACCACGATGCGGTCGGCCAGCGCCAGCGCCTCCTCCTGGTCGTGCGTGACGTAGATCGTGCTGCGGCGGACCTGGTGGTGGATGCGCCTGATCTCGTGCCGCATCTCCAGCCGCAGCTTGGCGTCCAGGTTGCTCAGCGGCTCGTCCATCAGGATCAGCGGCGGGTTGACCGCGACGGCGCGGGCGATGGCGACGCGCTGCTGCTGCCCGCCCGACAACTGGCCCGGCAGCTTGTCGCCATGCGCCTGCAACTGCACTAGGGCCAGCGCCTGCTCCACCTCCGCCCGGATCACGGCCTTCGGCAGCCCGCGCATCAGCAGGCCGAAGCCGATGTTCTTGCGTACCGTCATGTGCGGGAACAAGGCGTAGTTCTGGAACACCATGCCGAAGCCGCGCGCCTCTGGCGGCAGGGTGTCTATGCGGCGGTCGTCCAGCCGGATTTGGCCCGACGACAAGGGCATCAGCCCGGCGATGCAGTTCAACGCGGTGGACTTGCCGCAGCCCGAGGGGCCTAGCAGCGCGATGAACTCGCCGCGGCGGACCGTTAGGGTCAGGTCGGTCAGGGCGGCATGGGTGTGGAAGCGCCGGGTCAGCCGGTCGAGATGCAGCGCCTCGAAGTCGTTCGCCGCGGCCATGCGCGCCCTCCCTGCCGGGCTTGCGCCGCCCGGCGTTCGGGGCATCACGCCGGGGTGAGGATGATTTGTCAACTATGATGACAGCCTGCCTGCTGCTGCTTCTGCTTCCTCTCCCTCCGGGAGAGGGCCGGGGTGAGGGAGGCTGCACGCACGAACCCCGGCCTGGAACGGCGCACAGCTTACGAGATTGATAGTTGGCGCTGCGTGGCTTCCCTCACCCCGACCCTCTCCCGGAGGGAGAGGGAGCAGCGGCAGCAGTCAGGGGGTTTGCGTGCGGTCCATCACGCGGCGGCGGGCTTGGGCGATGTGGAGCTGCATGGCGGCGCCGGCCATCTCGGCATCGCCGATGCGTATCGCGTCCAGGATTTGCAGGTGCTCCTGCAGCACCTTGTCCGCCCGCTCCTTCGACCCGGTGCGGGTCAGGCCCAGCGCCACGCCCATGAAGCCCAGCACCGCCGCGTGCAGCCCGTGCAGGAACGCCGGGAAGAACTCGTTGCCGGTCGCGGCGGCGATGCTGCCGTGGAAGGCGAAGTCGCTGTCCGGCGTCATGCCGCCGGCCTCGGCGGCCCGGGCGAAGGCGTCGTGCGCGGCGGCGATGCGGGCCAACTGCTCCGGCGTGCGCCGCTCGGCCGCCAGGCGGGCGGCGGCGCCTTCCAGCGGCAGCCGCGCCTCGATGCAGCGCATCAGGGCCGGCACGTCGCCGCTGCTGGCGAAGTGGCCCAGCCGCTCCGACGGGCGGGCCAGCACCCAGGTGCCGGCGCCCTGGCGCGCCCGCAGCAGCCCGTCCACCCGCAGCCGCTGCAACGCCTGCCGTACCACCGGACGGGACACGCCGAACATCTCCGACAGCTCCTTTTCCGGCGGCAGGCGGCTGCCCTCCGGCAGGCGGCCGGACAGGATGTGGTCGAGTATCTGCCCGTAAAGCTGGTCCCACAGCCGCTGCCGGCGGCCCGGTAGCAGCACCAGCCCGGCTGGCGTGACATCGGTTTGCATCAGGCCAGGCGCAGCGTCCGGCATCGGGTGGGCGGCTACCGCTTGACCTTGGCGCCGACCTGCTCGTCCCAGCGGCGGAACGCCTGCACCATCGGACCCGCTTCCAGCGGCGTCTCGTTCGGGGTGTCGGCGATCAGCTTGTCGTAGAAGTCGCGTCCGAACTCGCGCAGCGTGTCCTGGCTTGCCTGCGGCGCCATGGCGAGCGGCACGTCGCGAACGGCGGGGCCGGGATAGAAGTAGCCGGCGTCGTAGGTGTAAGCCTGCGCCTCCTTGCCCAGCAGGTAGCCCACCAGGTCCAGCAGCACCGCCTGCCGCTCCGCCGCCAGCCCCTTCGGCAGCGCCATGAAGTGCGCGTCGTTGACGAAGTGGAAACCCTTGAGCGTGCCGACCATCGCCGTCTTCGGCACGGTGCCGAGCGCGCGGGGGTTGATGTCCCAGCCCGTCATGGTGACGGTCATGTCGCGGCTGCCCTCGCCCAGCTCCTTCATCACGGCGCCGGTGCCGGACGGGTAGTACTCGACGTTCTCGCCCAGGGCGGCGAGGTAGGCCCAGGTCTTGTCCCACCCGGCCATCGGGTCCTTTGGGTTGGCGTCGCCCAGGATGTAGGGCAGGCCCATCAGGAAGGCGCGGCCGGGGCCGGAGTTGGCGGGGCGGGCATAGATGAAGCGGCCCGGGTTGGCCCGGGTGTAGGCCAGCAGCTCCTCCGCCGTCGTTGGAACCTGCTTCACGCGGTCGGGCAGGTACTCCAGCAGCGGGCCGGCCGGGCAGTAGGTGCAGATGATGGCCTGGTCCTGCGCCAGGGCCTGCATCGCCAGCGCGCCGGGCAGCAGGACGGATTTTAGGTCCGGCAGCTTCGCCATGTGCGGCGCCATGCCCTCCCACACGCCGGTCTGCATCCCGGCGGCCAGGGCATCGGTGCCGGTCAGCACCATGTCTATGTCCACCCGGCCCGCCGCCTGTTGCGCCCGCAGCTTGCCCGGCAATTCTGGCGCCGGGGCCTGGCTATAGACGATCCGCCCGACCAGCTTGGGGTTCTTGCGGCGGTAGTCCTCGAATGCCGGGCGCGTCAGGGCCAGGTTGCCGCCGACATCCACGATGCTGAGCGTCAGCGGCGACGCCGGGGCCGCCACGCCCTGCGCCCGCGCCGCGCCGCCCGCCAGGGCCGCCGCGCTGGCCATCCCGCCCAACACCTGCCGCCGCGTGCCAAGTATGGTCATGCCATGTCTCCCCGTGCCGCCGCGCTTGCCGCGCCGCTTGTTGCGTGTCCGTGCCATACCATCGGATATGTAACCCAACATGACAAGTGGCGCCGTGCTGCGTCCTATGCGCCCCGTTGCACGCCGGCGGCCGGATGCCTGGCCGCCGCCCGGCTTGCCGCTGCGTCCGTTCCTGGACGGCCGCACGGCGGATGAGGCAGGATGCAGAGGGGCAGACACAGTGCGGGTCGGTCACAATACGACTGAACGATCAGACCTCACCAGGCGTCTGCAAAGGACCGGGCGCCTGCAAAGGCGGGCGCCTGCAAAGGGAAGTCGGGAATGCAGCACGAAACAGTCTCCGCCAGGGATGCGTCGTTCCATGTCGCCGTAGCCGGGTCCGGCCCGCCCCTGCTGCTGCTGCACGGCTGGCCGGAGTACTGGCGTACCTGGGAGCCGGTGATGGGGCTGCTGCAGGACCGCTTCACCCTGATCGCGCCGGACCTGCGCGGCTTCGGCGCCAGCAGCAAGCCCGCAGGGCCTTGGGGCGCCCAGGACCATGCCTCCGACCTGTTGGCGCTGCTGGACGCCATGGGCATGGACCGGGTGGGCGTGGCCGGCCACGATGTCGGCGGCGCGGTGATGCAGGCCCTGGCCCGGCAGGCGCCGGAGCGGCTGTCCCGGCTGTTCTTCTTCGACTTCTCCTATCCCGGCATCGGCCCGCGCGGGGGCACGCCGGACCGGCTGCGGGAAATCTGGTACCAGTCCTTCCACACGATGGACTTCGCGCCCGCCCTGGTCGGCGCCAGCCGCGACGCCTGCCGCGCCTACTTTGGCTACATCCTGCGCCACTGGTCGCATCGGAGGGACTGGTGCGATGCCGCGCTGGAGGATTGGGTGGACAACTTCCTGCAGCCGGGCAACCTGGAGGGCGGCTTCGCCTACTACAAGGCTGCCAGCGCCGACCGCCTCGCGATGATGGAGGGCCGGGCGCCCGTGCAGCCGCCCATCGCCGTTCCCGCCTGCGTCCGCTGGGCGGAGCATGATCCGCTGTTCCCGTATGCCTGGACGGACCGCCTGGGCGAGACCTTCACCGACCTGGACCTGGCGATGTTCGAAGGCGTGGGGCACTTCCCGCACCGGGAGGATCCAGGCCGGGCCGCCCAGGAGATCGCCCGTTTCTTTGAAGGGCGTTGAGGGGAGGGACGCCGAGGGCTGCACACGCGCTCCTGCGATGCGGCAACAAAGCGGCTGAACGGCGCACGGACGCCCCCTGCAACGGCCGCAGCCAGGCCGGCACGACGCCCGGCAACGCGGCAGGCCCTCCCGTGCCGTGCCAGGATGGCGCATTCCGGGGCGGCGCACCCTGGCACGGCCCCAGGGCGGGCCGCGTCCGACAGGTTGGGACGACCGCTCATGCCTCCCGGCCGGGCTGGGGCGCACGGGCCGGGCCGCTCCTCCCTTGCCAAACCCCGCGAAACCTCACATCTGCCCACCCATGATCACCCGCGGCGACATCCTCTGGCTCGGCATCTCCTCCGGCGTGACCGGAGGCTTGATCGGCGGCGCCATGCTCGGCATCGGCATGGACCTGATGGTCAACGGCCAGCCGTTCGGCTTCATCCCCATCGTGGTCGGCGGCCCCGCCTCCGCCATCATCGGCTGGCTGCTCTCCCGCCGCCTTGCCCGGCAGCTCGACAGGCCGGACTGAGCAAGGCGGTCCAGTCCAGGACCGCACTGGCCGGCAGGCACCGGGGCGCGTCCGACCCGCACTGCCTAGCCCTGCATCGTCCGGTCACCGCCACCGACCGGCCAGCGCGAACGCCAACCCGTTCACCGCCAGGCTGATCCCTACCAGCACCACCCCCAGCGCCAGCGCGAACGCCAGGTTGCCCCGGCTCGTCTCCAGCGTCACCGCCGTCGTCATCGTACGCGTGACGCCCGCGATGTTGCCGCCCACGATCAGGATCGCCCCCACCTCCGACACCGTCCGGCCGAACCCGGCCAGCACCGCCGTCAGCACCGGACCCGGCGCCGTCCGCAGCAGCGTCGGCACCGCCCGCAGCCGCCCGGCCCCGTCCATCTGCAGCTCGTCGCCATGCAGCGCCCACGACGCCTCCACCGCCCGGTGCGTCAGCGCCACGACGATGGGCAGCGCCAGCACCACCTGCGCCAGCACCATCGCCCCAGGCGTGAACAGCAGCCCCAGCCCGCCCAGCGGCCCGGCCCGCGACAGCAGCAAGTACAGCGCCAGCCCCACCACCACCGGCGGCAGCCCCAGCAACGCGTTGACCACCACCACGACGCCCCTTCGCCCCGGGAAGCGCAGGATTGCCAGCAACGCGCCGCCGGGCACTCCCAGCAGCGCCGCCGCTGCCGTGGCCGCAAGGCTGATGGCCAGGGACCGGCCGATGACCCGCAGCAGCTCCGCGTCCCCGGACAGCAGCAGGCCCAGCGCGGCGCCGAACGCCGTGCCGGCGCCGGGCGTCATGCGGCGTTCTGCCAGCGGAGCAGGCAGGAAGCCGGGAGGCGCCCGCTGCTACCGTCGGCCGAACCCTCCGCGGCCGAAACCGCCCCTGTGTCCGCCACCGTCGCCCCTGCTATACCCGCCGCCGCCGAAGCGCCCGCCGGAGCCATATCCCGCGTAGCGCCCGCCGCCATATCCGTATCCGCTGTATCCACGGCCATAGCCGTATCCGCCAAACCCACGGCCGTAGCCGTAGCCATAGCCGCGGTAGCCGAACCCGCGATAGCCATAGCCGCGGTAGCCGAACCCGCCATAGGACCGCAGCAGGAACGGGTCGTCGTAGAAGAACGGGTAGCCGAAGCCGATGCCGGCATAGACCGGGTAGGCCGCCAAGTAGCCATAGGCCGGCGGTGCCGCCGCCTGCAGCGCCTGCACTTGGTTGCCCCGCGACGTCATGCAGCGCAGGTAGGCCGCGCCCGGCGGCAGCTCCTCGGGCGGCAGCGGCATCAGCTCCGGCGCAGCCCCGGCCGCCTGCCCGGCGGCCTGGGCGGCACGGAGCTGCGCCGCGCTCGGCTGCCCCGCGCGGCCCGGCGGCAATCGCGCCACGTCCGCCTGGCACGCCGCATCGTCCGCGCGGAAGGCCGCCTCGGCCTTGCCGGGGCCGGGCACTGCGACCAGCGGCGCCGATGGCGGCGCGGCATAGACCAGCGCCTGCTGCTGAGGCGGCGGCACGCACCCGCTCAACCCGCCCGCCAGCAGCACGGCACCCAACATCCCGATTGCCCGCATCGCGCACACCTCTCCCCGCTGCCCGCAGCATCGCACGGCAACGGGGCGTTTGGAGCAGATTACCGGCAGCAGGACGCCTCCGATGCCGCGACGCCGGACGCTGCCCAACCCAGGTCCGCAAAGGACGCCCGGCCATGCCGCGGCTTCAACACGCCCCGCTGCACGAGATGGCCGTATGCAGGACCTCCCCGGCTCTTGGGCAACGCGCGCCCGACATCCTGAAGCACGGCTTTAAGCGCGACGCCGGGAAGCGCGACCTGGCCCGGTTGGGGCACCACCGCCATCCCGTCCGGCTCCCATACCCTCAATGCGCACCGCGAGCATATCGAAGTGCTGGCGCACCGCGCCGGGCACGGCTGACCCAGGCGCCGTTCACATAGGGTCCAGCAGATGGAACCGCCCTACCCGGTTGTCTCCTCCTCGTCCGGGCCACCCTCGTCGTCCCGGCGCCCCCGCCGCATCCGCCCGCGGGACAGCATCGCCACTACCCCGTGCAGCGTCCTGACCTCCTGCTCCGTCGCCTCTCCGCGCTGGAACAGGTGGCGCAGGTTCCGCACCATTCCCGGCCGCTTCGGCGCGTTGCGCAGGAAGCCGCTCGCGTCCAGCTCGTCCACCAGGTGCCCCAGGAACCCCTCCAGCGCACCCTTCGCCGCCACCGCGCTCTCCCCAGTCTGGAACACCGCCGCAGGCGTGTCGTCCGCCGCCACCCACCACTCATAAGCCATCACCATGACGGCCTGCGCCAGGTTCAGGCTGTCGAAGCCGGGGTTGAGCGGATACCGCACCAGCGTGTCCGCCTGCGCCATGTCCTCCCCGTCCAGCCCTGCCCGCTCCGGCCCGAACAGCACTCCGGCTCGCAGACCCCGCGCCGCCGCCTCCCGCAGCGCCCCGGCCCCGGCCCGGGCCGTCAGCACCGGCTTCACCACATGCCTTGGCCGCGGGCAGGTCGCCAGGACCCGGTGCAGGTCCGCCACCGCCTCCGCCACGGTCCCGTGTACGGTGGCGGCATCCAGGATGCGGTCAGCTCCCGACGCCATGCGCCACGCCCGCTCCTGCGGCCACCCGTCCCGCGGCGCCACCAGCCGCAAGTGGAACAGCCCGCCGTTCCCCATCGCCCGTGCACAAGCCCCGATGTTATCCGCCAACTGCGGTCTCACCAGGATCACGACCGGATCAAGCGGCCCCCCAGGCTGGAGGTTCGCCCCCCCATCCCGCCCCGTCACGGCCAGCCCTGCTTCTCCCTCTCCCTCCGGGAGAGGGCCGGGGTGAGGGAAGCCGCAAGCGCATGGCCAGCCCACACAGGAACACGCTCAAGCCGGGCCAGGCATCCGCCGCTGGGCGCAAGCGCCTCCTGCGCCCATGCCGCGTCCATCCTCCTCAAACCCGCCGCCAAACGCTGGTCCCATCCGGCCGGTCCTCGAACGCCACTCCCCGCGCCAGCCACTCCGCCCGTATCGCATCCGCCCGAGCGAACTCCCGCGCTTTGCGCGCCGCGATCCGCGCCGCCATCGCCGCCTCCACCTCCGCCGCCATCCCGGCGTCTCCGCCCCGGAACCAGGCCGCCGGCTCCGCCTGCAGCAGTCCCAGCAGCATCCCCCCAGCCCGCATCCCGGCCCCTGCCTCCGCATCCCCCGCCATCGCCCGGTCCGCCAGCCCATGCAGCGCCGCCAGCGCCATCGGCGTGTTCAGGTCGTCGCACAACGCCTCCAGCACGCTGCCCGGCACCTCCCCGGCTTCCCCCGGCACCCGCTCCAGCGCCCGGTAGAACCGGTCCAGCTCTCCCCGCGCCTCCTGCAGCCCGGCTTCCGAATACTCCAGCGTCCCCCGGTAGCCCGCCCGCAGCAGCATCAGGCGCACCGCCTCTGCCGGGTGCGCCGCCACCGCGTCCCGTATGGTCGAGAAGTTGCCGAGCGACTTCGACATCTTCTCCCCCTCCATCAGCAGCATCCCGTTATGCAGCCAGTACCGTGCGAAGCCGCTGCCCGGCAGCGCGCACAGGGACTGCGCCCGCTCGTTCTCATGGTGCGGGAACAGCAGGTCCCCGCCGCCGCCATGTATGTCGAACGTCTCCCCCAGGTAGCGCCAGGCCATCGCGCTGCACTCGATGTGCCACCCCGGCCGCCCCCGCCCCCACGGACTGTCCCAGCCCGGCGCATGCCCTTGCATGTCGCCCGGCGCATCCGGCGGCGAAGGCTTCCACAGCACGAAATCCCCGGCGTCCCGCTTGTAGGGAGCGACCTCCACCCGCGCGCCCGCCAGCAGCTCTTCCGGGTCCCGCCCGGACAAAACCCCATACGACGCGAAGCTGCCCACCGAGAACAGCACGTGCCCCGCCGCCGCATAGGCGTGTCCGGACGCTACCAGCCGCCCGATCATCTCGATCATCTCCGGGACGTGCGCCGTCGCCCGCGGCTCCACGTCCGGCGGCAGGTTGCCCAGGCTGGCCATGTCCGCCGAGAACTGCGCCCCGGTCCGCGCCGTCACCTCCGCGATCGGCACGCCTTCCCGGGCCGCCCGCTCGTTGATCTTGTCGTCCACGTCGGTGATGTTCCGCACATACGTCACGCGCGGATACAGGTGCCGCAGCACCCGCGCCAGCACGTCATAGACCGCCATCGCCCGCCCGTTGCCGACATGCGCCAGGTCATAGACCGTCGGCCCGCACACGTACATGCGGACGTGCTGCGGGTCCAAGGGCACGAACGCCTCGCGGCGCCGGGTCATGCTGTTGTGCAGGTGCAGGGTCATGCGACCGGGTATCGCGGCGCCATGGCGCCCGCGCAAGGGGGCAGCCGCCAGCCCCGCCCACCCCGCATCCCGGCTTGCCCGCCCGGCCGGGATGCCGTAACTGCGACGCACTCGCAACACGACAGGACGGCACCGTGACCCAGGCCACCACCACGCGCCCGCCGTCCAACCTGGCGCGCTACGCCGCCGTGTTCGGCCCGGGCCTCGTCGTCATGCTCGCCGACACCGATGTCGGCAGCATCATCACCGCCGCGCAATCCGGCGCCCAGTGGGGCTACCGCCTGCTGCTGATCCAGTTCGTCCTGATGCCCATCCTGTTCATGGTCCAGGAGCTGACCGTCCGCCTCGGCCTCCACACCGGCCGCGGCCACGGCGAGCTGATCCGCGACACCTTCGGACCCGTCTGGGCCTGGATCTCGGTCGCCGGCCTCGCTGTCGCCGTGTTCGGCGCCCTCATTACCGAGCTGTCCGGCGTCGCCGGCATCGGCGAGCTGTACGGCGTCCCGCGCGGCGTCAGCCTGCTGCTCGCCACTGCGGCCCTGCTCGCCGTGGTCGTCACCGGCAGCTACCGCCGGGTCGAGCGCATCGCCATCGCCCTCGGCCTGTTCGAGCTGGCCTTCTTTGCCGTTGCCTGGATCGCCCAGCCCGGCGTGGCCGAGATGGCCCGCGGCGCCGTCAGCATCCCCTGGGCCGACAAGGGCTACGTCTATCTCGCCGCCGCCAACATCGGCGCCGTCATCATGCCCTGGATGGTGTTCTACCAGCAGTCCGCCATCGCCGATAAGGGCCTGCGCCCCGAGCACCTGCACGCCGCGCGCTGGGACACCGCAATCGGCGCCGTCATCACCCAGCTCGTGATGGCCGCGGTCCTCGTCGCCACCGCCGCCACCATCGGCCATGCCACCGCGCCCGGCGCTCCCCCGGCCAGCCTGTCCACCGTGGGCGAGCTGTCGGAGGCGCTGACCCCCTATCTCGGCGTCGGCGCCGGGCGGCTGGTGTTTAGCGCCGGGGTGCTGGGCGCCGGCATGGTCGCCGCCATTGTCGCAACCCTGGCCCTAGCCTGGGGCGTCGGCGAGGTGGCGGGATACCGGCGCAGCCTGAACCTCCGCCCGCCGCAGGCCCGCGCCTTCTACGGCCTGTATGCCGCAGCCGTTGCCGGCTGCGCCGGGCTGGTGTGGGTCTGGCCGAACCTCGTCAGCCTGAACGTCGGCGTCCAGGTTATGAACGCCCTGCTGCTGCCGCTGGTGCTGGGCTTCCTGGTCGCCCTCAGCATACGTGCCCTGCCGCCGGCCGTCCGCCTCCGCGGCTGGTACAAGGGCGTGGTGATAATGGTGATCGGCCTGACCACCCTGCTGGGGGTCTTCGGCGGCTTCAGCGGCGCCGGCCTGCTGTAGCGCGGCCGGCCCGGGGCGCCCCTGCCGGGACGCGCCGGGCAGCCGTCGCCTGGAAATGCCGGGACGGGTCAGCCGTTCAACCTGTGTCTCTCAACCTGCACCCAGGAAGCCGAACTATGCCCGTCGCGCGCCTGCCGCCTGCACTGTCCTGCGCCTTGGCCCTTGGCGCCCTGCTGCATGCCGCGCCGCCCGCCGCCGCCGCGGTGCAGCATCCTCCCATGCTGAACGATTGCGACACCCTGGCCCAGCTGCCCCGCCAGCAGGTGGGGCCTTCGCCCATCTATGCCGATGGCGTGGCCTACAAGGACCTGCGCTGGCCCGCCGCCCGCAAGGCGTGCGAGCGCGCTCGCGCCGAGTTTCCCGACGAGGTCCGCTTCGTTGCCTACGCCGCCCGCGCCGCCGACAAGGCCAGCGACAGCCGGGAAGCCGCCCGCCTGTATCGCGCTGCCGCGGACGAGGGCAACGCCTTGGCCCAGAACAACCTGAGCGTGATGTATGAGGCTGGCAGGGCCGGCCTGCGCCGCGACGACTGCGAGGCCGCGCGTCTCTACCGTCTCGCCGCCGAGCAGGGCGACCCAGCCGGCCAGGGCAACCTCGGCGTCTTGTGTGCCACGGGCCGTGGCGGCCTGCCACGCAACGATGCGGAGGCCGTGCGCCTATAGCGGCCTTCTGTGGCTCAGGAGAACGCCCAAAGTCAGACTAACCTGGGCAGGATGTATGCCGAAGGGCGCGGCGGCCTTACGCGGGATTTGAACGAGGCAGTTCGCTTCTGGCGCTTCGCTGGTGCCCAAGGTGACGTCACGGCCCGCGGCAATCCTAGGAAAGCCGGGCGCTCCTGAGGCGTATCCATTGCAGGCAGATGCGTCAGCCGCGCTTCATTTCGATTGATGGCCAGGTTCGTAAATCCGGTCACGCCCCTAATACCGCGGGGCTTCAGCGCCAAACCGGCTGCCTCATTATAAGTTGCCGTTCCTCCCCGTCTTCCTCTGGGAAAAAGCCGGGATATGGAAAGACTTGACGGCGGAGCGGGGCACTGCCGATACCAAAGGCAAGCAGTCCAGCGTCAGCGGCAACCGCGCCTCAAGACCACCCCTCACCTCGGCCCTCTCCTGTAGGAAAAGGGAGTAGATCGTCCCGCCTCAGCCACCGCCGCGCCGCCAGCGCACTAGCCAACAGGCGCGGCGCAGGCGTCCGCCAGTCTTACTTTTTGCCCGGCTCCGGCCGCGGCGGCGGCGCGGCGCTGGCGGCTGCGGCGCCCTTAGCGGTTTTGGTTGCCTTCGGCTTCTTGGCCTCACGATTGGATTTCTGCTCACCCTTGGCCATAGTCATGCTCCTGTTGAACGGCATCCAGCGTCGGACGCCGCGAGACGGATTGCAAGAGGCCCGGCCACGGGCGACCCCGGACGCGGCGGCAATCCCCGTCGCCGCGCCCGGCCAACCCGCAGCCTACATTGTCGGCACGTCCGGCATCTGCATCGGGCCTGTGCCCGGCATTTCGTTCGGCACCCCAAAATCGGGCGCCGGGTCCATGTCTGGCGGCATCTCCGGTCCGCCCGGCGGCAGGTCGCCCGGCACGTCGCCTGGCATACCGCCGGGCAGGTTGCCCGGCAGTCCGGGCATCGGCGGCGCAACGGGGTCTGGCATTTGTGCTTGCATGACATCCTCCCGGCCCAGCATGGGCCTGGGAGAACAACGGCGCCGCACCAGCCGGGTTCGCCGCGCTCTCAAAGCAAAACGCCGGCCCTCCATGCGGAGGGCCGGCGTCCTACGGAACCAGCCTTGCGCCTTTAAAGCGGCGCAAGGTGGGCCTTAGACGAAGCTGCTGCTGTTCAGGTTGGTCACGCCGACGAACGTCACCCGCGTGTTGTCGGACAGCGTCAGCGTGGTGCTAGCGCCGACGCTGGCGGTGGACAGCGCCCGGTTCACCTCATTGGCGCCATAACCCTGTAACGTGACCTTCTCGGCAGAGTTGAAGCTCGTGATCGTCACGTTGCCGCCGCCGCTTGCCACGATCCCGATCAGGTCCTGGCCAGGTCCGCCGTTGACCGTGGTGTTGCCGCCGGCGACCACGAAAACATCGGCGCCGTTGCCGCCCTGCAGCGACGCGTTGCCGCCGTTGGCGGCGATGGCATAGAAGACGTTGTTCGCCGTGCTGTTGGCGCCCGTCAGCGTCTCGTTGCCGCTGCCTGCGATCAACGTCGTGCTGGCAAAGCCGCGCGCCGACAGCAGGTCGCCGTTGCCGCCGCCGAACAGGGTGCTGCCGGCTGAGCCGGCGCCGCCCTGCAGCACGTTCCTGCCCGCGGTGCCGCCAGCCGCCAGGCCGCCGCCTGCGCCAAGCGAGACCGTGTCACTGCCCGTGCCGGCAAAGATGGTCGCACTGCCGGTGCCGCCGACGAAGTTCAGGTTCTGTGAACCCGGCCCGATCAACGCGCTGCCAGCGCCGGCCGTGACCTGCATGGTCCCGAAGCCGCTCCCGATCACGATATCCGTCGCGCCCGACAAGGAAATCGTGTCGTTGCCGTTCGCGCTTCCGATGATGTTCGTGCCGCCGCCGGCGTTCACGGTGTTGTTGCCGGACAGGAAGAGTATGTCGTTGCCGTTGCCGGTGCGGACGTTGAAGCCGCCCAACACCGAGATCAGGTCATTGCCGTCGCCGGTGACAATCTGGCCGCTGCCGCCGTTGGTTGCCAATGTCAGGTTGCCGTTGTCGGCCAGCACGCGCTGGTTCAGGGAGCCGCTGCCGGATACGGTGGTCGCGCCGCCGGTGGCCACGACGACCGTCGTGTCGGCCGTCGCCAACTGTATCTGCTGGTTCGCCGTGCCCTGGATGAACACGCCGGTGCCCGTCGTGGGCTGGACGCCGGGCGAGCCGACCTGAGTTGATCCGCCGCCCGCGAGCAGGGACGCGCTGATCTGCGCTGCCAGGGTCTGGCCCGCCGGCTCGTTCGACCCGACGCTGAGCGTCACAATTGTCTGGCCGCTTGCACCGAAGACTGTTGCCATCTGACCAAGCCCTTTTCGATATTCCGTACGATTGCTACCCGAACCGGATCGGTACGGCAACCGGCAATCGAAGCCTGCACGCCTACCATCCCGTTGCTGTTACGCGTGCGCCATGCCCGAGTCCCGCCCGGACGCAGCGCCCATCAGACCGACTTCGCCCTTGCAGCCCCTGGCAGATGCCCGCAGCGCCGCAGCGCACGGCAACACAGTAATGCCGGCGCCCCGGCCAAGTTGACCTCCTGGCAGTCCCTGCATGGCGCCTGGCTGGACCGAAGCGCCCGGCCCATCCTCTGTTCCCACCTCCTGCCCCGGACCTGCTGCCCTGGCGTCTGCCGCACCCGTCCGGCCAGGCCGCGTCAAAATATGTCGCGCCCACTTGACTGCCAGTTCATAGGAAAACTAGCTTACACATCTGTTAAGAACATAAAGGGAACCCAGGGCGATGACGATCCACCTGGCGATTGAAGTCCTATGCAACCCCATACAGGCCGCCGTCCGCGACGAGCGCTCCTGCCCCTCGCGCAAGGTCGTCCACGTCATCCGCGGGCGTCCCGGCCCGGACGACCGCCCCGCGCTGCCGTCCGGCCATCCCGACACCTGGGGCCTCATCAACGCCGGCACCTGCATCGAGGGCGCCCCCTACCCTTTCCCCATCTTCCCCCGCTGACCCGCCGGCCAGCGCCGCTCCGCCTCCGCCCCTCCGCTTGCCTGCCCGCGCCCGCGGCACCGTCCCAACCCCTCCCGCCTCCCGGAGACATCCTTTGAACACAACCTGCGGCCCTACCGGCCACGATCTTCCAGCCGTCCTCCCCGGCCAGGCTGCTGCCAGGCCCGCCCCGGTTGCCGCGTCCGTCAACCCTCATACCCCTGACGGCCTGCCGACCAGCCCGGCCTGGGTGTGCGCCATGCTGGAGGAGGCCGGCGCGACCCTGCTCGCCCTGCCGCAAACCGGCTACAGCACCAGGCTCCGTGCGGGCGGCCTGGACTGGATGCGCGACGCCGGCGCCGTGCTCGCCCCCGGAAGCGGCCCGGCGCCGCTTCGCCCCGCCGCGCCCTCCGCTGCCGCCATAGACCGCATGGACCGTGCCCTGGCCTGGCTCGCGCTGATCCCGGACGGCATGTTCGTCCTGCGCCGGGTGGCGGGCGCGCGCGCGCTGGTCCATCCCATGACGGGCCGCCACCTGTTCCCCTGGCGGCGCCTCGGGTCCGCCCTCGGAGCGGACCACAAGGCCGTGCAGCGCTGGCACGGCCAGGCCATGATCCGCATCAGCACGGCGCTGAACGCCTCGGGGCCGGGCCGCGCCGACCCGCCGCGCCCGCGCGCATCCCTGCGCCGCGCCGCCGCGGCAACCGCCGCATGAACTGTCCCATCCATGTCCCGGGGGTGGCGCCCTGCGGCATTTGCCATCAGCAAACGGTTCGGACGTGCACGATCGCGTGACTTGGGTCACACTCCCGCCATTGGCTTGCTGCCAAGGTGCTCCTGCGTCCTGCTGGTGGACGCAGGACGGAGGACAACATGCTGCCTGCACTTCACGACCTGTCCAAGGCCGCCTTTGCCCAAGCGCTTCCCGCCGGGGCGGGCGCGGCAGACCGAGCGCCTCCCGCCGATGCCTGCGCGGCGGGACGGCACCCGTCCGGCACCCTGCTCGGCGACGCGCCGGCCTGCTCCTCCGGCCTGCCGGTGCCGGCCCGGGTACTGGCTTTCCCTGCGGCGGCGGCATCCCGCCCATCCCAGGCCCGGGCCGCTGCCTGGCCGCGGCACGCCTTGGCCCACCGGCCCGGCCCATCGCCGGACGGCACGCAGGCCGCGTCCCGGGTGCATCCGCTTGCGGTGGTCCGCCCCGTCGCCGTCGAGGTAGCCAGGTGCCTGACCGTCGCGGACCGCATGGCCGTCCTAGCCTGGAGCAGCCACGGCGGGGGCGGCTACGCCCGGATAGTGCTGGAGGAGGGCATCCCCGGCGCGACGCCGGACCGGGGCGGCTATGTCCTGCTCTACCGGTCCCATAACCGCTGGGCGACCCTTGGCCTGACCCGGCGCGTCACCGGCGTGATGGTGTGGCGCTGCTCCGATGGCGCAAGCCTCGGCACCTACACTACGATGGCCGCGGCCCTGGCCGCCCTGCCCTCCGCCGCAAGCCCCGCATGAGCCATGAGCGGCCAGGTGGCCCCACCTGGCCGCTCATGGCCGTTGTAAAGCAAAGGTCGGGACGCAGCCGCTGCATCGGTCATGCCTGGACCGGGACCGCCCCGGTTCGGATGCTGCCAGCGAGGTCTGGTCAGGTTTGGCAGGAGGGTGGGCCTTCCCTGTCCAGCGTGTGAGCGCCGCAGCTTCGGAGGCCCTGGTATCTCTCCGCCCCGCCCGTTGCTGCTCCGGCGTTCACGGCCATGGTTGCCCGTGGGAGGTAAAAGCAAGTGCGGGGCGCCTGTCAGGACGGTGCTGGGTGCCGCACCGCAGCCGGGTGTGCGACGTTGCGCCCGGACTGCTCACCCCGTACCTCCTCGTGCTCACCTTGACGGCCTGCCGCCGGGTCGCAGCGAAATGTACCCTCTCTGATTGCGCCACACCGCCTCGACCTGGCTGGCGGCACGCTTGTCCGCCTGGCCTGCGATGCACCGTAGAGGTCAACTTGCGCTACGGGCCATCGCCGCGACTTCGGAGGCGCCCGATGCCGGCGGCGTTTGCAGCCGGTGCGGCGATTTGGCAGGCACCCCCGCCACGAGGCTCAGATATCCTTGGCCAACCTCAGCGCGTCGAACACCGCGGCATGGATGTTCCGGCTGGCGACGGCATCCCCGACGCGGAACAGTTGGTAGCGCCCCTCCAGGTTCCGCACCACGCCCTGCGCCCGCCCGCCCAGCAGCGCGGCATGGTCCACCTCGCCGCCGTTGCGGGACGCCGGCTTCAGCGCCTCGTACAGCTCGTCCAGCGGCAGCGTCCCATGCTCGACCACCACCTGGTCCACCTGGCGCTCCTCCGTTTCCGCGCCGTAGTCGCTGCCCAGCACCGCGACCAGGGCGTTGCCGTTGCGGCGTACCGACAGCAGCCGGGTGTTCACCGTCACCCGCACGCCCCGGCGGCGGAAGATGCGGGCATAGGCGGCATGGTTCAGCCCGCCGATCTCCGGCGCCACCATGCGCTCGGGCGTCACCAGCTCCACCTCGGCACCGGCCTCCGCCAGCACCTCGGCCGCCTGCATCCCGGGATGGGCGCCGTTGTCGTCGTACACCAGCACGCGGCCGGATAAGGTGGCGCCGCCGCCCACCACGTCCCAGCTTGAGACCACCAGGTCGTTGCCCTCCCGCAGCACCTCGGTGTCCGGCACGCCGCCGGTGGCGACGAACACCGCATCCGGCTCCAGCGCCAGCACGTCCTCCACCCCGGCATAGGTGTTGAACCGCAGCTCCGCCCCCAGCCGCTCCAGCTCGGACACCCGCCAGTCCACGATGCCGATCAGCTCCCGCCGCCGCGGAGTGCGGGCGGCCAGCAGCACCTGGCCTCCGGCCCGCTCCGTCGCTTCCAGCAGCGTCACGCGATGGCCGCGCTCGGCGGCGACGCGGGCCGCCTCCAGCCCGGCCGGGCCGGCGCCGACCACCACGACATGCCGGGCCGGGCCGGCGGCGCGCGGGATGTCGTGCGGCATGGACGCCTCGCGCCCCGTTGCGGCGTTGTGGACGCACAGCGCCTCGTTGCCCTCGTAGATGCGGTCCAGGCAATAGGTCGCGCCGACGCAGGGCCGGATGCGGTCCTCCTGACCCGACAGCACCTTGCGGGCGATGTGCGGGTCGGCGATGTGGGCGCGCGTCATGCCGACCATGTCCAGCTTGCCCTCCGCGATGGCGTGCCGGGCCGTCGCCACGTCGTTGATGCGGGCGGCGTGGAAGGTCGGGAACCGCGTCGCCGCGCGGACCTCGCCGGCGAAGTCCAGGTGCTGCGCCGTGCCCATGCCGTGGATCGGGATGACGTGCGACAGCGCGTTGTCGGTGTCCATGTGGCCGCGCACGATGTTCAGGAAGTCCACGACGCCGCCGCCCGCGAAGCGCCGGGCGATCTCGATTCCGTCCTCCCGCGAAAGGCCGATGTCCCAGTCCTCGTCCGCCACCATGCGCACGCCGATCAGGAAGCGCGGCCCCACGGCGTCCCGCATGGCTTGCAGCACGCGGACGGAGAAGCGCATCCGGTTCTCCAGGCTGCCGCCGTGCTCGTCGTCGCGCTGGTTGGTGGCGGGGGACCAGAACTGGTCCGGCAGGTGGCCGTAGGCGTCAATCTCGAACCCGTCGAGACCGGCAGCCTGCATCCGCTGCGCCGCCGCGGCATAGTCCGCCACCACGCGGTCCAGGTCCCACGGCTCCGCCGCCTTCGGGAAGCCGCGGTGCGCCGCCTCCCGCACGCGGGACGGCGCCAGGATCGGCAGCCAGTCCGCCTTGTTCCAGGCGGTGCGGCGGCCGAGGTGCGTCAACTGGATCATCACCGCCGACCCGTGCTCGTGGCACTCGTCGGACAGGCGCCGCAGCCAGGGCACGATCTCGTCCTTGTAGGCCAGCAGGTTGCCGAACACCGGGGGGCTGTCGGGCGACACCACGGCGGACCCGGCCGTCATGGTCAGCGCCATGCCGCCGCGCGCCTTTTCGACGTGATACAGGCGGTAGCGGTCCTTCGGCATCCCGTCCTCGGAGTAGGACGGCTCGTGCGAGGTGCTCATGATCCGGTTGCGTAGCGTCAGGTGCCGCAACTGATAGGGCTGCATCAGGGGATCGCGGCTGTGAGCCGCGGGGCTAGGCGGGATGGGGCTGACGTGCATCGTGCGCTCCTGCTGCGGCGCGCTGCCGCCGCTCCTGGTTGGGGGGCCGGCCGAAGCGCCCGCGGTAGGCGGCGCTGAACCGGGACGGCGTGGCGTAGCCGCAGGCCGCGCCCACGGCGGTAACGGGCATCGCCGTCTCCCGCAGCAGGATGCGCGCCCGCTCCAGCCTCAATCCCGCGGCATAGGCTGCGGGGGTCCGGCCGAGGTGCCGGCGGAACAGCCGCTCCAACTGCCGGGGCGACAGGCCGACGCTGCGGGCGACGGCGGCGGCGTGCATCGGCGCCTCGATGGTGCTCTCCATGATGCGGAGCGCGTCGCCCAGCTTGCCCGGCGCCGCGGGGCCTGCGGGATCGCGCTGCCGCTCCGTCCCGGCGCGCACGCGGTCCACCAGGAACTGTGCCGCGACGGCGGCGGACAGCGCGGGGCCGAGCCGCGCCTCGACCATCGCCAGCATCAGGCTGAGCGGCGCCACGCCTCCCGTGCAGGTCACGCGGTCGCGGTCCACGGCATACAGGTCGCCGACGAACTCGACCTCGCGGAACTCCTCCTCGATGGGCGGCAGGTTCTCCCAGTGTATGGCGCAGCGGCGCCCGCGCAGCAGCCCGGCCTGGGCCAGCGCAAAGGCGCCGGTGCAGAGGCTGCCGAGCGCCACGCCCTCCCGCGCCAGGCGGCGCAGCGCCGCCGTCACGCCGATGTCCACGGCGTCCCGCACGTCCACGCCGCCGCAGGCCAGCAGCAGGTCGGGGCGGACCATGCGGGCCAGCGCCGTGGTGGGGTGCAGCGCCAGGCCGTTGCTGGCCGCGGCGGGGGTGCCGTCCGGGGTCACGACCTCCCAGGCATAGACGGGCCGGCCGCTCAGGCGGTTGGCCATGCGGAGGACCTCGATCCCGTTGGCGCAGGCGATCATCGAGTAGTTGGGCAGGGTCAGGAACGCCAGGCGGTGCAGGGCGCCGAGGTCCATGCGCGCCTACCGGTCCACGACCAGGTCGCTGGTCGGCCGGGCGCAGCACAGCAGGGCCATGCCGTCGTCTATCTCGTGCTGCTGGATGCCGCCGTCAGGGCGCATCTCGACCGTGCCGGACAGCACGCGGCTCTTGCAGGTGCCGCAAGCGCCCTTGCCGCAGGCATAGGGCAACCGGACACCGGCGGCGCGCGCGGCAGCAAGGACAGTCATGTCCCCGGCGCAAGGGACGTCCCGGCCGCGGCGGGCGAAGCGGATCGTGAACATTGCCGCTGCCGGATGGTCGGGGGGGTCCAGGGACACGGCAGAAGCGACCGGGCCAGCCGCCGTCAGCACGCCGCCGTTCATGCCGGCACGCGCGTCATCGCGGGCCGATTGCGGCGCGGCGGCCCAGGGGGCGCCAGGGCCGGTGTCCGGGGTGGGCGCGGCCGGGTCGCCATGGCTATCCGCGCGCGGCACAATCGGGGGGTCAGGTGCCGCAACACCCAGCCCGGCGCTCATGCGCTCCACGTACCAGCGGCAGAAATCCTCCACCAAGCCCTCGGTATGCGGGGAGTACGGTCCCGGCTCATACGCCGGGCTGCGAACCCCGGACTGGGTGATCTCCACCAGTGCCGCGTCCTGCCGGTTGGTCGCCTCCCACACCGCGACCAGGTTGGCCGGGTCGTAGTCCACGCCCTCGACCGCATCCTTATGCACCAGCCACGTCGTCCGCAGCAGCGTGCGGTCCGGCCCCAGAGGCAGCACGCAGAACGTCACGGCATGGTCCGCCATGAAGTGGTGCCAGGAGTTCGGCTGCGTCCAGAACGTCAGCCCGCCCAGCCTTGCATCCCGCAAGCCGCCCAGCAACACCCGGCAGGCGGCGCGGGTGTCGCGGGTGTGGCTCTCCCCGGCCTGGTCCAGCGGCAGGCGCTCGGTCCGGTATCCCGTAGGGCGCCCGGTCAGGCGCTCGACCAGGCGGGACGGCAGGCCCGCGGCCTCCCACCGCGCATGGAGGTCCGTGACCAGGCCGTCGTAGCGCGCGGCCTGCGCCAGCTCCCCCTCGTCCAGTGACCCCGGCGCGAAGCCGAAGCCGTAGGCGAACAGCGGCACCGTCAGTTCGGGATGGTTGGCCGCGCAGTGGTAGCACTCGCGGTTGTTCTCCATCGTGAGCTTCCAGTTGCCGTGCTCCACCAGGTCCACCTGCCGCGCCACCTTGGCGTCGCGCAGGCCGTGCGGGCGCAGATACGGCTCCATCTCCGCCGCCATCGCCTCGATGTCGTCCGGCGGGTTCGCCGCGAGGCAGGCGAACAACAGCCCGGCGACCGAGCGCAGCGCCACCGGGCGCAGGCCGCGGCAGCCCGGGTCGAAGCCCTCTCCCATGTGGTCGGCGAACAGCAGCGCGCCGTCCAGGCCATAGGTCCAGGTGTGGTAGCGGCAGACCAGGTTGCCGACCTGCCCCTTGCCGTCCGGCACAAGCTGCGCGCCGCGGTGGCGGCAGACGTTGTGGAAGGCGCGCACCCGGCCGCCGTCGTCGCGCAAGACCAGGATGGGCGCGTCGCCGATGCGGATCGCCATGACATCGCCGGGTTCGGGCACGTCCGGCTCCTGGCCGATGAAGATCCAATGGCGGCCGAAGATCAGGTCCATGTCGGCGCGGAACACCGCCTCGGCGGCATAGAATGCGGCTTCCAGGCTGTGGCCGGGCCTGCGGCGCAGGAGCAGGCTGGGCAGGGTGTCGTGCATGGTCGGCCTCGCTCTGATGGGGACAGCATCGCGCGGCGGGGACACGGGCGCTAACGGAAAACCGTCACGCCCTGCACATTTCGCGGCACGCCGATGCTGCGTCGCAAAAACAGCTTTCCATGCCGCCCGGCGGCGGTGCTAGCCTTCACGGATCGTTGAGGGACCGCCATGACCGGTATCGTCCGCTGACCGCCGCGCCGATGGCCACGCCAATGATCCTCGCCGAGGGCGTGAGCTGCGTCTACGGCGCACGCGAGAAGGACGCCCTGGCGATGATGCGGGCCGGCGAGAGCCGGGCCTCGATCCTGGACCGCACCGGCACCGTGATTGCCCTGAACGACGTGGGCCTGCGGGTGGACGAGGGTGAGCTGGTCGTCGTCATGGGCCTGTCCGGCAGTGGCAAGAGCACCCTGCTGCGGTGCCTGAACCGCCTGGTGACGCCCGCCCGCGGCAGCATTCAGGTGGCCGGGCAGGAGGTCATGGCGATGGGCACGCGCGAGCTGCGGGAGTTCCGCCGCCGCACCTTCGGCATGGTGTTCCAGCACTTCGCCCTGTTCCCGCACCGCACCGTGCTGGAGAACGTGGAGTTCGGCCTGGAAGTCCAGGGCGTCGCCCGCGCCGCCCGGCGCCGGTCGGCGGAAACCGCGCTGGACTTGGTGGGCCTGGCGGGCTGGGAGGGCAAGCGGCTCGGCCAGCTCTCGGGCGGCATGAAGCAGCGGGCGGGCCTGGCGCGGGCGCTGGCGGCGGACGCCAGCATCCTGCTGATGGACGAGGCGTTCAGCGCGCTCGACCCGCTGATACGCCGCGACATGCAGGGGGAGCTGGTCGCGTTGCAGCGCCGCCTGCGCAAGACCATCGTGTTCGTCAGCCACGACCTCGACGAGGCCATCGCCCTGGGCGGGCGCATCGCGCTGATGATGGACGGCGCCATCGTGCAGGACGGCACGGCCGAGAGCATCCTGGCCGCCCCCGCGACGCCCTATGTCGAGCGGTTCGTGGAGCACATAGACGTGTCCGGCGTGCTGCGCGTCGGCACCCTGGCGGACCGCGCCGCCGCGCCGCCGCCCGGCCGCGACGGCGGCCCCCGCGCGTTCCTGCGCGCCGACATGACGCTGCGCGAGGCGCTGCCGCTGCTGGCCAGCGAACCCGACGGGCTGCCGGTGCTGGACGCCGCCGGCTGTCACGCCGGCGTGCTGTGGCGCACCGCCGCCCTGTCCGCCCTGGCCCGGCGCCCGCACAACGAGGAGCCTGCATGGACATCTCCATCCCCCGCTTCCCGCTCGATGACCTATGCGACGGCGCCCTCGACTGGCTGACCGCGAACGGTGCCGGCACCACCCGGGTCCTGAGCCGCGTCGTCTCCGCCTGGGTCAGCGGGCTGACGGGGCTGCTGCAATCGGTGCCGCCCGCGCTGTTCATCGCCGTGGCCGGGCTGCTGGCCTGGCGGGCGGCCGGGTGGCGGCTGGGGCTGCTGACGGTGGCCGGGCTGCTGTTCCTGTGGAACCTCGGCCTGTGGGCGCCGATGCTGGCGACGCTGGTGCTGGTGGTGTTCTCCACCACGGCCGCCGTGCTGATCGGGCTGCCGCTGGGCATCGTCGCGGCGCTGAACGCGCGGACGTGGAAGGTCGTGTCGCCCTGCATGGACGTGATGCAGACCATGCCGAGCTTCGTCTATCTGATCCCGGCGATCCCGTTCTTCGGCCTGGGCGCGGTGTCGGCGTGCTTCGCCACCATCATCTTCGCGGCGCCCCCGACCATACGGCTGACGGCGCTGGGCATCCTGCAGGTGCCGCACGAGATGACCGAGGCCGCCGACGCCTTCGGCTGCACGCCCTGGCAGAAGCTGGTGAAGGTGCAGTTGCCGCAAGCGCTGCCGACCATCATGGCCGGCGTCAACCAGACGATCATGCTGGCGCTGTCCATGGTGGTGATCGCCGCCATGATCGGCGCCGGCGGCCTGGGCCGCGAGGTCTGGAGCGCCATACAGCGGCTGGAGGCCGGGCGCGGCTTCCAGGCCGGCATCGCCATCGCCGTGCTGGCGGTGATCCTGGACCGCGTGACCCAGGCCATGTCCCGCCGTGCCCAAGCGGCCTGATCCCCCATTCCCGAATCCCCCGGCAAGGAGCCACGACATGCACCGCAGAACCATCCTCCTGGGCGCCGCCGCGCTCGCCGCCGCCCCGGCTGCCCCCCGCCCGGCCCGTGCCGCCGGCAAGGGGCCGGTGCGGATCGCCTACGTCGAGTGGTCGGACGCGGTGGTCGCCACCAACATCCTGGCCACGGTGCTGAAGGGCATGGGTCACGAGGTCACGATGACCCCGGTGTCGGGCGCCGCGATGTGGCAGGCCGTGGCGTCCGGCGACGCCGACTGCATGGTGGCGGCCTGGCTGCCGGGCACCCACGCGGCGTACTACACCAAGCTCAAGGACCAGGTGGACCTGGTCGGCCCCAACGTCACCGGCGCGCGGCTGGGCTGGGCGACGCCGGACTACTCGCCGCTCGCCTCCATCGCCGACCTGAAGGCGCAGGGCGGGCTGGTCGAGAACAAGGTGATCGGCATTGACCCCGGCGCCGGGCTGATGCGCGCGTCGGAGAAGGCGATCAAGGACTACGGGCTGGGCAACATCACCCTGGTCGAGGGCAGCGACGCCACGATGGTCGGCGCCCTCAAGGACGCCATCACCCGCAAGCAGCCCATCGTGGTGACGGCGTGGACGCCGCACTGGATGTTCGCGGCCTACAAGCTGAAGTACCTGGCCGATCCCATGGGGTCGCTCGGCGGCGAGGAGACGGTGAACACCGTCGCGCGGAAGGGCCTGAAGGCGGACATGCCGGACGTCTATGCCGTGCTCAGCCGGTTCAAGCTGTCGCTCGACGATGAGCAGGCCGTAATGATGCAGAACCAGGCCGCCGGCACCGACCCGGCCAAGACCGCTGCCGCCTGGGTGCAGGCGAACCCGGGGACGGTGAAGACCTGGGCCGGCTGACGATGGCATCCGTTGCTGCGAGAAGCGCAGCGGCGCGGCAGCAGGGGGCGGCCAGGACCAAGGCGCAGTCCTCAAGGTCCCTGGACCACCACGCTGCAGCGGCTCGCGATGACGGTGTTCCTGCGGCCGGGTCAGCGCACCAGGCCAAAGCATGACGCCGCTGCCGGGTGAAAAGGTGATTGTATCGTTTGCAAGCACAACGTCGCCGATGGCAGTCAACCAGCTTGGTTCTTCGGCGGTGATCTGGGGCAGGCAGTGACAGTGCCTGACGCCGTTGGATTGGTTGGCGTCGCGCTTTACGTCGGAGCCTATGCCGGATTGCAGACCGGCAAGCTGGGGCTGGCTGATGTAAAGTACACCGTCCTGAACGCCATCGGCGGACTGGCCGTGATCTTCTCGCTTGTCTGGAGCTTCAACCTTGCGGCGTTCGTCACGCAGGTTCTCTGGCTGGTGTTCACCCTGGTTGGCTACCTGCGGTCCCGGAGAGCCTGATCCGAAGCCCTTGAGCAGCTTCCGTCCCAGCCCCGACCGCATGTTTGCGAGGCGCATGACCGCGAAAAGAGGAGGTTCAGGATGGCATACGACGTGATCGTGGTGGGCGGCGGCGGCATGGGCAGCGCCGCCGCCTGGCAACTGGCCCGGCGCGGCCAGCGCGTGCTGGTGCTGGAGCGCTATGACATCCCGCACGCCCACGGCTCGTCGCACGGCATCAGCCGCATCATCCGCCTGCCCTACTACGAGGACCCCGCCTACGTCCCGCTGCTGCGCCGGGCCTACGAGCTGTGGCGGGAGGCGGAGGCGGCGAGCGGGCAGGAGCTGCTGGTCGTCACCGGCTCGGTGGATGCCAGCCCCGAGTGGGACCCGCTGTTCCAGGGCGCGCTCGCGTCGGCCCGCCAGCACGGCCTGCCGCACGAGGTGCTGACCGGCGCCGAGGTCAACGCCCGCTTCCCCGGCTACCGCCTGCCCGGCGCCCATCGCGCCGTGTTCCAGCCCGAAGGCGGCCTGGTCGCCAGCGAGCGCGCCGTGGTCGCGCACACCATGCTGGCCCAGGCCAGCGGCGCCGTCGTCCAGGCGCGGGAGCGCGTGCTGGGCTGGGACGCGCACCCCGGCGGCGAGGGCGTCACGGTCACGACGGACCGCGGCAGCTACGCCGCAGGCCGCCTGGTGCTGACCGCCGGGGCCTGGATGGGCGAGCTGGCGCCCCTGCTGGCCGCCCGCGCCGTGCCGGAGCGCCAGGTGCTGGCGTGGCTGCAGCCGCACCGGCCCGAATGGTTCGGACCCGACCGCTTCCCGGTGTTCAACCTGCAAGTGAAGGAGGGCCGCTACTACGGCCTGCCCGTCTATGAGGTGCCCGGCTTCAAGTTCGGCCGCTACCACCACCAGGGCGAGACCGGCGCCCCCGCCACGCTGCTGCGCGAGCCGGACGCGGCGGACGAGGCGCTGCTGCGCGCCTTCGGGGAGCGCTACTTCCCGGACGGCTCCGGCCCCACCATGGCGCTGCGCGCCTGCATGTTCACCAACACCCCGGACGAGCACTTCATCCTGGACCACCATCCCGACCACCCCCAGGTCGTGCTGGCGTCGCCGTGCAGCGGCCACGGCTACAAGTTCTGCAGCGTGGTGGGCGAGATCATCGCCGACCTGGCGACCGGCGGCGGCGCCACCAGGCACGATATCGGCTTCCTGCGCCTGCGGCGCCCGGCGCTGGCGCCGCAGATGGCCAGCGCGGCGGACTAGGGCGGGCATGGACGGCACCGCGCGCAGGACGCGCCCGAACGTCCTGATCCTGATGGCGGACCAGATGGCGGCCGGGGCATTGCCCGCCTACGGCAACCGGGTGGCGCTGACGCCGCACATGGACCGCCTGGCGGAGGCGGGCGTGGTGTTCGAGTCCGCCTACTGCAACAGCCCGCTCTGCGCGCCGTCCCGCGCCGTGCTCATGTCGGGCCGGCTGCCGTCCGAGACCGGGGCCTACGACAACGCCGCCGAGTTCACCTCGCAAGTGCCGACCTTCGCGCACTACCTGCGGCGGGCGGGCTACCTGACGACGCTCACGGGCAAGATGCACTTCTGCGGGCCGGACCAGCTGCACGGGTTCGAGGAGCGGCTGACCACCGACATCTACCCGGCCGATTACGGCTGGACGCCGGACTGGGAGCGGCCCGAGGCGCGGCCGGACTGGTATCATAACATGGACAGCGTGGCGCTCGCCGGGCCGTGCGTGCGGACGAACCAGTTGGACTTCGACGAGGAGGTGGTGTTCAGCGCCCGGCGGCGCCTGTTCGACATCGCCCGCGGGACGGACGGGCGGCCGTTCCTGATGGTCGTGTCGCTGAGCCACCCGCACGATCCCTTCACCATCCCCGACCCCTGGTGGGGCCGCTACGACGGCGCCCCGGTGGACATGCCGCGGGTGCGCCGGGGCGACGTGGCGGAGGACCCGCACACGCGCCGGGTCCGCCATGTCTGCGCGGCCGACGCGCAGCCGGTGACGGAGGCGCAGGTGCTGGCGGCGCGGCGGGCCTATTACGGCGCTTGCTCCTTCGTGGACGACCAGGTCGGCACCGTGATGGGAACGCTGCGGGACACCGGCATGGACCGGGACACGGTGGTGATCCTGCTGGCCGACCACGGCGAGATGCTGGGGGAGCGCGGGCTGTGGTACAAGATGAGCTTCTTCGAGGGCGCCTGCCGCGTGCCGCTGGTCGTCCATGCGCCGGGGCTGTTCGCCGCGGGTCGGCGGTCCGCCCCGGTGTCCCTGGCCGACATCCTGCCGACCCTCGCGGAGATGGCCGGAGACGGACTCGCGCCGGACTACGCGTCGCCGCTGGACGGCCACTCGCTCCTGCCGCACCTGACGGGCGGCGGGGCGGGGCAGGACGTGCTGGGCGAATACTTGGCGGAGGGCGCCGTCGCGCCGGTCGTGATGCTGCGGCGCGGCGCCCACAAGCTCATCCACTCGCCGGGCGACCCCGATCAGCTCTACGACGTGCAGGCCGACCCGGACGAGCGGGTCAACCGCGCTGCCGACCCGGCGCTGGCCGGTGTCCTGGCCGGCCTGCGCGCCGGGGTCGCGCAACGCTGGGACCTACCGCGCCTGCACCGGGACGTGCTGGCCAGCCAGCGCCGCCGGCGCTTCGTGGCCGGCGCGCTGGCGCATGGCGCGCAAACGTCCTGGGACCACCAGCCCGTCCGCGACGCGAGCCGGCTGTATATGCGGAACCACATGAAGCTCGACGACCTGGAGGCGGCGGCCCGCTTCCCCCGGGCCGGCGCGTCCACAGTCTGAACCATACGGAGAC
>JAABUM010000798.1_pt1 | contig 51425 bp, 49 predicted proteins | sample 5559161 | NCBI WGS metagenome assembly JAABUM01 (sample SAMN10711868, study PRJNA513369) | rock metagenome | isolation source: Antarctica rocks | place: Antarctica: Victoria Land, Siegfried Peak nord
GACACGATCAGCATGCCCCAACGAAGCCGACAGCATCTCGACATAAGCCTCAAACCGCGCCTCAATGCCGGCTGATCCAAACCTGAGAGCCACGCCCGCCTCCGCAATTGAGAAGCTCAATTCGTACGTGGACGGCCCTAAAGCATACAAACTATTTATGACACAGTAAGACTACCAGGAAGCCGAAATCCCGGTGATCAACAACGTCGCCACCGGCACGGTGATCTCGCAGCAGTTCGCCGCACCCAAGGAGAAGACCAACTACGTTTTCCGCACCTCGGCCAACGACATCATCCAGTCCGCCATGATCGTCGACGAGGCGGTGACCCGGCGCGGCTTCAAAAAGCCCGCCATCCTCGCCGACAGCACCAACTACGGTCAGCTCGGCCGCGAGGATCTGGAGCGCGCTTTGGCCGCCAAGGGCGTCAAGGCGGTCGCGACCGAGAAGTTCAACATTAAGGACACCGACATGACCGCGCAGCTGCTGCGCGCCAAGGAGGCCGGGGCCGACGTCATCCTGACCTATGGCATCGGGCCGGAGCTGGCGCAGATCGCCAACGGCCAGGCAAAGCTCGGCTGGAAGGTGCCGCTGATCGGCAGCTGGACGCTGAGCATGAGCAGCTTTATCGACACGGCGGGTCCGAACGGGGACGGCGCGGTAATGCCGCAGACCTTCATTCAATTGCCCAACACGCCGAAGCGCAAGGCCTTCATCGAGGCCTACCAAGCCGCCTACAAGACCGAGCGCATGCCGTCCCCGGTGTCCGCCTCGCAGGGCTATGATAGCGTCCTGCTGCTGGCGGCCGCGATCAAGCAGGCCGGCAGCACGGACGGCCCCAAGATCCGCGCGGCGCTGGAGAACCTGAAGGAAAAGGTGGACGGCGTCGTCACCGTCTATGACCGCCCGTTCACCGTCACCGACCATGAGGCGATCAGCGGCAACATCCCGGTGTTCGGGCTGGTGAAGGACGGCCGGGTCGTGCCGGCGCATGACGAGGACGTGGCCGGCGACAACGCCGTTCGCACCAAGCCGCGCGTCTGACCGTGGGCCCTCACCCCGACCCTTTCCCAGGGGGAGCGGGGGAGCCTCTGCGTCACGACCGCGTTAAATAGGACCGCGCCATGCAGATCCTTGCTCAGCTGCTCGTCAGCGGCATCGCCGTCGGCATGATCTACGGCGTGATCGCCTTTGGCTACCAGCTCACGTTCGCCACCTCGAAGACGCTGAACTTCGGCCAGGGCGAGGCGCTGATGCTCGGCGCCCTCGTCGGCCTCACCGTCGCGGGCTTTGTCGGCTACTGGGTCATGCTGCCGATCGTGCTGGCGTTCGGCCTGCTGCAGGGCGCCGTGGTCGAGCGGCTGGGGGTGCGCCAGGCGATCAAGAACAAGTCCGAGAGCGGCTGGATCATGGCGACGATCGCGCTCGGCATCATCTTCAAGAACCTAGCCGAGAACGTGTGGGGCCGCGACGACCCCAAGTTCCCCAGCCCGATCGGCGAGCGCTCGATCGAGTTCATGGGCGTGCGCGTGCTGCCGATGGAGATCGCCATCGTGGTCGGAGCACTTGCGATGATGCTGGCGGTCGAGCTGTTCAACCGTCGCAGCGTGTTCGGCAAGGCGGTGGTGGCGACGGCGAACGATCGTGACGCGGCCGGGCTGATGGGCATCAACACCGGGCTGGTCATCACCTTCAGCTACGCTTTGAGCAGCATGGTCGCCGCACTCGCCGGCGTGCTGGTGGCCCCGGTGACGCTGACCGGCGCCACGATGGGCTCGGCGCTCGGCCTCAAGGCGTTCGCGGTGGCGATCATCGGCGGGCTGAACAGCGGCTTGGGCGTGGTCGTCGGCGGGCTGATCCTCGGCGTCACCGAGAACCTGACCGGCTACTATCTTTCGACGGGCTACAAGGACGTGCCGGGCCTGATCCTGCTGCTGCTGGTGCTGTCGTTCAAGCCCTCGGGCCTGTTCGGCAAGAAGACGATCAAGAAGGTCTGACCCAATGCCCGCTTTGCTCCGCAACGGCTTGCTGGTCATCGCCCTCTTGGCGCTGCCGTTCCTGGTCACCAACCCGTACTACCTGCATTTGCTGGTCGTGATCGCGATCTTCTCCATCCTGCTGCTCGGGTTGGACATCGTGTTCGGCTATACCGGGGAGGTCTCGCTCGGCCATGCGGCGCTGCTGGGCATCGGCGCCTACACCGCTGGCATCTTCGCCGAGAAGCTCGGCATCGGCATGATCTCGGCATTGCCGGCCGGCATCGTGGTCGCGGCGGTGTTCGGCCTGCTGCTGGCATTGCCGGCGCTGCAGGTTACCGGCCCCTACCTCGCCATGGTCACCCTCGCGTTCGGCACCATTGTCTATACGCTGATCAACGAGATGGACTTCCTGACCAACGGCCCGCTCGGGATCACGCTCAGGAAACCGCTGTTCATCGACCTGCGCGACTACGCGGACAGCATCCCGTTCTTCGACATGTCTGCCGCCCGATTGCGCGAGTTCGAGTTCTACTTCGTCGTCGCCGCCTGCCTGCTGCTGAGCCTGGTCGTCGTGAACCGGCTGATCGCCAGCCGCTACGGCCGTGCCTTCGAGGCGCTGCGCGACGCGCCGATCGCGTCCGACTGCATGGGCGTCAGCGTTTATAAGCACAAAGTCATCGCGTTCGGCGTCAGCGCGGGGATGGCCGGGTTGGCCGGCGTGCTGTTCGCCTACTCCGAGCAGTATATCGCGCCCAACAACTTTGGCGTCGAGCTGGCGATTCAGTTCCTGCTCGCGGTGACCCTCGGCGGGCGCAAGTCCCGCATCGGCCCGATGCTCGGCGCCGTCGTCATCGTCGTGCTGCCGAACCTGCTGGCCGACATCGAGCTGTTCCGCGTCATCGCCGGGGTAATCGCCGCTGTGGCGCTGATCGCCGGGTTCGCAGGTCTGCGCGCCAGGCCGGAGAGCCGGGCGCAGGTCATCGTGCCCGTGGCACTCTGCGTGGCGTTCTTTGTCTTCTCGCTGCTGCTCGACAAGATCACCGACTACAAGCTCGCCATCTTCGGCGCGATGATCCTGTTCGTCGTTTATTACCTGCCGGACGGTATCTACGGTTTCGTCCGCACCGCCCTGTCGCGGCTGCGGCCCGGCCTCGTGCGCACCCACGCGGTCATCGACGTCCACGGCGACGACGCGCACGTCTGGTCCGCCGCCGCCCCGGACGTCGCCGCCGGCCGCCCCCTGCTGGAGGTGCAGCAGGTCGTCATGCAGTTCGGCGGCCTCAAGGCGCTGGACCGCGTCGACCTCGCCGTCATGCCCGGCACCATCCACGGCCTGATCGGCCCCAACGGCTCCGGCAAGAGCACCATGATGAACGTGCTGACCGGCATCTACGTGCCCACCGGCGGCGACATCAAGCTGGAGGGCCGCAGCATCGCCGGCCGCAAGTCGCCCGACATCGCCGCCGCCGGTATCGCCCGCACCTTCCAGAACGTCCAGCTGTTCGGTGAGCTGACCTGCATCGAGAACGTCATGGTCGGCCTGCATCACACCTACCGCGGCTCGCTGGCCGAGGTCGCCATCGCCAGCCCGCGCTCCCGGCGCGAGGACGCCGCTGCCAAGGTTCGCGCCGCCAGCCTGCTGCGCTTCGTCGGCCTGGACGCGCTCGCCAACGAGGAGGCGCGCAACCTGCCCTACGGCAAGCAGCGCCTGCTGGAGATCGGCCGGGCGCTGGCGCTCGACCCCAAGTTGCTGCTGCTCGACGAGCCCGCCGCCGGCCTCACGGCGCCGGACATCAAGACTCTCATCGAGATCATCCGCAAGATCCGCGCCCACGGCGTCACCCTGATCCTGATCGAGCACCATATGGACGTCGTCATGAGCCTGTGCGACACCGTGACCGTGCTCGACTTCGGCCAAAAGATTGCCGAAGGGCCGCCCGCCATGGTGCAGGCCGATGAGCGCGTCATCGCCGCCTACCTCAGCGGCACCGTGGCCGAGGCTGCTTAGATGCTGCGGGTCGAGAACCTCGTTGCCGGCTACGGCAAGGTTCAGGGGCTGCACGGCCTGTCGATGCAGGTCGCGGCCGGCCAGCTCGTCACCCTGATCGGCTCAAACGGCGCCGGCAAGACCACGACGTTGCGGGCGCTGTCCGGCATGATCCGGCCGGATAGCGGGCGCATCACGCTGGCGGGGAAAGACATCGCCGGCCTGCCGTCCTACGCCATCACCCGGCGCGGCCTGGCGCACTCGCCCGAGGGCCGCCGGGTCTTCGCCACCCTTTCGGTTGCCGACAACCTGGTGATGGGCGCCTTCCCGCGGCTGACCGGCAGCCGGCCCAAGGGCGACGTGTCCGCCGACCTCGACCGCATGTTCGCGCTGTTTCCCCGCCTGTCGGAACGCCGCCAGCAGCTCGCCGGCACGCTCTCGGGCGGCGAGCAGCAGATGCTTGCCATGGCGCGCCTTGATGCTGAATCCGGACGTGCTGCTGCTGGACGAGCCGAGCATGGGCCTGTCGCCCCGCCTGGTGTCGGAGGTGTTCGCCACTATCGCCCGGCTTAAGCAGGCGAGCATCACCATGCTGCTGGTCGAGCAGTTCGCCGCCGCGGCACTCGACGTCGCGGACTTCGGCTACGTCATGGAGAACGGCCGCCTCTCAGCTTCCGGCCCGGCCGCCATGCTGAAGAACGATCCTGCCGTGCGCGCGGCCTATCTCGGCGCCGCCCATTGATGCCGGCCCACACCGGACCTGCCCCTGGTTTTACTAGCTGCTGCCGATTAGAATCCCTGCCGCCAGCACCAGAGCACCCCCCAGCATCACCTTAGCCGCCGCGGACACAGGCGGCGTATCCATATACTTCCACTGTATCCAAGCGATCGTCAGCAGCTCCAGCACCGTGACCGTCGCGGCAACGCCAGTAGCGGTCCAGAAATCATGGATGAGATACGGCAGCGTGTGCCCGATACCGCCGGCGATGGTCATTAGGCCGCAGACCAGTCCGCGCAACAACGGCGTGCCGCGGCCAGACAGCTTGCCGTCATCGGCGAGCGCCTCGGCAAATCCCATCGAGATGCCGGCGCCGATCGAGGCGGCAATGCCGACCAGGAAAGCGTTATGGCTGTTCTGCGTCGCGAACGCCGCCGCGAACACCGGCGCCAGGGTGCTGACCGACCCGTCCATCAGCCCGACCAGGCCGGGCTGCACGATCTGCAGGATGAAGCGCTTGCGGGCGCCTTCGTCCTCGTTGGCGCGGACGTCGCCGGGGAGGTGCTTGCGCTCCAAGTCGTTGGCGGCGCGCTGGTGCTCGATCTCGGCGGTGGCGAGGTCGCCCAGCAGCTTGCGTATCCCAGCGTCCGACGTGCGCCCGGCGGCCTCGGCGTAGAAGCGGCTGGCGTCGATCTCCATCTGCCGGGCCATGCGGCGCACGGCCTCGATGCCCAGCGGACGTACCTGCCAGGCGGGGCGGCGGGCCACTGCGCCGCGCACGTCCTGCCGGCGGACCAGCGGGATGTGGCTGCCGAACTTCTGCACGTAGGTGTCGATCAGGACGCGACGGTGCTCGCTCTCCTCGGCCGCCATATCGTCGAACACGCGGGCGCTGTCGGGATACTCGTCGCGCAGGCCCTCGGCGAAGTCGGCGTAGATGCGGCCGTCCTCCTCCTCGCTGCTGATGGCCAGCGCCAGGATTTCTTTCTCGTCTAGGTCGGTGAATGTTCGCATGGCCTTAATGTGGCGAACGCCGCCGAAACGATCAAGCCGGTCTCGTAATGGTGCGAACGCTTCGCATTTGCGGCGATATCAATGCCTAAAGTGGCGCATTCCCGTCAGTACCATGGCGATCCCTGCGGCGTCGGCCGCCGCGGTCACCTCGTCGTCCCGGATGGAGCCGCCAGGCTGGATCACGGCGGTGGCGCCGGCGGCGATGGCGGCCTGCAGACCGTCGGCGAAGGGGAAGAACGCGTCGGACGCCACGACGCTGCCCTGGGTCAGGGTGTCGTCAAGCCCGGCGATGCGGGCGGCCTCGGCGCCTTTCCACGCGGCGATACGGGCGCTGTCGACCCGACTCATCTGCCCGGCGCCGATGCCGACCGTCGCGGCGCCCTTGGCATAGACGATCGCGTTCGACTTCACGTGCTTGCAGACTCGGAAGGCAAAGATCAGGTCGGCGAGTTCCGCGGCGGTGGGCGCACGTTGGGTGACGACACGGAGCGCCGCCGGGTCGACGCGGCCGGCGTCGCGGGATTGCGCCAGGAAGCCGCCTGCGACGCTGCGGACCGTGACGCCGGGCGCGCCCGGGTCGGGCAGTCCGCCGGTGAGCAGCAGCCGAAGGTTCTTCTTGCGGGCCAGGATGGCGCGGGCGTCGGCGTCGGCGTCGGGTGCTACGATGACCTCGGTGAAAATCGCGGCGATGCGCTCGGCGGTGGCGGCATCCAGCGTGCGGTTCAGCGCCACGATGCCGCCGAAGGCCGAGACGGGGTCGCAGCGCAGCGCCAGGTCCCAGGCCTCGGCCGTCGTGCCGGCGACGGCGACGCCGCAGGGGTTGGCGTGCTTCACGATCACGACGGCTGGGGCACCGAACTCGGCGACGCACTCAAAGGCGGCGTCGGTGTCGTTCAGGTTGTTGTACGACAGCTCCTTGCCCTGGACCTGGGTGGCGCTGGCAATCCCCGGCCGCGCGCCGTGCACATAGAATGCCGCCTGCTGATGCGGGTTCTCACCATAGCGCAGGGTTTGGCGCAGGGTGCCGGACAGGGTCAGCCGCGGCGGGAAAGCCTGGTCGCGGGCAAACCAGGCGGCGATGGCAGCGTCGTAGGCGGCGGTGCGGGCATAGGCCTCGCCAGCCAGACGGAGGCGGAGCGGCTGGGTGGTGCCGCCGTGCTCGGCCAGTTCGGTCAGCAGGGCGTCATATTGGGCCGGATCGGTCAGGATGACGACGTGGTCGTGGTTCTTGGCAGCGGCGCGGATCAGGGCGGGGCCGCCAATATCTATGTTCTCGATGCACTCGGCCGGACCGCCGCCGCCGGCGACGGTGGCCTCGAATGGATACAGGTTCACGCAGACCAGGTCGATCGGGGCGATGTTGTGCTCGTCCATCTGGGCGACGTGCTCCGGCAGGTCGCGGCGGCCCAGGATGCCGCCGTGTATCTGCGGCACCAGGGTCTTGACCCGGCCATCCAGGATCTCGGGAAAGCCGGTGTGGTCCGCGACCTCAGTGACGGCGATCCCAGCCTCCCGCAATGCACGGGCGGAGCCACCGGTCGAAAGGATTTCGGCCCCGTGCGCGACCAGGGCCGCGGCCAGCGGAACCAGCCCGGCCTTATCGGAAACAGAAATCAGCGCACGCCTGATACGGATGGGGGCCATGTCGCCCCATAGCGCTAGAGCCCCAGCAGGTCCAGCGTGCGCGCCAGCACGGCGGCCTCGTCATACCGGGCAACGGCGCGCTCGCGGCCGGCGGCGCCCATGCGGGCCCGGAGCGCCGGATCGGCGGCAAGGCGAGCGAGGGCGGCCGCCAACGGCGCCACGGTCGCGGGGGGAACCAGCAGGCCGGTCTGCTGGTCCGCCACCTGCTCGCGCGGGCCGCGGATGGCGGTGGCGACGACCGGAAGGCCGGTCAGCATGGCCTCGATCACCGACATCGGCAGGCCCTCGAAATGGCTGGGAAGCGTAAAGATGTCGGCGGCGGCCAGCACGTCGGCGATGTCCGCGCGGTAGCCGAGCCGGCGCAGGCGGGAGCCAAGGCCGCTCGCGTTGAACAACGGCTCGAGGTCGGCACCATGGTCGGAGGGCAGGCGCTCGCCCACGACCCATAGCTCGGCGCCGGGCACGTCGCGCATGGCGGCGAGCAGTTCGGGGTAGCCCTTATGGCGCACAAGGCGGGAGACGATGACGATCACGACCTGGGCCTCGGGCACGCCGAGCGCCTGGCGCACACGGGCGCGTGCGGCCGGGTTGGGGCGGAACCGGGCCGGGTCGCGGCCATTGCCGACCGGCACGGCATCACGAGAAATCCACAGGCGTCGGGCGTCGGCGGCCTCTTCGGTCGAGACGGTTAGGGTGATGTCGGTCAGCCGGCCGCCGAGCCACTCCATCACCAGGCCGAGCGCTCGCCGCCACCATGGCCCCGGTTGGTTGAACAGGAACCCGTGGCAGGTGTAGGCGACCCGAGGCACTCCGGCGATGCGGGCGGCGAGCCGGGCCAGGAAGCCGCTGATCGGCATGTGGGCGTGGACGAGGTCCGGCCGCTCGGTGCGGAACAGCGCCACCATGGCCCATAGCGCGCGCCATTGCGCCACCGGCGATAGGCTGCGCGCCATCGGCAGCGGCGCGACCCGCAGCCCGGCCGCCCGCACATCGGCCAGCAGCGGGCCGCCGGCGCAAACGCCCAGCACGTCGTGGCCGCGCGCCTGGGCCGCCAGCATGAGCGGCAGCAGGAAGTGGCGCAGCGAGAAATCGACATTGGTGACCTGCACGACCTTCACGATGCCGCTTTGAACATCTTGCCGGCGCGCCGGGAAGCCTCGACTGTTGGGACCATGCAGTATTTTCCAGTCTTCCTTTCATTGACCGGCCGTCGCGTGCTGGTGATAGGCGACGGCGAGGCGGCGTCGCGCAAGGCCGATGCGCTGCGCCGGGCCGACGCGGCGGTGGCGACCGCGGCGCGGTTCGACCCGGCGCTGCTGGACGCTGCCTTGTTGGACAACTGCGCGCTCGCCATCGGCGCCGACGCACCCGATGCGGACCTGGAGGCACTGTCGGCGGCGGCGCAGGCGCGCGGCATTCCGGTCAACATCGTCGACCGTCCGGCGCTGTGCAGCTACATCACGCCAAGCGTCATCGACCGCGCGCCGATCAGCATCGCGGTGTCCTCCGGCGGCGCTGCGCCGGTGCTGGCTCGCCTGCTGCGCGCGCGGATCGAGGCGATGGTGCCGCCCGCCTTCGGACGCCTCGCTGCACTTGCCGACCGCTATAAAGAAGAAATCCGCCGCCGGCTGCCGGATGTGGCGCAGCGCCGCCGGGTACTGGAACGGGCGTTGGGCGGCCGGGTGGCGGATCTGGTGCTGGCGGGCGAAGACGATGCGGCTGACGCCGAGCTGCGGCGCGAGATCGAGCAAGGCTCCGACCCCGCGGGGATCGTCTATTTGGTGGGCGCCGGCCCCGGCGCTGCGGACCTGCTGACCATCCGCGCCCAACGTTTATTGGGCGAGGCCGACGTTATCGTGCACGACCGGCTGGTGACCGGCGAGGTGCTCGACATGGCCCGGCGCGACGCCGACCGGATCGCAGTGGGCAAGTCGCGCGCGGCGCACTCCATGCCGCAAGACGAGATCAACGCGCTGCTGGTCCGGCTGGGCCAGTCGGGAAAGAAGGTGGTGCGGCTGAAGGGCGGCGACCCCTTCGTGTTCGGCCGTGGCGGCGAGGAGGCCCAAGCGTTGGCGGCGGCCGGCGTGGCCTTCGAAGTGGTGCCCGGCGTGACCGCGGCGCTGGCCTGCGCTGCCGGGGCGGGCATCCCGCTCACGCATCGGGACGCGGCGAGGACGCTGACCTTGGCGACTGGGCATCTGGTGGACGGGGCGCTCGACCTCGATTTCGCCGTGCTGGCCCGGGGCGGGACGCTGGCGGTGTATATGGGCCTGGACAGCTTGCCGGCGCTGCGGGACGGGCTGCTGGCGGCCGGATTGGATGCAAACACCCCGGCGGCGCTGATCGAGCGGGGCGGCCGGGCGGATCAGCGGACCCTGCGCGGCACGCTGGACGAACTGGTGGCGCAGGCGCCGGAATGGTCGACGGGTGGGCCTACGCTCACGATTGTGGGCGCGGCGGTCGGGCTACAGGTGGTGCGGCGCTGAATTGCCTGGATTGCCGCGCCGAAGCCGGATCGCAATGGCAGCGCCCCTTTGCCGGGCAGTGGTGAACGGTCAAAGGTCAGCGCTGTCGGTATAAGATCGCTTCCAGCTAAACGAGGCCATGCTCGCCTTTTCACTCCTCAAACGCTCCTCATCCTAAAATCCCCGGCAAATCCAACCCCCGCTCCCGAGCGCACTCCAACGCCGCCTCATACCCAGCGTCCGCATGCCGCATCACACCGCTTGCAGGATCATTCCACAGCACGCGGGCGATGCGCCGCGCCGCGGCTTCGGTCCCGTCGGCCACGATCACCATCCCCGCATGCTGCGAGAACCCAATGCCCACGCCTCCGCCATGGTGCAAAGAAACCCAAGTCGCCCCGGACGCGGTGTTCAGCAGCGCGTTCAGCAGCGGCCAGTCGGAGACCGCGTCCGACCCGTCCCGCATCGCCTCCGTTTCCCGGTTGGGCGACGCGACGGAGCCGCTGTCGAGGTGGTCCCGCCCAATCACGATCGGCGCCCGCAGCTCGCCGCTCGCCACCATCGCATTGAACGCCAGCCCCAGCCGATGCCGGTCGCCCAGCCCCACCCAGCAAATCCGCGCCGGCAGGCCTTGGAACTGGATGCGGCTGCGCGCCATATCGAGCCAGGTGTGCAGCGCTGCATTGTCCGGCAGCAACTCCTTCACCTTGGCATCCGTCCGGAAGATGTCCTCAGGGTCGCCCGACAGCGCCACCCAGCGGAACGGGCCGACGCCGCGGCAGAACAGCGGCCGGATATACGCCGGCACGAAGCCCGGCACGTCGAAGGCGTCCGCGACCCCTTCCTCCTTCGCCATCTGCCGGATGTTGTTGCCGTAATCGAGCGTCGGCACGCCCATGCGGTGGAACGCCAGCATCGCCCGCACATGCTCGGCCATCGACGTCCGCGCGGCGGCGGCGACACCCGCCGGGTCACGCTCGCGCCGCGCCTCCCACTCCGGCAAGGTCCAGCCGCGCGGCAAGTAGCCGTTCAGCGGATCGTGCGCCGAGGTCTGGTCGGTCACGACGTCCGGGCGCACGCCCCGGCGCACCAGTTCGGGGAATACTTCGGCAGCGTTGCCCAGCAGCCCCACCGAGACCGGCCGCCCCGCCTGCTTCGCCGCCTCGATCCGGGCCAGCGCCTCGTCCAGGTCGTGCGCCTCCACGTCCAGGTAGCCGGTGCGCAGCCGCATCTCGATCCGGCTCGGCTGGCACTCGATCGCGAGGCACGACGCGCCGGCCATCGTCGCCGCCAGCGGCTGCGCGCCGCCCATGCCGCCCAGCCCGGCGGTCAGGATCCAGCGCCCGGCCAGCACGCCGCCGTAGTGCTGCCGCCCGACCTCGACGAACGTCTCGTAGGTGCCCTGGATGATGCCCTGGCTGCCGATGTAGATCCACGAGCCCGCCGTCATCTGCCCGTACATCATCAAGCCGAGGCGATCGAGCTCATGAAAATGCTCCCAGGTCGCCCAGCGCGGCACCAGGTTCGAGTTGGCGATCAGCACCCGCGGCGCGTCGGCGTGGGTGCGGAACACGCCGACGGGCTTGCCGGACTGCACCAGCAGCGTCTCGTCTTCCTGTAGCCGGCGCAGCGTCGCGGCAATCTGGTCGAAGCACTCCCAGTTTCGCGCGGCGCGTCCGATGCCGCCATAGACGACGAGCTCGCCGGGCCGCTCGGCTACGTCGGGGTCGAGGTTGTTCATCAGCATGCGCAGCGGCGCCTCGGTCAGCCACGACCTGGCGGTCAATTCGCTGCCACGCGCGGCGCGCACCGTGCGGGAGTTGTCGAGGCGCGTCTCTGGGCGGGTCATGGCGGCTCCAGTTCAGGCAGCATGTCGTGCGCCACCGCGGCGATGGCGCCGGAGGTGACCAGCCGGGTCGCCGCCTCGATGTCGGGCGCGAAGTAGCGATCGTCGACCAGGCCCGGCACCTCCCGCCGCAGCACCGCCCGTGCCCGTTCCAGCGCCGGACCGGACCGCAGCGGCGCGTGGAAGTCGCAGCCCTGCGCCGCGGCCAGCAGCTCGATCCCCAGCACCGCCGCCGTGTTGGCCGCCATCGGCAGCAGGCGCCGTGCCGCGTGCGCCGCCATCGAGACGTGGTCCTCTTGGTTGGCCGACGTCGGGATGCTGTCGACGCTGGCCGGCGTCGCGCGCTGCTTGTTCTCCGACACCAAGGCGGCGGCGGTGACCTGCGGGATCATGAAACCGGAGTTCAGGCCCGGGCGCGGCGTGAGGAAGGCGGGCAGGCCGGACAGCGCCGGGTCGATGAGCATGGCGAGGCGCCGCTCGGCGATGGAGCCGATCTCGCACAGCGCGAGCGCGATGATGTCGGCGGCGAAGGCGACGGGCTCGGCGTGGAAGTTGCCGCCCGACAGCGCCTCGGTCGTGTCGGTGAAAATCAGCGGGTTGTCGGTGACGCCGTTGGCCTCGGTGCCCAGCGTGGCCGCCGTGTGGCGCAGCAGGTCGAGCACGGCGCCCATGACCTGCGGCTGGCAGCGCAGGCAATACGGGTCCTGCACCCGGTCGTCGTTCACGAGGTGGGAGCGCCGAATCTCGCTGTCGGCGATCAGCGCGCGCAGGGCCGCCGCCGCGTCGATCTGCCCGCGGTGCCGGCGCAGCGCGTGAATGCGGGGGTCGAACGGCGTGTCCGATCCGCGCGCCGCGTCCGTCGCCAGCGCGCCGGTGACCAGGGCGGTGCGCCACAGCAGCTCCGCCTCGAACAGCCCGGCGAGTGCATAGGCCGTCGAGAACTGGGTGCCGTTCAGCAGCGCCAGGCCCTCCTTCGGCCCCAGCACCGCCGGTTCCAGCCCGGCGCCCCGCAATGCGGCCGCGGCCGGCACGCGCGCGCCGTCCACGAGGATCTCGCCCACGCCGATCATCGCGGCGGCCATGTGGGCCAGCGGCGCCAGGTCACCCGATGCACCGACAGAACCCTGGTCGGGCACTACCGGGACCAGCCCCCGGGCCAGCATCGCCGACAGCAGCGCGACCGTGTGCGGCTGCACGCCCGAGGCGCCCTGCGCCAGGCTCGCGAGCTTCAGCGCCAGCATCAGCCGCGCGACCGGGACCGGCATCGGCGCGCCCACGCCCGCGGCGTGCGACAGCACAATGTTGCGCTGCAGCGCCATCAAGTCGTCGGCGCCGATGCGGATGTGCGCCAGCTTGCCGAAGCCCGTGTTGATGCCATAGACCGGCTCGCCCCGCGCCAGGATCGCCTGCACCGCGGCGGCACTGGCCGCGATCCGCTGCTCCTGTCCGGTGCCCAATGCCGCGCCGGCGCCACGGTAGATCGCCCGCCAGGCTGCGAGCGGCACCTCGCCAGGGGTCAGCAGGATCTCCATCACTGGCCCCTCCAGACCCGGCGGTGCAACGGATTAAAGCCGATGCGATAAACCAGCTCGGCCGGTGCATCGATGGACCAGACCGCGAGGTCGCACCACTTGCCGGTCTCGAGCGTGCCCGTTTGGTGCAGCAGGCCGAGCGCCCGCGCCGCCTCCCGCGTGACGCCGGCGATGCACTCATCGGGCGTCATGCGGAACAGCGTGGCGGCCATGTTCATGGCGAGCAGAAGCGAGGTCAGCGGCGACGTGCCAGGGTTGCTGTCGGTTGCCAGCGCCATCGGCACGCCGTAGCGCCGGAACAGGGCGACCGGGGGCGGTTGGGTTTCGCGGATGAAATAGAACGCGCCCGGCAGCAGCACGGCGACCGTCCCGGCCCGCGCCATTGCGGCGATGCCCGCCTCGCTGGCGTATTCCAGGTGATCGGCCGACAGCGCCCCGGCCTCGGCTGCGAGCCGCGCGCCGCCGGTGTCGGAAAGCTGGTCCGCGTGCAGCTTCACCGGCAGGCCGTGACGCCGTGCGGCGGCGAACACGCGCGCTACCTGCTCCGGCGAGAAGGCGATGCCTTCGCAGAACGCGTCGACGGCGTCGGCCAGACCCTCGGCCGCAACCGCCGGCAGCATGTCGTCGCATACGCGGGCGATGTAGGCGTCCTTGTCGCCTTCGCCGGGCGGCAGGGCGTGGGCGCCCAAAAAGCTCGTGGCGATCGCGACCGGACGGTGTGCGCCCAGCTGGCGGGCGGCCCGCAGCTGCTTCGCCTCGTTCGCCAGGTCCAGGCCATAGCCGGACTTGACCTCGACGTTCGTCACGCCCTCGGCGATCAGCGCGTCCAGCCGCGGCAGCGTTTCGGCGACCAGGCGCTGCACGCTGGCTTCGCGCGTGGCCTGGACGGAGCTTGCGATGCCGCCCCCGGCGCGGGCGATTGCCTCGTAGCTTGCGCCGGCGAGCCGCTGTTCGAACTCGGCCGCACGGTTGCCGGCATAGACGAGATGGGTATGGCAGTCGATCAGCCCGGGCGTCACCCAACGGCCGCCGCAGTCGACGATGGCGGCACGCCCGGGGGAGGGCAGGCCGGCCTCGGGCCCTGCATACGCGATCCGGCCCGCTTGGCTCGCGACCGCGCCGTGCTCCACCACGCCCAATCCTGCCGAACCCGGCGCCAGGGTCGCGAGCCGTGCGTTGCGCCATACCGTATCGAACACCGGGCGTTGCTCCTCGGGGTCAGATGTATCCCTATCAGCCAGGACCCGACATAATCCAGGGTTTCATCGGAGGAGCCCGCCATAGCGACCGTGTTCCTGTCCCAAGCGCTGCTGCCGGAAGGCTGGGCGCAAGACGTGCGCCTGACGATCGAGGGCGGCCTGATCGCCGCCGTGCAGCCCGGCGTCGTGGCCACGCCCGGCGAGGAGAGCCACGCCATCGGCATCCCCGGCCTGCCGAACCTGCACAGCCACGCGTTCCAGCGCGGCATGGCCGGGCTGTCGGAGGTGCGCGGCCCGGCGTCCGACAGCTTCTGGACCTGGCGCGAGGTGATGTATCGTTTCCTCGGCGCTATGACCCCGGACGACGTGGAGGCGGTGTCCGCCCAGACCTATGTCGAGATGCTGGAGGGCGGCTTCACCCGTGTCGGCGAGTTCCACTACCTGCACCACGACCCTGCCGGCCAGCCCTATGCCGAGATGTCCGAAATGGCGCAGCGTATCGGCGCAGCCGCGGCGCAAACCGGGATCGGGCTCACGCTGCTCCCAGTATTCTATGCGCATGGCGGCTTTGGCGGTGTTCCGCCGACACCGGGTCAACGCCGCTTCGTCACCGACCTGGACGGGTTCGCCCGCTTGCTCGAGGCAAGCCGCCGGGTGGTTGGCGCGCTGGACGGCGGCACCCTCGGCGTGGCGCCGCACAGCCTGCGCGCCGTGTCGCCGGACGAGCTTACGGCCCTGGTTGCCTTGGCGCCGGATGGCCCAGTGCACATCCATGTCGCCGAACAGCTCCTTGAAATCGAGGACTGCCTGGCATGGAGCGGCGCACGCCCGGTGGACTGGCTGCTGGACCACGCGCCCGTGGACGGACGCTGGTGCCTCATCCACGCGACCCACATGACCGCGGCCGAAACCATCCGCCTCGCCAGCACCGGGGCTGTGGCCGGGCTATGTCCGATGACGGAGGCGAACCTCGGCGATGGCATCTTCCGCGGCGTGGACTGGATCGCCGCGAACGGCCGCTACGGCGTCGGCACCGACTCCAACGTGACGACCGACGCGGCACGGGAGCTGCGGCAACTGGAATATGCCCAACGGCTGCAGCATCGCGGGCGCAACCTGATGGCGGGCCAATCGGGCGCGTCCACCGGGCGGACGCTGCTCACGGCCGCGCTGCAGGGCGGCGCCGTGGCATTGGGCGCCGGACCGCCCGGCCTGCAGGCAGGCGCCGCCGCCGATCTCGTGACGCTGCAAGCCGGCCATCCAAGTCTTGTGCACCGGCACGGCGACCTGCTGCTGGACGGCTGGATTTTCGGCGCTGACCGGGATGCAATCGACTGCGTTTGGGTCCGCGGCCGCAAGCACGTGGCGGACGGGCGTCACTCCGGGCGGCAGGGGATAGCTGCACGCTATGCGAGGACCATCCAGCGACTTCTGACCCTTTAGCGCCCATCCTAGGTCGGCGCCTTGGATGATGCCGCGGACCGGATTGCTAGCCGCCGTGCGGGGTTGGCGTTCCATCCCGCCAGACAATGCTCTAGCGTCCGATGCGAACCGAGGACCCGGGGAACGTCATGACAAACGATATGGATGCTGCGGGCGGGCGACCCTCGATCGGGTTCGTGGGCATCGGCAACATGGGCTGGCCGATGGCGGCGCGGCTCGTCGCGGCCGGCTTCCCCGTGCATGTCACCGACATGCGGCTGGAACGGGCGGAGGGCTTCGTGGATCAGGTCGGCGGCGTCGCGTCCGGCAGCCTGCGCGCCTTGGCCGAGGCCAGCGAGCTGGTCGTCACCATGCTGCCCACCAGCGCCGCGGTCTCAGCCGTGCTGGACGCCATACTGCCCCACCTGCGGCCGGGGACCATCCTGGTCGACATGACCAGCGGCGAGCCTGCGGCCACGCGCGTGCTGGCAGCCCGCGTCAGCGAAGCCGGCGGCGCCATGGTCGACGCACCCGTGTCCGGCGGCGTCGAGCGGGCGCGCACCGGACAGCTCGCCATCATGGCGGGCGGCGACGACGCGGACGTCGAGCGGGCGCGCCCGGCACTGCAGGCGCTGGGCTCCTCCCTGCTGCGCACCGGCGGTGTCGGCACGGCGCACGCCATGAAGGCGTTGAACAACCTGGCCAGCGCCGGCAGCTTCCTGATCGGGATCGAGGCGCTGCTGATCGGCCAGCGTTTCGGCCTGGATCCCGGCATGATGGTGGACGTGCTCAACGCCTCGACCGGCATGAGCAACAGCTCGCAGAAGAAGTTCCGGCAGTTCGTGCTGTCGCGCCGGTTCGACAGCGGCTTCGGCCTCGATCTGATGGTGAAGGACCTCGGCATCGCGCTCGGGGTCGCCCGCGATACCGGCACGGCCGCCCCGTTCGCGGCGCTGTGCCGGGAGCTGTCGGCAGCGGCCCAGGCCATGCTCGGCTCCGGCGCCGACCACACCGAGTTCGCCAAGCTGTCGGAACGCCTGGCAGGCAGCGAACTGACTGAGGGTTCTGCGCCAGCCGCTTGACCCCCTCGCTGCGCGGCCCGACACTCAGGCCGTAAAACAAGACTTGGGGAAACGTCGATGCTGCGCAGGTCCTTTTTGGCCGCCTCCGGTGGCTTGCCATTCGCCCTCGCCCGCGGCGTCGCAGCCCAGGGCGCCTCGGCTCAGACCGCCGCTCCGAACGAGATCAAGATCGGGGAAGTTTATTCGAGCTCCGGCGCCTACGCCGCCATCAGCCTGCCGGTCTATAACGGCATGAAGCTGTGGGCCGACCGGCTGAACGCCGACGGCGGGGTATTCGCGAAACCCTATGGCCGCAAGATCAAGATCCGCCTGGTCGGCTATGACGACCAGAGCCAGCCGGCCACCTCGACCACGATGATCAACCAGCTCATCACCCAGGACAAGGTCGACATCCTCGTCGCCAACTCCGGCTCCGTGCTGGCCGCCGCCGTCATGCCGGTCGCGCGAGACAACAAGATGCTGCTGTTCAATCCGACCGGCTCGGGCCTCAGCCTGTTCTCGGCCGACAACCCCTACATGCTGCTGACCTCCACGCCGTTCTCCGCCGAGTGGCCGAAATGGGTCGCGCAGTTCCTGGCCAAGGAGGGCCCGCCGAACGGCATCAAGCGGGTGGCGCTGATCTATGCCACCAACGAGTTCACCAGCACGCTCGCCAACGCGTTCCGCAGCATGATCAAGGCGAGCGGGGCGCCGCTCGAGTTCGTTTATGACCAGGGCGTGCCCACCGCCACGTCGAACTACACCGTGCTGATCAACAACATCGCCGCCGCCAAGCCTGACGCCGTGATCGCGCTGGGCTACCCCAACAACGACATCGCCTTCCTGCGCAACCTGGGCGATAGCGGCGTTACGTTCCGCTGGCGCTTCCAGGTTTATCCCGGCATCGAGCCGGACGAGCTGGCTAAATCTGTCGGCTATGCGCCGATGGAGGGGCTGTTCAGCTTCGCGACCGCGATCGACATCGACTATAAGCCGGACGTCGGCATGCCCATCGGCGAGTATCGCGCGGCATGGGACAAGGCCTATCCCGAGGGCCGCGTGGAGTTCGGCTTCAACGCCATTGCCGGTTACAACACCGGCCTTGTCATCGAGCGCACGCTCGCCACGGCGGACAGCATGGCGCAGCTCGAATTGCGCCGGGCCGCTTTTGCGCTTTCGGGCAAGATGCGCACGCTGAACGGGCCGTTTGAGCTCAATGCGATGGGCGCGCAGATCGGCTCGGTCACGCCGGCCGGGCAATTGGTGTCGGACGGCCACGGCAAGCTCAAGATGAATGTCGTCTGGCCTCCGGAGGTCGCGACGGCCAAGGCGATCTACGGCGCGCCCTAGCGTTTCTTCCATGGCGGTTGTCCGTGCTTGCCCGGCCCTCACCCAACCCTCTCGCAGAGGGAGAGGGCTTCAGGACGGCTGCTCCCTCTCCCTCCGGGAGAGGGTAGGGGTGAGGGTTGCCATAAGGGCCGTCACCTGGATTTCGAGACCGATAGCGTGCTGACCCACGCCATCCTATCCGGCCTGGTGTTCGGCCTGTATTTCACCCTAGTCGGCCTTGGGCTGAACCTCGTGTTCGGCGTCATGCGGATCGTCAACCTCGCGCATGGCGACGTGCTGATGCTCGGCGCGTTCGCCGCTGTCACGCTGTTTGCCACAGCGGGCGCGCCTCCGTTGCTATCGGCATTATTGGTGCCGGCCGCGTTCTTCCTATTAGGGCTGCCGTTCTACTTCCTGGTGGTGCCGCGCCTGCTGGCTGCGCGCGACTCCGAGATGCTGTCGATCATCCTGTTCTTCGGCGTGTCGCAGATCATCGAGGCGCTCGCGACGCTCGCCTTCGGCGCCAACGAGCGCTCGCTGCCGGGCCGGCTGCTCGGCGTCGGTCCGATGACCCTGCTCGGCACGTCGTTGCCAAAGGCGTGGGTGTTCAGCGCCGGCATCAGCCTCGCCGCCGTGCTCGCCGTCTTCGTCTATCTTTATCGCACCCGGCTCGGCGCGCTCACCCGCGCCGTGATGGTCAACCGCGAGGAGGCGCTGGCGACCGGCATCGACGTCCACCGCGTTTCGGCCATCGCGTTCGGCATCGGCTTGGCGCTCGCCGGGCTGGCGGGCGTGTTCGCGCCGTTCATGCTGGGCAGCGTCAAGCCGTCGATCGGGGTCGACCTGAACATCACGGCCTTCGCGGTGATCGTGGTCGGCACCCTGGGCAACCCGCTCGGCACCGTGCTGGGCGGATTGGTTTACGGCGTGTCGCTGATGCTGATGCAGACCTATCTCAGCTCCTGGGCCAATCTTTTGCCCAACCTGCTGCTGATCGGGGTGCTGCTGGTGCGGCCGAGCGGGCTGCTGGGACGCCGGGTGCGGCTTGCATAGCCGGCTGCTGCGCGACCTGCTGCTCGTGGCGGCGCCGGTGGTGCTCATCATGGCGCTGGCCCCGTTCGGCTACGGCAATCAACTGCTGCTGTTCAACGTCGTCATGTTCCTCGCCTTGGCGCAGGGCCTGAACATCATCTACGGGTTCACCGGCTACCTGCCGTTCGGCTATGTCGGTTTCTTCGGCGCCGGGGCTTACGGCTTTGCCATTGCGGTGCTGCAGCTGCATCTGCCGCCGCTGGCCGCGCTGCTCGTCGCCGCCGGCACGTCGGTCTTGCTGGGATTGGTGCTCACGCCGCTGCTGCGGCTGTCGGGCGCATACTTCGCCATCGCCAACCTCGCCGCGTCGCAGGCGGTGTATCAGATCGTCTCGAACCCCGACCTCGAATGGCTGACCCGCGGCCCCTACGGCATCACGCTCACCGGCGTTTATGCGCCGCGGGCCAGCTACGCAGCCGCGCTCGTCATCCTGGCGGGCGCGCTGGCGCTGGTGGCCGTATTGCGCAACTCGCGGTTCGGCCTGGCGCTGCAGGCGATCAAGGACGACCCGGTCAGCGCCGCCAGCGCCGGCGTCCCTGTGGTGCGGCTGCGGACCATCGCCTGGCTGCTCTCGGCCTTGGTGGCCGGGCTGGTCGGCGGCGCCTATGCCTGGACGATCGGCACCTTCTATCCCGAGAGCGTGTTCGACCTCGGCATCAGCATCTTTGCCGTCGTGTTCACCCTATTCGGCGGCGCCGCCACCTTGGTCGGACCGGTGCTCGGCGTCGCGATCCTATACGGGCTGTACAACAGCATCGGCATCAGCGTGCCGCAGTATTTCCAGCTCATCTACGGCGTGCTGATCGTGGGCCTCGTGCTGTTCCTGCCCAACGGCCTCGTCTCCTTGCTGCAGCGGAGGGGCATGCGTGTCCCGTGACCCCATCCTGCATGTCGAGCGCCTGGTGAAGCGCTTCGGCGCGTTCCGGGCGCTGGACGGCATCAGCTTCGACCTACGGCCCGGCGAGGTTTTGGGACTTGTCGGCCCCAACGGCTCCGGCAAGACCACCTGCATCAACGTCATCGCCGGCCTCTATGCCGCAAGCGAGGGCCGGGTGACGTTCGAGGGGCGCGACCTCGGCGCCGTCGCCCCGCACCGGCGGGCGCAGGCCGGGATCAACCGCACGTTCCAGTCGCCGCACCCGTTCGGGTCGCTGACGGTGCGGGAGAACGTGGCGGTCGCGGCGGCGTATGGCGGGGCAGGCCGGGGCGGGCAACCGCCCGACCTCGATGCACTGCTGGCGTCGGTGGACCTTGACACCGTCGCCAACCGCACGGCGCACGACCTGAACAGTGCGCAGCAGAAGGCACTCGATCTGGCGCGGGCGCTCGCGACGTCGCCGCGGCTGCTGCTGGTGGACGAGCTAGCCGCCGGGCTGAACCCGGCCGAGCTGGGCCGCATGGCCGACCGGCTGCGGGCGCTCGCAGCTGGCGGCATGGCGCTGCTGGTGGTGGAGCACCTGATGGGCTTCATCGACCGCGTGACGGACCGCGTGGTGGTGATGAACGCCGGGCGCGAGATTTTCGGCGGCAGCATGGCGGCGGCCACGCGCGATCCGATGGTGATCCAGGTCTATCTCGGCGGCGCCCATGGCTGACTTGCCCACACCTGACATATTGGACGCCCAGGCGATCGAGTCCGGCTACGGCAGCGTCCAGGTGCTGTGGGGCGCCGGCCTGCGGGTGGCGGCACAGGAAAGCGTCGTGCTGCTGGGCGCGAACGGCGCCGGCAAGACGACGTTATTGAAAGTGCTGCTCGGGCTGATGCCGGCTTGGGGCGGCAGCGTCACGCTGGACGGCGCCGACATCACCCGGCTGCGCACCGACCGGCGGGTGCGCCTCGGCGTCGCCTATATGTCGGAACTCGGGGTGTTTCCCGGCCTGTCCATCCAGGAGAACCTGCGCATCGGCGGCCAGTTCGCCGGGGCAGCGTCGCTGCGGACACGGATGGAGGAGCTGTTCGCCGTGTTCCCCGACCTGGCGCAGCGCCGGGGCGCGCTGGCGAGCAGCCTGTCGGGCGGGCAGCGCAAGATGCTCGGCATCGCCAAGGCGCTGGCGGGATCGCCGCGGCTGCTGGTGATGGACGAGCCGAGCGCCGGGCTGTCGCCGCTATTCGTGTCCGAGGTGATCGCGGTGCTGCGGCGGTTTCGCGGCACGGGGCTGGCTTTGCTGATTGCCGAGCAGAATGTGGCGTTCCTGGATTTGGCGGACCGGGTTTATACGCTGGAGGGTGGGCGGATCGGCTTTGAGGGCAGTGTGGCGGCCTTGCACGCGGACGATGCGCTGCACCGGGCTTACTTTGGGTTGAGCTGAGGCGGGTGAGGAGCTTGTCGTAGCGGGCGGCGACACGGCGGAACTGCTTCAGCTTGGAGAAGAAGCGTTTGATGAAGTTGCGCTCGTTGTAGAGAGCTTTGTCATAATCCCGTGGCGCTTTCCGGTTCGACCTGGGCGGGATCACGGCTCCGGCTCCGGCGTCATGGATAGCCTGGTGCAGGTGATCCGCGTCCTATCCCTTGTCAGCGACCATAGCGTCTGGCTTGAAACCCTCAACCAGGTGATGGCTGCGCGTGACATCGTGGTGCTGCCCTGGCCCGAGCAGCAGGCGCACCGGGTTGCCGAGCGCGTCGGTGGTGGCGTGCAGCTTGATGCTCAAACCCCCGCGGGAGCGACCGAGCCTCTGAGCATCAGGCCAACTTTGGCGGTGCGCGCACCGGCCGCATGCTGGTGGGCGCGCACGACGGTGCTGTCGATCATCAGCCATTCCAGATCGGCATCTTGCGTGAGCACTGTAGGAAAGTGGCCCAGGGCACAGTGCGAACCTGCATCACCGGGGACGCCTACCACACCATTCCGGTCTGCGTCGCCTCGTCCGGACTGCTCGCGCGGCCGGTCAGGATCCATTCCTGCATCGGCATGAACCGCGGCGCCAGGAAGCGATAGGTTCGGCCTAGCAACGGCAAGGTGCTGCCCGACCATGCAGCGCTCGCGCTGTCCCAAGCCGTTAGTATGCCTTCCCAGGCGCGCAGGCTGCAATGAAGCCAATCACGGTGCCGATGGATGATCGGCCGGCGTGTCGCGATATTCTGCAGCAGCGCGAGCAGGTCGGCGGTCTGCTCGTTCAAGGCCTCGAAGCGTGCGCAGATCTTATCGAAGCCAATTCCTGCAAGGCGGCGCACCCGCTTGATCAGCTCCAAGCGGGATTGCTTGTTGATTGCATTCTGAAGCAGGGTTTCCAGACGCTCATGCAAACGGGCCACCCGACCGAGCAGGCGGGCACGCAATGCCTCGATGAAGCCCATCTTATGAACGGCGGCGTCCAGCAGTTCCGTCGCGGCCGCCACATCGGGGAGCCCCATCCTCGCTGCAAGCTTGATCGTGGCAGCGTGAACCCGCAGCGTCATGCCAGGCATCCTGGCCGCCGCCAACACCGGTTGCCGTTCGGCCGATACCCAGGCCGCACTGGCCGCCGGGTTGTCTGGCGCGCTGTCATCAGCGAACCGGGTCGTAAGCTGCAGCGTGATCCGCGCGCGCGCCAGGTCTCGATGCGCTGGACTGGGCTCCCAACTGGCGTCCCCGCCCAGCACCTCCAGGGGAAACGGGTCCCCCAAACGCAGTTCTCCCACGAAATCGAGCGCCCGGGCGGCCAGCGCCAGCATGATGCCATCCGGGCTGTCGTCCTTGATGCCAGCCTCCTGCTGCAGCGAGGCAAGCGGCAGGGCGGCCGTGATGTCGCCCATAGGTATGACGAGCACGGGTGTGGCGTCCGCCTCTGCAAGCCGGAATGCGACATCGCCCAGCTTGGAAAACATCGCGTGCTCGAATGTGCACCTGGTGTGTTCCGGTCCTGTGGAATGGGTGGCTATCTGCAAGGGCGACGATATTGGCATGATGCGACACTACACGACGCCAGTTAATGCGATCCTAAGCGAACGCTTCCGACAAACGGCTTAGATCCGTGACGCGCAGCAGCTCGCCCGCGATCGGACCGCCGCGCAGCACTCGGCAGGGCGCGTCCACGTCGCCCAGCCCGTCCACGACCAAGAGCGCGTCCTGGAACCCGGCCGTCCCGCCGTACAAGCTGGTGGTGACGATGGTTGGAATCCCGGCGCCCCGGGCGGCAAGCAGGCCGTTCGGGGTGTCCTCGAACGCCACGCAGCAATCCGGTGCAACCTGCAGACGATCGAGAACGAGGCGATAAACGTCGGGCGCCGGCTTTTTCGCTGCCACCATGTCCCCGGCGCCAATGCACTCGAACAGCCCGGCACCATCCGCCCCCAAAGTCGTCCGCAGCAGCGCCGCGACGTTGGCCGGGCTGGTGGTGGTGGATGCCAAAGGCAGCCTACGGCCGGCGGTGCATTGATCCCTGTGAAGGGTTCTTTCCTTTTTAAAGGCCGCCCGAGCATACTCTCTCCCAGAGGAAGGCTTTAGAACAGCTACTCCCTCTCCCCTCGGGAGAGGGTCGGGGTGAGGGTTGCTGGTTACTCGCCCGACTGGCAATTATCCCCGTAACCGGTGCATCGTGTTCTTTAGCGCTGGATAAAGATCAGTGTAGACGCCGAATAGTCGGTCATACGTAGCGGCTAAATCAGTATTCGGTTGCGCGCGCGGCATCAGGGTGACCCAGCCCTCGGCAGCCTGCTCTGGCGTGACCAGGCCGACGCCAAGGCCGGCGAGCAACGCAGCGCCCAGGGCCGCTTCCACGTTCTGCTCGATCGTCTGGACGGGATAGCCGGTGACATCGGCGGCGATCTGCATCCAAAGGTCAGAGTGCGCCGCACCGCCCACGACGATCAGCGTGTCGTCGAGCGCCTGAAGGTTGCGGCGGCCCGCCTCGATATTGTGGCGCAGCGCAAACGTCACGCCCTCCAGCACGGCGCGATAAAGGTGGGCGCGAGTGTGATACAGGCTGAGGCCGACGAATGCGCCACTGGCCTTCCCATCCCAAACCGGGCTGCGCTCGCCCATGAGGTAGGGCAGGAACACCACCCCGTCCGACCCGGCAGCGATGCCGCCCGCCTCGCCGTCGAGCGCGGACAGCGGCAGTGCCCCGCCAAGCTGCTCCTGGAACCAGGAAACGGAGGCGCCGGCGGTGATCGCGCCGCCGAACACATACAGGTCCTGCAGGCCGTTCAGCACATGCGGCATGCTGATCAGGCCGTGCCGCGCGTCGGCGGTCTGCGCAATGCTGCCCCAGCACATGCTGGTGCCGATCATCGCGACGTGCTGGCCCTGGCGCGTCGCCCCCGCCGCGAGGGTTGCGACCGCCGCGTCCACGCCGCCCGCGATTACCGGCATGCCGGCACTGAGACCGGTGCGCCCGGCCCACTCGGCCCGCAGCGTGCCGACCTGCGCATTCGACTCCACCAGCCGGTCCGGCATCATCGTGCGCGGGATGCCGAGCAGGCCCAGCGTCTCGTCGGACCAGGCGCGGGCACGCATGTCATACACGCCGCCGATGTTGCCGGCCGAGGAGTGGTCCACCGCCAGCTCGCCAGTCAGCGCGTGCGCCACATAGGCATTGGGCGGCAACAGATAGCGCGTACGCGACCAGAGCTCGGGTTGATGGCGCTGCAGCCACAGCATCTTGGTATAGCCGTAGTAGCTGTCGACGCCGTTGCCGGTGATGTCGAACAGCTTGTCCTGGTCGATGGTGGCGCACACCCACGCGACTTCCTCCTCCGCCCGCCGGTCCATCCAGATCAGGCAGGGGTGCAGCGGCTGCATGTCCGCGTCGACCGGAATGCCGGAGCCGCCATATAGGCTGCTGACGCACAGCGCCGCGACCTCGGCGGGCGGAACCGCGGCCCGCTCCATGCAGCTGGCGATGCACGTGATGACGGCGTCGAGCCAGACCGACGCGTGCTGCTCCGCCCAGAGCGGCCGCGGCGTGTCGGGCTGGTAGCCGTGCGAGTGCTGCGCGGCGATGCGGCCCGACCCGGCGTCGATCAGCAGCGCCTTGGTGCTCTGCGTGCCGATGTCGACGCCGAGAACGTAAGGCATCAGGCCACCGGCTTCAATAAAACCTTGATCGAGTCGAGCGAGTTGGCGACGCGGATCGCCTCGTCCCATTCGCCGATGGCGTAGCCGTGCGTCACGATGCCCTGCGAGGTGACGAGCCCGCGGTCCAGCAGGTCGATCGCGATCGGGTAGCAATACGGGCCGAGGTGCGAGCCGCGGATTTCCAGCTCCTTGCGGTCGCCGATGATCGACCAGTCCACCGTCGTGTCGGCGCCGAACACCGAGAACTCGACGAAGCGGCCGAGTTTGCGGATCAGCGACAGTCCCTGGGTGACGCCCGCCGGCGATCCCGTTGCCTCGATATACACGTCGCAGCCATAGCCGCCGGTCAGCCCCTGCACGATGGCGAGCGCGTCCTGCTCGCGCGGGTTGATCACCACGTCGGCGCCGAAGCCGCGTGCGAGCTCCAGCCGTTCCGCCACCATGTCGATGACGATCAGCTTCTTCGGCGTCTTCAGCTTGGCGACCTGCACCATCATCAGCCCGATCGGCCCGGCGCCGGCGATCACCACCACGTCGTCCAGCTGCACGTCGCCGCGCTGCACGGTGTGGATGGCGCAGGACAGCGGCTCGATGATCGCCGCGTCCTCCAGCCGCATGCTGGGCGGAATGACGTGCACCCGCGCCGTGGTTGGGATCAGCATGTATTCCGACATGCCGCCGTCGGCGACCTGGCGCTGGAAGCCGAAGATGTTGTGCACCTCGCACATCCAGTATTGGCCGGACCGGCAGAAGCGGCAGCGGTCGCAGGGCACGATCTGCTCGGCGATCACGGTGTCGCCGGGCTTGACGCCGAAGTGGTCGGCAGCGCCGTCGCCGAGGTCGTCGACCACGCCGAAGAACTCGTGGCCGGGGATCACCGGCGGCTTAACATAGGCCGGCGTGCCGGTCGCCTGGTCGCCCCAAAACAGCTTGGCGCCGCCCCAGCACTTGCAGTCGCTGGCGCAGATGCCGCAGGCGGAGATGCGGATCACCATCTCACGCGCGCTGGGACTGGGGCGCGCGACCTGCTCGACCCGATAGTCCTCGGGTCCGTGGCAGACAACGGCAGTCATGCGGTCGTTCGGCTTGGTCTGGCTCATTTGCGTCACTCACGTCCAATGTAGATAGCCAGGAGAATGATCGCACCCGTCACGACCGTCTGCACGTAGGGGTTCAGCCCGTTGTTCTCAATCGGAGGTTCGGTCTTGGCGAGGCTGCCGCCTGGCCAAGGTGGTGGTTGCGGAAGGCCGTCGGCGCCATCGACTTCTGCGCCATGAACTGACGGTTGAAGTTCGATAGGTTGCCGAAGCCGACCTCAAAGCAGATATCGACGACGCGGCGCTGGCTGCCAACCAGCAGCTCGCAGGCGCGGGCGATGCGCAGGCTGTTGACGTAGGCGACGAAATTCATCCCGGTATGGCGCTGGAACGCCCGGCAGAACGCGCTGCGGCTGTATCCGCTGAGCGCCGCGAGATCATCCTCGCGCAGGTCGCTAGCCAGGTTGCGGCCGATATGCGCCAGCACGTGGTTGAGCGGCTGGTTCATGGTGTCGGCCGGCACGGGCCGATAGCCGGCGCTGGCCAGCGGACGCCGCCCGCGGTCCGCCTGCAGCAGGCCAAGCAAGGCGAACAGCAGTTCGAGGCGGCGGACGCCGGCAGCGACCAGCAGCTCGTCCATGATCGGCCGTGCCAGGGCGCCCGCCTGCGGGGTGAACTGCAGGCCCCGGCTCGCCTCGGCCAGCAGCCCGTCGAGAAAAGCCAGCTCGGGGAACAGCGCCGTCAGGCCGGAGGCGAACGCCGCGGTGAACTGCAGCACTAGGCAGCGTTCGCTGACCTCGGTGCCGGCCGGGATATCGCTGATCCAATTATGCGGCAGGTTCGGCCCGGTAAGCACGAGGTTGCCCGGGACGAACGTGCCGATATGGTCTCCGACGAAGGCGCGGCCGGTGGTCGCCGTAATCAGGTGAATTTCGTATTCCGGATGGAAATGCCAGCGGACGGTGCGGAACGGATAGCCGTGCGACCAGACCTTGAACGACCCGTTGCGCGGCACCTCGACGAGTTCGAGGCCGGGCCCGGGCACACGCCCGCTCAGGTCACGCGGGGACATCGGCTGCTTGGCCGCTATCGGGGGGCCATCGATGGGGTGACGGATAGACGGAAGCGGTCTGGTGAGCGCATTTCTCTTCCTCAATCGCCGGCGCCTGGCGATGTTCCGCCGGGCCGATCATCTTCGAGTTTTCACATTACGAAGGTGTCGATGGGACCACAACGCCATTTGCCGGGGCGGACCGATACTTTTTTGCCTGCTGCGGCTGGGTACGGCTTGCGTCATGTTCCCAGGACAGTTCCCTCACGCTGATAGACCGCCTTGATGATGTCGAGGATCAGCACGAGTTCGGCCGACCGGTCGTCGCTCCGGTGGCTCATGATGATCGGCGATATGGCCAGTGCGTCGTCCAGCGCGCGGTAGGCGACGCCCTCCCGCTGCAGCCGCTCGACCGCCGCCGGCACCAGGCAGATCCCCAGGCCGGCGGCGACCAGGCCCAGGGCTGTCTGCAGCTCCCGCACCTCGTGCAGCGACGCCGGGCGCAGGTTGCGCAGGCGGTAAAGTGCTATGACCTGGTCGGCATAGCTGGGCCGTGGGGACTTCGGATAGACGATCAGCGGGTCGTCCAGCAGGTCGAACAGCAGCAGCGGCCCCGTCCGGCCGAGTGCCTTGTGGCCGGTCGGCAGGGCGGCGACCATGGTCTCGTTGCGCAGCAGCAGGCGGGTGATGCTGGGGTCGTCGAACGGGATGCGGCCGAAGCCGACGTCGATGCGGCCCTCCTTGAGCGCCGCGACCTGCTCCATGCTCGTCAACTCCAGCACTGTGATTTCGGTATCCGGCCGGGCGGCGCGGAAGTCGCGCAGGATTTTGGGCAGATGGCCATACAGGGTCGAGGCGACGAAGCCGATGCTGAACCGGCCCTGCCTCGCCGTCGTCATGCGACGGGCGATGCTGCGCAGCTCGGCGACGCGGTCCAGGATCTGCACCGCCTGCTCGAACAGCACGCGGCCCGGCTCGGTCAGGCGCGCCGGGCGGCTGCCGCGCTCGATCAGCAGCACGCCGAGCTCGGCTTCCAACTGCTGCAATTGCCGGCTGAGCGGCGGCTGCGCGATATGCAGCCGGGCGGCGGCACGGGTGAAGCTCTGCTCCTCGGCGACGGCCACGAAGGTGCGGAGATGGCGAAGTTCCAAACGACACCTCTGAGGTATGCTGCATGACCGAGCGCGTCTTGGACGCCCCTGGCCCAATGGTGCATCCTGCGCCATTAATGATCCAGGGCAGGGCGTTAACTGCCGATGCCATGCGGCTGGCGACGACCGCGCAATCAAGCGCGGCGCGTTGAGGGACATCCGATGAGCTATGATGCCTATGGGCTGACACGGCGCAGTTTGGGCGGTCTCGCCGCCACCTTGCTGGCCGGACCCGCGCGTGCCCAGGGCGCGAAGGGCACGCCGATCCGCGTCGGCCTCATGCTGCCGTACTCCGGCACCTTCGCGCAGTTGGGCGAGAGCATCACCGCGGCGTTCGAGCTGCACCTGGCCGAGCGCGGCAACCAGCTTGGCGGCCGGCCCGTCACCGTCATCAAGCTCGACGACCAGTCCGACCCGGCCGCCGCGCCGCAGAACGTCAACCGGCTGCTGAACCGCGAGAAGGCCGACGTGCTGGTGGGCACGGTGCACTCCGGCGTGGTCATGGCGCTGGTGCAGGCGGCGCGCGAGAAGGGCGTGCCTTTGATCATCCCCAACGCCGGCAACGTCGCCGCCTCCCGCGAACTGTGCTCCGAGGGCGTATTCCGCACCTCGTTCAGCAACTGGCAGCCGGCCTACGGCATGGGCAAGGCGCTCGCGGCGACCGGCGTGAAGCGCGCGGCCTGGGTGACGTGGGACTACGCGGCGGGCAAGGAGGCCGGGGAGGGCTTCCGTGATGGCCTGAAAGCTGGCGGGGCTGAGCTGACCCAAATTCTGGCGCTGCCGTTTCCGGAAACCAATTTCCAGCCAATCCTGGCGCAGCTGCCCGGCCTTGGGGTGGAGGCCGTGGGCTCGTTCTTCGCCGGCGGCGGCGCCGTGCAGTTCGTGCGCGACTACGCGGCGGCTGGGTTGCGGGACAAGCTGCCGCTATGCGGGTCCGGCTTCCTGACCGAGGGCACGCTCGCCGCCCAGGGCGCCGCAGCCGAGGGCATCCGGACCGCATTGCACTACGGCGATGGGCTCGACGTGCCGAAGAACACTGCGTTTCGAAAAGCGTTCCGCGACAAGGCCGGGCGGGACGCGGATGTCTATGCCGTGCAAGGCTATGACGCGGCGCAATTGCTGGGCGCCGGCGCCGACGCGGTCAAGGGCGACCTGGACGCCGACAAGGCGCTATTTGCCGCCATGCGCGCCGCCAAGATCGACAGCCCGCGCAGCGCTTTCACCCTCTCGGCCGGGCACAACCCGGTGCAGAACATCTATTTGCGGGAGGCGAAGGGCGGGATGAACCAGGTGATCGGCATCGCCGCCGAGGCGCTTGCCGACCCCGGCACCGGCTGCAAGCTCACCTGAGTTCATCACGCGCATGACCGCCGGGGGCTTGCTGGTCCAGGTATTGAACGGCGTCCAGTATGGCCTGCTGCTGTTCCTGATCAGCAGCGGGCTGACCCTGATCTTCGGGGTGCTGGGCGTGATCAACCTGGCGCATGGCAGCCTGTTCATGGTCGGCGCCTACGTCACCTTCATGGTGGCACAGGCGGGCTTTGGCCTATGGCTATCACTGCCGCTCGCCGTGCTGGGCGGCACGCTGCTCGGCGTCGTGCTGGAGCGGGTGCTGTTCCGCCGGTTCTACCATCGCGAGCACCTGGACCAGGTGCTGCTGACCTTCGCGCTCATCCTGCTGTTCGAGGAGGCACGGTCCATCCTCGCCGGCAATGATTTCCATAGCGTCGCGGTGCCTGCCTGGCTGGACGTGTCGGTGCCGGTGGCGGCCGGGTTCTCCTACTCGGCGTATCGCCTGGCGGTGCTGGCCGCATGCCTGGCGGTGGCTGCGGCCATGTTCTGGACCATCGAGCGCACCCGCGCCGGCGCCGCCATACGCGCCGGCGCCGCCATACGCGCCGCGGCCGAACAGCCCGAGATGGTGGACCTGCTGGGCATGGACGCGAGCCGCATCCACATGCTGGTGTTCGGCGCCGGCACCGCGCTGGCCATGCTCGCCGGCGCTTTGGCTGCGCCGCTGTATTCCGTCTATCCCGGCATGGGCGACGGTTTCCTGATCGTTTCCTTCGTGGTCGTCGTCGTCGGTGGCTTGGGCTCGGTGGCGGGCGCATTCTGGGCGGCGCTGCTGGTGGGCCTGGTGGACACGCTTGGAAAGGTGTTCCTGCCGATAGGGGCCGGGGCAGCGGTTTACGTCCTGATGGCGGCAGTGCTGCTATGGCGCCCGGCCGGCCTGTTCGCCGCGGGGCGAGGCTGATGTCGGCAACCGCTGCTGCCTTCTCCCTCTCGCTCCGGGTGAGGGTCGGGGTGAGGGTTCTCCGTCCAAGCGGTCCGTGCTTGCAAAGCCCCTCACCCAATCCTCTCCCGGGGGGAGAGGGCTTTCAGGCAGTGTTGCCTGCAGGCGGACGGGGCGTGCGCTAGATGCGGGTTACGGGCCGGGCCGGGCATCTGGCGCTTGCGGCGCTGGCCGCTGCGATCGCCTGCCTGCCGTTGTTCGCGTCGCCCTACCACGTCGGCTTCGTCGCCACGGCGCTGGTCGCGGCATTGTTCGCGCTCAGCCTGCAGCTGCTGGTCGGCGGCGTCGGCATGGTCAGCCTAGGCCACGCTGCGTTCTTCGGCGTCGGCGCCTACACCGTCTGGTTCCTCACGCCCATGGCCGGCGCGGCGCCTAGCATGCTGCTGACCCTGCCCGCCGCCGCCCTGGCCGGCGCCGCCACCGCGCTGGCGGTCGGCGCGCTGGCCCTGCGCACGCGCGGGTTCTTCTTCCTCATGGTCACCCTCGCCTTCGGCCAGATGCTCTTTTTCTTATTCCATGACACGCCGCTGGGCGGTGGGGCCGACGGGGTGTTCATCACCCGGCCGGCGCTCGGGGCGTTCGGCTGGGTATGGGACGTGCCGCGTCGCAGTCGCCCGGCCATGCTGCTGTGGCTCAACCTGGGTACGCTCGCGCTGATGTATGCCGGGTTGGCCCTGCTGCTGCGGACCTTGTTTGGCCGGGCGCTGCTAGGCATACGCGCCAACGAGCACCGCATGGCGGCGCTCGGCTTGCCGGCGCACCGTTACAAGCTCGCCGCTTTTGCACTTGGGGGCGCGTTGGCCGGGATCGCCGGGCATCAATGGGCCATGACGGAGGCGTTCGTCAGCCCGGAGCTGCTGGGCTGGCACCGTTCTGCACTTGCGCTGCTGATGATCGTGCTGGGCGGCGTGGGCGCGCTGCACGGCCCCATCCTGGGCGCCCTCGCCTTCGCGATCCTGGGTGAGGTGGCCGGGCTGGTGACGGAGCGGCAGCACCTCGTCGAGGGCGCGGTGATCCTGTTCGTCGTGCTGGCGCTGCCGCATGGCCTCGCCGGGCTGCGCTGGCGCCGCGCCGCGCCGCAATCGATCCCTGTGACTGATCCGGCATGACTGCGCTGCTGGAGGCCGAAAATTTGGTCCGGCGTTTCGGCGGCCTTGCCGCGGTGGGCGGTGTGTCCCTGCAGCTGCACCGCGGCTGCCTGCACGCCGTCATCGGGCCGAACGGCGCCGGCAAGAGCACGCTGGTGAACCTGCTGTCGGGCGAGCTGCCGCCCAGCGCCGGCCGCATCCGCATCGCCGGCCAGGACGCGGCGGGCTGGCCGAACTGGCGTTTCGCCCGCGCCGGCGTCGGCCGCTCGTTCCAGCGCACCAACGTGCTGCGCGACATGACGGTGGCGGAAAACGTCCGCCTGGCCGCGCAGATCGGCGCCACGCCCGGCCGCCGGCTGCTGCGCTCGGCGCTGCGCGAGGCCGGGCCGCAGCGCTTGGCCGCCGCGGCGCTTGACCGGGCGGGGATCGGCGGCATGGCCGGACGGCGGGCCTCGATGCTGAGCCACGGCCAGCTCCGCCAACTCGAAATCGCCATGGTGCTGGCGGCCGACCCAAAGGTCCTGCTGCTGGACGAGCCGCTGGCCGGCATGGGCCCAGAAGAGGCCGAGCGCATCGCCACCCTGCTGCGCGCCCTCGCCGCCGACCACGCCGTGCTGCTGATCGAGCACGACATGGACGTGGTGTTTGCCGTCGCCGACCTGCTGACCGTCATGGTGGACGGCAAAGTGCTGGACGAGGGCACGCCCGCGCACATCCGCGCCTCCGCCCGCGTGCAGGACGCCTACCTGGGCCACGCCGCATGACGCCGATCCTGGCGGCAACCGGGCTGCACACCTATTACGGCGCGAGCCATATCCTGCGCGGCGTCGACCTCGCGGTGATGCCGGGCCAGGCGATCGGGCTGATGGGCCGCAACGGCATGGGCAAGACGACCTTGATCCGCACCCTGCTCGGCCTGGTGCCGATGCGGGCCGGGCAGGTCCTGGTCGACGGCCAGGACATGGCGGGCCGGTCCCCGCACGTGCGGGCGCGCCAGGGCATCGCCGTCGTCCCCGAGGGCCGCGGCGTGTTCGCCTCATTGTCGGTGCGCGAAAACCTGCTGCTCGCCGCGCGGCCCGGCGGTGACGGGACGGTGCGCTGGCCGCTCGACCGCGTGCTGACGGTGTTCCCCCGGCTGGCCCAGCGCATCGGCCACCGCGGCGGGCAGCTCTCGGGTGGCGAGCAGCAGATGGTGGCGATCGGCCGAGCGCTGATGACCAGCCCGCGGCTGCTGATCCTCGACGAGGCGACCGAGGGCCTGGCGCCGCTGGTGCGCGACGAGATTTGGCGGACTATCGCGCTGATCCGTGCCGACGGCATCGCGACGATCGTGGTGGACCGCACGGTGAGGGCGGTGCTTAGCTTGGTGGACCGGGCGACCGTGCTGGTGAAGGGGCAGGTCGGCTATGACGGCGACCCGGCCGTGCTCGCAGCCAATGGCGCCCTGCTGTCGCGCTACCTCGGGGTTTAGCCGCTTCCATACCGTAAAGGTATAATAGTGGACCAACTGCGTCTTGGACTCTTGCTCCGGCCCGGTCCTATTGTGCTTCCCAAGGACGAACCGATAAACGTTGGTCACGGAACCCGGGCACGAGACCCGGCACTCACGGAGGAAACAACATGCTCGACGCCATCCAGACCACGCTCGAAAACGCCGTGATGGACGATGCTGGAACCGGGCTGTTCCGCTGCAAGCGCAACATCTTCACCGATCCCGAGCTGTTCGAACTCGAGATGAAGTATATCTTCGAAGGCAACTGGATCTACATGGCGCATGAAAGCCAGATCCCGAATAAGAACGACTACTTTACAACGTTCATGGGCCGCCAGCCGGTGTTCATCGCCCGCAACCGCAATGGCGAGCTGAACGCGTTTATCAATGCGTGCAGCCATCGCGGCGCCATGCTGTGCCGGTATAAGAAGGGCAACAAGGCCGCCTATACTTGCCCGTTCCACGGCTGGACTTTTAATAATTCCGGCAAGCTGCTGAAGGTGAAGGACGCCGACGGCGCCGGCTATCCGGAGCAGTTTAACAAGGACGGCTCGCACGACCTGACCAAAGTGCCGCGGTTCGAGGCCTATCGCGGCTTCCTGTTTGGCAGCCTCAATCCCGATGTCGTGCCGCTGCGTGAGCACCTTGGCGAGGCCGCCAAGATCATTGACATGATCGTCGACCAGTCGCCGGACGGGCTCGAAGTCGTGCGCGGCACGTCGAGCTATGTCTATGACGGCAACTGGAAGCTGCAGACCGAGAACGGCGCCGACGGCTACCACGTGAGCGCGGTGCACTGGAACTACGCCGCCACCACCAACCGCCGCAAGACCGCCGCGGTAGCGGACGCGGTGCGGGCGATGGACGCGACGAGCTGGGCCAAGCAGGGCGGCGGCTTCTACTCGTTCGAGAACGGGCATCTGCTGCTGTGGACCAAGTGGTCCAACCCGGAGGATCGGCCGCTATTCGAGAAGCGGGACCAGTTGATCGCGGAGTTCGGCCAGGCCCGCGCCGACTGGATGATCGGCAATTCCCGCAACTTGTGCCTGTATCCGAACGTTTATCTGATGGACCAGTTCAGCTCGCAAATCCGCACCTACCGCCCGCTCGCGGTGGATAAGACCGAGGTGACGATCTATTGCATCGCGCCCAAAGGCGAGAGCGACGCCGCCCGCACTCAGCGCATTCGGCAATACGAAGACTTCTTCAACGCGAGCGGCATGGCGACGCCCGACGACCTTGAGGAGTTCCGCGCCTGCCAGATCGGCTATATGGGCTCGGCGGCGCAGTGGAACGACCTGTGCCGGGGTGCGGCGCACTGGATAACCGGGGCGGACGAGGCGGCAAAGTCGATCGGGCTGCAGCCGCTGATGAGCGGCGCAAAAACCGAGGACGAGGGGCTGTTCGCGGTGCAGCACCGCTACTGGATGGACACGATGCAGCACGCCTTGGCGAAGGACCGGATCTCGCTCGCCTGAGGCCGCGCGCATCCGAACCAACCAGGGGACATGCCATGCCGATGACGATCGAGGACGTGCGTCAATTCCTGTATTGCGAGGCGCGCTTTCTCGACGACAAGGAGTGGGACGACTGGCTGGCGCTGTATGCGCCGGACGTGCAGTTCTGGATGCCGGCCTGGGACGACGACGACAAGCTCGTCAGCGACCCGGCGCGCGAGGTGTCATTGATCTACTATCCGCACAAGGGCGGGCTGGAGGACCGGGTGTTCCGCATCCGCACCGAACGGTCGAGCGCCACCAGCCTGCCGGAGCCGCGGACGTCGCACAACATCAGCAACGTCGAGATCACCGAGCAGACCGAGGCCGTCTGCAAGCTGCGCTTCAACTGGCTGACGCTGAACTTCCGCTACAAGACCACGGACACCTATTTCGGCACATCGTATTACACGCTCGATACTTCGGGCGGATCGCCGCTGATCAAGAACAAGCGGGTGGTGCTGAAGAACGACTACATCCACCACGTCATCGACGTTTATCATATCTAGGGTTCGAGGGTCACTATGAGCCACATGGTCGCGCTCAACTTCGAGGACGGGGTCACCCGGTTCGTCGAATGCACGGGCACCGAGACGGTCGTGGACGCGTCCTACCGGGTCGGCATCAACATCCCGCTCGACTGCCGCGACGGCGCCTGCGGCACCTGCAAGGTGTTCGTCGAGGCCGGGCAGTTCGCCGGCGGCGACTACATCGAGGACGCATTGACGGATGACGAGGCGGCGGAGGGCTACGGCCTTGCCTGCCAGATGAAGCCGCACACCGACCTGGTGCTGCGCATCGCCGCGTCATCTGACGTGTGCAAGACCAAGGGCGCGTCATACAAGGCGCAGCTCGCCGCCGTGGACCGGATGTCGGACACCACGCTGGGCTTCTCCTTGGACGTGGACCCGGCCGCGGCGCTGCATTTCCTGCCGGGCCAATACGTGAATATCCTCGTGCCCGGCACCGACCAAAAGCGGTCGTACTCCTTCAGCTCCACGCCCGGTGCCAACCAAGTGTCGTTCCTGGTCCGCGACATCCCGCGCGGGCTGATGAGCACCTTCCTGCGGGAGCGCGGCCAGCCCGGCACGGCGGTGGAGTTCACCGGTCCGTCCGGCGCGTTCTACCTGCGCGAGATCAAGCGTCCGCTGCTGATGCTCGCCGGCGGCACCGGGCTGGCGCCGTTCCTGTCCATGCTGGGCCGCATCGTGCAAACCGGGTGCGACCACCCCATCCACATGACCTATGGCGTCACCAACGACGCTGACCTGGTGAGGCTGGATCAGCTCGACGCCTACGCCAAGCAAATCCCCGGCTTCAGCTTCGCCTGCTGCGTGGCGGATGAGGCCAGCGCCTATCCCAGCAAGGGCTATGTCACCCGCTACATCGAGCCGACCCATCTGAACGGCGGCGACATCGACGTGTATCTGTGCGGCCCGCCGCCGATGGTCGACGCCGTGCGGCACTTCCTGGCGGAACAGGCGGTGTCCCCGGCCAACTTCTACTTCGAAAAGTTCTCCCCGAGCGGCGCCGTGACCGCAATCGGCGAAACGCACCGGGCGTGATGCTGCATCCGCAGCGGTTCAGCGGCAAAGCGGGCATCGTCACCGGCGCAGCGCAAGGCATCGGCCGCGCGGTGGCGCTGGCGATGGCGCGGGAGGGCGGCCAGGTGGTCCTGGTTGACCGCTCCGAGCTGGTGCACGAGGCGGCCGGCGAGATCGCCGCCGCGGATGGCGCCGGCGCTGCCGTGATTGCCGATCTGGAGCACTACGCCGAGTGCCGCCGGGTGATGGACGCGGCCCGGCGCCAGTTCGGCCGCATCGACGTGCTGATCAACAACGTCGGCGGCACGATCTGGGCCAAGCCGTATGCCGAATACGAGGAGGCGCAGATCGAGGCGGAAATTCGCCGGTCCCTGTTCCCCACGCTGTGGTGCTGCCGGGCCGTGCTGCCGGCCATGATCGACGCAGGCGGTGGGGTGATCGTCAACGTGTCCTCCGTGGCCACCCGGGGAGTGAACCGCGCACCCTATGCCTCGGCCAAGGGCGGCATAAATGCGCTCACGGCGTCGCTGGCCTGGGAGTATGCGCCGCACGGCATCCGTGTTTGCGCCGTGGCGCCGGGCGGGACGGACGCGCCGCCGCGCAAGATTCCGCGCAACACCGCGGCGCCCACGCAGCAGGAAAAGGCATGGTACCAGCAGATCGTCGATCAGACGACCGAGTCCAGCCTGATGAAACGCTACGGCACCATCGAGGAGCAGGCGGCGGCGATCCTGTTCTTCGCCTCTGACGAAGCGTCCTACATCACCGGCGTCACCCTGCCCGTGGCGGGGGGCGACCTTGGCTAGCCAACACTCAAAACAGGGAGAAATGCCGTGACTTTATCCATCCTCGACACCAGCCCGACCAAGAACTTGCTGGCCAAACTCAGCGGCCTCGACGCGCCCGGCGGCAATGAGCGCCTGAAGCATATCGTGCAGCGCGTCGTGTCCGACCTGTTCCAGACCATCGAGGAGTTCGACGTGACGCCGGCCGAATTTTGGGCCGCCATCGGCTACCTGACCGAGGTTGGGCAGCGCAACGAGTTTGGATTGCTAGCTCCGGGGTTGGGCCTTGAGCACTTCCTCGATCTGCGCTTCGACCAGAAGGAGAAGGAGGCCGGGCTGGAAGGCGGTACGCCGCGCACCATCGAGGGTCCGCTGTATTTGGCTGATGCGCCGCTGTCGAAGGGCGAGGCCCGGCTGGACGACGGCAGCGAACAAGGAGAAGTGCTGTTCATGGAGGGCCAGGTCCGCGACACCGACGGTAAGCCGGTCGCCGGCGCCATCGTCGACGTGTGGCACGCCAACACGCTCGGCGGCTACTCGTTCTTCGACCCCAGCCAGCAGCCCTGGAACCTGCGCCGCCGCATCGAGGCGGATGCCGAAGGGCGCTACCGTTTCCGCTCGATCCTGCCGGCGGGTTATGGCTGTCCGCCGGACGGGCCGACGCAGAAGCTGCTGACCCAGCTTGGCCGGCATGGGCAGCGTCCGGCGCATGTGCATTTCTTCGTCTCGGCGCCGGGCTACCGGCAGCTCACGACCCAAGTCAACATCGCGGGCGACAAGTTCCTGTATGACGACTTCGCCTTTGCGACACGCGACGAGCTGATCCCCGCCGTCACCCGCCACGCCGACGGGACGGACCCCAAGGCGGAGGGGCTGAATGCGCCGTATTCGGAGATCAAGTTCGACTTCACCCTGAACCGCGAGGTGGCCAACCTGCCGGACACCGTCGTGGTGCGCGAGCACGCCAAAGCCGCCTAAAACAAGCCCGCCGGCCTAAAAGCCCTCTCCCTTTGGGAGAGGGAGCAGTATAAGGAGATGTCCATGCCGCCCATTCCGCATGATTGGGGCCGGGATCTGGCGGTGGCCTCGATCACCAGCACCATCGTCGACGTGCCCACAATTCGGCGGCACAAGCTGTCCAACACCTCGGTCACGGCACAAAGCTACGTCATCGTGCAGGTCCGGCTGACGAACGGCGTTGTCGGCATCGGCGAGGCCGCGACCCTCGGCGGACCGCGCTGGAGCGAGGAAAGCGTCGAGGGCATCAAGGCCACCATCGATGCCTATCTGGCCCCGGCCGTCCTGGGCCGCCGCGCCGACTTGATCGAGGCCGCCGGCGTGCAGATGCACCTGGCGGCCAAGCGCAACAACGCCGCCAAGGCCGCGGTCGAGACGGCGCTGTGGGACGCATTGGGCCGCACGCTCGGCCTGCCGGTGACCACGCTTTTGGGCGGCGCCGTGCGGGACCGGGTGCCGGTGCTGTGGACCCTCGCGTCGGGCGACCCGGTGCAGGAGGCCGAGGAGGCCAATCGCAAGCTGGAGGCCCGGCTGCACCGCACCTTTAAGGTCAAAATCGGCGCGCTGGAGCCCGCCGCCGACATGGCACGCATGCGGCATTTGGCCCAAGCGCTGGAGGGCCGCGCCGAGCTGATCGTGGACGCGAACCAGGCTTGGGATGAGACGGTGTCCGCCCGCTGCCTGCCGCAGTTGAACGAGATGGGCGTGCGACTGGTCGAGCAGCCGGTGCCGGCCTGGAACCTGCCCGCCATGGCCCGGCTGCGCGCCCGCCCCGGCACGCCGCCGTTGCTGGCGGACGAATGCGTGTTCACCGTGCACGACATGCTCGCGGTCGGCGCCGCGGGCGCCGCCGACGCGGTGTCGCTGAAGCTTGTGAAGCACGGCGGGCTGCTCGGCCTCAAGCGGGTCGCCGCGGTGGCCGAAGCAGCGGGCATTGCGCTGTACGGCGGATGCCTGCTGGAAAGCTCGGTGGGTGCGGCGGCGCATTTGCAGGCGTTCGCAACGCTGCGGGAACTGGCCTGGGGCTGCGAGCACTTTGGGCCGCAGATCCTCGTCGGCGACCTGGTGACGGAGCCGTTGCGCTTCGAGGACTTCAATGTCCACCTGCCGTCCGGCCCCGGCATTGGGGTCGAGCTGGACCAGGACAAGCTACGCGCTTATGCGCGCCAATAGGGACCAAGCGATGCTGTATCACGTGCAAATGGACGTCCGGGTGCCGCATGACGTCGACCCGGCCCAGTTCGACCGCCTGAAGGCCGAGGAGAAGGCGCGCGCCGAGACGCTGCAGCGGGAGGGCAAGTGGCGGCATCTGTGGCGGATCGCCGGGCAATACGCCAACATCAGCGTGTTCGACGTCGCCAGCCATGACGAGCTGCACGCCATCCTATCAGGCCTGCCGCTGTTTCCGTTCATGGCGATCAACGTAATCCCGCTGGCGCAGCACCCCTCCGCAATCCACAAGGAGTGACCGCCGCGCCCGCCGGTGTGGAGCCGTGAACGCGCCCATCAGCGCAATGCCGCTACTCTTTGTCAGCATCTGGGCGACCGGTTTCATCGTGGCCCGGCTGGTGGCGCCGCACGTGGACCCGCTGACTTTCCTGGCATACCGCTTCGTGCTCAGCGCGTCGGCGTTCGCCATCATCGCAGCCGCGGTCCGCGCCGCCTGGCCCCGTGGCGTGCGTGGCTGGCGGGATGCGCTGGTCGCGGGAGTGCTGATACAGGGAATTTATCTCGGCGGCGTGTTCTGGTCGGTGCGGCACGGCCTGCCGGCGGGCATCTCCGCATTGATCACCGGGCTGCAGCCGCTGCTGACGGCGCTGCTGGCGTTCCCGTTGCTGGGCGAGCGGGTCGGCGTCCGCCGCTGGGCCGGTATCGGGCTCGGCTTTGCGGGCGCGCTGCTGGTGCTGCAGCCGCAGTTGATTGCCGGCTCCAGCAGCCTGCTGATCGCGCCGCTGCTGGCGTGCGGCGCCGGGATGGTGGCGATAACGCTGGGCACCATCTGGCAGAAACGCACTGCGTCCACCGCGGACCTGCGGACGAATGCCGCGGTGCAGTTCAGCGGCGCGGCCCTGGTCACCATCCCAGCGGCGGCGCTGACCGAGAGCGGGCATTTTGACGGCACGTGGCAAGCCTGGACCGGGCTGGCCTGGGCGGTGTGCGGCCTGTCGCTGGGGGCAATCTCGCTGCTGCTGATCCTGATCAAGCGCGGCGCCGTCGCCGGGGTCGCGTCGCTGTTCTACTTGGTGCCGCCGGTCGTCGCCGTGCTGGCCTTCGCCCTGTTCGGCGAGCAGCTTTCGGCGCTGCAGGTTGCCGGCATGGCCGTCGCGGCAACCGGGGTCGCGGTCGCCAGCCGGGGCTGACCCGGCGCCGGTCCGCTCAACCGCATGGCTCAACCCCTGTGGGCGGATGGCTGCCTCCCGACAGCCGCACCTACAACCTCCGGCGCCGGGCGGCGATATCGCCTCCATCGATCCGTCACCTATAGGAAGCCCGCATGTCCACCGACGCCCTGTTCCAGCCGCTGCAGCTCGGCGCAGTCACCCTCGAGCACCGTGTCGTGATGGCGCCGCTGACCCGCATGCGCTCCCGCCAGCCCGGCGACGTGCCGCACGCGCTGAATGCGACCTATTACGGCCAGCGCGCCAGCCGCGGCGGCCTGATTATCACCGAGGCGACCGACATCTCCGCCCAGGCCCGTGGCTATCCCGGCGCGCCCGGCGCCTATTCGGACGAGCAAATCCGGGGCTGGCGCGAGGTTACGGACGCGGTGCACGCCAAGGGCGGCGTCATCTTCGTGCAGCTTTGGCACACCGGCCGCATCTCCCATACCAGCATGCAGCCCGGCGGTCGCCTCCCAGTCGCGCCGTCTGCGGTGCCGGCGCCGGGCAACCATGTGGACGCCACCGGCCGTCCGGTGCCGTTCGAGACGCCGCGCGCGCTCGCATTAGAAGAAATCCCTGGCATCGTCGAGCAGTTCCGCTTCGCTGCCCGCCGCGCGCAGGAGGCCGGGTTCGACGGCGTGGAAATCCACTCGGCCAATGGCTACCTGCTCGACCAGTTCCTGCAGGACGGCACCAACAAGCGCACCGACCAGTATGGCGGCCCCATCGAGAACCGCGCCCGGCTGATGCTGGAGGTGGTGGACGCCGTGGCCGGGGTCGTCGGCGCCGACCGCCTAGGGATCCGCCTGTCGCCCTGGGGCGGGTTCAACGGCATGACCGACAGCGATCCCGGCGCGCTGTTCGACCGTGTAACCAGCGAGCTCGGGCGGCGCGGCCTGGCCTACCTGCATGTGGTGGAGCCGCGGGCGGACCAGACCTCGGATAACAATGCGCTGGACCCGAATGCGCCGGACGCGGCGTCCCGGTTCAAGCGGCGCTTTGGCGGCCCGCTGATCGCCGCTGGCGGTTTCACGCGGGACTCGGCTGCGGCGGCGATCGCGGGTAGCAACGTCGACGCGGTCGCGTTTGGCCGGCTGTTCATCGCCAACCCGGACCTGCCGCAGCGCTTCCGCTTGGGCGCGCAATTGAATCGCTATGACCGCACTACGTTCTATGGCGGCGACGCCCGCGGCTACATCGATTATCCCGCGTTGGCCGCATAACAAGCGGGGCATCCAGAACTTCCGCACGGTTTTCAACGGTGGGACGTTGCTCCCCACCGTTGCCCAAGGTTATAGGTGCAGCTAGGCCAAGCAGCGCTTGGCCCAAGGCAACGCCCGGCAAGGGGCGCGCATCAACCTGGGGGACATCACGTGATACATCCGAGCCGGCGCCGCTTTCCCGTCCAAGCCGTTGCCGTCGCTGCCCTGGCGCTTGGCGTGCTGCAGCCGGGCAGCCCGGCCGTCGCGGCTGATCCAATCCGCATCGGAGTGATCGCCGAGGTGTCGTCCATTTCGGGCGTCGCCATACCCAACGCCGCGCAGCTCGCCGCCGACGAGATCAATGCGGCCGGCGGCGTGGACGGCCGCAAGATCGAGGTCGTCACCTACGACGACCACAACTCCTCGGCCGACGCCGTCCGCGCCTTCCAACGGGCCGCGAACCAGGACAAGGTCAACATGGTGATCGCGAGTTACGTGAGCGAGGTCGTGCTGGCGCTGGAGCCATGGGCGGGCCGCCTGAAAATGCCGTTCATCACCCCCGGCGCCGCGAGCAACGAGATCAGCATCGCGGTGCACAAGGATTATGACCGCAACAAGTATACCTTCCACGGCTACCTGACCTCGGCCGCATTGGCCTTGTCGGTGTGCGACGCCGCCAAGGACCTGTTGGTCACCAACCTCAAGATGAAGACCGCCGTGGTGATGAGCGAGGACGCGGCCTGGACCACGCCGCTCGACACCGGCTACCTCGAATGCCTGCCGAAGATCGGCATCAAGGTGCTCGACCATATCCGCTTCTCGCCGGATACCACCGATTTCACGCCGATCTTCAACAAGATCGAGGGCCAGAAGCCCGACGTCATCATCACCGGCATCAGCCATGTCGGCGTGCAGCCGACCGTGCAGTGGACGAGCCAGCAGGTGCCGATCCCGATGTTCGGCATCAGCTCGCAGGCGACCTCCAGCACATTCTGGAAGGACACCAACGGCGCGTCGGAAAGCGTGCTGTATCAAACGGTGTCGGCGCCGGGCGTCGCCATTACGCCGAAGACCAACCCGTTCACCGACGCCTACGTGAAGCGGTTCGGCATTACGCCCGCCTATACCGGCTACACGACCTATGACCAGGTTTACTACATCGCGGACGCGGTGCGCCGCGCGGGCTCGACCGACCCGGACAAGATGGTCACGGCGCTGGAGCAGACCAATTGGGAGGGCACCATCGGCCGCACCCAATTCTATGGCAAGGACGACCCATTTACCCACTCGCTGAAGTACGGCGCCGGCCTGATCAGCGGATTGATCGTGCAATGGAAGGACGGCAAGCAGATGACCGTCTGGCCGACCAACCTCGCCAATGCCAAGCTGAGCTTCCCGTCCTTCGTCAAGATCAACCAGGCCGCGAACTGATCGCGCGCCGGATTGCGGCTGTGAACCCGGCGTCTGAGCGCGTCGGGGATACTTTGTCATGACCGCCCTGCAAATCCTGATCGACGGGTTCGCCATCAGCGCGCTGTATGCGCTGGGCGCCGCCGGGTTCACGCTGATCTTTGGCGTGTCGGGTGTGCTGAACCTGTCGCACGGTGCCATCATGGTCGCTGCGGCGGTGGCGGCGTGGGCGGTGGCGGGAAGCTTCGACACCGGGCCATATCTGGGGGCGCTGGCCGGCGTGCTGGTCGGCCTGGCGGCCGCGATGATCACCTACGGCTGCGTCGTGCGGCCGATCCAGCGCTCGCGGGCGATCCCTGCGGAGGAGAAGGAGATCTTTGTCCTGACCGGCACCCTGCTATGGGGGATCATGATCCAGGAGGTGATCGCCTATTTTTTCACGAGCAACCCGAAGACCGTGCGCCCGCTGATCGCCGGCGTCGTCAACATTGTCGGCGTGCGCACTCCGACCAACGAAATCCTGACCGCCGTGGTCTGCTGGGCGGTCATCGGGCTGCTCTGGCTGCTGGTGAACCGCACCCGGCCCGGCCGGGCGCTGCTGGCGGCTTCGATGAATGCGCGTGGCGTCACCCTGCTCGGGTTCGAACTTTCGCGCATCTACGTGCTGGTCTGGGCTATCTATGGCGTGCTGGCGGGGATCGCCGGGGTGTTGCTGGCGATGTTCCTCGGCGTGTCGTCGGACGGCATCGGCCCGCTGACCGCGAGCGCGTTCTCCATCGTCGTGCTGGGCGGCCTCGGCAGCGTGTCCGGATCGCTGATCGCGGCCTATGTGGTGGGATACTTGGAGACCGTCACCGCCTATGCCGTGTCACCGACCATCCGCACTATCCCCGTGCTGCTGCTGCTGATCGTGGTGGTGTATGTGCGGCCCCAGGGCCTGCTTGGACGCCGGTAGGAGCGGGGCGATGTCGCAAACCATACGGCTGCTGCTGATCACCGTCGCCGTGCTGATCGTGGCCGCCACGCTGCCTTTGTGGGTGTCGGCCTATGTGCTGGGCCTGCTGACGCTCGCCTATTATTTCGGCGTGTTCGCGATGGCGTGGGACTTGCTGTTCGGCTTCGCCGGTGAGGTCAACTTCGGACCGACCTTCCTGATCGGCCTCGGCGCCTACACGGCGGGCATCCTCAACAGCCGCTATGGGCTGTCAATTCCGCTCTGCGTCCTGGCGGGCGCCGTCGCTGCAACTGCCGGCGGCGTGGCGCTTGCGCTGCCGGCGTTGCGCCTGCACGGGCCGTATTTCGGCCTGATCACCCTCGTCGCGGTGCTGCTGCTGCAGCAGGTGATCGTGATCTTCGCCAGCGTCACCGGGGGCGAGATCGGCATGACGGTGCCGGACGTGCTGTCGATCGACGACGCGACCAACTATTGGATCGCGCTCGGGTTCATGGTGATCAGCGGCGCCATCCTGTTCGTGCTGTCGCGGTCGGCATTGGGCCTGATCCTGCAGGCCAGCGGCCAGGACTCGGTCGCTGCCGGCGCGCTCGGCTTCAACGTCACCAAGCACAAGCTGGCCGCGTTCTGCATCAGCGCACTGTTCTCCGGGCTGTCGGGCGCGTTGCTCATCTTCTACTTTGGCACCGCCTCGGTCGGCACTGTCATCGACATCGCGGTCGGCGTGCAGATCATCATTGCCTGTGTCCTCGGCGGCCGGCGGACGATCCTCGGCGCTGCGGTCGGGGCGGTGTTCCTGATCGTGGCTGGCGAACTGCTGCGGCCGCTAGGCCAGCTCAGCACCTTCGTCGTCTCGGCCGTTGCCCTCGTGGTGATCCTGTTTTTCCCCAACGGCCTGATCGGCACGCTGCTGCACCGGGACGAGACGCTATGACCGCGCCGCTGCTCCGGGTCGAGGGCCTGGTCAAACGTTTTGGCGGCCTGGTCGCGGTCAACAAGATCGGCTTCGACATCGCCGGCGGCGAGATCCTGGGGCTGATCGGGCCCAACGGCTCCGGCAAGTCGACGGTGATGAAGCTCATCATGGGTATCGAGCGCCCGGACGCCGGCCGGGTGGAGCTGCATGGCCACGACGTCGCCGGCTGGGCGTCGCACCGGGTGGCGCGGGCGGGGATCGGCCTCGTGTTCCAGCACTCGCGCCCGCTGCACCGGCAGACCGTGCTGGAGAATATCAAGCTCGCCTTGCTGCCCGATAGCCTGCTGCGCCTGGCTGCTGCACCCGGCGTCGACGCGAAGGCACGATCCATCGCCGAGCGCGTTGGCCTCGACCGCGTCATCGACCGCCGGCCGGGCACCCTGCCGTTCGCCGACCTGCGCCGCCTGGAGCTCGCCAAGGCCATCGCCCGCGACCCACAGGTGGTGCTGGTGGACGAACCCTTCGCCGGGCTGACCTCGGGCGAGGTTACCGTGTTCTCCGACCTGATCCGCGGTTTTCGCAATGAGGGCCGCGCGGTGCTGCTGGTGGATCATAACGTCAAAGGCGTGTCGGCGCTGGTGGACCGGGTGTTCGCCATGTACCTGGGCGAGCGCATCGCCGAGGGCAGCGCCGAGGCGGTCATGCAGAACGAGACGGTGCGCCGGGTCTATCTCGGCGGCAGCATCGAGGTCGCGTCGCGCCCGGCGGCGACCGCGCGGGACCGTCCGCCGCTGCTGCAAGTGGAAGACGTGTCGGTGCTGTATGGCAAGGCGCAGGCGCTGGAACGCGTTTCGCTGCATGTGCACGAGGGCGAGTTCGTCTCGGTGGTCGGGCTGAACGGCGCGGGCAAGACCACGCTGTTCAACGCCGTGTCCGGTATGCTGCCCTATTCCGGCGCTGTCCGCTTCGACGGCAACAGCCTGCGCGGCCACAGCGCCGCGTCCATCGCGCGGGCCGGCGTCGTGCAGTGCCCCGAAAGCCGCGAGCTGTTCGGCGACATGTCGGTGCGGGAGAACCTGTCGCTCGGCGGCCAGCATCTGCCAAAAGATGAAGCGGCGGAGCGGCTTGAGTGGTTGAACGGCCTGTTCCCCATCCTGCGGGCGCGCCAGGGCCAGGCTGCGCGCACCCTATCGGGCGGCGAGCAGCAGATGCTGGCGATCGCCCGCGCGCTGATGATGAAGCCGCGGCTGCTGGTGCTGGACGAGCCGACGCTCGGCCTCGCCCCGGTCATCCTGGAGCAGCTATCGCTGGCGCTGGAGCAGTTGCGGCAGACCACGCCGATCACGGTATTGCTGGGCGAGCAGAACGTAACCTTCGCGCTGCCCCATGCCGACCGGGTCTATGTGCTGGACCACGCCCGCGTGACCTGGGAGGGTAGCCCCGGCCGGTTCGCGGCCGAGGCTGGGGCGGCCTACCTTTAGACGCTGCCCGATCCGTAGGGATGATGCACCGGCAGCAACGTGCTTGTATCAAATGAGCGCCCGCGATCGATGGCAATCCCCGTTGACGTCTGCTTGACCGTGACGTCGGACGGAAGGCCGGAGGGGGACGGCGGAAGCGTCAGGCGAAGCCTGTCGATTACCGTGCAGCCCGAGTAGATCGACAGGATATCGTTTTTGAGCTGGTAGCTGTCAGCGCCGGTCAGGCCCATCAAGTTGACCTCAGCGAAAATGCCCAAGCCGACCGAACCCTTGAAGGCATCGGGGTGATCGATCTGCACCTGAGAGACGAGGCTGCGGCCGGGATCAGCACTGACCTCCACGCTCTGGCCGCGCGACACCGCGCCGCCGAATTCTAACCGTCCGCCCGAGCCTTGGGCGGTGCCGACCGTGAAGCTGCCGGTTCCTTTGACGTCGGTATCGAGGATCATGTGCAACCCTCGCAAGACGGTCGAGCTATCGTTTACGAAGCGCGAGCCGTCCCCCCGTTGATGACCACGTTGCCGAAGGTCATGTTGAACGCTCCGGCCAGGCTGGCGTGGTCGGCCAGGTTGACGGTCAGGAGTCCGGTGCTCGGGAAATCGGTGCGCACGTTGAGGGTGTCCGAGCCTTGGACATTGACGGTCACCTGATCCCTGGAGAGTTGAGCAATCTCCAGCGACACATTCGCGTGGTGCGACAGGTTCAGCGTCGACGTCGCACCGACCTGCGCGTTGCCGATCACGACGGTGTCCCCGGCAAGGTTGTTGCCGCGGACGTTCATGGTCCCGGCCTGCATATCGAGCATGTCGCCTGGTATGGGCCTGCCATCCGGAGACCAATTACTCGCATCATTCGCGTTATTATTGATGCCGCCAACCCAGGTTCGGTTCGACATAAGACTGCGCTCCCTCACCACCTATCGGTTTTGGCCAAGGCAATCGAATGAATGAAGTTGTGCCCATCGTGGCTCGGCCGGCGGGGCCAAGTGCCCGCTCTGTCTCAACCCGTAGTAGAACGAACACTCTGATCCAGGCGCGCTACAGTATCTTGGCGCGGGCAGAATAGGAAAGAAAGCTTCGCCTGATTACGCTGGCCAAAACCGATAGGTGGTGAGACTGCGCTCCCCTATTTGTCTCAGGCAGGCTAGCCGGCTTAGCCCGGATGAGAGTCTCTTAATTGGTATATACAGTTCGTCATAGTTACCGGTTACTTATACAAATACAAAACATCCGTGCCTGCGGGCAATTAAACTCCTATTAATGCTGAGACCGTTGTTGTCACAAAACGGCGATGAAACGCGAACGTTGGCCCACCGTGTGTTGCTTCGCCTTGGCAGCGTTGCGTGATATTCGCGCAAGAAGTCATCAGGAGGACGGCATGACACAGGACGAACTGAAGGCTTGGGCGCTCAAGAACGGCTGGCAGATGATCGCGGGCCATCCGAGCCTAACCAAGCCGTCGGCGCCGAAGGAGGCGATCGTGCGCATGGTGCTGAAGGGCACCGTAGTCCACGTCGAGGCCAAGAAACCCGCCGGGAAATGGGAAAAACTCAGTGGGGAAAGCTACGCCAAGGTGGTCGCGAACGAGGAGACCGGCGTGCCCGGCGGGTTGAAGCTCGAAACGATCCCAGGGTTCCGCATGCTGATGCAGGAGAACCGTGACCGCCAGGTGTTCGCACGCATGGGCGCCCCGACCGGCGAGTGACGAAGCTTTGGACCGTCGGCTACGAGAAGGCGACCTTGCCGGATGTGCTGACGACCCTGCGCACGGCGGGCATCGGCCGGGTGATCGACGTGCGGCAACTGCCGCTGTCCCGCCGCGCCGGGTTCTCGAAGCGCCAACTGGCGGCGGGCCTGGCCGAAGCCGGAATTGGCTACGTGCACCTTCGTGCCCTCGGCACCCCGGCCGAGGGCCGTGAAGCGAACCGGCGGCGGCAGTGGGGCCGGTTCTGGCGCATCGTGGACGAAAGCCTGGCGATCCTGGAGGCGGAAGTCGCGTTGCAGCAGGCGGCCGGCCTGGCCCGCAGCACGCCGAGCTGCCTGCTGTGCTACGAAGCCGACCCCTGCATCTGCCATCGGCGGCGGGTGGGTGAGCTGTTGGCTGCGGGGCACGGCTTCACCGTCCATCACCTATCGGTATCGCCATCAAGCAATCCTACCGCCCGCCAGACACTGTCAGGGTCGTGCCGGTGACATAGGAGGCCGCTGGCGAGAGCAGCCAGGCGACCGCCTCCGCGACCTCGGCCGCCATGCCGACGCGCTTGATGGGGATGTTGGGCACGATGCGCGCCTGGCGCTCGCCCGGGTTCATCTCGGTGTCGATCAGCCCGGGGGCGACGGCGTTGACTCGGATGCCCTCGTCGGCGACCTCGCGCCCCAGGCCAAGGGTGAACGTGTCGACGGCGCCTTTGGAGGTCGCGTAGTGCACGAGCTCGCCGGGTCCGCCCAGCCGGGCCGCGACGGACGACAGGTTGACGATCGACCCGCCGGCGCCGCCGTGCCGGGTGGACATGGCGCGCACCGCCGCCCGGGCGGCCAGGATCGTGCCGACCACGTTCACCGCCAGCGTGCGCTGCAGCGCTTCGAGGGTTAGCTCGTCCACCCGGCAGGTGCTGCCGACGATGCCGGCGCTGTTGACCAGCCCAACGAGGCGCCCAAAGCTCTCCTGGGCAGCGGCGAACACGCTGTCCACCTCCTGCTCATTTGCGACGTCGCCCCGGAAGGCGCGCGCCTGGCCGCCTGCCGCGATAATCTCCTGCACCACGGCCTCCGCCGCCTCCGGGCGCGCCGCGTAGTTCACCGCGACCGCATACCCCTGCTGCGCCAGCTTGCGGCAGATTGCGGCGCCGATGCCGCGGCTGCCGCCCGTGACGATGACCAAACTTTGCATGCGCCGCTCCCGTGGATGCCTTAGGCATAGACCAGCACATCCCCGGACTTTGCGCGAACGGCAGCTCCTGTCACGACGGAGTTGCACCTCGCGGTTAATTGTTCCACATTGTTATTCGCCCCTGCCGTTCCAGGTATATGGACCCCTAGGGGCAGCCCGCGCTGTTTCCTTTGACGAGGAAGCACGTTGGCCACATTGTCCAAGGCGAGTGGAACAATCTCCCAAAACAAAATTTCGGCGGCCGAAACGGCGCTCGATCCCGCTATCTTGGGCGCAGTCGAAGCTATGACCGGCTTGACGCTCTGCGATCAGGAGCCGATCCACCTGCCGGGGTCTATCCAGCCGCATGGCCTGATGCTCGTCGCGGACCGCGGCGTCCTGCACGTGCGGCACGTCGTGGGCGATGTCGAAGGGCGGCTCGGCTTTCTGGAGTGGGAAGGTCAGACGCTGGCCGCGCTGCTGGGCGACGCGCTGACGGCGCGGGTTGCCGCGCTGACCCAGCCCGGCGCCGCCGGAGGTTTCATCGACCAGTTCCAGGCTGCGACCGGCGAACTCCTGGATGTCAGCGCCCATCCAAGCGGCGCCTACGTGCTCATCGAATTGGGAGCCTGCGACCAGGGAGCCGCTGCCGGCGTCGCTGGCGTCGCTGGTGCTCGACAAGCTGGAGGCGGCCGCTATCGAATTCGAGCAGGCCGTCACGCTGCAGAACTTCTGCGACCGGGCGGCAATCGAGTTCCGCCGGGTGACCGGGTTCGACCGTGTGCTGGTTTATCAGTTCCTCGACGACGACGCTGGCCGGGTGCTGGCCGAGGCTCGGCGGGATGACCAGCGCTCGTTCTCGAACCATCACTTCCCCGCCGCCGACATCCCGAAGCAGGCTCGCGCGCTTTATGTCCGCAATCTCACCCGGGTGATCCCCGACGTCACCTATCAGCCGGCGCTCCTGCGGCCCGGCTGGTCGGCGCCGGAGCCGCTCGACATGAGCGACAGCAGCCTGCGCAGCGTGTCGCCGATCCATGTGCAATATTTGAAGAACATGGGCGTGAGCGCCTCGGCCTCGGTTTCCATCGTCAAGGACGGCGTGCTGTGGGGGTTGATCGCCTGCCATAACGGCACGCCGCGGATGATGGGCTTCGACGTCCGCGTCACCTGCCGTGCGCTGGCCGGCGCCATGGCGCGGCAGATCAAGGCGAAGGAGGAGGCGGAGAGCTATCGCCAAGGCCTGCGGCTGCGCAGCTTCGAGGATGAGATCGTCCGGCTGCTGTCCGAGGGGAATTCGCTCGGCGCAGCCCTGTCGGGCCACCTCGGTGAGTTCAGCAGGATGCTGGGCGCCAACGGCGTCGCCGTGCTGCGGGCAGGCGAGCTGGTGATGAACGGCGTCTGCCCGAGCGAGGCCGAGGTCCGCGACCTCGCGAAGTGGGTCCTGGCCCGCACCGACGAGACGATGTTTTTCACTGACCGCCTCGCCGAGGCCTATCCGCCGGCGGCGGCATTCCGCGAGCGCGGCAGCGGCCTGCTGGCGCTGACCGCCTCGACGGCCGAACCGTGGCTGCTGCTATGGTTCAGGGTCGAGCAGGTCGAGATCATCAACTGGGCGGGCAACCCGCATAAGGCCCGGGGCCTGGGTCCAGGGCTTTCGCATCAAAATGACACTCTGCCAATTCTTTCCCGGCCCGTGGCTAACGTTACGCAACAAAGGTTGTTTGTTCCGGAACGAACAACCTGGGCAGGCTCGGACTTGGCAGATCTTGCCATCGTGCGAAAGCCCTGGGCCTGGGTCCCGCCGAGGTGCTCACCCCGCGCGCCTCGTTCGATGTTTGGCAAAAGACCGTCCACGGACGCGCCCGCCGCTGGACCACGTCAGAGGTCGAAGCCGCGATGCGTCTCCGCACCACGCTGCTGGACGCGCGGCAGACCCGGCACGTCCATGAGCTCAACCTGCAGCTGACGGAAACCC
>JAABUM010000800.1_pt1 | contig 51375 bp, 48 predicted proteins | sample 5559161 | NCBI WGS metagenome assembly JAABUM01 (sample SAMN10711868, study PRJNA513369) | rock metagenome | isolation source: Antarctica rocks | place: Antarctica: Victoria Land, Siegfried Peak nord
CAGCACCGGACAACATCGACCAGGTTGAGTATTGGAACGGCGACGTCGGGCGCAGATGGGTCGATAGCCAGGAGCGTCTCGACCGGGCATTCCGGCCTTTTACCGCGGCCCTGATCGAGCGCGCAGCGCCGCGCCCCGGTGAGCGTGCGATCGACATCGGCTGCGGCTGCGGCGAGCTCAGCCTGACCTTGGCAGGGCAGCTCGGCGCCGAGGGGCGCATACTCGCAGTCGACGTATCGCGGCCGATGCTCGAGCGTGCCCGATCGCGCGCCAGGAATGGCGAGCAAGCCGCAATAGAGTGGCAAGAGGCCGACGCGGCAGCGGCCCCGTTCGCGGCCGCCGCCTATGACCTGCTCATCTCCCGCTTCGGCGTCATGTTCTTCGGCGAACCTGTCGGCGCGTTCCGCAACCTGCGCCGGGCGCTGCGGCCGGGCGGCCGGCTGGCGATGGTGTGCTGGCGGCCGATGCCGGATAATGCCTGGGTGGCGGTTCCACGCGCGGCGATGCTCCAAGTGGTTCCGGCCCCCGCCGCCATGCCGCCGGACGCGCCGGGACCATTCGCCTTCGCGGACGCGGCGCGCGTCGGTGCGATCCTCGCCCAGGCGGGATTTACCGAGATCGCGAGCGCAGCGGTCGACGCGCCGTTGGAGATCAGCGCGGCCGGCGCAGATGACGCGCTGGAGGCAGCCGTCCAGTTCGTTGTCCAGGCTGGCCCGGCCTCGGCGTTGCTGCGCGACGTCGATGCGGCGACACGCGAGCGTGCAGTGGATGCGGTGCGCGACGCCTTGCGCGACCGGGCCGGTGGCGGCCGGCCGTCGCTCGACGCCGCCTGCTGGATCTACACCGCCACGAACCCGGCCGCGTTGCCCGCTGCGGCCGTTTAACTCTACGCTCCCCAGACGGCCGCGGTGCTGGCCTGGGGAGAAAACGGAAATGAGTCAATCCATTGACCAGATTTTGGCCGACGCCGTCAGCCGCGGCGACGTGCGCGGCGTCGTCGCCACCGCCGGCACGGCGCAGGGCATCAGCTACATAGGGGCGTCCGGCGTCCGCAGCGAGGCCGGCGACACGATGACGCCGGACAGCGTCTGCTGGATCGCGTCGATGACCAAGGCCATCACCAGCGCCTGCGCGCTGCAATTGGTCGACAAAGGGAAACTCACGCTCGACGCGCCGATCGGCGGCGTGCTGCCGCAACTCTCGAACCCACAGGTGCTGACCGGCTTCGACGGCGACGGCGCTCCGCAGCTTCGCCCGGCGGTCCGCGCGATCACCCTCCGGCATTTGCTGACCCATACCAGCGGCCATGCCTACGACATGTGGCGGGAAGACATGGTGCGCTACATGGCGTATGCGGGGACGCCGGGCATTCTGACATGCAAGAACGCTGCGCTGGAGACCCCGCTTGTGGCCGATCCCGGCGATGCCTGGGAGTATGGCACCGGCATCGACTGGGCGGGTAAGGCGATCGAGGCGGCGAGCGGCCAGAGCCTGGCCGACTACATGCGCGACCGCATCCTCGCGCCGCTCGGCATGCACGACACCGCATTCCGCATCGGGGATGCGCAGCGCGCACGCTTGGTGGCGATGGCCGTGCGCGGCGAGGATGGCGGCCTGTCGTCGATCCCGCTGGAGGTCGAGCAGGAGCCCGAGTTCCACATGGGCGGCGGCGGGCTTTATGGCACCGCGCCCGACTACTTGAGGTTCTGCCGCATGATCCTGAATGGCGGGATGCTGGATGGCGTCCGCGTGCTCAGAGAGGCGACGGTCGCGCATATGTCGAGGGATGCGATCCATCCAATCCGGGTCAAGCGCCTGCCGACCGCCGTCCCGTTCGCGACCAATGACGCCGAGTTCTTCCCCGGTCATGACAAAGGCTGGTCCCTGGGCTTCATGCTGAACACGCACGACGTCGATGGCGGGCGGAGCACGGGCAGCATGAACTGGGCGGGGCTGGCCAACACCTACTATTGGATCGATCCCAAGCGCGGCGTCGCCGGCGTGCTGATGACGCAGATCCTGCCCTTCGCCGATGCGCGCGTGCTGGCGCTGCTCGACCGGTTCGAGCAAGCGGTCTATGCCGACGCGCCGCTGGCCCGCGCTGCGTAGTCCTTCATCCCCGGATTCAGGAAGGTTGATCCAAGGCGATCTCGACCATCCTGAACCGTCGGGCCGGCGCCGCCCTGCAATCGAAGCAGCACAGTAAGGGACGAAGCTTCACACGTCCGAGCATAACAGCGTCGGTTGGGTTTGGATGATCGAGACTTTCAAGCAAGTCGGTTGATAATCTGATGAATGCGGCATCATCATGATGCGAAATCAAAACTACTAGTCATCGGCGTGATGACAGCCATCTGGTTGTAAGGCGAGGCCTCAGAATCACGTCATAGTTGATCAACGTAATCGTTTTCGCAATTTTGCTCGTGTAGATTGTAAGGAGTGATAGCTCACTTAACTGAAGGTAACGCAACCGATCTTACGGCTGTGACGTCATCTTACCGACCTCCGACACCGAACCAAACAATCTGCAGCGCTGCGATTGTCGCAGCTCACGCTCGATGGTTGAGAAGCGAGGGCCTGATGCGCCGAAACAATGGCGATCCGCGTGGCCGGCTTGCCGCGTTGCTGCATGGGTTCGGCCGCCTATCGCTCGCCTTGACCACGGTTGCGGCCACAAGCATCACCTGCCTGACCAGTTTTCCAGCATCCGCTGCCCCGCGCCATAGCGCGCACCATGGGCACAGCGGCACGGCAAGGGCATCGGCCAGGCCCATTCGCGCGACGAAACGCGGTCAGCATCAGCGGTCCGTTGCCCGCATTCGTCCGGTTCGCAGCGCCGCCCATTACGCCGGGACCATGCATCGGGATGCCGTTCCGCTCGTCAATGCGACCTGGGACGAACCGCAGATTCCCCCAGTGGTGGTGGATGCGATACAGACCGCGGCGCACGAGTCGGGGGTCGACCCGCAACTGCTTGCCGCGATCGCCTGGCGCGAGAGCCGGTTTAAATCGGATGCGCGCAACAGCCACTCGTCGGCGAAGGGGCTGCTGCAGTTCACGACGGAAACTTGGCTCCAGGTCGTCCGCAACTATGGATCGCAGCACGACGTCGGCGGTTATGCCGCCGCCATCCAAAAGGACCAGTCCGGCGCTCTCGTCGTGTCCGAGAAGGGGGTGCGGGCAGCGATCCTCAGGCTGCGCAGCGACCCGGTGCTGTCGGCGAAGCTCGCTGCGCAGAATATGCGCCAGCAGACTGCGGCGATGCAGGACCGGCTCGGCCGGAGCGTCACGCCTGCCGACCTTTATCTGCTGCATGTGCTCGGCCCGACCGGGGCGGCGCGTTTCCTGGCCGCTGTCGCCAAGCATCCCTCCGAGTCGAGCCTCGAAGTCGCAAGCTATGACGTGATGCGCAATGCAGGCCTGCTGGCGCACGATGGCCGGCCGATGACCGTCGCGAACACCTATGCGGCGGCTGGCGCCATGCTCAAGGCGCAGTATGCCCGGACCGAACCGTCACTGTCAGCGCCCAAGGTCGGCAGCAGCGATGCGGCGACGCCGGGAGCGATTCCAGAAGCGATCCAGGTGAGCGCGGCGCCGTAGCGGCTCCGGTGTTCGCGACGGGGATGGCTCTTGCTGGCCCGCCGTTATAGGATGCGCGAGCGTCACTCCGGCCTTATCATTGTCTCATTCTGCGCTAGGCTGGTCCGCGCTATAGCAGTCTGCATTAGGCCTGAGCGGTTGCGTCAGCACGGCCGCCGGCAGGGAGGGATACCAGCTTGAGCCTGCTCTTTCGCCTTCTGCAGTTGATTCCAGAGGTTCGGCGCCTCGAGGCGGAGCGTGATGCGCTTCGCTCGGAGCAAAATTCGATGAAGTTGAAGGTGCGGGCGACCTCGGCGGAGATGGGGGTGCTGGATGAACAGTGCCGCATGTTGAAGAAAGAGCGTGACCTGCTGACCCAAGACGTGGCCCGGCGGAAAACGGAGCAAGACAGCCAGGCGGTACGGCTCAAGGCGGCGGCGGCGGCAACCGAGGCGCTGACGAAGGAACGCGATAATCTGCTGCAGGAGCGCCGGGCCTTGATCGCGCAAAACGAGGCTGCGCGGGGTGAGCGCGACCGGATTTCGAAGGCCCCGGATAACCGGCGCCAGAAGACTGGACCGGGTTAGCCAGCCGCCGCGACGAGGCCTGGTAGGACTTTTAGGGCGGCTTAGGTTACAGAAGCGAATACATTAAAGGAGAACTCCATGTTTCGTTCCATTCTGATGCTCGGTGCCGCCTGCCTGTTCTGCGGGGCAGCCCATGCCGAAACGGTGGCGTTCAACGCCGCATTGAGCGGTGCGACAGAGGTTCCGGCAAAGACGACGAGCGGCAAGGGCACCGCCTCCGCCTCGCTCGATACGGCGACCAAGGTGCTGACCTATGGCGCGGAGTATACCGGGCTGTCTGGCCCAGCGACGGCGGCGCACTTCCATGGTCCCGCTGAACCCGGCGCAAATGCCGGCGTCGTCCTGCCATTCCCGACGCCGACAAGCCCGATCCAGGGTACGGCTACGCTCACGGACCCGCAGGTGGCCGACCTGATGGCGGGCAAGTGGTATGCGAATGTGCATACCGCCGCGAACCCGGCCGGCGAAGTCAGGGGACAGATGGTGCGGGCGAAGTAGCGCCGCGTCACACCGCCGCGGTGGCATCGTTCTGCAGCTAGACCAATGCCGTCCTGACTGGAAACGCGCTTGCGTTGCCGGTCAGGGCGGCAAAATTGGTCGTTCGAACAAATGCTAGCCCACAGTAGCTCTGATACAGTCAGAGCTACTGTGGGCTAGTGCGCGGTCGCCTGACACGAGGGCCGGGCGGCCAAGCCATCCGTGTTAGGAGCGCCGTCCGCCCGTCAGCCGAGCCTTGCAGGCGTATGTCGGTGACGCCGATAATGACGGGTGCACCGGCGTCAAAACCCGGGCATAGGAGCCATGTTGGGAACCGTCGCCGGCGCCGGCCTGTTTTGGCGTATTCTTAGGGCGATGGGAGACGGTAGCAACGCATGAGCCAGACATCGATCGATCCGGGTGTGCTGGCTGCGCCGCTGGTTACCAAAACCGGTCCGGTTGCTGGTATCCTTTTGGCCATCAGCGTTTCGCATCTGCTGAACGACCTCATGCAGTCGCTGGTGCCTGCGGTTTATCCGATCCTAAAGGCGAAGTTTTCTCTCGACTTCGGCCAGGTTGGGCTGATCTCGCTCACCTTCTATCTGACCGCGTCGCTGCTGCAGCCGGTGGTGGGGTTGGTCACCGACCGGCGCCCCATGCCGTTCTCGCTGTCGGCCGGCATGGGTTCGACGCTCGCCGGGCTGCTGCTGCTGTCAGTGGCCGGCAGCTTCCACGCAATCCTGCTGGCGGCCGGGCTGATTGGGCTTGGGTCGGCGGTGTTTCATCCAGAGTCTTCCCGCGTCGCCCGCATGGCGTCGGGTGGGCGGCATGGGCTGGCGCAGTCGGTGTTCCAGGTCGGCGGCAACGCCGGCTCGGCAATCGGGCCGCTGCTGGCCGCCTTCGTGGTGGTGCGGCACGGCCAATCCAGCATCGCCTGGTTCTCGATGGCGGCGCTGCTGGCGATGGCGGTGCTGGCGATGGTCGGGCGCTGGTATGGCCGCCGGGTAGCCGAACGTCGCCGCGCGCCGGCCGTGGCGCTGTTGACCTCGCCGCTGTCGAGGGCGCGGGTGATTGCCTCGGTGGCAATCCTGCTGACGCTGATCTTCTCCAAGTATTTCTACATGGCCAGCCTTGGCACCTATTATACATTCTACCTGATCGACAGGTTCGGCGTGGCGATCGACACGGCGCAGTTGCTGCTGTTCGTGTTCCTGGGCTCGGTCGCGGTCGGCACCGTCGTCGGCGGACCCCTCGGCGACCGCTTCGGGCGCAAGCGGGTAATTTGGGTTTCCATCCTCGGCGTGCTGCCGTTCACCCTGGCGCTGCCGCACGCGAACCTGCTGTGGACGACGATCCTGACGGTGCCGATCGGCCTGGTCCTCGCCAGCGCCTTCTCGGCCATCCTGGTCTATGCGCAGGACCTGCTGCCGGGGCGCGTCGGCCTGGTCGGCGGCTTGTTCTTCGGCTTCGCCTTCGGCATGGGCGGGCTCGGCGCGGCGGTGCTGGGCAGGCTGGCGGATGCGACGAGCATCGAGCACGTTTATGCGCTGTGCGCCTATTTGCCGGCGATCGGCCTGCTGACGGCGTTCCTGCCCGACACCAGGCGGAGGGGCGCCTAACTAGGAACTACGGCGGGGCTATCGCATTCAGCCCGGTCTGCCGTAGCCTTATGGCACCGCAGCAACCCCGGAGACCGGCCATGCTCCCAGTGCTATTTTCCCGCCGCACCCTGCTCGTCGCCGCAGCCGCCTTGCCGGCCATTCGCGCCCACGCCGCGGAGCCAATCACCGCCGGGGTCAGCGGTCCGCTGACCGGGCCGAACGCACAATACGGCGCGCAGTGGAAGCGCGGCTTCGACCTGGCGCTCGATGGCATCAACGGCGCCGGCGGAGTGAAGGGACGACCGATCCAATATGAGTTCCAGGACAGCCAGTCCGACCCGCGGCAATCCGTCGCCGTTGCGCAGAAGCTGGTCGCCGACCCGCGCGTCATCATCGAGCTTGGGGATTTCTCGTCTCCGGCGTCGATGGCCGCGTCGCCGATCTACCAGCGTGCCAAGCTCGTGCAGTTCGGCTTCACCAACTCGCACCCCGACTTCACCAAGGGGGGCGACCATATGTGGTCCAACTCCACCGATCAGGCGGAGGAGCAGCCGCATTTGGCGGAGTTTGCCTCCAAGCTGGGGTTCAAGCGCCCAGCGGTGCTGCACCTCAACACCGACTGGGGCCGCACGGCCAAGGACGCGTTCCTGAAGGCGGCGCCGGGCCTCGGCATGGAGGTCGCGGCCGTCGAGGGCTATTTGTCCGCCGAGCAGGATTTCCGCCCCACCCTGGTGCGCGCACGCGACAGCAAGCCGGACGGGCTGGTGCTGCTGTCCTACTATGCGGACGGCGCGCTGATCAGCCGGCAGGCGCGCGACACCGGGCTGACGCTGACGGTCCTGGCCGGGACCTCGAACTATTCGCCGAAGTTCATCGAGCTGGGCGGGACCGGGGTCGAGGGCAACTACGTGATGTCCACGTTCTTCCCCGGCGACCCGCGGCCGGAGGTGCAGGACTTCGTCAAACGCTACCGGGCCAAGTACGAGGCGGAGCCGGACAGCTTCAGCGCCAGCGCCTACGACACCATGGTGCTGTTCGCGGCGCTGTGCGAGCGCTACGGCACGACCCGCGAGGCTATGCAGGCCGGCCTGACCGAAATACGCGACGTGCCGAGCGTCATCTATGGCAAGGTGTCGTTCGATCCGAAGACGCGCCGGGTGCGGGGGGCAAATTATAAGCTGCTGCTGGTGCGCGACAGCAAGTTCCTGGTCTGGGACGGCCAGCGCGCGGCGGCTGGGTGACCGCGCCCGGCACGGCCTGAGTGTCGTCCTGGCTCGACTACACGATCAACGGCCTGATCATCGGCAACATCTACGCGCTGCTTGCGGTCGGGCTGGCGCTGATCTTTGGCGTGTCGCATCTGATCAATTTCGCCCACGGCTCGGTCTACACTGTGGGCGCCTATGTCGGCTGGGCCTGCTTCACCTACCTGCACGCGCCGCTGGCCCTTACCGCAGCGGTCGTGATCGTCGTCTGCGCGGGGCTCGGCGTCGCGATCGAGCGGCTGGGACTGCGGCCGCTCGCCGGCGCGCCCCGGATCGCGCCGTTGCTGGCGACCATCGGCATCAGCCTCGTGCTGGACCAGTTGCTGCAGATCCTGTTCACCCCCGACCCGCGGGCGCTGCCCTCGCCGTTGCCGAGCTGGCGCATCGCCGTCGGCGGCGGCACGATCGGGGCATTGGACGTGCTGATCGCCGCGACCGGGCTAGGCAGCGCGGCCGTGCTGTTCGGCTTCCTGCGGTTCACCAAGCTCGGCTGGGCGGTGCGCGCCACGGCGCAGGACCGCGACGCGGCGCGGCAGATGGGCGTGGACACCGACGCGGTGAACCGCACGGTGTTCGCCATCGCCTCTGCCCTCGGCGGCCTGTCCGGGCTGCTGGTCGGCATGTATTTCAACCATATCGACCCGGCCATGAGCTTCCAGGCCACGCTGAAGGGCGTGGTCGCGCAGGTGATCGGCGGCATGGGCAACGTGCCCGGCGCCATCGCCGGGTCATTGCTGCTGGGGCTGACCGAAAGCTACGGCGTCGCGCTGTTCGGGTCGTCGTATCGCAACCTGTTCAGCTTCGCGCTGCTGCTGCTGATCCTGGTGCTGCGGCCGAACGGGCTGTTCGCCAGCGCCCGGTCCGCCCCACCGGAGCCGATGACCGGCACCTTCATCGCGCCGAGCCGGGTCGTGCGGGTGCCGCCCTGGCTTGTCGTCGGCGCCATCATCGCCGCAGCCGCGCTGCCGCTATGGCCGGACATTCCCTATGTGCTCCAGGTGCTGACCAACGCTTGGCTTGCCGCCATGCTCGCCATCAGCCTCACGCTCGTGGCGGGGACGCTGGGCCAGGTGTCGCTCGGGCACGCGGCGCTGCTGCTGATCGGCGCCTACGCCTCCGCGTTGCTGGCGCTGGACTCCGGCTGGCCGATCTGGGCCAGCGTGCCTGCGGCTGGGATCCTGACCGCCCTGATCGGCACGGCGCTGGTGGCGCCCGCGTTTCGTCTTCGCTCCCACTATGTTTCGATCGCTACGCTCGGCATCGGCGAGATCGTCGGCTTGGTCGTCCTGAATTGGGAAAGCCTGACGCGCGGCCCGATCGGCGTTTCCAACATCCCGCCCTTGGCCGTGGGCACGGTCGAGCTGGACAGCCCGCAGGCGTCGTATTGGGTGTGCCTGGCGGTATTGATCGTGCTGGCGCTCATGCAGGCGCGGCTGCTGCGCTCGCATCTGGGCCGGACCTTCCGGGCGATCCGCGACGACGACGTGGCGGCGCGCGCCTACGGCGTCAGCCTCGACCGCTACAAGGGGATCGCATTCGCCGTGGGCGGCTTCTCCGCCGGCATCAGCGGCGCGATCGCGGCGCATCTTTATTCCTATATCAACAACGAGACCTTCACCTCGACCGTGTCGATCTCGGCGCTGACGATGGTCATCCTGGGCGGCATGGGCAACGTGCTCGGCGCGATCCTCGGCGCCGTGGCGCTGACGGCATTGCCGGAGATGTTCCGCGGCACGGCGGAGTATCGCATGCTGATCTACGGCGCGGTGCTGCTGCTGCTGATCCGCTTCCGTCCGCAGGGCGTGCTGGGCACCGTATGATCCTGCTCGAAGCGCGTAATGTCACCCGCAGCTTCGGCGGCGTGCACGCGGTGGCCGGCGTGGACCTGGTTCTGCACGAGGGCGAGTTCCTGTCGATCATCGGCCCGAACGGCGGGGCAAGACGACGCTGTTCAACCTGCTGAGCGGCCATGACGCGCCGGATGGCGGCAGCATCGCATTCGGCGGCATCGCAATCGCCGGCTGGGCGCCGGAACGGATCGCGGCGCTCGGCCTGGCCCGCACCTTCCAGCACGGCCGGGTGTTCGCCAACCTTTCGGTGCGGGACAACGTGCTGGTCGGTGCGCACCATCGGCTGCGCGCAGCCAAGCCGCGGCTGCCCGGCTTGGGCGCGTTGACGGAACTGCTGGCCGCCCTGATCCGACCGCCGTCGGTGGCGCGGGAAGAAGCGGCGCTGAACTCCGAAGTTGAAGCCATTGTAGCGCTGTTCGGCGACCGGCTGACGCCGCGGCTGGAGCAGCCTGCCTACACCCTGTCCTATGCCAATCGCCGCCGGGTGGAGATCGCCCGCGCGCTGGCCTTGCATCCGCGCCTGCTGCTGCTGGACGAGCCGACCGCCGGCATGAACGAGAGCGAGACCGCGGAGATGGCCGCCATCATCGGCGGCCTGAAAGGGGAGGGCCGCACCATATTGCTGATCGAGCACAAGCTGGACCTGGTGATGCGGCTGTCCGACCGGGTAGTCGCGATGGATGACGGCCTGGTCATCGCCGAGGGCCCACCCGCCGCCGTGCGCGCCGACCCGGCGGTCATCGAGGCCTACCTCGGCAACCGCGCCATGGGGGAGCAACTGGTGTGACCGCGCCGCTGCTCGAGCTGCAGGGCGTGGACACGTTCTATGGTCCCGTGCAGGTACATTTCGGCCTGGATATCGCCGTGCGCGCCGGCCAGGTCGTCTGCCTGCTGGGCGGCAACGCCAGCGGCAAGTCGACGACGATGAAGGTCATCCTGGGCCTGTTGCGTCCGCGCGCCGGGCACGTGCGTTTCGATGGCCAGGACATCACCGGCCTGCCCACCCCGCAGGTCATCCGCCGCGGCATCGGCAGCGTGCCGGAGGCGCGGCGGCTGTTCGGCGCCATGACGGTGCGGGAGAACCTGCTGATGGGCGCCTTCGCCCGCAGCGACCGGGCCGAGATCGCCCGCGACTTGGATCGCATGCTGGAGCTGTTTCCCCGCGTGCATCAGCGGCTCGGCAACCGCGCCGCCACGCTGTCGGGCGGGGAGCAGCAGATGGTCGCCATGGCCCGCGCGCTGATGGGCCGTCCGCGGCTGCTCTGCATGGACGAGCCGACCATGGGTCTGTCGCCGCTCTATGTGGACCGGGTGCTGGAGCTGATCGGCACGGTCAACAAGGAGGGCGTGACGGTGTTCATGGTCGAGCAGAACGCGAGCCTCGCCCTGCAGATCGCCCATTACGCCTACGTGCTGCAAACCGGCCGCATCATCCTGCAGGGTCCGGCCGCCGACCTGGCGCGCAACCCGAAAATCCGCGAGGCGTATTTGGGCGGATCGGACGCTGGCTTCAGTGGCCCTATCGCGAAGGAAACCGCAGCGTGACGCATATGCCCGGCCTGCTGGCCCCCACGCCGCGCCAAGTCGAGATCATGTCGTTGGCCGAGGGCCTGGCCACCCGGTTCAGCCCGCGGGCCAATAGCGGCGGTTTCCCGCACGAGAACTACCCGGAGCTGCATGACGCCGGATACGACCGCCTATTGATCCCCAAGGCATACGGCGGCTGCGGTGCAGATGTGTTCGAAATGGTGCTGGCGCAGGAGGTGCTGGCGCGCGGCGACGCCTCGACGGCGCTGGTGACGGGCATGCTCATCAGCGTGCTGGGCCGCGCCTATGAGAGCCGGGCCTGGCCGGAGAACGTGCTGGCGGACATCTCCCGCCGGGTGGTCGCCGACGGCGGCATGGTCAACAACTGCGTCACTGAGCCGGAGCTGGGGTCGATCTCGCGCGGTGGCGTGCCGTCGATGCGGGCCGAGCGTGTTGCCGGCGGCTGGCGGCTGTTCGGGCACAAGATCTTCGTCACCGGCGCCCCGGCGCTGCGCTGGCTGGTGACCGCTGCCGTGCTGCCGCCAGAGGAGGGCGCGCCGCAGGGCACGATGTGCAGCGCCATCGTCGAGGGCGGCTCGCCGGGCCTGCGCATCGTGGACACCTGGGAAGGCAGCCTGAGCCTGCGCGGCTGCGGCAACGGCGATGTGTTCTACGACGGCGTGTTCGTGCCGGACGAGCGCATCGTGGAGCGGGTGGTGATCGGCGCCGGCGGCCGCAACCGGCCCGGCACCAACGGCTGGGCGCTGCCGATCGCGGCGGTGTATCTGGGCGTGGGCCAGGCCGCGCTGGACGCCGCCTGCGACTACGCGCGGGAACGAGTGCCGCCGTCGCTGGGCCGGCCGATCGCCGAGCAGCCGCACATCATCCAGTGGATCGGCGAGATGGAAGCGGTGCTGTCCGCTGCCCGGGCCGTGCTGCACGAGACGGCGCGGGCCTGGGTGGACCATCCGGCGCTGCGGCCGGACCTAGGTCCGCGGATCGCCATGGCGAAGTACCTGTGCACCAACGCTGCCTGCGAGGCGACGGAGAAGGCGTTGCGGGTCGCCGGTGGGTTCAGCCTGACAAAGGAACTGCCGCTGGAGCGATACTTCCGCGACGCCCGCGCCGGCTTGTTCCAGCCGCCGCAGGACGACCTGGCGCTCGGTCAGATCGGCCGGGCGGCGCTGGCGCGGGTTGGCTCTGGCTAAGGCAGCTTCGGGAAGCAGCGTTCAATTAGGGACCCGCGGCGGCTGCCGCCCTCTTGGACGCCGCAGCCGCTGCCGTAGAGGGTGCTTGAACCCACTGCCGTTCCTGTGATTGCAACCGGCCTGCGCAGGCCGCGTTCGCCGGTGATCGTATCAGGAGGCACTATCCCATGAAGGCACTTCACCTTGGATTGGCGGCGGCGCTGATCAGCAGCGTGGCCGTGGCACAGGCCCCGAAATCCAACGGAACCGTTTACATCGCACCCGGCACGCCCTCCACCATCGGGCGCGCCGGTTCGGTCACCGGCGTGGTCCCGGGTGAGGCGACGCCCGCGCCCCGCGGCGCCATGAGCACGTTCGGCGGCAAGTTCGGCACCGAGGGCCCGCGGAACGAGGTCAACAACAACAACCCGAGCCAGCCCGCGGTCACGACATCCGATGCCAACCGGAAGACCTCGGCCGCTCCGGTCCCTGGCTCGAACAGCTTCACCATGGTCGAGGCACGCCGCCGCATCGAAGCCGGTGGCTTCGCGCAAGTAAGCGGTCTGCAAAAGGACCGTACTGGCATCTGGCGCGGCAAGGCGATGCGCAACGGCACTCCGGTCAGCGTCTATTGCGACTTCCAGGGCAATGTCGGCGCGTCGTAGCTCACGCCGGCATAGCGCCCTTCGTTCCAGCCCGTAGCGCTCCGGCGCGCGTCGAGGTGGCCGTTTTGCGGTCCACCCGCGACCAGGCGGCATACAGCGCTGGGACGAAGCACAGCGTCAGCACCGTCGCGCTGACGAGCCCGCCCATGATCGCGATCGCCATCGGTCCCCAGAACACCGAGAACGCCAACGGCACCAGGGCGAAGATCGCCGCCGCCGTCGTCAGCACGATCGGACGGGAGCGGCGGACAGTGGCCTCGACGATCGCCTCGGCTGGCGTGCTGCCCCCGCGGATATCCTGCTCGATCTGATCGACCAGGATGACGCTGTTGCGCATGATGATCCCGGCCAGCGCGATGAAGCCGAGCGTCGCGACGAAGCCGAACGGCGCGCCGGTCAGCAGCAGCGCCGCCGTTACCCCAATCAGCCCCAGCGGCGCCGTCAGCAGTACCATCGCCATGCGGCTGAACGACTGCATCTGCACCATCAGCAGCGCGAGCATCACTGCCAACATCAGCGGCATCACCTTGTTGATGCTGGCGGAGCCCTTGGCGCTCTCCTCCACGGCGCCGGCGGTCTCGATCCGGTAGCCCTGGGGCAGGCTAGCCTTGATGCCTTCGAGCGACGGCAGCACCTCCGCGGTCGCCACCGGCGCTTGGATACCCGGCGTGATATCGCCACGCACCAGCAGCATCGGCGTGCGGTTGCGCCGCCAGGCCACCGGCTGTTCCAGCTCCCAGCCGATCTGCGCGATCTGCGCCAGCGGCACGGCGTGGCCGCCGGGCACGGGGATGGTCACGTCGCCCAAGGCGCCGACGTCCTGCCGCTCGGACGGAATGGCGCGGGCGATCACCGGGATCAGGTCGGTGCCCTCGCGGTAGTCGGTGATGGCCGCGCCCTGCTGCAGGGTCTGCAGCGTGGTGGCGACGTCGGCGCTGGTGACGCCCAGCAGCCGCGCCTTGTCCTGGTCGACCGCCACGGTCACGCGCTTACCCATCGCCCCCCAGTTGTCGCTGACGTTGCGAAGGTGCGGCGAAGCGGCCATCACCGTCCGCACCCGCGCGGCGATGCGGCGCAGCTCCAGCGGGTCGGGGCCGATGACGCGGAACTGCACGGGATAGCCGACCGGCGGGCCGAGTTCGAGCCGCGACGGACGCAGCCGCACGTCGGCGAACCCGCCCGAGGGACCCTCGTCCACCACGGCGGTGAGCGTCGCGAGCAGCCGTTCCCGGTCGGCGATGGACTTGGTGTTGATGACGAACTGGGCGTAGTTCGGCTGGTCCAGCTCCGGAGCGAAGGCCAGGAAGAAGCGCGGCGTGCCGGTGCCGGTGTAGGCGACGTAGGAAGCGACGCCGGGCTGCTGGTCGAGCAGCGCCTCGAGCCGACCGACGGTCGCGGCGGTGTTGGCGAAGCTGGCGCCCTCCGGCAGGCGCACGTCGATCAGGATTTCGAGCCGGTCGGACGCTGGGAAGAACTGGTTCGGCACCCGGGTGAAGCCGGCGATGGAGACGGCGAAGGCCAGCACCGTCAGGCCGATCACCGTCCAGCGCCGCCGCACGCACCAGCCGACCACGCCGCGGAACCGCCGATACAGCGGGCTGTCGTAGGGCTGATGATGCTCGGCGCCCGGCTTGGCATTCGGCAGCAGCACGGCCCCGAGCAGCGGCACGAACAGCACCGCCACGAGCCAGCTCAGCATCAGCGCCATGCCGACCACGCGGAAGATGTCTTGGGTGTATTCGCCGGTGCTGGAGTTGGCGAGGCCAACCGGCAGGTAGCCGACGGCGGTAACGAGCGTGCCGGTCAGCATCGGAAACGCGGTCGAGGTATAGGCAAAACTCCCGGCGCGGAACCGGTCCCAACCCTGTTCGAGCTTCACCGTCATCGTCTCGACCGCGATGATGGCGTCGTCGACCAGCAGGCCGAGCGAGATCACCATGGCGCCGAGCGAGATGCGCTGCAGGTCGATGCCCAGCAGCTTCATGCCGACGAACACGCCCGCCAGCACCAGCGGCACGCTGATGGCGACGACGACGCCGGTGCGCCAGCCGAGGCTGATGAAGCTGACCAGCAGCACGATGGCGAGCGCTTCGAGGAAGCTTTCTTGGAAGTCGCCGATGTCGGCTGCGACGACCTCGGACTGATCGTTCAGCCGGGTGATGTGCACGCCGAGCGGCAGGGTCGGCTTGATGCTCGCCAGCCGTGCTGTGACCTGCTGGCCGAGGTCGAGGATATTGCCGCCGTTCGCCATGCTGATGCCCAGGCCCAGCGCCGGACGGCCGTTCACGCGCATGGTGGAGGTCGGCGGATCGACGGTGGTGCGGCCGATATCTGCAAAATCGCCCAGGCGCAGCAGGCGGCCGTGTGCCTGTATCGGCAGGGCGGCCACCGCCGCCGGGCCGTCGAGCGCGGGGCGGGTGCGGACGCGGATGCGGTCATGCGCCGTGTCGACGAAGCCGCTGGCGACGACGCTGTTCTCCTGGCGTACGGCGGTGAACACGTCCTGCAGCGTCAGGCCGAGTTCCGCAAGCTTGCGGTACGACACCTCGACGGTGATGCGCTCGTCCTGCTGGCCGAGCAGGATGACCTTGCCGACGCCGGGCGTGCCGATCAGCTGCTCGCGGATGTCCTCGGCGACGTGCTTCAGTTCGGGCAGGCTGAAGCCGTCGGCGGTCAGGGCATAGACGATGGAGTAGGTGTCGCCGAACTCGTCGTTGTAATACGGTCCCTGGATGCCCTGCGGCAGCGTGCCGGCGATGTCGCCGATCTTTTTGCGCACCTGATACCAGAGGTCGGGCACTTGCCGCGGCGGCGTGTCGTCCCGCAGCGAAACCGTCACCACGGCGTGGCCCGGCTGGGTCTGGCTCTGCGTATAGTCGAGATGCGGCAGATCCTCGAGCTTGCGTTCGATGCGGTCGGTAACCTGGCGCGCCATCTCGTCCGGCGCGGCGCCGGGCCAATCGACGATGACGACCATCTGCTTGATGGTGAAAGCCGGGTCCTCGGCGCGGCCGAGCGACAGATAGGCCCAGGCTCCGGCGGCGGCGAGGGCGAGCATGGCAAACAGCGTCAGCGCCCGGTGCTGCAGCGCCCATGCGGACAGATTGAGGCTCTTCATCGTGCGGCTCCCACCCAGGCGATGACCGCCATGTCGGGATCGATCTGCTGCACCCCGGCGGTGACGACCTGCTCGCCACCCGCGAGCCCGGCCCGGATGAGCAGGCTGCCATCCCCGCCATAGCCGGCGACCTCGACCGGCCGAAGCCCTGCGCGATGGGCGGCCGGGTCCAAGACCCATACGGCGGGCTTGCCGTCCTGATCGGTGAGTGCGCTGGCCGGCAGCACCGCGAGCGCCGGCCCAGCCGCGCCGATGCTGACGGCGGCCGTCATGCCCAGTGCTATAAGGCCGGGCGCAATCAGGTCCTTTGGCGCGTCGAGCACGGTGACCTTGACTGCGAAGGTGCGGCTGGCCGCGTCGGCAAGCGCGCCCACCTCCCGCACCCGCCCATGCAGCACGGCCTCCGGAAGCGCCCATAGTCTGATGACCGCATCGGGGGACGCCCGCAGCTCGGCAAGGCGGTTCTCCGGCACGTCGGCCACCACTTCGATCTCGGCGGTATGGGCGACGGTGGCGACCGTCTGGCCGGACGAGACGACCTGGCCGACCTGCACCGGCAGCGCCGTGACGATCCCGTCGGCGTCGGCCGCGAGCGCTCCATAGGCGCGCTGGTCCCTCGCCAAAGCAGCCTGGCGCACGGCCTGGATCACCCGTGCGTTGGCCATCCGCATGGCTGCCGTCCGCTTGTCGAACTCCGACGGCAGATAGGCGGGAGAGGACCGACCAAGCTTGTCGTAGCGCTTGAGGTCCGCCTGCGCGTTGGCTGCGTCCGCCTCGGCGCCCTCCAGCGCGGCCTCGGCGGCTTCCTTGGAGAATTGAAGATCGGCCGGGTCGAGCTGCGCCAGCGGCTGCCCGGCGCGCACATGGTCGCCGACCTCGACCGGGCGCGACGTAACCTTGCCGCCGACGCGGAAAGCGAGATCCGCTTGGGTGCGCGCCTGGACGGTGCCGGAAACGGTCAGCACGGGGTGGACCTGGACGAGGGCGACGGTCTGCACCCGGACTGGCCGGGGTGCCTCGCCGGCGGCGGCGGACACGAGGCCACCGGCAATGAGCAGGGGGGCGAGCAAGACGGAGCGGTGCTGCATGGCTTCACCTCGTGAGCGATGCGCGCACAATAACTGAACGACGTTCAGTTTACAAGCGTCAGTTTACTCCAGCCCGGCTACCGTCATGCCTATGACCTGCTGGATCAGATGCTCGTGCGGGGTCTTGATGTGCTCCGCCTGATCGAGCAGCATCGAGGTAACACCGTGCAGGCAGGCCCAGATCGCCTCGCCGGCGGGTTGGGACGGGCCGGGGCGGAACAGCCCGGCAGCCATCATGTCCTCGACGCCGCGTTGCAGAATCGCAAATGAGTGGTCAGCAGCCTGAATGGTGTCGCATGGATTGGGCTGGGCACGGCTGGCGGGCGACAGGAAGGTCACACGGTAGGCGTCGGGACGCGACAGGCCGAAATCGATGTAGGCGCGCAACCCGGCGCGGAAACGGTCTGGCAGCGCCGCATTGCTGCCTTGACTGACTTCCAAGACTTCGAGCAGCTCGGCGAATGTCGCCTCGGCGATCGCCCGCACGATTGCGTCCTTGTCTGGAAAATAGACATACAGCGCTGTAGTCGAGAACCCTACGGCGGCGGCGATGCGCCGCATGGTCGCATGGGCGACGCCCTTCTCCAGGAAAATTTGTGTGGCGGCTGCCAGGATTTCGCCGCGCCGACTGGCGCCTTGGCCACGAGGCTTGCGGGTGCGTGAGCTTTGGAGCGTGCTGGCTGACATGACTGAACAGTGTTTAGTCAGCAATGGCCGTGAAAGCAACGTTAATGATTTTGAACTGAGCTATCTCAACGGCGCCGCCTATGCCTGAGCAGCAATTTTACGCTGCAATGCAGCAAAAAGATGTTGCAAGCGGCTTCCTTCCGACGTAAAACCCCTTTGCTGCAATGCAGCATACGCCATGGGGACCCGCCATTCGGCATGGTGTCCCAAAGAAAGGAACCTCCAATGTCGACCACCACGACCCCCAAGCTGACCTATGCCGCCTCGCAATCCTTTAACGATACCGTTGCCGACCTGAAGAGCGGCGCGGCCTCGGCGACTGAGGCATACAGCGCCATGTCCGAGAAGGCCACGAAGACAGCCAACGATCTGACCGCTTTCAGCCACGGCACGCTCGAGGCTCTTGCACAAGCCGGCCAGATTTTGGCGACCGAGTCACAGGACCTGTTCCGCGACGCGGCTGCAGCCGGCCAGACGGCGTTTAACGAGAGCCTGATCAATCTGCGCGCGATCGCTTCTGCGAAGACCGTCAAGCAGCGGCTCGAGCTGCAGGCGAACTTTGCCCGCACTTCCGCGATTTGGGCAGTAACCGAAGGCAGCCGCTTCGCCCGTGCTGGCATCGACTTGGCCGAGAAGGCCTCAGCTCCGCTTACGGCACGCGCCTATCTCGCGGCCGAGGCGTTCAGCAAGCCCATCGTCTAAAAGGCCAATAAGCGTCGAGCTGGGCTGCAAGGCCCAGCTCGTCACGCTTATCTATGGCGTTCGGCCCCTCCCTCGGCCTTGCAAGTTATATCGCGTTCTAAGAATTGATTCTTGAAATCGCGCGCCTTAATAACCCGCCAGAGCAATTTCTAGGCGAGAGTTAGCTGACATGAGAAACATCTTGTGTGCCGGATTGGCTGCGGTCTCGATCTGCACTGCCTTGCCGAAGCCCGCCGAGGCAGGAGGCGGGGGCTTCGTGTTCGGCACCGTGCTCGGGTTGGGAATCGGAACCGTGGTTGGGAGCGCCGTCGCGCGGCCCTATTATCCATACGGCTACTATCCCGGCGGATATTACCCGTACGGCTATTATCCATCAGCGTATCCCTATGCGGTGCCGTATGGATATCCGTATCCGCCACCGGCCGGCTTCGTGCCGCCACCTCTGGCCTATGCGCCGTCTGGCTATCCAGTCCCGCTGTATCCGAGGGCGCCGTCTGCGGGCCAGCCCGCCAACTACGCTCCATCAGCGCCAACGCCGGCGGCGAAGCAGCCCGCCTGCCGATCCGGCCAGTTCTTCAATACCCTGACCGGCAACTGCGACCGTCGTTGACGCCTGTTTGGTTGGCCCGTCGCGAGGTTCGCAGGCGGCGGGCGAAATTCGAAGGCGTGCAGCAAGCGCAAAGCGCTTTTGTCAACGGGAGCGTGAATATCTAGTCGAAAATTATGCGTGTGTGGGAACACGGCCTGCGGTCGAGCGTTATGGCTCGCTCAAAGGAGAAAGAACGATGCTTCGTGCCTTCATCACCACCGCCGCAATTTGCCTCGCCGTCAGCGCATGCGGTGAGCAACGCCCGACAATCGACCCAAAGCTGGAAAGCGGCGTCACCTCGTCGAACGGCGGCGGGCAACGTCAGACGGGCGCTGTCCCCGACCTGACGATCGGGCCAAATGGCACGACCACGACCGGGACTGTCACCCGTCCTGGCGGCGCCTACTAAACCCTTTTGCGATAATGCCTCGTTCCCCTCGCCGCACCCTCGACGCGGCGGGGGAGACTACCCGCGGACGGCCGCGGTCCCTCGTGTTCCCAGCACGATTTCTGATCGCCCTGCCTGCTCTTCCGTGGCAGCATAATCCTCGATCCGACCAGGCAGCGTAGCCGGTCATGCAAACTGGGGCAAAGCGCCATGGCTAACGACACTCCGGCCACTCCGGCTGCGTTGGAACCCGGCGCGATCCCGTCCGAGCCGCTGACCCGGCGCAAAAACCCGGCCGAGCTGCGCAGCGCCCGCTGGTTCGGCCCGGCCGACCTGCGCTCCTTCGGCCACCGCTCGCGCGCCATGCAGATGGGCTATTCGCCCGAGGAATGGACCGGCAAGCCGGTTATCGCCATCGTCAACACCTGGTCCGACCTGCAGCCCTGCCACGCCCACTTCAAGCAGCGCGTCGATGACGTGAAACGCGGGGTGCTGATGGCGGGCGGCTTCCCGGTCGAGCTGCCGGCGTTGTCGGTCAGCGAGAGCTTCGTGAAGCCGACCACGATGATGTATCGCAACATGCTGGCGATGGAAACGGAGGAGCTGCTGCGCAGCCACCCGGTCGACGGCGCCGTGCTGATGGGCGGCTGCGACAAGACGACGCCGGGGCTGTTGCTGGGGGCGACCAGCATGGGCATCCCGGCGATCTTCCTGCCCGCCGGGCCGATGCTGCGCGGCAATTGGCAGGGCAAGGTGCTGGGCTCCGGCAGTGACAGCTGGAAATATTGGGACGAGCTGCGCGCCGGCACGATCACCGACCAGGATTGGCTCGGGGTCGAGGGCGGCATCGCACGCTCGTATGGCACCTGCATGACCATGGGGACCGCGAGCACCATGACGGCAATCGCCGAGGCGGTCGGCATGGTGCTGCCCGGCGGCTCCTCCATTCCCGCTGCCGACGCCGGGCATATCCGGCTGGCGAGCGAGAGCGGCCGTCGCATCGTCGACATGGTTTGGGAAGACCTCGCGCCGGCCCGTATCCAGACCCGCGCGGCGTTCGGCAACGCCATCGCGGTCGCCATGGCCATGGGCTGCTCGACCAACGCAATCATCCATTTGATCGCCATGGCGCGCCGGGCCGGGCAGGATATCGGGCTCGCGGATTTCGAGCACTACAGCCGGCGCGTGCCGGTCGTCGGCAACGTGCGCCCGAGCGGCAACGCATACCTGATGGAAGACTTCTTCTACGCCGGCGGCATCCGCGCGCTCATGCATAACATCCGCGACCACCTCGACCTCGACTGCCTGACCGTCACCGGGCGGACGCTTGGCGAGAACATCGAGGGCACGCGGGTCTACAACGACGACGTGATCCGGCCGCTCGACCGGCCGATCTATGGCGAAGGCTCGCTCGCGGTGCTGCGCGGCAACCTCGCCCCCGACGGCTGCGTGATCAAGCCCGCTGCGATGGACCAGCGTTTCCTCAAGCATTCCGGCCCCGCCCTGGTGTTCGACGACTACCCCAGCCTGAAGAAGGCGGTCGACGACGAGGCGCTGGAGGTGACGGCGGACCATGTGCTGGTGCTGCGCAACGCCGGGCCGCAGGGCGGACCTGGGATGCCCGAATGGGGTATGCTGCCGATGCCGAAGCGGCTGCTCAAGGAGGGCCACCGCGACATGATGCGGCTGTCCGACGCGCGCATGAGCGGCACGAGCTATGGCGCCTGCGTGCTGCACATGGCGCCCGAAAGCTATATCGGCGGCCCGCTCGCGCTGCTGCGCACCGGCGATATCGTGACGCTCGACGTCGCCGCCCGCAGCATCCGGATGGAGGTGTCGGACGAGGAGTTGGCCCAGCGCCGCGCCGTCTGGACGCCGCCCGCCGCCCGGTTTGAGCGCGGCTATGGTTGGGTTTACACCAAGCACATCCAACAGGCGAACGAGGGCTGCGACTTCGACTTCCTCCGCACCGAGTTCGGCGCGCCTGTATCCGAGCCAGTGATTTTCTAACGGACACTTGCGTTGAAGGCTTGCTTGGTCGATCTGGATCGATATCGCGCTAACCACGCAAAAGGAGACGTTCCATGAAAGCCGAAAGCGTCCTCGACACCATCGGCAACACGCCGCATATCCGCGTAGCCCGGCTGTTCCCCGATGCCAACGTCTGGATCAAGTCCGAGCGCGCGAGCCCCGGCGGTTCCATCAAGGACCGCATCGCCCTCGCCATGATCGAGGCGGCCGAGGCCAGCGGCCAGCTCAAGCCCGGCGGCACCATCATCGAGCCGACATCCGGCAACACCGGCATCGGCCTCGCCATGGTGGCGGCGGTGAAGGGCTACAAGCTAGTCTTGGTCATGCCGGAGAGCATGTCGATCGAGCGCCGGCGGCTGATGCAGGCCTATGGGGCCACATTCGACCTCACGCCGAAGGAGGGTGGCATGAAGGGCGCCATCGCGCGCGCGACCGAGCTTGCCGCCGACAGCCCCGGCGCCTGGATCCCGCAGCAGTTTGAGAACCCGGCCAACATCGACGTCCATGTCCGCACCACGGCGCCGGAGATCCTGGCCGACTTCCCGGACGGGATCGACGTCATGATCACCGGGGTCGGCACTGGCGGGCACATCACCGCCTGCGCCGAGGTGCTGAAGGCGCGCTGGCCCAAGCTGCAGGTATTCGCGGTGGAGCCGGCGCTATCGGCGGTGATCTCGGGCGGCGCGCCGGGTCCGCATCCGATTCAGGGCATCGGCGCCGGGTTCGTGCCGGTGAACCTGCATACTGCCGTGCTGGACGGGGTCATCCAGGTCGAGGCCGAGGAGGCCCGCGAGTTCGCCCGCCGCTCCGCCCGTGAGGAGGGCTTGCTGGTCGGCATATCTTCCGGCGCCACGCTGGCCGCAATCGCGAAGAAGCTGCCGGAGCTGCCGAAGGGAGCGACGGTGCTGGGCTTCAACTACGACACGGGGGAGCGCTATTTGTCGGTGCCGGACTTCCTGCCAGGCTAATCCTGGCGGCGACGACCGAAATTGTTTAAGGTGTATGCACCCCGACTAGATGCTGCGATTTTGCTACGTCGTGTCAGCCGGCGCGTTCGAACTGGTCGGCCGCTACGGCTGCATGGACCTGAACCATAAGGTGACGCGGGCGCTGTCGGCGAGCTCCACGGGCGGCTTGTGTGGCGGCACCCAGGACATCTATGCCGTCGGCGTAAACTGGTATCCGGACGAGCAGCTTGGCTGATGCTCGACTATGACGTCATCAATGCCGTCCTCGACCAACTGCAACACGGCGGTTCCGGTGATCGCCTTGGTGGTGGAAAAGATCGCGAACACGCTGTCGGTCGTCATGGCGGCGTCCTAGCCAAGCACGCGTTGCCCGGCGGCGGCCTCATAGATGCTGCCGTTCCGGTCGGTGACCATCGCGACCACTCCCGGCACGCGCTGCTGTGCCGAGATGGCCCGCTGTAGGATCGCGTCAGCTGATGATTTCAGATCTGTATTGATTGTCGTCCTCACATTCTTCTGCTGCGCGCCATTCTATGCTTCCCGCAACAGATTCAATCATCTTTGCGCCACACAGGGTTTCGAACAGGGAAACGCAGGGGCTGATCAGGGTGTCCAAGCCGCGGGCGCCGACCCCAGGGCTGCCGCCGGCAAGTCCCAGCACATCGCTGCACCCTCTAGGCTGCCAGGCGCCTTGACCCGGCGGGCCGCACCCCACGCCGTTGCTTCGATCGTGTCCACGTGGTCGTCCGGCGTCTCCGGCGCGAATGGGACCGGCTCGCCTGGCGGCAAGCTGATCAGCAACCCAGCCGTCCTAGCTAGCGACGCGCGCGCCGAGCCGCCGCTTCCCGTCGCCAGCCGCTGTGTCAATCCGCGCACCACGGCGGCCGCCATAAGGTATCCCGTCGCGTGGTCCAACGCCTGGACCGGCAGTGGCGTCGGACGGTCGCGTCCCAGGCGTTGCATCCCAGCGTCGGCGATGCCGGCGCTCATCTGCACCAGGCTGTCGAAACCGCGGCGATCCTGCCACGGCCCGGACCAGCCGTAGGCGTCCAGCGACACGTCGACCAGGCCAGGGCACAGCGCATGACGCCGATCAGCATCCAGCCCTAGCCCAGCAAGCGCGCCAGGACGGTAGCCGTGCACCAGCACGTCGGCCTGACTCAGCAGGCGCTCCCAAACCTCCCGGTCAGGCTGCTGCCGCAGGTCGAGCCGGGCGCAGCGCTTGCCCAACGTCAGGTCGGGCTCAATGCTGGGCTCGTCCCAGCCTGGCGGGTCGATGCGCAGCACCTCGGCGCCGAACCCGGCCAGGAAGCGGGTCGCGACCGGCCCGGCCAGCACGCGGGTCAGGTCCAGCACCCGCACGCCATGCAACGGGCGGTCTTGTGGAATGGCCCATCGCGGCGGCGGAGCGGCCGTGCCAATGCTGGGCTCGTCCCAGCCTGGCGGGTCGATGCGCAGCACCTCGGCGCCGAACCCGGCCAGGAAGCGGGTCGCGACCGGCCCGGCCAGCACGCGGGTCAGGTCCAGCACCCGCACGCCATGCAACGGGCGGTCTTGTGGAATGGCCCATCGCGGCGGCGGAGCGGCCGTGCCGGGCTGATGGATCAGCAGTGGCTCCGCCAGGACAGCGCGACCCTGCGGGTGCTCGGCCCAGGCCGCCACGTCGCGCATCGCGGCCGCGCAACCGCCGTTGTGGACGACCAAGGTCTCCAATGCATCGGTCTGCCAAGTCCGCACTGCCCGGGCGACCTCGTCGCGGTCCGCCGCTACGCCCAGCACAGCCAGCGCGGCGGCACGGTGGTGCGGTGCACTGGTGTGCAGCCGTATCCAGCCGTCCGCGGCCCGGTAGTCGCCGGCGATTGCGTCCCAAGGCGCTGGCATTTTCCAGCCTTGCGGCCGGATGGAAGCGCCGAACCAGAACGAGGCGAGCCGGCGGTCCACCGTCGCCTGCGGCCGGCTGCCATGGCGCGCCGACAGCAATTCCGCCATTGCGAGGCAAGCGGCCCCGACCGAGGCGCCAGCGAGGTCGCTTACGGCAAACACGGAGGGCAGGTTGCCATTGCCGACGAACTGCACCCGCTCCGGCCAATCCGATGCGCCGCCAAGCGCGGTCCAAATCAAGGTGAGGGCGTGCTTTGTGGCGTGGAACATCGCGGCGGCTCCGAAGCCCAGGGCATGATCTGCTTGAATGAGACTATAGCAGTTCCAGCCAGCGAACGCTGCTCTCGCTGGGACGCGGCTCATGCGGCGGTCTCGCGGTGAAGCGCAGCACTTTAGAAGGAGCGTCGGATTGACCGCGGTCCCACCGCCAAACCGGCGAGTTAGACGCCGAACTGTTTCAGGACGGCTGGAATGCCTCGCCCAGCCTGGCGGATATCCTCGAATAGCGTGGCAACCTCAAGGCTTGCCAGGAAAGCGGCGCCATAGAACATGGCTGGCCACCGCTGTTCCCAGGCGATGCCTCGGTGTGCCAGGGTGCGTGGTCCGAAACGCTCGAACATGGGCACGAGTGCCACGCCGAGCACCGCCCCTGCAAGAACGTCGCTGACGTAGTGCAGGCCGAAGTAGATTCGCGGCAGGGCGCCATAGAAGGCACTGAGCAGGGCGATCACGCCCAGCCAGCGAGACTGCCGCCAGATGACGGCGGTCAAGGCAAAGAATAGCGCTGCGTGGTCACTTGGAAACGAGCCCCAATGATTAGCGAGTTCGACGTCGATGCCGGGAAGCGGTAGAAACCCACTTGCAAGATCATGCAACGGCAGCACCCGCATCGGCAGGGAAACCTGCAGCAATCGGCTCAGCACAGCCGCGACCAGCACCGCACCGAAGCCCAGTAGCAGCCGTTCACGTGCAGCTTTGGCGTTATCGCCGAACCAGCAATACCAGACCAGCGCGATCAGCAATCCTCCGGTGAGGATCGTGGTCTCGCTTGCAATGTAAACGGCATGATTGATGACGCTATTATGTGAGGCGATCCGGTTGACCAATAGCGCTGTATATTCGTCCATATGTCGCGAGAGCGCGAAATGGTCGGCGACGATCCACCAGCATACCAATGCCCCAAGGACTATCACGCCGATCCAAACGCGCCTCGAACGCGCGGCGGCACGAAGCTGTAGGGAACGCATGGTCGCAAGGCCGTGCAGAATCTCGAACGCGCCGAACGGTGCGCGCACGGCGCTGTTGTCGAAACCATCTGGCCTAGCCGTTCCGGGCGCGATCATCTCGGCTCCTGAATTTGATAATTATATTACAATTCATACGGAAATGTCGAAACGATGCCATAGGCCGATTGGTCCGGTCCGTTACGATGGTGCTTCTATAAAGCATTGGGCAGGGTGGCGGGGCTGTTGGCGGCAGAATGGTCGCGGTTGCGTCATCGCCAGGGCTAGCGTCGCCCTCGTTCCGCTTCACATCATTGTGGAATGGCGGCCAGCGCCGCCACAGGAGAATGGGAAAGGTCGTCTTTGAGCAGCGTTCGAGAAGGAGAGCACACTAAAGGTGCTTGCGTGGCACGCCTGAGACGTCGGTTCGCACTATAACCTGCCGGATATAGATCAAAGTATGCTGTTCGCTGGATGTGCCCTCTCGCTATGTAGCCGTTGACGAACACAGCTGAACGGACACAAGCATTACAATTTCCGTACTGTTGATGAATAGAATTGATCCAAAATCGTATTCAACAGACGCAAGTATGCTTGCTCTGGTTCCTTGAAGCTTTGCTGGCTATGCTCGCGGCGATGTCGGTGTGGGACATGCTTTCCCGCCCGGGTCCCGGCGCCCTCGCGTTGGCTGGCCTCATGGCCGTCATGATCACGCAGTGCTTCAGCCACGTCACCCAGTTCCTGAGCCTGGCGGACGCGATCAGGCTTACGCCCTACTTCTTGTTCGGTGTCATGCTGCGGGAGCGCGGCGAGTGGCTGCGCGACCCGAAGGTTGGCCTGTTTGCCGTGGCTATCGTCGCTATTGTGCTGACCTGCCAGCAGTTCGGAATGAACGGCTTGGCCACTGAGGTCAGCCGCACGCAGATGCCGGCGGTCCTAGCTGGAATGGCAGGCGCAGTGTTCCTGTTCCAACGGCTGCCCCGAAACCTGGTGCTCGAAACCATCGGCAGCTATTCCTACACCATCTTCCTCTGGCATATCGTCATAGGCGCAGCAGCAAGACTTGCCTTCATCAGGCTCGGCATCATCAGCACTCCAATCTTATTTGTGCTGATCTTCTTTGCGGCAGTGCTAGGGCCGATCACCCTCCATCACCTGCTGCAATGGACGCCCTGGCTTTGCATGGCGTTGACGGGTGAAAAGGGAGTTCCGAGGGGACCTAGCTTGCTCGGCGCAGTATCTCGCAATAGGCTCGACAAGGTCGTGCCTGTCCAATAAACCGACAGCCCGGCCGCCCGAACCGCGGCCTGCCTGATATCGTCGGCGTGGCCGGATGCTGACATATTGGCGGGAGGTGACGATATGCCTGCACTGCACCCGGACGCCGAACAGTTGCTGGAATTGGTGCGTTTGGCCGGACGCCCGGCGTTCGAAACCCTGTCGCCGGCCGAGGCGCGCGCGACCTATGCCGCGAGCCGCGCCGTGCTGCAGCCGCCGCCCGATGCGGTCGCCGAGGTGCGCGATCTAACGATCCCCGGGCCGGGCGGACCGTTGCCGCTGCGGCTGTATCGCGGGCTCGGGACCTCGGAGGCGGCGGCGCTGCCGGGCCTGCTGTTTCTGCACGGCGGCGGCTGGGTGATAGGCGACCTCGATAGCCATGACGGCGTCTGCCGGCGGTTGGCGAACCTGGCGGCCTGCCGGGTGATCGCCGTCGATTATCGGCTGGCACCAGAGCACCGGTTTCCGGCCGCGGTCGACGACGCAGCCGCCGCCTTGGCCTGGGTGGCCGGCAACGCGGCGGCGCTGGGCGTCGACCCCGCCCGGATTGCGGTAGGGGGCGACAGCGCCGGCGGCAACCTCGCGGCGGTGCTGGCCATCATGGGGCGGGACGGCGCGGCGCCGGCTGCCATGTTCCAACTGCTACTCTACCCGGCGGTGGACCTGTCGATGACGTCAAGCTCCTACTCCCGGGTCACCGAGGGAGTGCCGCTCACGGCGGCAACCATGCGTTACTTTGCCGACCACTACGCTCCCGACGCCAATCAGCGGCTGGACTGGCGCGCTTCGCCGCTGCGGGCGGAGCGGTTGGCAGGCACGCCTGCGGCCCTGGTGCTGACGGTCGCGCATGATCCGCTCGCCGACGAGGGCCGGGCCTATGCGGAACGGCTGGAGGCCGAGGGCGTACGGGTCGCGGCGCTGCACCTTGCCGACCAGATCCATGGCATGCTGACCATGGGCCGGGTGATCGCCGCCGCGGACCAGGTGCTGCAGTATGCCGCCGCGGCGCTGCGCGATGCGTGGCGCCTGGTGCCATGACGGGCATACTGGCGGACAGGTTTTGCGCCGGTGATGGGCGTGTTCTGCGCAATCGGCCGGGCCAGCTAGGCTGCTTGGTGAGCGGGGCGTAGGGGGAGGCAGGACATGGATTTTACCGGCAAGGTGGCGCTGATCACCGGAGGCGCGAACGGCATCGGACGGGCGGCGGCGCAAAGCTTTGCGCGGCTAGGCGCCCGCGTCGTATTGGTGGACCGCGACGCGGCGGCGGGCGAGGCAGCGGCCGAGGCGATCCGGCAACAAGACGGCGAGGCCCGCTTCGTGGCCGCCGACGTGACCCGGTCCGCCGACGTGCAGCGCTATGTGCAGGCGACGCTCGACGCATACGGCGCGATCGACTGCTTCTTCAACAACGCGGGCATCGAGGGCACGGTGGTCCCGCTTGTGGACTATGACGAGGCGGTGTTCGACGCCGTGATCGCCGTCAATCTGAAGGGCGTGTTCCTTGGCCTGCGCCACGTCCTGCCGGTCATGCTGCGGCAGGGGCGTGGGGCGGTGGTCAACACGGCTTCGACCGCTGGCCTCGTGGGCTCGCCGGGCCTGTCGGCCTATGTCGCGTCCAAGCACGGCGTGCTGGGCCTGACCCGCAGCGCCGCCGGCGAGGTGGGCGCGGCCGGGGTGCGGGTCAACGCGGTGTGTCCGGGGCCAACCGACACGCGGATGATCCACTCGCTCGTGGCGCAATCCAATCCTGGCGACCATGCGGCGGCGACTGCACGCTACCGGGCCAGTATCCCGCTCGGGCGCTTCGCCACGGTGGACGAGGTCGCCGACGTGGTGCTGTTCTTGTGCTCGGACATGGCGAGCAGCGTGACCGCAGCGCACTTCGTGGTGGATGGCGGCCGCACCGGGACTGCTGTCGCCCCAAGCACCTTCGGTCGCGCATAAATCTGCCCTCGCATAAATATTGCTGAGTCTCCGCACGTGACTTGAACCGGCTGCCCGGCGGCGATAGCATCCCTGCAATGCAAGACGCGCAAGCCAAGTGGGCGCGCAATGAAATGGCGGGAGCGAACGTGCAACCTCAATGCGGGGCGCCGGCAGCGATGACAATTCTGCGCGGCTCGGCCTGACTGGCAGCAGGGTGGACGCTCGCGTCGGCTGTCCCACGGCCCCGCTTCCCGCGGCCCTGCTCCAGGTGTCGGGCGTGGGCGTGCGCTTCGGCGGCATCGTGGCGCTGGATGGGGTGTCGTTCGACGTTGGCCAGCGGCAGATCTGCGGGCTGATCGGGCCGAACGGCTCCGGCAAGACCACGCTGTTCAACTGCATCAGCGGCATCTACCGGCCCGGCAAGGGGGAGATCCGCCTGGAAGCGCGGTCGCTGCAGGCGATCAGCCGACACAGCATCGTGGACCTCGGCATCGGCCGCACCTTTCAGAATGTGGCGCTGTATCGCAGCATGAGCGTGCGGGAGAATATGCTCGCCGGCGCGCATCATCTCGGCCGCACCGGGTTCATCGCCAACGCGCTGCGGCTGCCGGCGGTCCGGCGGGAAGCTGCGGCGGGCCAGCGCCGGCTGGACCAGGTGCTCGACCTGCTCCGGCTGCGCGACGTCGCCGACGCGCCGGTCAGCAGCCTGCCGTTCGGCACGCAGAAACGGGTGGAGCTGGCCCGTGCCCTGATTGGTGCCCCCAAGCTGCTGCTGCTGGACGAGCCCGCGGGCGGGCTGAACCACTCGGAGGTGGATGAACTCGAGGGGCTGATGCGCCATATCCGGGCCGAGTTCGAGCTCAGCATCCTGCTGGTCGAGCATCACATGAACCTGGTGATGCGCGTGTCGGACAAGGTGGTGGCGCTGGAGCTTGGCCGGAAGATTGCTGACGGCACGCCGGAGCAGGTGCAGAACGACCCGCAGGTAATCCGCGCCTACCTCGGCGAGGCCTCCGAGCCCGGCGAACCCGTCGAGCCCGTGCATGCCTGAGGCGGCCGTGCTTGAAGTGCGGGGGCTGCACGCCGGCTATGGCGAGGTACACGTCCTGCACGGCCTGGATTTCGCGGTCGAGCAGGGCGGCATCACCGCGCTGCTCGGCGCCAACGGGGCAGGCAAGACCACCACGCTGCGGGCTTTGAGCGGCATGGTCCGCACCTCCGGCAGCATCGTCCTCAACGGTGTGCGGATTGACGGCCGCGCGACCGAGGACATCGCCGGGCGCGGCGTCGCCCACGTGCCGGACGGCCGCGGCACGATCATGGAGCTGACGGTCGAGGAGAACCTGCGGCTCGGCGCCTATACCCGGCGGAAGCGCGAGGTTGCGCCGGCCATGGACCGCGTGTTCGGCTACTTCCCGCGGCTGAAGCAGCGGCTGCGCCAGCAGGCCGGCACGCTGTCAGGCGGCGAGCAGCAGATGCTGGCGATCGGCCGCGCCTTGCTGCTGGGGCCGAAGCTGCTGCTGCTCGACGAGCCCTCCTTCGGGCTGGCGCCGCTGATCGTGCGGGAGATTTTCGACATAATGCGGCGGATCAACCGGGACGACGGCGTCAGCATCCTGCTGGTGGAGCAGAACGCCAGCCTGGCGCTCGCCATCGCCGACCAGGCCTGCCTGCTCGAGACCGGGCGCATCGTGATCGCCGGGCCGGCCGCCGAGATCCGCAAGGACGAGGCGATCCGCCGCTCGTACCTGGGATACTGATGGACGAATTCCTGCACCAGGTCCTGTCCGGCATCGCCTCTGGCGGCATCTACGCGAGCCTCGCGCTGGCGCTGGTGATGATCTTTCAGGCGACGCATCACGTGAACTTCGCCCAGGGCGAGATGGCGATGTTTTCCACCTATATCGCCCTCGCCCTGATCCAGGCGGGCGTGCCGTATTGGGGCGCGTTTGCCATCACAGTCGCGTCCTCGATGGTCATCGGCGCCCTTATTCAGCGGATGCTGCTGACGCCCATGGCCAACTCACCGGTGCTGGCCAGCGTCGGCGTGTTCATCGGGCTGCTGCTGATCTTCAACAGCGTCGCGGGATGGCTGTTCACCTACACGCTGAAGCAATTCCCCACACCGTTCGAGGGGCCGCCGGTGCTTGGCGGCTTCGTCACCCGGCACGACCTCGGCTCGACGGCCGTGACCATGGCCGTGCTCGCCTGCGTTTATGTGTTCTTCCGGTTCACCAACCTTGGCCTGGCCATGCGCGCGGCGGCCTACAACCCGGCGTCCAGCCGGCTGATGGGCATCCGGGTCGGCTGGATGCTGTCGCTCGGCTGGGGTCTGGCGGCCGCGATCGGGGCAGTGGCGGGAATGATGATCGCGCCTGTGGTGTTCCTCGATCCCAATATGATGTCGGGCGTGCTGCTTTATGCGTTCGCCGGCGCGCTGCTGGGCGGCATCTCCAACCCGGCCGGCGCCGTCGCAGGGGGCTTCGCCATCGGCGTCATCGAGAACCTCGCCGGCGCCTATATCGTCGGCCAAGAGCTCAAGCTGACCCTGGCGCTGGTGATCATCGTCGTGGTGTTGACGGTCAGGCCGGCGGGCCTGTTCGGCCGCGCCGTGGTCGACAGGGTCTAGCGGCGTGCGCTCCCTGCTGCCTTGGGCCAACGTCCTGCTGGTTATCTTGGCCGCGCTGCTCGCGTTCGTGGTCAGCGACTACCGGCTGTTCCAGCTGACCATGGTCGTCGTTTATGCGGTGGCGATCCTGGGACTGGCGCTCGTCACCGGCTTCAACGGGCAGATCTCGCTGGGGCACGGCGCGTTCTATGCCGTGGGCGCCTACGTCACCGCCATCCTGATGTCGCTGTATAATGTGCCGTATTGGGCGACGCTGCCGGTTTCCGCGGCGGTCTGTGCTGTGATTGGTTTCCTCGTGGGCCTGCCGGCGCTGCGGCTCGGGGGGCTGTATCTCGCGCTGACTACGTTCGCGCTCGCCGTCGCCACGCCGCAACTGCTGAAATACAAGCTGTTCGAGGCCTGGACCGGCGGCGTGCAGGGTATCGTCATCGACAAGCCGGACGCGCCGTTCGGCCTGCCGGTCAATGCCGACCAGTGGCTATATTTGTTCACTCTGGCCGTCGGCGCCGCCATGTTCGTGCTGGCGGCCAATCTGGTGCACGGCCGCATCGGGCTGGCGATGCGGGCCATACGCGACCATCCGCTCGCCGCCGAGGCCACGGGCATCGACGTCGCCCTGTTCAAGACCCGCACCTTCGCCGCCAGCGCGATGTTCACCGGGGTCGCCGGGTCGCTCGGCGCGGTGGCGGTCGGGTTTGTCGCGCCAGACAGTTTTACGGTGTTCCTGTCGATCACGCTGTTCGTCGGGCTGGTGGTGGGCGGGGTCGCGTCGATCGCCGGGCCGGTGTTCGGCGGCGTGTTCATCGCGTTCCTGCCGAATGTCGCCGAGGAGGTCTCGAAGGCGGCGCCCGGCGCGGTGTATGGCCTGGTGCTGATCGCCTTCATGTATCTGCTGCCGTCGGGCGTCGCGGGCGGGCTCGGCCGCCTGCTGCGGCGGCCAGCGGTGAAACAATCGTAATGGGGAGAAATCATGTATCGTCGCATCCTGCTCGCTTCTGCCGGTCCGCTTGCCACGCTCGGGATGCTGGGCCGCGCCGGGCCGGCGAGCGCCCAAACCCCGGGCGTCACTGCGGCCGAGATCAAGATCGGCCAGACGCAGGCCTATAGCGGCCCGGCCTCGGCCTATGGCGCGATCGGGCGCGGGCTGACCGCATACTTCAAACGGGTGAACGACCAGGGCGGCGTGGCCGGGCGCAAGATCAACTTCATCTCGGTCGACGACGGCTATCTGCCGCCCAAGACGGTCGAGCAGACCCGGCGGCTCGTGGAGCAGGAGGGCGTATCGTTCATGCTCAACGGCCTCGGCACGCCGTCGAACAGCGCGGTGCAGCGCTACCTGAACCAGAAAAAGGTGCCGCAACTATTTGTTTCCAGCGGCGCGGACAAGTGGGCCAACCCGAAGGAGTTCCCCTGGACGATCGGCTGGCAGCCCAGCTACCGGACCGAGGCGCAGGTGTTTGCCAAGTATATCCTGGCCAACAAGCCGGAGGGCAAGCTCGCGATCCTTTATCAGAACGACGACTTCGGCAAAGACTACCTGGTCGGACTGCGGGACGTGCTCGGCGAGCAGTATGACCGCATGGTGGTCAAGGCGATCAGCTACGAGGTCACCGACCCGACGATCGACAGCCAGGCCGTGACCATGCAGGGGTCCGGCGCCGACATGCTGGTGACCGCCGCGACGCCGAAGTTCGCGGCGCAGGTCATACGCAAGATCTACGACCTCGGCTGGAAGCCGCTGCACTTCCTGACCAACGTGTCGGGATCGGTCGGGGCGGTGATCAATCCGGCCGGGCCGGAGCGCGCCGTCGGCATCATCCTGGCTGCCTATTTGAAAGAGGTGAGCGACCCGGATTGGAAGGACGACCCCGGCATGAACGAGTGGCGGGCGTTCATGAAGGAATACATGCCCGACTCCGACATCACGGACGCCAACTACGCCTTCAGCTACGGCGTCGGCGGCACGACGCTGCAGATGCTGAAGCAATGCGACGGCAACTTCTCACGCGAGAACATCATGAAGCAGGCGACCAACCTGCATATCCCGCAGCTTCCCACGTTGCTGCCCGGCATCGTGGTGGAGACCAGCCCGACCAACTACCACCCGATCCGGCAAATTCAGCTGGCGCGATGGACCGGCGCGCGGTGGGAGCGGTTTGGCAGCGTGATTGAGGGCGCGGGGAGCTAGACCAACGACGTCCTGACTGGAAACGCGCTTGCATTGCCAGTCAGGACGGCAAAATTCGAAGACCCGGTGTGAAACCAAACACCCAGTTTGCGGCTTTGCTGCGCCGTGTTTGCTTGGAGCAATCTAGGCGGCTCGCTCATTGCAGAAATCAGCGTAGCCGAACAGCCCTGATGACCCGCCGGTATGCAGGAACACGACGGTTTCGCCTGCCGTGAAAGCGCCCTTCCGGATCAGGTCGATCAGGCCGGCCATGCCTTTTCCAGAATAAACAGGGTCCAGGAAAATTCCCTCCAGCCGCGCCACCATCTGCACCGCCTCCGCCATAGCCGGCGTCGGCAGCCCATATCCACCGCCCACGTAGTCGCAGTTGGCCTCGACGGCGCTGTCCGGGATCGGCCGGTCCACGCCCATGTGCGCCGCGGTCGCCTGCGCCAGCCGCAGCACGTTCGCCTCCTGTTTCTCCTTCGGCTGGCGGACGCCGATGCCCAGCACCCGGATCGGGCTGCTGAGCGCGTGCAGCCCGGCCACCAGCCCTGCCTGCGTGCCGGCGCTGCCGGTCGCGTGCACCAGGCGGTCGATGCGCAGGCCCTGCTCGTTCGCCTGCGTCACCAATTCCAGCGCGACCGCCGCGTAGCCCAGCGCCCCAATCGCGTTCGAGCCGCCGCCCGGGATCAGATACGGCCTGGCGCCCTCGCTCGTGAGCCGCGCGCCGACCTCCTCGATCGCGGCCTGCATGTCGGTGCCGCCGGGGCGGTATTCGAGGCGGCAGCCCAGCAGCCGGTCCAGCAGCACGTTGCCGCTGTTCAAATAGGCATTGTCGTTCGTCTCGATCCGATGCTCGAGCACCGCCGTGCAGCCCAGGCCGAGCTTGGCGGCGACGGCGGCGGTCTGCCGCACGTGGTTCGACTGCACCGCGCCTTGGGTGACCAGATGGTCGGCGCCGCGAGCCAGCGCGTCACCGACCAGGAACTCCAGCTTGCGGACCTTGTTGCCGCCGAGGCCCATGCCCGTCAGGTCGTCGCGCTTCATCCAGATCTGCGGCCCGCCGAGCGCTGCAGAGAGCCGGGGCAACTGCTCCAGCGGCGTAGGCGTCTGGCAAAGCTTGGTGCGCGGGAACGCGGCGAGGTTCATAGGCGGTCTCCGGTGGGCAGACGTACACGCGGCCTTGACGGGACCCTTGCAGAGCGACCATTTAAAATCAACATGCTGATATGCCTGCCGCGGCAAAACGGTGGGTGACGTCACTGCCCGGCGCGCTACATAACGGGCATAGTCCGGAGGGCACCACCTTGCATATCAAGACGAAACGCGGTTGGGAGTTGCCGGAGCGGGACGTAACGCCGGAGCCTATTATGCTGGCGCGCCGCAGTCTGCTCGCCGGGGCAGCGGGGGCTCTGGCGCTCGCGGCGCCGTTCAGTGCCCGTGGCCAAGGCGCGCCGCGCAGCGCGAAGTATGACGCCGGGCGGGAGATCACGGCCGAGCGGGACGCGACGACCTATAATAACTACTATGAGTTCGGCACGGACAAGTCGATCTCGCGCGCGGCGCAGCGCCTGCCGGTCACCCCGTGGGCGATCAAGTTCGACGGCATGGTCGGCTCGCCGCGGACCATGGACCTGGACGACATACTGAAGCAGGTGCGGCTTGAGGAGCGGGTTTATCGGCACCGCTGCGTCGAGGGCTGGGCGATGACGGTGCCCTGGACCGGTTTTCCGTTGAAGGACCTGGTCGCGCTCGCCGGGCCAAGCTCCGGCGCGAAGTATGTGGTGATGGAGACCCTGGCCGACGCCAAGACGATGCCGGGCCTGCGCATCAGCTCGTTCGAGTGGCCCTACGTCGAGGGCGTGACGATGGCTGAGGCGAACAACGACCTCGCCTTCCTCGCCACCGGCCTTTATGGCAAGACCATTCCAAAGCAGAATGGTGCGCCGATCCGGCTCGTATTGCCCTGGAAGTATGGGTTCAAATCGGTCAAGTCGATCGTCAAGATGACATTCACCGATAAGAAGCCGGTCACGTTCTGGGAGGGCATCCAGCCCCAGGAATATGGTTTTTGGGCCAACGTGAACCCCGACGTGCCGCATCCGCGCTGGAGCCAGGCGACCGAGCGCCTGCTGGGCAGCGACCAGCGGGTGCCGACGCGCATTTATAATGGCTATGGCGAGTTCGTCGCCGGGATGTATGCTGGGATGCCGAACGAAAAGCTGTTCATATGATCGCATCACGCGTCCTCGCCGCCTTCGCTGCGCTGTTCCTGGTCACTGCGGTCGCTATCGCGTCGCTGACGCCGCTCGGTATGACCTTGGGGCAGGGCCTTATGCTGCTGGACGGCGGCTGGCTGGCGTGGGTGCAGAAGCACAGCGCGTCCTGGGTGTGGACGGGCATTGAGCTGCCATTCCTGTTGCGGCCGCTCTGGCTGATCCCTGCGGCGGTAGGCCTGATCTGTGCAGGTGCCGCCGCGACGCTTAACTTCGGCAAGGCGTCTCCGTCGCGCCGGAAGCGGAGCTGAGCAGCCGCCGCGCGAGGCCGATGACGCGGTGCGCCTCGCTCCAAAGGTCGAAGCGGGCGAGGTCGTCGAGCCGTGCGAACACCGCCTCGGTCACGTCGCCGCCGGCCACCGGCTCGCCCGTTTCCCATAGGCCGGCAAAGTCTAGGATCGTATAGTGGAATTGGATCCGGCCGTCCGCATCATGGTGGATGCTGTCCACGTTCGCCGCTAGCAACAGCGGTCCGGCCGTGAGCCCGGTCTCCTCCGCCAACTCACGCCGTGCGGCGTGTTCGGCCGTCTCGCCTAGCTCCTGCGCTCCGCCGGGCAGGCTCCAGCTTCCCATCGCCGGCGGCTTGCCACGGCGCACCAGCAGCACCGCCGCCGGCGCATCATTGCTTCGTGGCTTGAGCAGGACGACCCCAATGCCCACCATCGGGTGGTTCGGATACTCGCGACCGGTCATGCGGGCCGAGTATGGCCGGGAGCCCGCGCTGTCAATGTTGGATGAGCCATCGTGCAGGCCCTGATCTTGCGTCCGGCCGCACGCCAGCGTATCCGTCGCTCAAACTTTATACGAAAATTGCGGAGGAAGCTGTGTCGATTACCCGCCGGGCAACGCTAGGCTCATTGCTGGCCGCCCCTGCGCTGCTGCGCGCGCCAGGCGCCCGCGCCGCATCTCGTACCCTGAAGATCAGCCATCAGTTCCCGGGCGGCACCGCCGAGCAGGGCGACTTCCGCGACCGCCTGGTGCGCCGTTTCGCCGCCGAGGTGCAGAAGCGCACCAATGGCGAACTCGCATTCGAGATCTACCCGGGTTCGTCGCTGATGAAGACCGTGGCGCAGTTCTCCGCCCTGCGGCGCGGCGCGCTGGATATGACGCTGTATCCGCTGGCCTATGCCGGCGGCGAGGTGCCCGAGGTCAATATCGGGCTGATGCCCTGCCTGGTGACGACCTATGAGCAGGGCCTGGCGTGGAAAAGCCAGCCGATCGGGCAGGAGCTGCAGAGCGTGCTCGACAAGCGTGGGGTCAAGATCCTCACCTGGCTGTGGCAGGCCGGCGGCGTCGCGTCACGCAGCACGCCGGTGGTGCAGCCGGACGACGTGAAGGGCCTCAAGGTCCGCGGCGGGTCGCGCGAGATGGACCTGATGCTGAAGGCGGCTGGCGGGATCATCAGCTCGGTGCCGAGCAACGAAATCTACGCCGCCATGCAGACGGGTTCGCTGGACGCGGCGGTGACCTCGTCGACCAGCCTGATCTCGTTCCGGCTGGAGGAGATCAGCAAGGCCGTGACGACCGGGCGCACCGGCAGCTTCTGGTTCATGCTGGAGCCGCTGCTGATCTCCAAACAAATCTTCGACAGCCTGCCGGCGCCGCAGCAGGCGATCGTCGCCGAGGTCGGCACTGAGCTGGAAACATTTGGCCTGCAGGCGGCGAAGGCCGACGACGAGGATTTGGCGCGCGTTTACGCCAAGGCCGGCGTCACGGCGCAGGATATGGACCCGGCGGCGATCCAAAAGTGGAAGGCGCTCGCCCAGGAAACGGCGTGGAAGGACTTCGCCGCCCGCAATGCGGCCTGCGCCGGTCTGCTGAAACTCGCCGAGGCCGTCGCTTGAGCAGCCATGGGATCGACGCTGCCTCCGGCGCCATACCGGCAACGGACGTCCCGCGCCGCGGGCTGCTGGGCGGGGTGCAGGTTTTGCTGGACGGGCTGAACAGCGTCATGGCGGTATTATCAGCGCTGGCGATCGCCGTCGCTGGGGCAGTGCTGACGTGGGAGGTCGCGGGCCGCTACTTCTTTAGCATCCCGAGTGACTGGCAGGACGAACTGAGCACCTTCCTGCTGATCGGCGCGACCTTCGCCTCCGCCGCCTGGATACAGGCCCGGCGCGGCCACGTCGCCATCGACGCGTTGACCCATGTCCTGCCGCCCGGCATCGACCACGTCCGCCGGGTGCTGGCGGACTTCCTGAGCTTCCTTTTCGTGTCACTCTTCGCTTGGAAGAGCGTGACGCTGCTGCTCGAGGCGCTGGAGGACGGGCAGACGACACCATCCTCCTGGGGGCCGCCGCTGTGGATCCCGTATGGCTGCATGGCCGTCGGCATGATCCTGCTGGCCCTGCAACTGCTGCTGCAGGTGCTGGGCAGCCGGCACCGGGACAGCCAGCCCGCGCACCTCGCGCCGGCCCGGCCCTAGGCTCGCCCCATGTCCACGCTGCAGATCGGGCTGATGTATGGCGGCGCGACCCTCGTCGCCCTGTTCTCCGGCATGCCGATCGCCTTCGCCCTGGGCGGCGTCGCGACGCTGTTCATGGTGGGCTTCATGCCGGCGGCGTCGCTCGATACCGTCGCGCAGAACGTTTATGAGGAGCTGGCCAGCATCACCCTGCTGACCATCCCCCTGTTCATCCTGAAGGGCGCCGCGATCGGCAAGTCGCGGGCCGGCAAGGATTTGTATGACGCGCTGCACACCTGGCTGCATCGGGTGCCCGGCGGCCTGGGCGTCGCGGTGGTGCTCGCCTGCGGGCTGTTCGCCGCCATGGCCGGCAGCAGCCCGGCGACCTGCAGCGCCATCGGCAGCTCCGGCATCCCCGAGATGCGCCGCCGTGGCTACTCGCCGGGTTTCGCCGCCGGGCTGGTGGCGGCGGGCGGCACGCTCGGCATCCTGCTGCCGCCGTCCATCGTGCTGATCCTATACGCGGTCGCGGCCGAGCAGTCGTTGGGGCGGCTGTTCCTGGCGGGCATCGGCCCCGGCATCCTGCTGGTCGGGCTGTTTGCCACCTACGCGGTCGTGCACTGGAAACAGGAGTTCGGCCGCGCGACCGCCGCAGCCGCTGGCGGCGCAGTCCGCAGCGAGATCCTGCGCCAGGACACCTATACGTTTCGAGATAAGCTGGTGGCCCTGCCGCGGGTGCTGCCGTTCCTGGTTTTGCTGACCGGGGTGATGGTCGCGCTCTATGGCGGCATCGCCACGCCGAGCGAGACCGCGGGTCTCGGCGCGGTCCTGGCGCTGCTGCTGATCGCGGCGATCTACGGCGCCTACCGGTTCGCCGACCTGAAGCCGATCTTCATGGGCACGCTGGGTGAGAGCGGCATGCTGCTGATGATCATCGGCATGAGCCTGCTGTACAGCTACGTCATGAGCTACCTCCACATCAGCCAGGCTGCAGCCGGCTGGATCGTGGGGCTGCACCTGTCCAAATGGCTGCTGCTGTTCGCGATCCTGCTGCTCGTGGTGGTGCTGGGCTTTTTCTTGCCGCCAGTGTCGATCATCCTGATGACCGCGCCGATCATCCTGCCGCCGCTGCGTGAGAGCGGCTTCGACCTGATCTGGTTCGGCGTGGTGATGGCGGTCGTCATGGAGATGGGGCTGATCCATCCGCCGGTCGGGCTCAACATCTTCGTAATCAACCGGATCGCGCCCGACATCGGCTTGGGCCCGATCATCTGGGGCACCCTGCCGTTTGTGGCGATCATGGCCGTTGCGGTCGTGATCCTGTCTATGGCGCCGGGCATCGCCATGTGGCTGCCGGACCTGGTTTACTCGAAGTAGCGCCGCAAGTCGCTTACGCTCGCGACGAAGTGGCGGCGTAAGCCGCTTGCACCTGCGGCCCGGTCCGGTGATTGTGCGGGCATGGACACGCACGCCTTCGACGCGATCGTCATCGGCGCCGGGATCGCCGGCGCCACCGTCGCGGCCCATCTCTCGGCCGACCGGCGCGTCGCGCTGATCGAGGCCGAGGAGGCCGCCGGCTATCACAGCACCGGGCGGTCGGCCGCGATCTGGATCCTGAACTACGGACCGCCCGACGTGCGGGTGCTGACCGGCCTGTCGCGCACGTTCTTCGAGCGTCCGCCGGCCGGCTTCGCCGAGTCGCCGATCCTGGCGCAGCGCCCCGTGGTATTCCTGGCGCCACCGGAGCAGCGCGACCATCTGGGGTGTTTGCTGGCCGAGGGCAACGGACTGCGGGAGGCGTCGATCGCGGAGGTGACTGGCCTGCTTCCGGCGCTGCGGCCGGGCTACGCGGCGCAGGCGGCGATTGAGGATGACGCGTTCGACATGGACGTCGCCGCCCTGCATCAGGGCTTCCTGCGCCTGCTGCGCACGCAAGGCGGCGTGCTGGCGCTGCGCAGCCGAACCGGTCAGATCGAGCGGCGCTCCGGGCTGTGGCACGTGCAGATCAGCGGGGGCGACGCTTTCACCGCACCCGTTGTGGTCAACACGGCCGGCGCCTGGGGCGACATCGTCGCGGAGCAGGCCGGCGTCGCGCCGCTCGGCCTCGTACCCAAGCGCCGCACCGGCGTCGTGATCGATCCGACGCCGTGGCAGGTGACGAAATGGCCCATGGTGAACGACGTGGACCACACCTGGTATATCCGCCCGGAGGCCCGCACCAAGCTGATGGTCAGCCCGGCCGACGAGACCGACATGCACGCGCACGACGTGGCGCCCGACGAACTGGACGTAGCCATCGCGATCGACCGCATGCAGCAGGCGCTGGACATCGAGGTTCGCCGCATCGAGCATAGCTGGGCGGGCCTGCGCACCTTCACGCCCGACCGCAGCTTGGCGTTCGGCTGGGACAGCGCTGCGGCGGGGTTCTTCTGGTGCGTCGGGCAGGGCGGCTATGGCATCCAGACCTCTCCGGCGGCCGGCAAGCTGGTGGCGGACGTGATCGCCGGGCGCGACCCGGGGCCGGCCGGCGTTATCCTATCGGCAGTCGATCCACGCCGTTTTACCACCGTCGCGGCGTAGCGCCGTGCCGCCGCTGATCGGCCTGGTCCATCGCACCTCCTATCGCTATGACCGGCCGGTGCGGCTCGGTCCGCAGAGCATCCGGCTGCGCCCAATGCCGCACGCGCGCACGCCCATCCCGTCCTATGCCCTGCATATCGATCCGGCGCCGGCCTCGGTGCACTGGCAGCAGGACCCGCACGGCAACATCCTGGCGCGGGCGGTGCTGCCAGGGCCGGTCGAGACGATGGACGTCGTCGTCGACCTCGTTGCCGACCTTAGCCCGCAGGATCCCTTCAACTTCCTGCTCGATCCCGACGCCGAGTCCTGGCCGTTCCACTACGGGCCGTCGATGGCCGACGACCTCAGCCAGTTCCGCCGCACCGATCACGCCGGCCCGCTGCTGCAGGCGCTGCGGGACGAAACGCCGCCGTCAAATACTCCGACCGTCGGCTTGATCCTTGAGCTGACCCACCGGGTGCGGGACCGCGTCGCCTATATCGTGCGCATGGAGCCCGGCGTTTGGAACCCCGACCGCACGCTGGCCGAGGCGCGTGGCTCGTGCCGCGACTCCGCCTGGCTGCTGATCCAACTGCTGCGGCTGCACGGCATTGCCGCCCGCTTCGTGTCCGGCTACCTGATTCAGCTCCCGGACGACGGCACCCCTGACGTTGCCGACCTGCACGCCTGGGCCGAGGCCTTCCTGCCCGGCGCCGGCTGGATCGGGCTCGACGCCACCTCCGGCCTGCTGACGGCGGAGGGCCACATCCCGCTCGCCGCCAGCCCGCACCCGATCGCCGCCGCCCCCATCACCGGCACGGTGGAGCCGAGCGGCGTCGTGCTCGAAACCGACATGCGGCTGCGGCACCTGGCGCCGTCCCTCGGCGCGTAACGGCCTCGCCGATGACCGCCGTCGACGAAATGGTGGACGGCCGCGGCGGGGTGCGTCCGCAGTGGCGGAGCATATTGGGCGTGCTCGCCGGGTTCGACCCGGGCCAGCTCGCCGACCGTGTGCACCGGCTGCACCGCGCGGCTGGGGAGGACGGACCTTCGGCCTGGCGCTGCGACCCGGTGCCGCTGCCGATCCCGGCCGACGAGTTCGCGCACCTGGAAACCGGACTGCGCCAGCGTGCCGCCCTGCTCGAAGCGATCCTGGCAGACATCTACGGTCCGCAAACCTTGCTTTCCAACGGCGCGCTGCCCTCAGCCCTGGTGCACGCCAACCCAAATTTCCTGCGTGCCTGCCGGACGACGCCGGCCACGCCGCACCGGTTTCTGCAGGCCTATGCCGCCGACCTGGTGCGCAGCCCGGACGGGCAATGGCGCGTGCTCGCCGACCGGACCGGCGGTGCGCTCGGCATCGGCTATGCCCGCGAAAGCCGCCGCCTGCTCGCGCGCGTGCTGCCGGAGCTGTTCCGGTCCACCCAGGTCCGCCAGCTCCGGCCGTTCTTCGAGGCATGGCAGGACGCGCTGGCCCGCGCCGCAGCGCCGGACGACGGGCGCATGCCCTTCTTGGCGATGCTGACCCCGGGCGTCGACGACCCGCATTGGCCCGAGCACCTGGCGCTGTCGCGTGACCTCGGCTGCGCGCTGGTGCAGGCGCGCGACCTCACGGTGCGGTCCGGCGTCGTGTACCTGAAAACCCTGCGCGGCCTGCAGCAGGTCGATGTCCTGCTGCGCCGCGTGCCCGGCGGCACACTGGATGGGCTGGAGCTTTCATCCAGCCCCGGTGCAGGGATCACCGGACTGCTGGACGCTGCCCGCAGCGGCGCGGTGCAGGTTCTCAACCATCCCGGCGCCACGGCGGTCGAGGCCCCGGCCTTTGCAGCGTTCCTGCCGGCGCTATGCCGTCGGTTGCTGGGCGAAACGCTGTCGCTGGCGACGATCCCGACCCTATGGCTGGCCGATGAGGCCGCGCGCCGCACGGTCGGCCAGGACTTCAAGCGATGGACCGTGCGGCCCGCGCTTGATCCGGCGGCTCCGGCGGTCTCCTTGGCTGGCCTGTCGCCGGATGCACGGCTGGAGCTGGAGCAGGCCATCGCGGCGCGGGCTTGGCAGTTCACCGCGTCGAACCCGGTGCCGCCGTCGCTGGCGCCGTGCCATGGGCCGGGCGGCCTGGCGCCGCAGCCTGTCGTGCTGCGCCTGTTCCTGATGCACGACGGTGCCGACTGGCGCATGATGCAGGGCGGCCTCGCCCGCGTGCTGAGCCCGGGCGAGCAGCTGACGGAGGCGCTGCCATCCGGCGCGGTATTCAAGGATGTTTGGGTATTGCGCCAGGACAACCAGGACATCCAGGGACCCGAGCCGGCGCTGCAGCCGGCGCTGGCAATCCAGCGCAGCATCGGCGACGTGCCGAGCCGAGTGGCGGACGACTTCTTCTGGCTGGGCCGCTACGTCGAACGCTTGGAGGCGCAGGCACGGCTGGGCCGGGCCGGGCTGCTGCGCCGGAGCCGCGGCGCGCCGCTGCCGCGTGAGATCGCGGAAATCAAGGTCTTGGCCGCGTGCCTGATGGGCACCGGGCTGACGCTGGGCGAGGGACGCGGCGATTTGGTCGATGCGGTGCGGGACTTCCTGCAGCCCCAGGGTTTGCTGGAGCACGAGCTGGGCAGCGTCGCCCGGCTGATCGAGGCGCTGCGCGACCGGCTGACGATCGAAACGCACGCGGCCTTCGTCCACGCCGTGCGTGCCGCGTGGCAGGACGTACAGGACGTCGCCGGCGCTGGCCTGGATGGGCTGGTGTATGCCATGGCCGGCCTGCAGCGGCTGGCGACGACCGTGGCCGGCGTCGCGGCCGAGGGCATGGTGCGGAGCGGCGGCTGGCTGTTCCTGGACCTCGGCCGCCGCATCGAGCGGGCGCATTTCACGGCGGCGACGCTCGCCACGGTGCTGGACCAGCGGCCCGAGCGCATCGACGGCACGCTGGCCATGGTGCTGGAGCTATGCGACAGCGCGATCACCTACCGCGGCCGCTACATGTCGGCGCTGCAGCCCGCGCCGGTGCTGGATCTGGTGCTGTCCGACCCCAGCAATCCCCGGGCGCTCGCCTATCAATTCGCCCAGGCGGCGCGGTTGCTGGAGCAAGCGGACCCGTCGGAGAACGACCTGGGGCGCGCTGCCGGCGAGCTGCTGCAGCGGACCGACGCCCTGGTTGTCCGCGTCATGGAGGCAGGCAATCCTGCTGCGGCTACTGCCTCACTGCCGCCTCTGCTGCGTTCGATTGCGTTCGACACCGCCGTGCTGTCGGACCGCCTCACCCGACGGTTCTTCGCCTTGCTGCCGGCCCTGCAATCCATCGACCTGGAGGTCGCGTGATGGAGGTCACATGATCTTGCGGGTGCGGCATGAGACGGCCTACGCCTACGCCGACCGTGTGGAGCTCGCTGCGCATTTGATGCACCTGCGCCCGCGCAGCCTGCCGTGGCAGCGGGTCCGCTCTTTTGCCATGCGCACCGACCCGGCGCCGTCGCGGATATCCGACGGCACCGACCATTTCGGCAACCCGGTCGCCTGGCTGTTCCTGGGCAATGCGCATAACGGGCTGCAGGTCGCGACGGAGGCGGAGGTCGAGGTCGTGCGCCGGGCGCCGCCGGACCCGGGCAGCACGCCGGCTTGGGAGCACGTGGCCGAACTGGCGCAGCGGCCTGCGGCGGCGACCGATGCGGCGGAGTTCACCTTCGGCAGCCAGATGGCGCCCGCGAGCGGCGACGTCCGCGCCTGGACCGCGCCCAGCTTCCCGCCGGGCCGGCCGGTGCTGGCGGGCCTGCTCGACCTCACGTCCCGCATCGCCCGCGATTTCCGGTTCCGGCCTGGCGTCACGACCATCTCGACGCCGATCGCCCGGGTGCTGCAGATGCGGGCGGGCGTGTGCCAGGACTTTGCCCATCTGATGATCGGCGGGCTGCGCGGGATGGGACTGCCGGCGCGTTATGTTTCGGGCTATGTGCGGACGCGGCCGGCGCCGGGCCAGGTCAAGATGCGCGGCGCCGACGTGTCCCACGCTTGGGTGGGCTGCTGGCTCGGTCCCGACGATGGCTGGATCGACCTCGATCCGACGAACGATTTGGTGGTCGGCGATGAGCACGTGGTGCTCGGCTGGGGACGGGATTTTGCCGATGTGAGCCCGCTGCACGGCCTGCTGCTGGGTGGCGGCAAGCATACGCTCTCGGTTGGGGTCGATTTGGAGCCGGTCGAGGACGAAGACGAGACGTTGTTGCAAGCTGGTCTCGGCGCGGTAATCCAGGCGACATAGGCGAAGGTTTAATTGAGGGGCCAATGCTGAAAACCCCGATAAATGACCGCTTCGACCCTAAGCGGACCCGTGTTCCTACCCTGCACGCTGGCGAGCGAAGTGTCAGCGCACAAAGTTCGGAGAACTTGTCCGTCTTCCCGTTCGGCAATTAACGTGTCCGCATTGCCGTGAGAGGCCCGGAGTTTACGGACATTGCGGGTAGGGCCAGTCAAGGGTGGTTTGACGGATAGGCATTCTACGCGGGCCAGAATTGTTGTCCCGCTGGTTTCGTCCGGATACCTGGAGTGTGGGCAGACGAGGCAGATCGCTGATGCAACGCTGTAGGATTACCTGTTCCGACGTGGATCAGCATCTCGCATTTTTCCGCTTTGTGGATGCGATCTTCCGCGGGGCAAGAGCCGAAACCTGGGCGGTCTGGCGTGACCGAGGCGGCTGGACAGGGGACTACGAGGTTTTCGCAATTGTCGATGACGGCAAAATTGTCAGTACCGTCGGGCGAAGTCGGATGATTATGGTCATCGATGGCGAAGACCGGGTGGGCTATCAGTTGGGCGCTGTCGCGACGCTTGACTCCTATCGTCGTCAGGGGCTTGCGCATCAACTTATGAACTGGGTCATCAGCGAACTCGACGAATCTGATCAGCCAATTATCTTGTTTGCCAACAACAGCGTTCTTGATTTCTACCCGCGCTTTGGGTTCAGACGCATCCCACAGCGACGCTCCCTCGCTCTGGCGGCCTTGCAGCCGGCCAATGTACAGGCCCCGCAATGTGATCTTTCGGATGCCGAAAACCGATCTCGCTTGGCCACGCTCTGCGCCGCAGCGCGGCCAACCCAAGGACGTCTGACCGCGCGCGACTATTACTGGCTCGCTCTTTGGAACCTGAGCTGCGGGTCGGCAAGCGTATCCTGGATACCCGAGTTTAAAGCCGCCATTGCCACCACCAGCAAAGACGAGCGGCTTATTATTCATGACCTATTCGCGGCGCAGCCGTTCGACCTAAAACCTGTGTTGCCGACGCTGATCACACAACCGGTTGCAGAAGTGGAGTTCCTCTTCGACCCCGAAAATTTTTGGCCGACGGCAGACCATCCCGAACTCGATGATACCGAATCCCCACTGTTCGCCCGGGGAGTTGCAGCCGCGATTGCCACTCCGATCCAATTTCCGACCTTGGCACAAACCTGATAAAGCCTGCCTAGCATCGTCCTGGAGCGACGTGCCGAGCTTTATAGAGAAGGCTCTGTAACCCTCCGCACCGTCGCCCAATCGTTCCTTTGAGTCAGGAGGCGATTAAACGGCGGGCATCAGCCAATGCGCCTGGTCGGCGTACCTTCACGGCTTAGCCATTTACCTCACATGCAGAAGCACTCAACTGTCGGCAGTAATTGCGCCCTGAAAACGCTTTATTCCATCCGGGAGCTGCATGCAGGTGTGCTTCGACTCCTCGAATATGGACACCGATGGCGGGGGAAAGTTCGGATCAGCGAACGCTCCAACCGCAAGGATGTATGAATCCGGTCGGGCATCGGCCTCCCAATACAGGGATGTTCCGCAGTTGGGGCAGAAGTAGAAGCGAACCTTCCGTCCAGACTGCCCAGCCCGATCGAAGAACTTTGTGTGGCCTTTGATCGTGACCTGAGCCTTCGCGAAGCCAGCAACGCTCGCCGCCAGCGCCCCAGTCCGTCGCTGGCACGCCTTGCAGTGACATATGGCGACCAACAACGGTTCGCCGGATGTCACCGCACGTAGAGAGCCGCAGTGACAATGAGCAAGCCGTTGCATCAGCGTTCCTCCGCAGTCGCGACGATGATCTATCCGTGCGACCCTGCTGTTTAATCAAGCGTCGAACAGCGCAACCGGCTCTGGCATGGAGAGCCCAAAGAAGGTGCCCTCTGGTAAGTGGGCGAGAGCTGTACGAAGATTAAGAATTTTGCGTCGATGGCCGTCTTGCTTCAGGTCGGTCGGGAGCGGACTTACCAAGTGTCCGCTTCGGGTTCGTTTGACGGACGGCCTCGACAGGACTTGGGAGGCAGGGTTTAAGTCCAGAACACTCTACCTCTGCGGGCTTGAGCAGCATCTGACGAACTCTTCTAGTAAGCCGCCGGTCGTAGGCGATGGCCTTGTTGTTCGCACCAACGCCATCCAGTTGTGCGCGCCACATGCGGCGGTCACAGACGCCGGCGTGCAGAAAGACCACAGGATCGCCGCTGCCCACGACTTCCGCAGCCAGCATGGCGCGTCCGGATGCAATCTGACGATTGAAGCTCATGGCTCATCCTGTAGGAGCGATTGCGGCCGAACAAGTGAGCGAGCCGCAAGATGGGCCGGAGTACCGACGCTGCTTGTCCGTCAGGATTCGCTTGACGGACAGTGGCCCTCGACACCCGCTCGCGACGTAAGTCGGCTTCTCACCAGAAGCCGACATGCAATGAGGGCGCTAATGTATATTTAATGCGTGCGGCTTTGCCATTTCGTCGCAAGCGCTCCGAGCGATGACGGCGATATAGCCGAGTGACGGTTACCCGGGCGGCGAGAGGCCCAGCTTGGCGCCGGTCGCCTGGATGGCGGCCCAAGTCTCGACCTGCAGCGGCACGCCGTCACGGAGCCGCGCTGCACGGGTGCGGCTTTCGGCGTCGCCGGGCACCAGGACCTCGCCGCCCGGCGTGGCGGGACGCGAGGCTTTCACATACTCGGCAAACTCCCGCGCTGTCTCGGCAAACCCGGCAGCGCCAAAATGCTGCGGGTCGAGATAGATCGACAGCATGCCGTTCACGATGCCGCCCCGCTTTGCCCCGGGGATCGGCCCGGCGGTCGGGCTGCCGGCAAAACAGCCCGCCAGGATCTCGCACATAAAGGCGATGCCGGACCCCTTATGATCGCCGAACGCCCGCAACGCGCCTTCGCCATTGCCGGGATTGCGGACGCTGGTGTTCTCGATCGGGCCATAAAGCGTGCGCGGGTCGCTGGACAGTGCGCCGTCTGGGCCGATCAGCGCGCCGTGCGGCACCGGCTTACCGCCGTTGCTGGCGACGAGGACCTTGCCCTCGGCCACGATGCTGGTGGCGAAGTCCAGCAGCAGCGGCGGTGCGTCCGGCTGCGGCACCCCGATGCAGAACGGATTGGTGCCGAACCGCCGGTCCACCCCGCCATAGGGCGCCACAATCTCGCCCAGCCCGACATTCACGAAGTGGATCGAGACCAGCCCGGCCTCCGCTGCACGTTCTGCCCAGCCGCCGATGCGGCCGATATGGCCGGAGTTGCGCAGCGTCACGACGGCCAGGCCGGCGGTCCGCGCCTTGCCGATCCCCAGGTCGACCGCGAGCGGCCCGATGGTCTGGCCGAACCCCAGGTTGCCGTCGACCACCGCATGGGTGGCGCTCTCGGTGACCACCGTCAGCGTCTGCCCAGCCCGGACCTTGCCCTCCTGCAGCCACTCGACGTAGCGGGGCACGCGGATCACCCCGTGGCTGTCATGGCCCGTGAGGTTGGCGGATATAAGGTGATGGCCGATCCGCCCGGCCTCATCCGCGCTGCACCCGGCGGCCACGAAGATCTCAGCGATGAAGTCTTGCAGGATATCGACGTCGACCGTCGTCGTCGGAAGCGCGTCCATCAGCGCGGCATCGCCGCGATGGCCTGCGCCGTCGCGCGGTAGAACTGGTTGTCCGTCGGCGTGATCGTCATCTCCGCCATGCAGGTGCGCTGCGGCATCCGGGCCGCGAACACCGCGGCGGCGGCGATGTCCTCCGGCTGGATCATGATCGCGCGCTCCTCGGCGCTGGGCGGCCGCGGCCGGGTGTCGAGGATGGGAGTCGCGACCTCGCCGGGGTTGATGCACACGCTGCGGATACCGTGGATGCCCTCCTCGGCGTTGATCGTGGCGGACATGGCGCGGGCGGCGTGCTTCGACGCGGTATAGCTCGGCCCCGACACGGCGAAGATGCCGGTCCCGGCGACCGAGGCGACGTGGATCAACAGCCCGCCGCCCTGCGCCCGCATGGCCGGCAGCACCGCGAGCGCACACTGGAACGGCCCCTTCACGTTCACGTCGACGACGTTGGCCGCGTCGGCCGCCGACAAGTCCGCCCAATGGCGCTTGCGGGCGTTGGTGCCGGCGTTGTTGACCAGGATCTGCACGTCGCCCAGGGCGGCTACGACTTCCAGGTGCGCGCGGGTGACCTGGTGCGCGTCGGCGACGTCCGCGAGCGCCAGCATGGCCTGGCCGCCGGCCGCCTCGACCAGGCGGTGCGTCTCCGCCAGCGTTTCCCGTGAGCGCCCGGTCAGCGCCAGGCGGCACCCGGCCTCGGCGAATGCCAGCGCGATGGCGCGGCCGATGCCGGTTCCGGCGCCGGTGATCCAGACGGCGCGGCCTGTCAGGTCCTGCATTATAAAACCTCTCCAGACGATGGCTCGATCAGGTGCATGTGGTTCATGTCGGCCGCGAGGGTCAGCGGCGTGTTAGGCGCGGCCGGGGTTTGCGGGTCGACGCGGGCGCAGACCGGCTCGCCAGCCAGGAAGAAGTGCACCAGCGTTTCCATGCCCATCGGCTCGACCACGTCGACCGTGATCCGCACCGGCGCGATGCTCGACCGGCCCTGTTCGCGCGGCTCGGTCAGGTGCTCGGGACGCAGGCCGAACACCACCTCCTGGTCGCGCTGCGCGGCGTAGCGCTCCTGCCGTGCCTGCGGGATCGGCAGGGTCTGCTCGTCGGCGAGCTGGACCGCCAGCGCGCCGGGCGACCCCACGACGCGCGCCGGCAGGAAGTTCATGGCCGGGCTGCCGATGAACCCGGCGACGAACCGGGTCCGGGGATGGTGGTACAATTCCTGCGGCGGGCCGACCTGCTCGATGCGGCCGTGGTTCATCACCACGACGCGGTCGGCGAGCGTCATTGCCTCAACCTGGTCGTGCGTTACATAGACGGTCGTGGTGCGGACGGTCTGGTGCACCTTCTTGATCTCGGTCCGCATCTGCACCCGCAGCTTGGCGTCGAGGTTGGACAGCGGCTCGTCGAACAGGAACACCTTGGGGTTGCGCACGATGGCCCGGCCCATCGCCACCCGCTGCCGCTGCCCGCCGGACAACGCCTTGGGCTTGCGCTCCAGCAGGGGCACGATGTCCAAGATGCGCGCCGCCTCGTCGACGCGGGCCTTGATGTCGAACTTCGGCAGCTTCCGCAGCTTGAGCCCGAACGCCATGTTGTCGAACACCGACATGTGCGGATACAGGGCGTAGTTCTGGAACACCATGGCGATGTCGCGGTCGCGCGGCGGCATGTCGTTGACGATATCGCCGCCGATCCAGATTTCCCCGGCGCTGATCTCCTCGAGCCCGGCGATCATGCGCAGCGTCGTGCTCTTGCCGCAGCCGCTGGGGCCGACGAGCACGACGAACTCGTGGTCGGCGATCTCGAGGTCGATGCCTCGTACCGCCTGCACGTCGCCGTCATACGCTTTAACGACTTTGCGGACGGATACCTGCGCCACGAACGTTCCCCCTGATCGCCGCCGGTGGCGCCAAGGGCGGTCCGGACAGTCGAAAGCGAGTGTGACCGCAGACGGTGCGGGCGGCAAGCAGGCCAGGCCGGCTGAACGTAGCGATTTGTCAAATGCAAGCTTGCACATTGCGTCCACCGCAACTCAGCGGCGTTTTCGGGAGGTCCAGTCACTGAGCCGGACCCCTCGCACGTCTACCTCATGCGGCACATCGTCACTTGGGTGGGCACGCCGGTCGAGCCGGGAGATGTGAAATTCAGCTCATCTCCCTTGATCGAGTATGCCCGCTGCTGTTCGGCGCGCTGCGGCGCAGAAACCCTATCACCTCAGAACCGGAGAAAGCGGCGAGTCCCGTGTCATCGGCACTGGAGAAGTGCTTTTGATCGACGATACCAAAGGCAAGGGTCACGTCTCGCAGGCGGCGGACGGCAAGTTCCCGCATTCACTTTTCGTTGCCCCGGACTGGCAGGGGATTACGCGACCTCCGGAGGTTTGCGAACTATCCGAAGCGGCAGCCTTATATACTTGCTGCCATTCAGTCCTTATTTGACAGCGCGGCGAGTAACATCGCTGCTTTACCAGCAACGGTCGCGGCCGTGTCGCCGGGCCGGTAGATGGCGGAGCCGATGCCAAACCCGGCAGCCCCCGCGTCCCGCCAGGCGGCCATGCTGCCGGCGTCCATGCCGCCGACCGGCAGCACCATCGTGCCCCGGGGCAGCACGGCCCGCAGCGAACGCAGCATGGCCGGGCTGCCGCCCTCCGCCGGGAACAGCTTCAGCGCGTCCGCGCCCGCGTCGAGCAGGGCGAACGCCTCGGCCGGGGTGAAGAAGCCCGGCATGGCGGCCATCCCGTGCCCCTTCGCCGCGCGCACCAACGCGGGGTCGGCGTGCGGCGTCACGATCAATCGGCCGCCGGCCTCGGCGACGCGGTCCACATCGGCCGGGCGCATCACCGTGCCGGCGCCGATCAGCA
>JAABUM010000801.1_pt1 | contig 51332 bp, 46 predicted proteins | sample 5559161 | NCBI WGS metagenome assembly JAABUM01 (sample SAMN10711868, study PRJNA513369) | rock metagenome | isolation source: Antarctica rocks | place: Antarctica: Victoria Land, Siegfried Peak nord
ATACAGGAAAATGTTTTTCAGCAATATTATCTGAAATGAAACAATGGTTCAATCATTTTTTGATACCATTGTTTCAATCCTATTATTTATACCCTATATCTTGAGTTTTTCAGCAGACCCTATTTAGTGCTTCTTTTATAATATAAAAACAGAAGGTAATCCCCTTTCTCCTTCAAAGTGGGAACTTGCAACCGGCTTCTGCCAAAAACATACCTGGTACATTAAATAGGCAGATACTTTATTTTCCTTTTTGAGGAGCGTTGGAGGGGATGATTTCCTATTAAACCATTTCAATTACTTTAAAATAGAAAAGGTTAAACAACTTCTACAGCATTTTACTTTAGTTATCAACGTAGTAAAAACTTTTTTTGTCGCATTTTAGTCGCTCGGCCAAGAGCCTGTTTAAGATTTGTTCAAAACGTTTTATATGCTTCTTTTACCCTATAAAAAATGGCAGGCATTTGGTTTTGGTTTGTTTAAATTGATGCCAACACCAATTTTTAGATGGTAAAAGAAGCATTGGTATTAATCCTGGGCATACCGAAGGATCTTGTACAAATTTAAACCAGCTTTAAGAACAAGGAATAAAATTTCCTATTCTTCGTTAACACAACTAACTATATTGCAATTACCTCCAACCGCCACCCAATGACCGGTAAAGCTCAGAAACTGCACTTAGCTCATCCCGTTTTATAGAAGCAAGATCCAACTCGCTTTGCAATACATTGCTTTGTGCCGTAATTACTTCCAAATAAGTGGCCAAGCCATTTTTGAACAATAGATTAGCATTTTTGGTTGCCTGTTGTAATGTATTTACCCTACTTGTGGCTATTGCCTGCTGTGATTTTAACTTGTCAATTGTTACCAGCGCATCCGACACTTCGCCAACTGCATTTAAAACGGTTTGCCTAAACTGTAATACTGTTTTTTCCCTGTCAACTTTGGCAACCAAGTAGTCCGTTTTTAATATTTTATGATCTAAAAGTGGCTGTACTAAACCACCTGCAGCAACCCCAAACAAAGAAGCCGGGATATTGAACCAATTGCTGGCTTTAAAGGAATTGACACCACCGCTTGCCGTTATTTGCAAGGCCGGGTACATTCCAGCTTTGCTGATGCCAACCCTACTGTTTGCAATTACCAGGGCAAGCTCGGCACTTTTAACATCCGGCCTGCGGCTTACAATTGCTGATGGCATGCCAGTTCCTATGTTTTCTGGCATTATTAACTGATCAAGGGTAGCGTTGCGGGAAATGCTGTCCGGTAATTCGCTGGTTAGGATACGCAAGGCATTTTCTTGTACGGTTATGTTCTTTTCAAACACAGGAACCAACGCTGCTGCGGTTAATTTTTGTGCCTCCGCTTGCTGCACGGCCAATAAGGTAACCTGTCCGGCATCATATTGCAACCTAATTATCCGAAGCGTACTATCATTTAACCTTACATTTTTTTGTGCAATATCCAACTGGGCATCCAGCATCAGCAAGTTATAATATCCTTGTGATACACCTGCCACCAGGTTAGTTTGTATAGCTTTCCTCGCTTCCGATGTTTGCAGGTAAGTAGCAAGCGCGCCTTTCTGCTGATTTCTAATCTTCCCCCAAATATCAGCTTCCCAGGAAAGCGCCAAGTTTGCTGAATAATCTTCGATGTGTTTTGTGCCGATATTGTACTGGGCTATACTCAATCCGGTTAAGCTATTGTTAGAAGGGCGATTGGTGCTGGCAGTTACATTTAAACCGATTGCAGGCACGTAGTTCCATTTTACCTGTTTAAATAACAACTGTGCTTCATCTATATTTTTTACCGCTATCTGCATATCATAATTCTTTACGATTGCACTGTCTATCAACTTTTGCAAGGTAATATCGGTAAAAAAACTCTTCCATTGAATGTCCGCAATACTGGCAGTATCTGCAGAAGTATTTGCTTCTGCATTTCTAAAGTTTTCCGGCAGCTGGGCTTTCGGTGTAACCACATCTTTTGATACTTTACAGGCACTTAAAAACAGTATCAGTAAAGCAAAAGTATAAGGATTTAAATATCGTTTCATTGTGTTAATTTTTAATTGAGGCACTCGTTTCGCTGATGTTATAGCTATTAACAATGCTTCTTTTATGCCATTAAAATTTGAGTTTGTTTTCTACTGATCTAATCGTAGAACTATCCCAATTTTTATAGGATAAAAGAAGCATGAGAAAATAAACAGGCAATATTCAAACGGATTTTTAATTAATTGCCTTGTAGTTCCAATTCTTTGTGGTCGATTGTATGATTGTTATCAGCAGATGAATCTTCACGGTTCAATACTGCTAACGGCAAGCCTGTAATTTTTTCCTGAAGTCCCTGAAATATCACAAACAGTACAGGAATGATGAGCAAACCTAACAATACTCCTGAAACCATTCCGCCGGCAGCACCAAAACTAATCGAATGGTTACCTTGTGCAGATGGACCAGTTGCAATACTCATCGGAAATAAACCAAAAACGAAAGCAAGTGAAGTCATGATGATTGGACGAAGCCTTAACCTTGCAGCCTCAATGGCAGAATCAACTAATCCATGGCCTGCTTTACGGCGCTGTACCGCAAATTCGACAATTAAAATTGCGTTTTTGGCCAGTAACCCAATCAGCATAATCAAAGCTACCTGTACATAAATGTTGTTTTCAATACCGGTTAAACCTAATACCACAAACACACCGAATATACCCGTAGGGATAGATAAGATAACTGCTAACGGTAAAATATAGCTTTCGTATTGTGCTGATAACAAGAAGTATACAAACGCCAGACAAAGCATAAATATTATGGCTGATTGTCCGCCTGAAGAGATCTCCTCACGTGTTTGGCCAGAGAACTCATAAGCAAAACCAGCTGGCAGCTGCTCTTTAGCCGTTTCCTGTATTGCCCTAATCGCATCACCTGAGCTGTAGCCCGGTTTCGGTATAGCGTTTATCTCGATAGAGTTAAACAGGTTATAACGTGAAGCAGTTTCTGAACCATACACACGGGTTAGTTTAACCAGGGTATTGATAGGTACAGTTTCGCCGACTTTGTTTTTTACAAACACACGGTCAATAGCAGATGGGTCAGTCCTGTCGGCAATATCAGCCTGAACAACCACTCGGTAGTATTTACCAAAGCGGTTAAAGTCTGATGCCTGGGCAGTACCAAAGTAAGCCTGCATGGTTGATAGGATGTCTTTAACACTTACACCCAGCTGGTTAGCCTTTTCGTCGTCAACTTCTAATTGTAACTGAGGGTAATCTGCTTTATAAGAAGTGAAGGCATAAGCGACAGCAGGTTTCTGCATCAGCTTAGCGATAAAGTTATTGGCAACGCCGCTAAATTTATCCAGCCTGCCGTTGGTTTTATCCTGCAGCATCACGTCTAAAGCTTCTACGTTACTAAAGCCCGGAACAGTTGGGAAACTGAACACAAAGAAAGTACCGCCCGGTATTCCGCCTAATTTACCCCTTACTATATTTTGAATGGCATCGATATTTTTAACCTCGCCTCTTTCTTCAGTAGGTTTTAACAACAGGAAGATAACACCCGCAGATGGACTGCTTGATTGCGTTAAAAAGTTGAAACCAGATAACGCTGTAACAAATCGGGCTGACGGTAAAGTTTTCAGCTGAGCCTCGGCCTGGCTAAATATCTTGTTAGTGCCACTTAATGATGTTCCGGATGGTGTATTAACAGCTATCGCCACGAAGCCTTGATCCTCAGTAGGGATAAAGCCCGTTTTGGTACTGTTTACCATGTAAACAGTACCAAGCACTACCAATGCAAGCCCGCCCATACTGATCCATTTATTACGGATAAGGAATTTTAAGCCACCAACATATCTATTAGTCATATAGTTAAAACCACCATTAAAGCCTGCGTAAAATTTCTCGGTAAAGCCTTTTTTAGGTGCTGCATGGCCATCTTCCGTATGTTTGTTCTTTAAGAATAACGCAGCCAAGGCGGGGCTTAAAGTTAAAGCGTTAACAGCCGATATAATAATGGCGATAGCCATTGTTAGCGCAAATTGACGGTAAAATATACCTGTTGATCCGGTCATGAAACTAACCGGTAAAAACACGGCCGCCATAACCAGGGTAATTGATATAATGGCTCCCGTAATTTCATGCATAGCCTCGGTGGTGGCCTTTTTAGGAGTAAGGCTTGGATCATGCTCCATTTTGGCGTGTACCGCCTCTACCACCACAATGGCGTCATCCACCACAATACCAATGGCCAGCACCAGAGCGAAAAGCGTTAACAGGTTAACAGAAAAACCAAACAGGCTCATGAAGAAGAAGGTACCAATAATAGCAACCGGAACCGCTATGGCCGGGATCAGGGTAGACCTAAAATCCTGCAAGAATATAAATACCACGATAAATACCAACACGAAAGCCTCTATCAGCGTATGTTCAACTTGGTTAATAGACTCATCTAAGTCCGTTTTGGTACGATAGAACTGATTGTATTTGATGCCGACAGGAAAATCTTTTGATGCTTTTTCCATCAGCTTATCAATAGCTATTTGAATTTCATTGGCATTTGAACCCGATAGCTGTATGATACCGATAACAATACCATCGTGCCCATTAAGGTTGCTGGCGCTGTTATAAGAATAAGCACCCAGTTCAACACGGGCCACATCTTTTAAATGCAGAACAGAGCCATCTGCATTGGCACGGATGGCAATATCCTGGTATTCTTCTGGCGTGGTAAGTTTACCTTTGTATTTAATCACATATTCAAATGCTTCGTTACTGCGCTCACCAAATTTACCGGGTGCAGCTTCTAAGTTTTTGTCCTGTATAGCGGCGGTTACTTCGGCAGGGGTAATTTTGTAGGCTGCCATTTGGCTTGGATTAAGCCAAACGCGCATAGAATAATCTTTAACACCACCAAATACGCTGGCAGAACCCACACCCGGGATACGTTTAATTTCGGGGATAATATTGATTTGCGCATAATTGGCCACAAAGGTTTGATCGTATTTTTTTGGATCATCAGTGTAGATAGCCATAGCACCAATAAAACTGTTTTGCTGTTTGGTAGTAGTGATACCATATTGTACCACCTCAGCAGGTAACTGACTGGTAGCCTGTGAAACACGGTTTTGAACGTTTACCGCAGCCTGATCGGGGTCTGTACCTTGTTTAAAGTAAACGGTGATACCCAGTGTACCGTCGTTACTGGCAGTGGAGGTCATGTAGGTCATGTTCTCCACACCATTAATAGCTTCTTCCAATGACGGTGTCACGGAACGTAGAATGGTCTCGGCATTTGCGCCCGGGTAAACAGCAGATACCAATACTGCCGGAGGAGCAATATTCGGAAACCGCTCTAAGGGCAGTTTGGTTAAACCAAGTACACCCAGGATCACCAACAATATGGAGATAACAGTTGAAAGTACCGGCCTTTCTATAAATTTCTGAAACATGGCTTTAAAGTTTAAGTGTATATATTAGTTTTTTGCTACAGCAGCTACCTTATCGGCTGCTTTTTCAGGGTGTATCACCATACCTTCCTGTAATTTATCAATACCGCTTAATACAATCTGGTCGCCAACTTTTACTCCGTCTTTAACCAGGTAATTGTCGCCGTTTTTACCAACAATGGTAATAGCTTGTTTTTTTACCTTGCTGCTATCGCCTACGGTAAACACAAATACCTTATCCTGCATATCAACAGTGGCTGATTCTGGCACGATCAACGCATCTTTGTGCGCAAGACTCAAACGTACTTTACCTGTATTTCCTGAACGTAACAAACCCTGGGGATTGGAGAAACTGGCCCTAACTGTTATTGCGCCGGTTGTTTTATCAAACTGACCATCAATTACATCAATTTTTCCTTGTTTAGCATACTCGCTGCCATCAGCCAGTAATAATGATACTGGTGGCAAGCGTTTCAGCTTATCTTTTAAAGTTTCGCCCGGATATTGTTCTTTAAAGCTTACAAAGTCCTTTTCTCCTAAAGAGAAGTAAACATGTACATTGTGGACATCGGATAATTGAGTCAATGCTTCAACATCCTGCGGAGACACTAAACTTCCTTGTTTTTTCAGCAACCGCCCAATGTAACCGCTTACCGGAGCTTTGATCAGCGTATAACCCAGGTTGATTCGTGCTGTAGAGACATTTGCTTTGGCAGATTCAATATTTGCTTTTGAAATTTGAAAAGATGCCTTGGCTGTTTTTAACTGATAGTCTGATACGACTTTGTTTGCTACAAGCGGTGTTAACTTATCTACTTCCAATTGTGCATTGCCCTGTGCTGCTTCTGCTGCATGTAAACTCGCTAAAGAATTGTTTAAAGCAGCGCGGTAAGGTTGATCATTTATTTTAAATATGGGTTGGCCGGCCCTTACAAAAGCACCTTCGTCAACAAATACTTTATCCAGCGCACCGCTCACCTGCGGGCGAACCTCTACGTTCACAATTCCTTCAATAGATGCCGGATATTCCTGATAAGTAGTTTGTGTGCCGGAAGTAACTGCTGCCACAGGTAAAGACGGCGGTGGCGGTGTTGCTGCTGTTTGTGGTTTTGCTGAACAGCCATACAAAGCTGCTGCTACAAGTGCCAGATAGATAATTTTCTTGGTGTTCATTTTAAAAAGATATTAAGGAACTGGTTGAATTGATTGGAAAAAAGGACTTTGTTAAACAAATTGTTTAATAATTTAATAACATTAGTTTTTTTAACAGGGTTAAGTTCTATTTGTAGGATTTGATTTATCATTTGCATGACGTAGGAATTAGTATGATTATATTATGTTCTTTGTTTTAAGATTTTGAAGTATGTTAACAGATACTCCTAAATAAAATTTATTTTTTCATGGAGTAGATGATGCTATCAATTGCATCTTTTAGCACCTGATGGTTGATCTCGTCCGAAGTGTCCCTGCCTAATATATTTATGGATATTAAACCGTGTACAACCGACCAAAAGGTGTAATACTTTGTGCAAATTACATCAGAACTTAGGTTATCTATGCCCATCAGTCCACCTATTACAGCACTAAACATTTTTGATGGTAATTTCGCTTCCAGCAATGTTTTCATCATATCACAGCAGCAATTCATTTGCACACCAAACATTACCTGATATAGTTCCTTGTTTGCAAAAGCAAAGTCCCAATAAGCCAGCCACATGGCTTCTAATTGTTTGTCTGGCAAATGGTATTGGCTTTTGGCTTTTTCAAGATCATTTAATAAAATAAGATACCCTTTGCGGGTGAGTTCTAATATGATCGCATCTTTATTTGAAAAATACTCATAAATAATGGGTGCAGTATACTCAATTACGTCAGCAATTTTGCGCATGCTTAGAGACTGCCACCCTTCTTCTTTCACAATTTGAAGTGCAGCATCCAAGATGTTGATCCTGGTTTCTTCTTTTAAACGCAATATCCTGTCTTTGCTCGCCATTTCAATTATAACACTCAGCCATTTAACAGTGTTAAACAAATGTACATAGTTAATAAGTTAACTCGTTTCATTCTTTTGTCATTAATTTTTTAGTAATTAAAAGTAATCATCTATAAGCTATACATGTTATTGAATTAAAAATAGAGGTTGTTTAACTTTTGTTTTCTTATTAATTCTTTTGAAGAAGAACAAAAAAGCTATCCGGTGCATGGCCATATTTCATACAGGTCATGGTGCTGACCCGGCTGCGGCTCCGATAGGGCAAGCATCTGAGCGGTATTATCTGGCAAAAAACAGGGTATTCGTCGTCTTGCCCGCCTTCCTGCCCTGATAACCTATTACCAGTTCGCCAGGTTGTACGAGTGTATTGCTGCCATCCAATTGAACCGAAGAAAGGTCTAAATGGCTTCGGTATAAACGCAAAAGACCTATCCATACTGACCGCAATGAACCATCCCTGCACCATTTATTAAAATGACAATAATATACGTTTTGCCGGCTTAACGGTACATCACTTGTTAACTGCTTCAAGAGTAGTTCACGCCATTAGCAACCTGTTTTTAACCTGTATAGTATAACCTGTACTACTTGAAAAACAGATGTCCGACACCTGAAACCCCGCTTCCCTGTGCTTAAATAAGGCACTGTTATTTTCTCTATCGTATATTTATCCACGGTTTGCTGAAAAGATTTTCTGTTTTATGATTTAACACCACAAAACTCTAATTCTTTCCGGGAACCTCCTTTTTAAACCTAAATAAGTTTAAACAACTTCTTATTCAAAATTTAAAGTACTTCTTTTATGCCTATAAATTCTGTATGTGTATTGAACCGGTACAAAAGGTACAAGGGTTTAACGGTTTTTATGCGGTAAAAGAAGTATAGACAGTAAGCTGAATAAAATTTAAACGGCTCTATAAATATTTGCTTAAAGGCAAGTTAGTTACAAAAGCCATCCTGTATATTCGCCCCAATCAAAGTTCTTTACTTTCAATCTTCAACAACAGGGTTGCTTGCCGTTTGTAGGGCAGGCATTAAAAAGGAACCGTGTGCAAATCACGGGCTGTCGCGCAACTGTAGGAGAATAGCAATCAGCTTTAAGCCGTCAGCTATCAGCCATAAAAAGCTGAATGCTGAAAGCTAACTGCCGAATGCTCTCTCAAGCCAGATACTTGCCTCGTTGTAAAAGACCAATGCTTTCGCGATTTGAAGCAGTAGTCAGGATACAAAAAACACCCGTAAAAACAGCATGGCAAAGCTATGACTATAGGTTGCTTGTATCTTCATTTCTACCTAATTACCGAAAGCATACCGAAAACCGTAAGGGGCATTAATTTATCATTAATGTTTAAAAAGTTTTATGCGTATGCTCAAAAACAATCTCGGTTACCCGCGTGTGGGTGCCCATCGTCAACTCAAAAAAGCCTGCGAGCAGTATTGGTCAGGCAAAATCAGCAGCAAGGAGCTCTATACGGCTGCCCGAAAAATCAGCAATGAAAACTGGGCTTTACAAGTGGAAGCCGGTATCGACCTCATTCCATGCAATGACTTCAGTTTTTATGATCAGGTGCTGGATATGTCGTTGCTTCTGGGCGTTATTCCAGAACGCTACAACCCGGTGGTTACCAAAGTGCAAGGCAATGCTGAACTCGACCTGTACTTTGCAATGGCGCGTGGTTATCAAAAGGAAGGACTGGACATTACCGCTATGGAAATGACCAAGTGGTTTGATACCAATTACCACTACATTGTGCCCGAATTTAAAGCCGGTCAGCAATTCAAAATCTTTTCAGAAAAGGTTTTTGGCGAATTTACTGCGGCAAAAGAAGCTATCGGCAAAACGCCAAAACTAGTTTTATTAGGCCCGGTTTCTTATCTGCTGTATGGAAAAGAAAAAGAGGCTGGTTTTAAACGTATTGACCTAATTCAAAAATTAGTGCCTGTTTATGTAGAGATCATTAAAAAACTGGAAGGATACGGTGCCGAATGGTTGCAATTGGACGAGCCTTATTTGGTGATGGATTTATCAGAACAGGAAAAACAAGCGTTCGGATACGCTTATCAGGAAATAAACAAACAATGCAAACGCGCCAAAATATTGCTCACTACGTATTTTGATGGGCTGCGGGACAATGCTTCTTTTACCGTACAATTACCGGTGCAGGCTTTACATATCGACTTGGTTCGGGCACCAGAACAACTGAAAGAATTGCTGCCGCTTATTCAGAATAAAAGCCTGATCCTTTCTTTAGGCGTGGTTGATGGCCGCAATATCTGGAAAAATGATTATCAACAATCCATTACAAAAATCAATCAGGCCGTAGCAGTTTTAGGTGAAGCACGGGTGATGATCGCGCCTTCCTGCTCTTTGCTGCATACGCCTTTTGACCTGGATCTGGAAACAGAAATCAATCCGGAAATCAAAAACTGGATGGCTTTTGCCAAACAAAAACTGCACGAAGTAAGTGATCTTTACCAAATTGCAAACGGCAATACAGGCTTGCTGGAAGTTAACGCAAAAGCAATTGAAAGCCGCCGCACTTCAACCTTGATCCATAAACCGGAAATTAAACAACGTGTACAAGCAATCCAAAAAGGCGACGATGTGCGTAAGAGCGGATTTTCCGTCAGGCAGGAAATTCAAAGCAAGCGGTTTAAGCTGCCGCTATTCCCAACCACAACTATTGGCTCTTTTCCGCAAACAGAAGATATCCGCCAGCTTCGTTTACAGCTTAAAAAAGGTGAAATCACGCAAGAGCAGTACGATACAGCAATTGAAAAAGCAACTATTGATGCAATTAAATGGCAGGAAGAAATTGGACTGGATGTACTGGTGCACGGCGAGTTTGAACGGAACGACATGGTGGAGTATTTTGGCGAACGCCTGGAAGGTTTCCTGTTCACCAAAAACGGCTGGGTACAAAGTTATGGCAGCCGTTGTGTTAAGCCGCCCGTTATTTTTGGTGATGTAAGTCGGCCTATAGATATGACTGTGCGCTGGAGCAGTTTTGCACAAGCGCATACCGAAAAACTAATGAAAGGCATGTTAACCGGCCCCGTTACCATTCTGCAATGGTCTTTTGTGCGGGATGATCAGCCAAGATCAGAAACCACTAACCAAATTGCTTTGGCTATCCGCGACGAAGTAGTTGCACTGGAAAAAGCAGGTATCAAAGTCATCCAGATTGATGAACCGGCCATCCGTGAAGGTTTGCCTTTGCGCTTGGCCGACCGCGAAGCCTATTTGCAATGGGCAATAAAAGCTTTTCGATTGTCAGCCAGCGGTGTGCAGGACGATACACAAATCCATACGCACATGTGCTACAGTGAGTTTAATGATATTATCCATCACATTGCTGCAATGGACGCGGATGTGATCACGATAGAAACTTCCCGCTCACAAATGGAACTGTTGGATGCTTTTGCCGATTTTAAATATCCTAATGAAATTGGCCCGGGTGTGTACGACATTCATTCGCCAAGGATTCCAACGGTTGCAGAAATGGTTGCCCTGCTGGAAAAAGCCATGCTTCTTTTACCGGTGAAAAACTTGTGGGTAAACCCGGATTGCGGTTTAAAAACACGCAAATGGCCGGAAACACAAGTTGCACTTGCTAATATGGTGCGGGCTGCCCGCGTGGTTCGGGAAAGCATCAATCAGGAAATTTCAGCTTAAAAACAGAAGGCTGTGTAACTAAACGGCGCAGCCTTTGTTTTTTGAAATGGCAATAAGTGGAGTTATTAATAATTTGCTTACAAATCCCATCAACCATTTCGAAACGCTTTTGGTAGGACAGCCAATTTTATTCTGATAAAAAGCCGCACCTTTGCGCCTTCTAAATTTTAAACATGGCCCAATATTTCATCATTGACTTCGACAGTACATTTACACAGGTTGAAGCGCTTGACGAACTTGTAAGAATCTCTTTAAAAGATCATCCCGAACGGGAAAAGGTTTATAAACAGATTGAAGATTTAACGAATGCAGCAATGGAAGGCCGCCTGTCGTTCTCAGAAAGCCTCGCACAACGCGTAAAATTATTGCAGGCCAACCGTAGTCATCTTGATTTATTGGTGAAGCATTTGCGCAAAAAAGTGTCGGCTTCCTTTTCGCGCAACCGCAATTTTTTTAAAGAACATCAGGATGAAGTATTGATTGTTTCGGGCGGGTTTAAAGAATTTATCACGCCCGTGGTAACCAAATATTACATCAAAACCGAAAATATTTACGCCAATACTTTTGTGTTTGATGAAAAGGGAAACATTATTGGTTATGATCATCAAAACCCGCTTTCGCAGGAAGGCGGTAAGGTAAAGTTGCTGCGCGAGCTGAATTTACAAGGAGAATTGTTTGGCATTGGTGATGGACATTCGGATTTTCAGTTGAAAGAATTTGGGCTGATCAAGAAGTTCTTTGCTTTTACGGAGAACATCGAACGCAAAAGCATCATCGAAAAAGCAGATTATGTTACGCCCAGTTTTGATGAGTTTTTATATATCAACAAGTTTCCGCGTGCCATTTCTTACCCTAAAAACCGCATTAAATGTTTGGTTGCCGGTGAGGTGGCGGACGAAGCGGTGATCCAATTGGCAAAAGAAGGGTACAACGTCCGCATCCGCCCAAAAATCGAAAGCAAATATTTAGAGGAAGCCGGGATTTTGTTTTGCAACGAAAACACGCAGCCTACCGAACAGCAGTTGGAAAAAGCAGGCCGTTTAAAAGTGATCGGCTGTTTTGGTAAAGCAAACCACAAAACAGCAGCATTTGCCTGCGAAAAAGGCATTATCATCTTTGATGATTCCAAACATAATCCGCGCAACACCGACTTTATACCAAAACGCGTGATGGATTTTATGAACGAAGGGAAAACGCATACCAGCGCTAACTTTCCTGACCTGCAACCGCCTCGCATCAGCAATGCGCACCGCTTGATCCATATCCATAAAAACGTGCCTGGCATCCTGGCCAAGATCAATGATGTTTTTGCCCGCCATCAAATTAATATTGTAGGCGAGTTTCTGGTGACCAATGTGCAAATCGGTTACGTAATAACGGATGTAAATGCCGGTTATGGCCAGCAGGTTTTAACCGAATTGAAGCAGATTGAACATACGATTCGGTTTAGGTTGCTGTATTGATTAGTGTTGATACTTCTTTTATTAGCATAAAATTATTAAATGGTTATAATGATTTTTATATGATAAAAGAAGCATTGTAATAAACTGATTGGAAGCTAAACAGATTTTAACCACTATATAGCTATCAAATTTTAAACGTCCTTCGCCTACTAATTAGAAAAGGCATTGCGTTGTGTCACAATGCCTTTTCTAATTAGAGCTTAATTTTTGTTTCTAATAACGCATTTGTTCGAGATCGGCAATTAACCCGGGTCCGGTTGGGTGCCATTCAAGCTGTTCCTGCGTTTGCAAACTCGAAGCAGGTAGATCACTGGCAACAAATCCACCAAGCCATCCAAAATGGGCTGCAGCTTCCTCCGCAGAAATGGCGACAACCGATATTTTTAGTCCACGGCCTATCAATTCAGCAATATCCCGAACGGGTATTCCTTCTTCGGCAACTGCATGGTACCTGGCCCCGGCTTGCTGCTTTTCCAAAGCAAGTCTGTAAAGGCGGGCAGCATCAAGCACATGGACTGCTGGCCAACGATTAAGGCCTTCGCCAATATAAGCAGAAATGCCCTTTTTGCGTGCTATATCAATTAATGGCGTAATCAAACCTTGTTTAAATATGTTATGAACCTGGTGGGGAAGGCGCACAACAGATAAATTTACTCCTTGTTGCAACACCGAAACGCCTGCTAATTCTGAAGCTTTACGAGGAGTGGGATGTCCTTCATCAAAGTTAGCTTCCATAGCAGGTTTGCCCGGTACAGCATTGCCCATCCCGGTACTTGAAGTGATGATTAGTGGCCGGTTAGAACCCTCAAGTTCAGCACCCAAAGCTTGGATAACGCGCCCGTCTTTTTCGCAATTGGCCGCAAAGTTTGAGAAGTCATGGTCAAATGCGCAGTGGATTACACCCTCACATCCAGCAGCTCCGTTTCTTAAACTTTGCAGATCTTCAATATCTCCCCGATGAGCTTCTGCACCTGCTGCCTGAAGTGCTACTGCACCAGAATCTGAACGGGTTAGACCGAGCACCTGATGACCTGTATTAATTAATTCTTTAACAACAGACGAGCCTATAAAACCCGTAGCACCTGTTACAAATACACGCATATTTCTAATTTTTTTTGGTGAATAAATAGATCAGCTTTATAATTCAATTAGACAAAGTTGTTCATATCTATCTCCAAAAACGAGGACATAGATCACCGTTTTTATTTTTTAAGATTTAACTTTTTCGTGCCGGATACGACTCAATGTTTCGCGTGATGAACCAAGAAAAGAGGCCACCATATGCAAAGGCACACGTGTTAAAATTCCGGGATGAGTCTTGATAAAATCATCATATTTTTCTTCAGCTGTTGCGCTGATGGCATTAAAAACGCGCTGCCTGCCACGATGACAGTTTATAGAAATCAGATGCTCCGAATAAGCTTTTAACTGGGGAAGTTTTTCAAATAAATAATCAAAATCCTTTTTAGTCCACATCAACACCTCACTGGGTTCAAGGGCATCAACATTGTAACAGGAGGGCGTAGAATTATTATAGCTTTCGGGATCTGTAGTCCAGCTGTTTTCAGGAGAAAACTGCATAGTATGCAGGTTGCCATTTGCTGTAGTGCGGTACGTGCGCAAAAAGCCTTTAGAAACAAATGTTTTATAACGGCATAATTCACCCTCATGCAACAAAAACTCTTTTCGGCGCAGCGTTTTACTGGTAGCTCTACTACAAATCAAGGCAATTTCTTCGTCAGATAGTCCTGTTTGGGTTTTAATATGGCTTTTAAATTGGGAGAACATACGATGGCAGGAACAGAAAATACTACTTCTCTGTTTTGATTTGGCTTTATAAATCGAATGCAATGCTTCTTTTATCGCCTAATTTTTGTCCTTCATCGGCACCACCAGTACCGGGATTTCGGTATGTCTTGAAACATCTTCGGAAACACTGCCGGTGAGCAACCGGTTAAAACCGCTGCGCCCATGAGAACCTACTACGATCAGATCGGCGTTGAATTTTACGGCTGTATCTATCACAACCGTTGCGGCATCCCCTGTTTCTAAAAATTGCGTAATGTTATGCTCTGCGCCGTATTGGGCCATAAACCGTTTCATTACGGTTTTTGCAGATGCGTCTTGTGCATCCATCATTTCTATCGGCGGCATATTTAACATACTTATTTCCCCGCCTGCAATGCCTGTTGTAGCGGGCGCAATAAGTATTGGTTCTATCACTTCAACCAAACCAACTTCTGCCTGAAGCAGTTTGGCCAAGGCAAATCCGTAAGCGGCTGCTTTTTCAGATTGACGGCTGTCGTCAATCCCGATCAAAATCTTTTTGAATTCCATAACTATTTTGTTGATGCTGCAAATTAAGGTTTTTTAACCGGATTTTTGCCCGATAAAAGAAGTATGTAACAATGCGCCGTAATAGGTGTCCTTCTCCAGAAAAACAAATAAAAAATCGTAATTTGCGTTGATATTAACTTATAAAAATTACAGCATTATGGTAACAGATACGCTCGACATCAGGATCAGCAAAACAGAAACTTCCCGTTTACCAGAAACAGATTACAGTAATTTGGTCTTCGGACAAACTTTTAGCGATCATATGCTGGTGGCAGATTATGCAGACGGACAATGGCAAAATTTTGAGATTTTGCCTTATGGTGAAATTAAAATGAGCCCCGCAATTTCTGCTTTACATTACGGACAATCTTTTTTTGAAGGTTTAAAAGCTTATAAATTGCAAAACGGGCAGGTTTCCATCTTTCGCCCCAATAAAAACGCGAAACGCTTCAATAAATCTGCCGGGCGTTTATGTATGCCGCAACTACCAGAAGATTTATTTATACAAAGCATTGCCGCTTTGGTAGAAGCAGACCAGCAATGGATCCCGGAAAAAGAAAACCATGCGCTATATATTCGTCCGTTTATGTTTGCTACCGAAGCGGCTTTGGGTGTGCATCCGTCATCAACTTATAAATTTTGTGTGTTAACTTGTCCGGTTGGCCCGTTTTTCTCTAAAAATTTAAAAGTTAAGGTTGAAACAGAATTTTCCCGTGCCTGCGACGGTGGTTTTGGTTTTGCAAAAGCTGCCGGCAATTATGGCGGTTCGATGCTGCCGATGAAAAAAGCAGCGGAAGAAGGTTTTGACCAAATCATTTGGACAGATTCCCGCGAACATGCTTATGTAGAAGAGCTGGGCGCGGCAAACATTGTTTTTATAATCGATGGAAAAATTGTAACGCCATCCACCCGCGATACGATTTTAAAAGGCGTAACACGCGATAGCATTTTGGAACTGGCCCGAAGCTGGAACGTGCCGGTTGAAGAACGCCGAGTTGCCGTAACTGAAGTTTTGGATGGCATCAAAAATGGTAAAGTAACCGAAGCTTTTGGTGTTGGCACAGCCGCAACCATTACTTCTATTGTTGAGATTGGTTTTCAGGGTGAAATTTTTACGCTTCCTGATCCGGCAAAAGGAGAATTTTCTGCCAGGTTGCGCCGCACTTTGGATGATATAAAATACGGCCGATCAGAAGATCCAAACAACTGGAATTATATTATTTGAAACGTATTGATTGCTACATAACAACAAAAAAACATACCTAAAAGAAGCATCCGATTAATAATCCTGTGCTTCTTTTAGGTTTCTTTTCAGGCGGCGCAACCGTCTCCGCTCCTTTCGGCCAGCTTTGTTTTTTATCCGTTGTTCCTTATTTTGCTTGTAATCAGTTACTTTTTGCCTTAATTTTTGTTCAACTTCTGCGGATAAACCGATTGATTCCTTAATCCCGGCATAAACAGAACGCCAGATCAAACCTAAATAAGAAGTATTTTCCGGCCTTTCAAAACGCACATTTGCCACCCGGGCCGAATCATTGAACCTGGGATTATCCCGGATCAGCACAAAAGCATTGGCCAGTACCGACATAAAAGACATGCGGTGGAGCGCGTTTTTCTCATCCTGTTTCAGCAAAATCACGTTCAGATCGTGGTATAAAAAAGTAACTTTTCCGGTCGCTTTTTGGGCATCGGCCTGCATATCAAAATTTAAATTTGTAACAATACCGTTGGTAAACTGGATCAAACCCAGCGGTTTGGTAGCGTTGTTGAGGTTCACCAAATTCATCACTCCGAGGCTGCCTTTATAATAAAGCACATTTGCCGGATCGGCCGCATCAAATTGAAAATCAACATCCAGTTTTCCATAACCCATCAGATTGGCTGTTAAGCTGACACTTAGTTTCCGGTTGGCTTGCAGCGTATCGTTTCCGGTAACGATATTGCTGACCGAGCCGCTAAGTTTTTCAAAAGTAATGGCACCGCGCAGCTTGGTTTTTGCGCTGATTTCTGTATAAATAACATCAACGTCTTTAAAATGAACTGTTTTGATGGCAATGTTGCGGTGCACACTTTTCAGCAGATTATACAAACCGGTTTTGGTTGGATCAGCAGTTTTTCGGGGTAAAATACGGTTATGAAAAAAATCTATTTTTCGCCCAAAAACGGTTATATCCAAAGCCCTGATTTTTCGGTAGCTGATAAAAGTCTTGTAATCAAAGTGGCTGATATGGATCGAATCAGATTGCAGTTTAATTTGCTGGCGTTGCAGTTCAGGTTGGCCGGATGCTGTTTTTATCGGCATAAAAACAGCATCCGCTATTTTAATGCTTGATTTTGAGCTTGAAAAGGTAACGGTTTTGGCCTGATACTGATATAAATGGTTTTCGGTTTGTGCCGAATAATTATTGAAAACTGCAGTTACATCTTTGCAAAAATTGAAACGGCTTTGATCGTACTGGCTGGCCGAATCTATTAGCAAATCGGTTCCCTGCAAAGTGATTTCTTTTAAATATCTGATTCTGATTTTGCGGCCGGTTTCTTCCTGGTGGCGCAAACTGATGTGATCGAACAAAATCCGGGCAACGTGTACAGATTTTAGCGTTCCGGCAATTTGCTGATAAAAGGTTTTTTTATCGCTGCCGGGCAAATCGTGTTTTTGTAATTCCTGGTAAACCACCTGAACATAAGGCTGGATGATGGCAATTTCATCTACATCAAATTCATGTTTAAAATACAGTTTGAACGGATGAACATGCTTGAAAACGATCCGGCCAACAGAAAGCGTATACAAATTATTGGGTGCTTTTCCTGCTCCTTTTAGCCGGTTAAAAACAGCATCGTTTGGTTTTAAAGTAAGATGGTCGATCACAATCCGGCCAGACAAAATATGCAGGTTACTTCGTTCAAAATCAACCTGGTACAAACCATTACTCAGCTTAAAAACTGTTTTTTTGAGCTGATTGGACAACATCGGCGAAAAATAAATATTGATAACCAGCGCAACAATCAGCGTTAAAACCAATAACACCGACAAGGGCAAAACCAGCCTTTTAAACCACTTTTTACGGCGCAACCTTCTAAATTTCATTTTCTAAATCTCCCCCGCTTTTATATGCCGGAACAGCAAAAATCCGTACAAGATATAGAATAGTATTTAAAATGATACGTTTGAAAAAGCAGATGCTTCTTTTATCAGTATAAAATTGGGGTACGATTAAGATTATGGCTTAATGCTGCCAATCTGTCACGCAATTATATAACATTTTCTTATTTTTGCATTCTTAATTTTTAAAAATGGATTTGGATTTTTTAACCGGCAAACATGATGAAAGCCGGCAAGGCAAAGCGTTGGTGCTGGATAAACCGGTTTTGAAAAATAATGGACGCAAATTGTATATCGAAAGTTACGGTTGTGCCATGAATTTTTCCGACAGCGAAATTGTTGCTTCTATTCTGGCGGATCAGGGTTTTGAAACCACTTCTGATTTTAAAGAAGCGGACGTGATTTTTATCAATACCTGTTCTATCCGTGAAAACGCGGAGCAGCGCGTGCGAAACCGGCTGAAAGAATTCAAGGTTTCTAAAATGCGCAATCCCGGAATGGTAGTTGGCGTGTTGGGCTGCATGGCCGAACGTTTGAAAGCCAAGTTTCTGGAAGAAGAAAAATTGGTTGACGTAGTGGTTGGCCCGGATGCTTACCGCGATCTGCCAAACTTAATTGAACAAGTTGATGGCGGACAAAAAGCGGTAAACGTATTGCTTTCGAGGGAAGAAACGTATGCAGATATCAGTCCGATCCGCTTAAACAGCAACGGGATAAATGCTTTTGTTTCGATTATGCGCGGCTGTGATAATATGTGTTCTTTTTGCGTGGTCCCGTTCACACGTGGCCGTGAACGCAGCCGTGACTCTTTTTCCATTGTGAAAGAATGTGAAGATTTGTTCAATGCGGGTTATAAAGAAGTAACGCTGTTGGGGCAAAATGTGGATTCTTATAAGTGGAGATCTCCGAGTCTCACCAGCCTCACCCTAAATCCCTCTCCCGGGGAGAGGGACTTTGAGCGCCATGGTACTAACTCCCTCTCCTTTGGAGAGGGCCGGGGTGAGGCTTTGAATTTCGCGGGATTATTAGAACTCGTTGCCCAGATCAACCCAAAACTACGTGTCCGCTTCTCCACTTCCCATCCAAAAGACATTACAGATGAAGTGCTTTTCACTATGAAAAAGTACGACAACATTTGTAAATACATTCATTTGCCGGTGCAATCAGGAAACAGCCGGGTTTTGGAACTGATGAACCGTACTTACGACCGTGCCTGGTACATGAACCGAATTGATGCGATTAGGAGGATTTTACCAGGTTGCGCCATTTCTACAGATGTGATTACCGGTTTTTGTTCTGAAACGGAAGAAGAACACCAGGAAACGTTAAGCATGATGGATTACGTGCAGTATGATTTTGCTTATATGTTCATGTATTCTGAAAGGCCGGGGACTTTGGCAGCCAAACGTTATGCCGATGACATTCCGGAAGAGGTAAAAGGCCGGCGTTTGCGCGAAATTGTAGATAAACAACAAGCACATTCGCACAAACGTTTGTTAGAACAAATTGGCCAGGTACAGCAGGTTTTGATTGAGAAACGCTCCAAAAAATCAGCTTTGGATTATAGCGGCCGGAGCGATAAAAATGCAACAGTAGTTTTTCCGGCTGATGAACGGTTTAATACCGGCGATTACGTTAATGTTTTGATTGAAAAATGTACAACTGCTACCTTGATCGGTAAAATTATAGGGTAAAAGAAGTATGGAGATACAGGAAATAAAACAGCGGTTTGGCATTATCGGTAATTCGCCTTTGCTAAACCGCGCCATAGATATTGCCAACCAGGTTGCGCCAACAGATATTTCGGTTTTGATTACGGGTGAAAGCGGCAGCGGTAAAGAAGTTTTTTCGCAAATCATTCACCAAATGAGCCCGCGGAAACATGGCCCTTTTATCGCTGTGAACTGTGGCGCCATCCCCGAAGGGACAATTGACTCTGAACTTTTCGGCCATGAAAAAGGTGCTTATACCGGTGCCATCGGCGAGCGTAAAGGTTATTTTGAAACCGTTAACGGCGGAACTATTTTTATGGATGAAATTGCCGAAATGCCTTTGGGCACGCAGGCACGTTTGCTCCGGGTTTTAGAATCCGGGCAATATATTAAGGTTGGTTCGTCCAAAGTAGAAAAAACCAATGTGCGCGTAATTGCAGCTACCAATGTGGATGTATATGATGCCGTTAAATCAGGAAAGTTTCGGGAGGATTTGTATTATCGCTTAAATACAGTCCCGCTGCGGATTCCGCCGCTGCGCGACCGGAAAGAAGATATTTACCTGCTGTTCCGCAAGTTTACGGCTGATTTTACAGCAAAATACCGCTCGCCGCCGATCCAGATGAATGAGGAAGCGCAGCAAATGCTAATTAATTACAGCTGGCCGGGAAATGTCCGTCAGCTTAAAAATATTGCTGAACAATTAGCGGTTTTAGAGCGCGACCATACCATTACGGCGCAAAGCCTGCTGCAATATATCCCGCAGGAAAGCAGCGGCAGCAACTTGCCGATGCGCATCAACCAGCAGAAAAAAGATGATTTTTCGGAACGGGACATTTTGTACAAAGTGCTTTTTGATATGAAGCGCGATATGACAGACCTGAAAAAGTTGGTGGTTGATATTATTGAAAACGGCGGCGTTCCGGCTACTTATACTGGCAACCCGCAGGTTTTGAACCAGCTTTACCGCGATATTGAGGTGGAAGGAGACCACCAAAATCATCAGCAGCAGCAGGAACCCACTTTGACTATCCAGCAGCCGGTGGTGCAAAACAAAGACTTTAACATTACGCAGGAAGCAGAAGAAGTGGAAGAATCGCTTTCGCTGATGGAAAAAGAATCTGACCTGATTAAAAAAGCGCTGAAAAAACACAAAGGCAAACGCAAATTTGCTGCCCAGGAATTGGGGATTTCCGAACGTACACTTTATCGAAAGATCAAAGAACTCAACCTAAATTAAAAATTTTAATGCTGAATACTTCTTTTACCCTTAAAAAAAACGTGTTGCTGCTGTTGCTTCCGCTGCTGTTGTCGGTTCAGGCGTGCGGCGTTTATTCGCTGAACGGAGGTTCTGTTGGTAATTTAAAAACGGTAAATGTATTGTTTTTTGAAAATGTGGCACCTTTGGTAATCAACAATTTAAGCCAAAATTTCACAACAGCTTTGCAAGACCGTATCCGAAACCAAACACGGTTAAGTACCGTTCGCAGCGATGCAGATGCTACTTTGGAAGGCCGCATTACCGGCTACACCATTGCGCCAACGGTTTTGCCGGCTGCCAATTCTACCACGGCACCTATCGCCAATACCAACCGGCTGACGATTACAGTGAGTGTAAAATACACCAACAGTTTGGACCCAAAACAAAGCTTTGAGCAATCGTTTTCGCGCTTTCGTGATTTTCAAGGCGATATCAGCACACAGGAGCAAGCCTTAATTGTGGACATTAACCGACAGTTGACCGAAGATATTTTTAACCGTGCTTTTGCAAATTGGTAAGCAATTCGTAGTTTCAACCGTGGATCAGATACAGAACGGGCTAAGCCCGGAATTTTTAAAGCCCTTGTTAACCCGTCCCGCTGCAATTGATGCAAGCCATCTACAGCAGTTGGAATTATTGGTGCAAACCTATCCGCAGTGCAGTGTTTTCCACCTATTACTGGCCAAGGCTGCCCAAAAAAGCGGACCTGCGGTTGCTGCAAGAGCTTTGCAATCCGCAGCAGTACAGGTTGCTGACCGGGAAGTTTTGTTTCGATTGATCCATCAGCCGGAACTGCTAATTGCACCGAAACAGGATAAAATTTATCCGTTTGTTTCCATTCCTTCAGCAGAAACCAATGCTTCTTTTATCCATAAAAAATCTGAAAATGAAGTTGTTGTTTCCGAAGAAATCCCTTCCGCAGAACTAATCGATACTTCTTTTACCGAGGAAAAACAGGCAACTGAAAAAGCTGCAGATACTTCTTTTATCGACCCAAATCCTAAAGAAGCAATTGCAGCCGAAAACGATCTTCGGGTGGAAGATGTGAACCTGAATTTTGCAAATAAAGCGGACGGTGAGCTTGTGTTTCCGGCGGAAGAAGAAAGTTTTCCATCCGAAGAAATAATAAATATCCGGGAAGCTGCGCTTGCTGTACAGGAAATTGATGAGGAAGTTTATGACGAGATTATGGCTATCGAGGACATCAATTTTGAGGTGATAAAAGAAGCATCACCAGAAATGCGGCCGGAAACCAAACCTGAAATTTTGGTTGAAGAAGCACCTTTGCTAACTGCCCGGGACAAAGCGGAAAAAGATATGCTGAGCAGCATTGCTTCGATTGATTATTTCACCTTTAACAACAAGTTTGGAAAGAACCAAACGCCGGTAATTGAAGGGAAACCAACTGAAAAAAACACAGAAGAAAAAACGGAAAGCATTGATGCACAGATAACTCCGGAAAAGCAAAATGAACTATCACCAGAAAAAGAACCGGAAACGGTATCCAAGTACCACGATGATAAAATGCCTTATACTTTTATGTGGTGGCTGGACAAAACCCGGAAAGAATACGCAGAAACTTATCGGCCTTACGTTAAAAATACACAAAAGGCCGAATCTGGTTTGAATGTTGGACCGGAGTTGCACCAGCAATATATCGAAAGCATTTTTCATACCAAAGCTCCGCATGAAGTGGCAGAAGACAGACCGCTGCCGGCGGTAGGATTTCCTGTAAAACGCAAGGAAAACCAACTGATTGAAAAATTTATTATTGAGGAACCGCACATTCATCCGCCAAGTGCAGACCGGCTGGATACCGAAAACAAAGCTAAAAGAAGTTCGGAAGATGCAGATATTTTGGTGACGGAAACGCTGGCAAAGGTTTATTTCGATCAGATGCTTTACCACAAAGCCTTAGATACTTATAAAAAGCTAATGTTGAAATTCCCGGAAAAAAGCCTTTACTTTGCCGATCAGATAGAATCGATAGAGAAAAAAATAAATTAATAATTACCTGAAATGTATTTAGTGCTTGTCATCCTGATTATTATTGTTTGCGTGCTGCTTGGTTTGATCGTGCTGATCCAAAACCCAAAAGGCGGCGGTTTGAATTCTAATTTTTCCAGTTCGTCCCAAATGATGGGCGTACAAAAAACAGGCGATTTTCTGGAAAAAGGAACCTGGGTTTTGGCAATTACGCTGATGGTGCTGGCACTGGTTGTAAATGTGGTTTCTAAAAACGGGAATGCATCTGCTAATGCCATACAAAACCAGGAACAAATAGATAAAGCATCCAAACCTACGGCCCCGGTCAGTGCGCCGCTTAATCTCCCGCCGATGCAGCGTTCGGCTCCGGCCCCAGCTAAAAAATAGGTGGCAAAAACAGTACTGGTTTAAAAAGGCTTTCGGCAATCAGGGAGCCTTTTTCAGTTTTATTGTTTTCTGTCAGGATGGCATATTTGCCAGGCTAATTTTTATTACTGCAAAAGAAATTTTGACAAGATCAATTTACTACAAGCCAATATGTACACAAACCACTATTTGGCACAGTTGCTGTTCGATCATCGGCGATAAATATTTTATTATTCATTAAAAAAACGAAATACAAAAATGTCATTAAACATTAAACCAATCGGAGACAGAGTAGTAGTAGAAGCTGCTGCTGCCGAAGAAAAGACCGCATCCGGCCTTTTTATTCCAGACACTGCAAAAGAAAAACCACAGCGTGGAACAATCGTTGCCGTAGGCGAAGGCAAAGTAGATGAGCCTTTAACTGTTAAAGTTGGCGACCAGGTTTTATATGGCAAATATGCCGGTACTGAAATTACTTACGAAGGTAAAGAGTACCTGATCATGCGCGAATCAGACGTTTACGCAGTTTTATAAATTACATTTAGGGTAGCGTAACAAGAGGTTTCTCTCCAAAATCATCAAACAAGTAAACATACAAAACAATGGCAAAACAAGTTAAATATAATGTAGAAGCACGCGATGCTTTAAAACGCGGTGTTGATATTTTGGCCAATGCGGTTAAAGTAACTTTGGGCCCAAAAGGCCGTAACGTTATTATCGACAAAAAATTTGGTTCCCCAATTATCACTAAAGATGGTGTAACGGTTGCTAAAGAAATCGAATTAAAAGATTCTTTAGAAAACATGGGCGCACAAATGGTTAAAGAAGTTGCTTCTAAAACTGCTGATATTGCAGGTGACGGAACGACTACTGCTACTGTTTTGGCTCAGGCAATTGTTACTGCCGGTATTAAAAATGTTGCTGCCGGTGCAAACCCAATGGATTTGAAACGCGGTATCGATAAAGCTGTTTTTGCTGTGGTTGAAGATTTGAAAAAACAATCCCAGACTGTTGGTGAAGACAATAACAAAATCAAACAAGTTGCTTCTATCTCTGCTAACAACGACGAAATTATTGGTTCTTTAATCGCTGATGCGATGGCAAAAGTGGGTAAAGATGGTGTAATTACGGTTGAAGAAGCAAAAGGTACAGAAACTGAAGTGAGAACTGTGGAAGGTATGCAGTTTGACCGTGGATATCTTTCCCCATATTTTGTAACCAATGCTGATAAAATGGAAGCGGAATTAGAAAGCCCTTACATTTTGATCTATGATAAAAAGATCAGCAGTATGAAAGAATTATTGCCGGTATTGGAAAAACAAGTTCAAACCGGCAAACCATTATTAATTATTGCTGAGGATTTGGACGGAGAAGCTTTGGCTACTTTGGTGGTAAATAAAATCCGTGGCTCGTTAAAAGTGGTTGCTGTTAAAGCTCCTGGCTTTGGTGACCGTCGTAAAGCAATGCTGGAAGATATCGCTATCTTAACCGGCGGAACGGTTATTTCGGAAGAAAGAGGTTTCAAGTTAGAAAATGCTGACCTTTCTTACTTAGGTACTGCTGAGAAAATTGTGGTTGATAAAGACAACACAACGATCATCAACGGTGCCGGCCAATCTGAAGAAATCAAAAATCGTGTTAACCAGATTAAATCTCAAATTGAATCTACTACTTCTGATTACGACCGCGAAAAATTACAGGAACGTTTAGCCAAATTGTCCGGCGGTGTTGCTGTGCTTTACGTTGGCGCTGCTACTGAAGTAGAAATGAAAGAGAAAAAAGACCGTGTTGACGATGCTTTACACGCAACCCGTGCTGCGGTTGAAGAAGGTATTGTTGCCGGTGGCGGCGTTGCTTTCATACGTGCGGTTGAAGCTTTGGTTAATTTAAAAGGTGCTAACGAAGATGAAAATACGGGTATCCAGATCATTCGTCGTGCCATCGAAGAACCATTACGCCAAATCTGCGAAAATGCAGGTATTGAAGGTTCTATCGTAGTACAAAAAGTAAAAGAAGGAACTGCAGATTTTGGTTACAATGCACGTACTGACAAATACGAAAATTTAATTGGTGCCGGTGTTATCGACCCAACTAAAGTAGGGCGTGTTGCTTTGGAGAACGCTGCTTCTATCGCTGCGATGTTGTTGACAACAGAATGTGTGTTGGCCGACGATCCGGAAGATGAAAAAGGCGGTGCCGGAATGCCTCCAATGGGTGGCGGCGGTATGGGCGGCATGATGTAATCATTCGCTTCTTAACTGTTCAATTTTTATAAATATCGAAAGCCTGTCTGTTAAACCAGACAGGCTTTCTTGTTTGCTGCCACTTTTTATGTGCTAAAAGAAGCATTGGCAGTTTTTAAAATGTTAAAAAAACTTTTTTTACTTAATCAATCGATTAAATGTTTAAACTTATATCAATATGACAGTTTAAAAAAATGCAGGCATTAACTTTGCATAAAGAAAGACATGAAAGCATTTTGCGTAAAAAAGAACCACTTTAAAACGATCATTATTGATTGGGTAGCATTAGAAGTCCCTACTATATTGTTCGCATTGCTGTAAAGCTAATTTATTCATGCAACGGTTATTTAGCAAACCACATTTTAGATCTGTTGTCTCGCTTTGATCTCCAAATATTTCTTAATTGTATTTATAGTTAAATCTTTTGGATCACATAAAATAGATTGTATTCCGAATCGGTTCAAATCTTTTACAACCAATTTTTTCTCGTATAAAAATTTCTCTGCAATCGTTTTAATGTAAACATCTTCTACGTTTTCCGCAGGTTCTTCCGTTAGTTTTTCCAGTTCGGTATTTTTAAAAAACACCACCAAAAGCAGGTGCAAACGCGATATTTTTCTTAAGTAAGGCAATTGCCGTTCCATTGCTGAAACACTTTCAAAATTGGTAAAGAAAACCACTAAACTACGCTGTTTAATTACTGTACGAACGGTACTGTAAAGCACTTCGAAATTGGTTTCGAGATAACGGGTTTTCTCTTTATACAGGATCTGTAAAATTTTATTAAGATGGCCGGAACGACGTTCAGCAGGAAGCACAGCCCCTATTTTCTCTGAAACAGTAATTAAACCGGCCCGGTCTTCTTTAAGCATTGCAATATTGAGTAGTGAAAGCGTAGCATTGATAGCATAATCCAGCAAACTCAATCCTTCAAACGGCATCTTTATAGCACGCGATTTATCTAGGATGCAATACACATGCTGCGATTTTTCGTCTGTAAAAGCGTTAGCCATGGTATCACCTTTTCGCGCCGTCGCTTTCCAGTTGATGCTACGGTAATCATCGCCCGGAACATAATTTTTGATCTGCTCAAATTCCATACTATGTCCAATTCTTCTGATTTTTTTGATGCCTTGTTCTGTCAACCGTTTAGAAATGGCCAACAGTCCGTATTTCTGCATTTGCAAAAAAGAAGGATAAACGGGCAACACCTCTGCTTGTTCAAAATTGTAACGGCGGCTAACCAACGATAACGGCGATTGTACAAAAACCCGGATATCACCAAATTCGTACTCACCGCGTTTGGTTGGCCGAAGCTGGTAACTAATCATTTTATGCCCGCGCGGTTTCAGGTTAGTTTTAAACCATAGGTCGCGCTTTTGAAATTGAAACGGAATTTCATCAATCAAACCTAAACTTACCGGGAACGGATAAAAGTTTTCTACATAAATGCCCAATTCGTTTTCATCGCCATTGCTTAATCGTTCTGGTGCATGGCGGCGGGCAAATAAACCATTTTGGGTACGATAAAGTAAAACCAGGTCAAGCAGCAGCAATAGGATCAGCACCAGGAAAAAGAACAGCGGAACCTCACCCAGCCAAGTGAAAAAAAAGGATAGTAAAAACAGTATCACTGAAATTGCCAACCCGGCAAACAAGCGGTTACATAGGAAAAGGTTTTTGTAATATTGCTGAAAAAGATTTTTCAAAATGCTTCTTTTACCGGGGTATTTCTAATTTCTGAATGATCTGATGAACCACTTCATCCGGCGTTACGCCTTCCATTTCCTTGTCCGGCGACAGCAGGATGCGATGCCGCAAAACCGCAGGCGTTACATAAATCAGGTCATCCGGCGTAACGAAATCCCTCCCGTTGATAGCCGCAATTGCTTTTGCGGCATTCACAATAGCCAGCGAAGCACGCGGCGACCCACCCAAATAAAGCGATTTGCTGCTGCGGGTTTCATGAATAATGCGCGCCACAAATTCCAGCAGTTTTGGTTCAACATGCAAATTCCTAACCTGGTTTCGATAAGTTTCTATCTGGGCAGCGGAAAGTATGGGTTTGATTTCTTCCAGCTTTTCAATGGTTTTTTGCTGATGGTGCTGCTGCAAAATAGCCGTTTCTTCTTCCAGCGAAGGATATTTTACTTCGATCTTGAACAAAAAACGATCAAGCTGCGCTTCTGGCAAACGATAAGTCCCTTCCTGGTCAACCGGGTTTTGCGTAGCCAGGATCACAAACGGTTCCTGCATCGGGTACGTGCTGCCGTCAATCGTAACCTGTCGCTCTTCCATTACCTCAAACAAAGCTGCCTGGGTTTTAGCAGGCGAACGATTTATCTCATCTACCAAAATTACGTTGCCAAAAATCGGTCCCGGTTTAAACTCAAAACTGCTTTCTTTGGGGTTAAAAACAGAAGTCCCCAACACATCAGAAGGCATCAGATCGGGCGTAAACTGTATCCTTGAAAAACCGGCATCAATACATTTGGCAATCAGTTTTGCGGTCAGCGTTTTGGCTACGCCGGGCACGCCTTCAATCAAAACATGTCCGTTGGCCTAAAATACCGGCAATCAGCAGCGTAATCATTTCATGCTGGCCTACCACTACCTTTGCCAGTGCAGTTTTTATTTCGGTTACCGATTGGTTTAACTGGCTGAGATCTGTCCTCGGACTAAAAACTTCTTCTTCCATTATAAGCGGGATTGCTTGTAAAATTGTTCTGTTAAATAATTAAGTTGGATCAATTCCTGATCGGTAATTTTTTTTCCGGTTTGTACAAAGCCGATGTACTTGAAAATCCGGTTGATCAAATCAGCATCTGTGCCGGATTTGTTGATCAAATCCTGAATCAATCCCTGATCCAACACATTAGTCTTCAATTGATACCGTGAACGGATATGCTCCAAAAAGAAAGTAACTTTTTTGGAAGCAATGTTTAGATTGTTGCGCTGCTGATAATAAAGCTGGCCAACAACTTTTACAAAATCTACCGTTGTATTTTGCAGCGGATCAGCAACCGGAATGATGCGTTGCCGCCGTTTCATCTCGTACAAAACAAAAAAAAGCAGGCTAAACAAAGCAATATAATAAGCCCAACGCAATTTGGCATGACTTAAAAATACCCGCATCGGCGAACCTTCGGCATCTTCTGCACCTGCTGATGCATATTCGTCCCAAATAATTTCTCCTTTAGCCGGAAGATAAGAAAGTGCTTTGGCCGCATAATTACTTTCTTCGGGTTTAAGCAAGTTGTAATTGATGAAATAATCCGGACTGGGCATCAGGTACAAATAACCTTTTCCAAACTGATAGCGGATAAAGTTGCTGTGGTTATATTGGTTTTTGCCAAGCACAACTGCCCTGGAAGTATCAAATTTACTAAAATACTGGCCGCCGGTCTGCCGGTCGAAAGTATAAGTTTGAGCAGGGTTTAAAGCAGGGTTTGTAAAACTGACCTTTGTTTTTTTGGTTAAGGAAAGCGTTTGCTCGCTGTTGATTTTCAACTTTAAAGTATCCCGCAAAAACTTGCTTACATAAAAAGAGGCGATAAAAACAGCATTCCCTTTTTTGATGTAATTGATTAGTTCGTCGTAATCATCCTGATCAATATTAACACGATAAGCAACTAAAATATAACTCCCCGGCACATATTTGTTTTCTGCCAAAGTGTTATAAACCGCTTGCCTGCTGCTGTGGATAGCTGCACCGGGAAAAATATCGTTGAGCTGATGGTATAAAATATAAGTACCGTATGGGATTTTGTCTGTGTTGAGGTAAGTCGGTTTCCAATCTACTGGTCGCGGGCGGTTATATTGTATAACGCAGTAAACTATCAGCAGCGAAAAAGCGATGACCAGACAAATTTTCAAGTCTTTCATCTCAGCTTTGGGTTAAATTGATGAAAGGAATTACTGATTTGCTGGAAATTCGCTTGATCAACCTTAAAATCCCCGTACCAAACGTATTCAAACTGCCGCGTGAGCAAACCAAATTTCTGCTGCTGTTCCGGTTTTTTTATTTCCTGCAAATAAGCTTGATTTGTTTTATCAGCCTGCCATTGGACCGCGCCGGCATCGCTCAGCTTTTTCAAACAATTTAAATAAAGCAAGCGGACTGCCAGCCGGAAATTTCGATTAGCAATGGCTTTTTCAATTTCTTCTTCAAAACTGATTTCATGGATATTTTCCAGGGATTCATGATAAGGGATTTCCAATGTGCTTGTTTTACCGGTAAAAATCTGCATCATATCCATTCCCGTTACCTTCAATATCAAAAAAACCAATGCTGCAACACCCAGGAGAATGAACAGTAGCTGCGTGATACTGCCGGTTATGCGCCCGGACAAAAGGTTATCTATCCAATACCAAAACCATTTCCAGAACTGGTCCCAAATAGAAATCCCTTCGCCCGGGCTGGCATTGTATTTGAAAGCGCGCTGCTGCCGGTAATCATTCAGGGTAGCGGCATTAAATTGCCGCAGATGAATGTTACTGCTGTCTGTCTGCAAAACGGCTGCTGCTTTTTTCAACACAGATTTTGGGGTGCTAAGAAAACACATTGCCGAAGGATAAATTCATACGAATACACCGCTCTTTTATAGTAGTGGTAAATAAGATTGAAACTTTTACTAACGATATTATTGAAATACCAGGACATGCCATTCCAATTAGCCATTTGTACAGAAATGAAGTAGAAAAACTGCTGAAAATTCGGCAATAGTTACCTATCAAACAGTTTGTTTTCTTTTTGCTGTAACTGCTTTCCTTAGCATCGGGAAGCTTCCCGCATATCTGCTGGCGTATCGATATAACACATAAGGAGCTTTAGGATTTAAGTGTTCAGAAATCTAAAAAGATGTTGCGGCGAAGAAATACTTAATACTGATAGTGTTATCGTAAATTTGTGATTAACGCCGCCTGCGCAATACGCTTACAAAGACAGGCGTGACACCTATGTAGGCTGCAACATGCTTTTGAGCGATCCGGTGTTCCAGTTTCGGGTAACGCCTCCGGAACTTTTCATAACGTTCTTCTGCCGTTTGTGATAAGTTTTGAATGATCCTGCGCTGGTAAAGTATGAATCCGTTTTGTGTCAGTATGCGAAAGAACCGCTCGAATTTAGGCACCTTTTCATAGAGCTTTTCCTGGTCCTGATAAGTCAGTTCAAATACCTCGCTATCCTCCAAAGCTTCGATATTATAAGTTGCGGGCTTTTGTGAATAAAAGCTGGCGATATCAACCGCCCACCAATTTTCCGGCATAAAAGAGATAATATGATCTTTCCCTTCTTTATCTGTATAGTATAAACGCAAACAACCTTTGGTCACAAAGTATATCTTTCTGCAAGTCTCTCCATTCCTCAGCAGCATGGTGTGTTTTTTAACGTTCTTGTACTTTAATAAAGAAAGCGCATAATCCGCTTCATCCTGATCTAAAGTAACATGCCTGGCAAAGTTGTTCAGGATCCGATTAAACATCTTTTTTCATTATTAAGTGTAAAGCCACCCCAATTATTCCAAGGGTGGCCGAACATAAAATTAAGTCTTTATTTACATAAAAGCGGTTGACTATGCTCCATAGATAAGAGAGGCAGCCAGGCAGCAAGGCCCTGATAGTCATATTATCGGTATAATTTTGCTGAACTTAGTACATGCCTTAACTAATTCAGAGTCGTGAAATTTATTAGGTATGCATAAAGGGGAGGACTGCCTTTTAAAGCCCTTTGCAAGAACAATCTTTTTAGACAATATCCGCCTTTACTGTTGCGATCAAACGGAGGTCTTCCAACGCTGCAAGCCGGTGATGTTCTACGGTCGCTTTGTATAAAGGACTTTCAGTTACTTTTCTGAAAGCTGCAAAGTTTGGGTACTGAGCAAGCGCAACGATATCCCAGTGCTCATTTGGTGGGGCAACAACTTGGCCATTTACTGCTCCGACATAAGTTAGCTGTATATCAACGGTGCCTTCGGCTGCTACCACTTTGTTAAAAGCAGGCACATATCGTTCTATGTAGGCTTCCATACCGGAGCATGGTTTTTCATCTTTGCGGTCTCCATAGTCTGCCTGCTCTTTAAAACGAAGGAGGTTAAGCATAATAAAGGGGGTGTTTTCAGGAATAGCCTTTTCTGTCGCCAAAACGGCATTCTGATCGATTTCTGTTGATTTCATGAGATTTGTATTGATGATTATATGTAATTGGTTCCTATTTATTCTTATTCACTACTTTCCGGATTTCTGCCGACATTTTGGCGTTAAAAGCATCTGCAACAGAGGTTGGCCTCATGAAAATTTCAATGTGGTCTATATGGTTGTTTTCATCCACATGCAGATGGTCACTAAACTGAACGGCTTCGCCGTCAATCTTTGCATCAAATATCGTGGCATGCCAGTTGTCGCCGGCCTCATAAGTGCGTACGAGACGAAATTCCTATACAATTTTTGATACGATACTTAACCCAATTATAATCATATTAGGGTCGCGTAATATATCTGCGTTTGTCGGTGAAAGTGCTGTTACATCTTTACTTAGGATTTATAAAAGTTCATTGGTCTCTCCGGTATAATATGGATGCAATGTAAATAGCAGTCAGTTCTGATGTCATGGTGTGCGTTTTAGGTTTGTGAGTTATTTTCGATACTTTGAACCTGTTTAATATATCAGAAAAAATGATATACTTCTTTTAGCATGTAAAAATTAGTATTTGTATTTTATACCGATACAAAAAGCATGTAAATGCTCCTTTTTTATGTGGTAAAAGAAGTATAGAAAATAAATAGGACAAAATTTAAACAAGCCCTTAGAGAAGGTTGAGTGTATGGTAGCGGAAATATTAGAGACACTTCTCTACCAGCCATTTTGCTATACGGCTGTTCACCTCATCGGAGCGTTCGATCTGCAGTTCGTGGCCGCCTTCAATCGTAACTTCGGTCAGGTCAGCGCAATCTGCCCGCATTGGGTCGGCGAAACGGCTATGCACCGTATCACAAACGGTGTCCCAGGTGGCGTGAAAGAACAATACAGGCAGTGAAATCCTTCCAAAGTTGGGTGCTTTTGCAGCGTAGGCCAAGTTTGCTTCATCATTCATATACCAGGCGTCAGCGCCACTGAATCCCGTTGCGGTAAATGCGGCCACAAAAATTTTGTAATCTTCGGGAGACAGCACGGCGGTATCCAGTGGCAGCTCAGGTGCTTTATGGGCTGGGCCGAACCAACCGCCCTGTGCCCTGATGGCAGCCGTTATGGCTGGATTGCCAACAGCGTCGGGTGAACTGCTTCTGTAAAGCAAAGCTATAGTTGCAGGAACATCGGCTTCGAAATCCCGGGCGGCTTGCCAGAAGTTTTCCCGGTAGTGCAGGAAATAATCCCATTGGCCCACCGGATATTTATCCACCGGATAAAGCTCACGGTCAACAAGCGGTAACAAGTTTGGCAAGGCCAAGCCGCGGGCAAAATAGGGTACACAAAGATTAACCACAGCACAACATCGGGCTGCATGATGTGCAGCAAGCGCCCAAACTACCGGACTGCCCCAATCATGACCGACCCATACCGCAGGATTTCCGCCAAGTGCGTCATGCAACTCCAACATGTCGCTAACTATTTCACTGATCGCATAAGCGCCCGTGTTATCAGGAACAGATGAACCGCCATATCCCCGCATGTCAGGCGCGATACAGTGCCAGCCTTCAGCTGCAAAGTAGCTGAGCTGACGGTGCCATACGATACCAAGTTCCGGCCAGCCGTGGATAAAGATCATTAACGAGCCATCTACAGGTCCTGCTTCTAAATACTTTATATTGATACGGGCCGTTTCCAGGCGATGATGAGCAAAGCTGCTATCTTTCATGGTTGGTAAGCTATATTTTTAAGGGTTAGATCTGCGGTTACAAAAGGCCTTGCCTTTATCTAATGGTGCTGGCTAACCGCTGCGCATTAACCATTACAAAGTAACGGCGGCAAAATCAGGAAAAAATTAATGTAGTTTTAGAAATGAATTTAATGGCTTTTATTTTAACATTGGAATATTATCAACTTGCGGTTTATTAATAAGGTATAGTAGATAGCTTGCTATCAAACCATTTTGATTAACGGAAATACCCAACGCCGTCATTAATACCATTATCGTGATTTTAGCACCAGATTTTAATTTTTTATCACATTGACGGTCATTTTATAAATAATTGCGGAGCCATACTTGGCCCTTAACAACTCTTGGCTTCAACAAATCGAAAATGTTTGGTGCTTTAAAAAAAACCAAACTGCCATTATTGAATCAAGGACTGCACACCCAGCGGAAGAAGTTGGACTAAAAGGAACTATAGGATTATCATAAATATGACGGACTATATCCCAACATGAATGCAGAAGCCATCCTGCTCCAATAAAATTGTCATTTGAAAGGCCTTTAAAAGTAATAAAGGTAAATAAGCCATAAAATACAAATTCCCATGACCCTAACCCTCCGCTCAAATAAGCAGCCCCAGCCCCACCAATCATAATAGCATTAAATTTTTGTCGAGACCGCTCTGTAATTAATGGATGACAACATCGTTAAAAATAAAAGAAGAAAACAGCATGAAAAAGACGATGACACTTACTTTGATGAAGAACTGTATAAAAGACGCTACGTGATAGAACGGGCCAATGCCTGGACGGATCAGCTTTAAAGTACTACTTGTGCGCTTTGAAGTGAACACCTCAACCTGGATAGCACTGCACTTGCTGGCTTTCAGCAGCATCTTTTTAAGAAAAACCAATTAACAAATAAAATACTAAACAGTTTCATAGTAATTTTGACGATGCAAAAAGAGCAGATTTCTGTTTTTGATATGTTTAAAATCGGTATCGGGCCGTCCAGTTCGCATACGTTGGGTCCATGGCGCGCGGCCGAACAATTTGTACAATTGCTGGAAAACGCTGATCATTTAACGCAAGTTGTCCAAATCAAAATCCTGCTTTATGGCTCTCTGGCTAAAACGGGAAAAGGGCACGGAACCGATATTGCCGTTTTATTGGGTTTAAGCGGAGATGACCCGGTTACGTTTGAGGTAGATCAGATCGGACCAAAAATGGAAAGCATCCGGTTAACCCGACGACTTTTTTTAGGTGGTAAAAGAAGCATCTGTTTTAACATAGAAGAAGATTTACTTTTTTTGATGCAAAGCAGTTTGCCTTTTCATCCAAACGCAGTTACTTTTCAGGCTTTTTTGGAAGATGGAAAAGCCATCAGCGAAACTTATTATTCTATCGGTGGTGGTTTTGTGGTGAACGAGGGCGGAAAGCAAACTTCCTCAAAACCAGAAGTGGACTTGCCTTTTCCTATTGAAACTGCTAATGATCTGTTGCACTGGTGCTTAAAAACCGGATTGAAAATCTCCGACATTGTGATGGAAAATGAGCTGGCCTGGCGCAGCGAAGAAGCAACCAAAGCCGGCCTGCTGCAAATTTTTGAAACAATGAAAGCGTGTTTGTACCACGGCTGCCACACTTCCGGTTATTTGCCCGGCGGATTGAATGTTGCAAGGCGCGCTTCCCGTACCAACCAACGGCTTTTAGGTGATGCCGTTTACCATGATTACGAAAGCTGGATTGCGGCAATCAAACAAAAAAGCAACAGCTTCCAATACATTTTAGATTGGGTAAGTTGTTTTGCTTTAGCCGTGAATGAAGAAAACGCTTCTTTTGGCCGTGTAGTTACTGCGCCAACCAACGGTGCGGCAGGTGTAATCCCTGCCGTGTTACAATATTTGTTGATTTTTTGTGATAAAAACAGTATTGATCAAACGATGCGTTTTTTAATGACTGCTTCCGAAATCGGTTGCATCTTTAAAAAAGGTTCGACCATTTCGGCGGCCATGGGCGGTTGCCAGGCAGAAATCGGCGTTTCTTCCGCGATGGCTGCTGCAGCTTTAACCGAATGTTTAGGTGGATCACAACGCCAGGTTTTGATGGCTGCCGAGATTGCAATGGAACATCACCTCGGCATGACCTGCGATCCGATCGGCGGATTGGTACAAGTTCCTTGTATTGAGCGTAACACAATGGGCGCCATTAAAGCAATTACTGCATCACAATTAGCTTTGCAAAGCAACCCGGACAATGCACGCGTAAGTTTGGATGCTGTTGTAAAAACGATGTGGGAAACCGCACAAGACATGAACTCGAAATACAAAGAAACTGCGGACGGTGGTTTGGCTGTTCAAATCCCGATCAGCATGCCGGAATGCTGATTTTTATAGGATAAAAGAAGTATGGTTATGCAGAGCTTGTATCAGGATATTACAAGCAAAGTAATGCACCTTTATGTTATCGTCATCTTAAAAACAAGCGTTCATCAAATTCGTACCGCTTAATAGTTGCTATAGAAACCTTATTGATATCCTGATGATTCGGATTTATAAGGTAGTTAAAATCGTCTTGAACTACAACTGATGGTACTTTTAAAATTAGTGCTTTTTTACTCATGATAAATTCATCTCCAATTATTTGAGTGGAATGTGAATGGGGGATAGACTTCCAATTAGAAGGAAGTTTGTTTTCCTGTAGTTCTTCTGTAATTATCGAATTTGGCACTTCAAAGGTAATAACAACATAGCCTTTTGGAAGGATTCCTAAAGGCACGTGTACTGCAATTTCGGTAGTAGCTAAGGCAATTGACTGAGAAGTATAAAGCATGGAAGTACCTTTACTATTCCAACGCCCGCCACCTATTTCGGCACCCTTGCCGCTTAAATCCCTGCTATATTTAGATTTAGTTAAACGGTATAACTTCATGCAAGCACTCCGTGTTCTATGCGGGTAAGTTCATCTCTTACTAAGTTAATACCAAAAGTAGTATCCAACAAGTCTTTAGGTTTCACTCCACCCAAAGCAACGCTTTTTGTGTTTAGCCAGATATCAAAATTCCCACTTTCTTCAAATACCTCTACCCCATACTTATAAAGAAGCCTGATTTCTAAAATACGTTCTGCATAGCTTGCTTGAAAAGGTTTCTTTTCCTTCTTGTAGCGTTGTAAAGTCCTTTCTGACAAATTGAGGTAATGAGACCATTCAACAAAAGAAAAAGGAATAGATTTTAACAAGTTATCGAAGAAAGAATAATTCAAACCTTCCCTTATTGCTTTTATTAAAAAAAGGCTATCCCTGTCATTAAATGAGTTAAAAGATAAATCATGCTCTAAAACTTCCTCTGTATTTGCCATAGAACAAATATACGACAAGTGTCAGATAAAAAACGACAGTTAACATAAATATTAAATCTAATAATCCAATCAGAATGCCGAGAATGATGATTTTTAGGTGGTAAAAGAAGTATGGTTATGCAGGCTTGTTTTTGGTATATTACAAGCAAAGAAGATTCATAAATAACGCTTGATTCTAAGAGATCCTGAAACAAGTCAGGATGGCAAAAACATCTATTTTAACTTCGATAGTACAACTGGTGCCAGTTCCTTCACCCACAATCCATACATTTTTGCAGAAGGATGCAGGCCGTCCGCAGCTATTAAAGAAGGATCGTTTGCCGCAGTTCTGGAAATGGCGGTAATGTCCACATAAGCCACACCTGCTTTTGCACTTTCTTCTTTATTGATGGCGTTGAACCGGTCAATCTCTTTGGCAATCATGCTTCTGTCATAGCCGCTGGCAAAAGGCGTTACGCCCCAATCTGGTATCGAAAGCACAAAAACGTGCGCTTTATTGCCTTTGGCAAAGTAGATGGCTTGGTTTAACAACGACACAAATTGCTGGCGATAACTGGTTTCACTGTAATTTCTGAACTGGTTGTTCACACCAATCAAAAGCGTGACCAGATCATATTTAGCCTCTGGTTTTTCTATGTTGATCGCTGCTTGCAAATCGTCAGTTGTCCAACCGGTTTGTGCAATGATCTTTGGATTGGCAATTCCTATCTGCTGTGCGTTTAAGGCATTTACCAATTGTGCCGGAAAAGCAGCATCTGCCGGAACGGATTGCCCAATGGTATATGAATCGCCTAAAGCCAAATATTGATATGCTTCTTTTATCGGTGTTTTATTGGCAACAGCCGGAGCCGGACTGTAAGTTTTATCTGTTTTGCAGGAAACAAGCCCTGTAAATAAAAAAACAGGCAGTAGGAAAAGCATTTTCATTTCAAACAGTCATTTTATACAATACGTAAATAGGGTGGCACAAGGTTTTTAACCACTCCCATATCTTGGTTTCACCTGTTGCTGCTGCCAACGACGTTACCGCTTTGTCTTCTATCCCGCAGGGGGCAATGTTTTTTAAATAATCAGGGTTTGGGTTGATGTTTAAAGTTGAGTTGTTTAAAGTTGACCTTCTGCTTTATATTAGCTAAGTGATTGGGCATTGCTGTTTTTATGCCGATAAAAGAAGTATCAACAAAAACGGGCAGTTTCAAATTTATTGAAACTGCCCGTTTAACGTAATTAAAAGCGCTGTTAGTTTGGATTTACAATTGGCGCACTGCCGGCAGCAGGCGTATTCAATTGTGCTTCATCTGCCGGAACATCCCAATAGTCTAAAAAATTATAATTGATGGTTGCATTTGTGTTTACTACTGCATTTTTGTTTCCTGCAACAGGATTAGAAAGCACAACAGCACCTTTACGGCCGCCGCCTTTTGATATGTCATAGATTATGCCCCATCTCCTGGCATCGTAAAAAGCAATCCCCCTAAACACCAGGGCGACCCTTCTTTCCCTGCGCAATTCTTCTTTGGCAGCAGCCAACCCTAAGCCTGTTCCGGCTACTTTGGCTAATGCTGCCCCTTGATAGGTTCTTACATTATCTACGCTTGCCAATCCCAGTTCTATTTGATCTGTATTGATCAATGCTTCAGCTTTCATCAACTCGTTCTCTTCATAACTTGGCCCAATAAAAATCTCATAATTTCCAGGCGTTTTATCACTTAATATATTTGCTCCGGCTATACCGGTGCCGCCAGAAACCAACTGCCAGCGGGTACTAAAAGTAAAGCCGCCCACCTGGTTTAAGTATTGGTTCATCACGAAGTTATTGGCCATACGTTTGTCCCCTGATTTGTATTCCTGCACTAACCTTTCTGAAATTTTAAACGTTGCTGATTTCGGCAAACCAGTTGACATGGCTGCAACAGAGCCGCTACCTGCGGAAAAGAAACCATTGGTAGTTGTAGTACGTCCGGTAAAAACCAAATCGGCAGATTGGATACCATTGTTAAGCAAGGTTAAGACACTGTTCCAATCTGAAGCAGTCATGCCGGAAGTTAATTTGTTGGCCATGATATTACGTGCCTTTAAACTATTGATGCTATGAATCCACATTTGCGGGCTGAGTACACCGCCCTTGCCTGTTTGCACAAATGTTGGCAGCAATTGCCCTAAAATTGTATTGTAATCGGTTGTACTCGGGACACTTCCCAACAAAGTTGAAGCCTGGTCTAAACAACGATTGGATTCTGCAATTATAGCAGCACTGTTTACATAATTCGGAACGATACCGCTAAAGGTATTATTGATTAAGCCGGCATAATAAATTGATCCGATACGGGCATAAGCATAACCTTTCCACCAATAAGCCCAAGCTTTCAATGTGTTTTTTTTGGTAGTAGCATCTCCGGAAAAACTGATGCCATCAACTAATGAAAGCACTTGATTGCAGGCGTTATTTAAGCCGTACATGTATGCCCACTCCTAATAAAACGCATTTGCACTTCTTTTATCACGGGAATTGCTGATCCTTAAAACACTTTTTTGAGGAGATGAAGTAGCAATTTTGGTTCCATCGTCCAAAATAACATAATCAGGCAAACCTATTACGTTAATGTTTTGGTTTGATGCTTCTGCACCAACATCATCTGCCATCAGTTCCTGGTAGCCATAGCACAAAGAAAAAAAACTGTCGCCCAGCCAGTTTTGCCCGCTGGTATAAGTTGGGCTGCCGTTGAAGCCATTGATGTAAACACCACCGCTTGCCAGCGAAATTAAGCCGGGTTCGTTCTGTGCCTGGTCTATCGTTGGCGAATTTGGGTTTTTGACATCAAGCTCTTTTTTACAGGACGTAGCACCGATTAAAAGACCGGTGATTATACAAAGGGAAATTATATGTTTTTTCATTTTTTGCAGTTTTATAATTCGATTAAAATCCAAGGTTTAATCCTAATTGATATGATTTTGTGTTAGGCATAGAATCATGGTCAACACCACGGTCAAATGCAGAATTAGAAGTCCCGGAGCTTATTTCAGGATCAAAACCGGTGTATTTGGTAAAGGTTAAAATGTTACGGCCTGTCAGGGTTAACTGTACCCGTCTAAAAACTTTATTTTTAATCAGATTAGAAAAATCATAACTCAGGGATATATTCCTTAACCTTAAAAAAGAAGCGTCTTCATAAAAATAGTCTTTTGTTCCGTTTCGGGCCGGACCGTTACGGGCACCAAAATAATCGGCGTAAATACTTCTGTAATAAGCAGTATAAGCTGCTGTTGTGCCATTTATCGTTACCGGTGTATCATAATCACCGCTTATACCATCGCGGTACATCCACTCTTTAGTTTGATTGTACAAGTGGCTGCCCTGTACCCAATCAAACTGAAATCCAAACGATAAATTTTTATAGTTAAAGCTATTGATAAAAGACATGTTGAATTTAGGGTTAGGATCGCCTAAAGCATAAACTTCATTGGTAAATTGTACCCCTTTTGTTGTTTTGTTTACGACACGTCCGTTTACAATTTCGTAATTTCCATAGTAAGAAGCATTGATATAAGGTACGCCTTCCAAGTTTTTTTAATCCAAAGTTGTCAATGCTTTATAGCCGTAAATCTGGCCAATTTTTTGGCCTGCTATCAAAACTTCCTGTGTGCTGCCCGCTGATGAAGTTAGGATAATCGGTGGCCCGTTAATTTTATCAATCCTGGAAGTTTCATTACTGAAATTGGTTGTAAAGTTCCAGTTAAAACCTTTAGCCTGTAAAATATTAACGTTAAAAGAAGCCTGGAAGCCATGAGAAGAAAGGTCAATAGCGTTAGTTTTAATAGTTGAGGCACCGGTTGAAGGAGCTTCGCTGATATTGTAAATAATATTGTTGCCTTTACGGGTCCAGTAAGTTGCGCTCACAGCAAAATTGTTAAACCAATTACCGCTTGAACCCTTAATGCTGATATCCGTACCAAGTTCTATTTCCCGGGAAACCTCTACATTTAAGTCAGGATTGTTTTGTGCCCCCGGGCAATGCAAAGGCTAATTGAGTGCCGATATTTGTAGGGGTTAATGTTGGGTAACGGTCAAAAGCATTTGGCTGGATACCTGCCTTACCAAATGCGGCCCGCAATTTAAATTCAGGAATAACATCGCCGAGTTTACCATCTTTCCAAAAACCAAAGGATGACGGCCGGATATAGGCGTTTGCATTAGGAAAAGTAAAAGGCTTAGAACCCTGCCCGAAAGCAGAAGAATAATCACTGCGGAAACCGCCGCCTACGCCTCCGTATTCGCCGACATCTATTTTCTGGTTCACAACGTAACCAAACGTTACAAAGGGTTCTACATAATCACCTTGTGTTCCATCTGATAGCCGGCCAATTATTTGTTGGGTTTTGGTTTGGTTCATATTATAGATACCATAAGTTGGTAAACTATAACCGTATGTTAAGAACTGTGTATAGTTGTTTTTACGGTAATCATATTGTAACAAAGTGCTGGTCGTGATTGGAACATTGAGATGAAAGTCTTTTTGAAAATCAGTTCTGATGGTTGCCGAAGCATTGATATTCTGAAAAGTGGTATTGTAGATGAATTTATTCAGTTCACCCGTATTATCACTATTATTATAGTCAGAAACCCAAGTTTTTAAATCATTAGAGTTTGCATTGCCAGTTTGGTTTTTATAAATATAATTAACGTTCCTATTGGTATGGTTAATGCCATACTTTGCATTTAGTTCTACAAATCTGTTAACTTTGTAATCAGCCTGAAAATTTTGTAATATATCCAGCCTGTTGGTATTGTTACTACTGTATTCTGTACGATAAAAAGGATTGCTTCCGTTAACACTAACCGTTCCTGAGTTTAATGAAAACGGGTAATTGCCATCAGGCAGGGTTTGATAAAAACTGTAAAACGGTGATGAATTTAATGCGTTGAACAAACCATTGTTTCCGATTCCAAGGCCAGGGTTTATCGTATTTTTAGTATAAACCAATTCTGTGGTAGAACGAATGGTAAATCCTTTAAATAGCTCTATACCTAAATTAGTAGTCAGGTTTGTGCGGTCATTGTAACCGTTAAACCGGATGTTACTTTGCTGATGATTATTGGAAACACTAAAAAGATAGTCTGCATTTTGGCTTGCCCCGGAAACTGAAACGTTATTATTTGTAGTGTAAGCCGTTTTAAAGAACTCGGCCAGATGGTCATAATATTTTAAGTTAGTGCCATACTGCGGCTGTGCAATATTTGCAGGGTTAGACATGGCTGTCGGGTTTCCATTACCTGCCCCGAAAGCCCAGGTAACACCCGGATAAGTACCATCTTTATCTAATTTGATAATGTTTCCGCTTCCATCAACAAAATTACCGCTGGCATCCGTTTTAAAGCTGCTTAATTTTGCCTGGTGCACATTACCGCTGTTGATGTAATTGCTGGCCGTTACACTGCTGCCTACATCAATCCTTACTTTGCCTTGCTGGCCTTTTTTTGTAAAAATCTGGATTACGCCATTAGCCCCTTACGCACCATAAATAGTTGATGCAGCAGCACCCTGAACTACCTCTATACGATCTACGGTTGACAGGTCCAGCAAACTCAGGTCTGTTGTCCTAGATTCTACCCCATCAACCAGGATCATCGGCGATGTACCACCCTGGATCGTATTGATCCCTCTTAAAACGATATTGGTACGTGCCCCCGGCGTACCATCTACAGATGCTATTTGGGCACCGGGAATTTTACCGACCAAAGCCTGGTCAACAGAAGCCTGAAGGTTTGAAGCCAAGTTTTTGCCAGCTACGGATGAAACGTCTATACCCAATTTCGATTTACTGGTGGCAACACCTGTACCGGTAACTACCACTTCGCTTAACTGATTAGTAGTAATGGACAAGGCAATATTGATGGTGCTGCTTGCCCCGACAGTAGTTTCTTTAGGGGTGTAACCAATAGAAGTAAAAACCAGGGTTGGGTTACCGGCAGGAATAGAAATACTGTATTTACCATTGGCCCCTGTTAAAGTGCCGGTACGCGTCCCTCTAACCATTACGCTCACGCCCGGCAGCGGCAATCCATCATTCTTGTCGGTTACTGTTCCTAATATTGTCCTGTTTTGTGCAAAAACATTGGAACTTAACAATAAAAAGAACAGTAAATAATTGAGTAAATTTAATTTCATACGCTTATTTCTTTTAATTTTAGGCAAAGTAGTTATAAAATTTAAGAAATAGCATGAAATAACTATTTTAATTGAGAATTTTTAATTGAAAAAGATATTTACAACTAACTTTAGACAGGTTTTTATAAATAGATTAACGGATTTACTAAAATTGACCGAAACAAGGCTAAACTATTTCGAATAATTGATAGATATACTTCTTTAAAGTTACCGATACTTCTTTTACCGGTACTTTTTCGCCCACTTTCGCAGCCATTGAGGTTACGGCTTTATCTTCTATCCCGCAGGGAATAAATATTATAGAATTTGCAGTAAAATATTTAATTAAAATAGTTAGTTAGCGTTCTATACATTAACAGAATGTCAGTTTAGATAGTTATTCCTTGTTTAAAACATTTACCGGTTTAGCTAAAGCCGCTTTAAAAGACTGGTAACTTACCGCACATACAGCTATTAAAAGGATTATGCCTCCTGCCATTAAATATATATTCCAACCGATTTGAATACGATACGCATAACTACGTAACCACTGGCTGGCTACAAGTTGTCCTAAAGGTAAGGCAATGAGTAAGGCAATACCAACCAAACGTGCTAAGTTTTTATTTAACAGTACTACAATAACAAATACAGGAGCACCCATTAATTTACGAATTCCAATTTCTTTTTGCCGTTGCTCAATTGATAACGCAACTAAGCCAAACAATCCCATACAGGAGATGATTATAGTTAAAATGGCTATAAAGCTTAACAGCTTTTGCAGGTTTGCTTCCGTCCTGTACTCCTGACTATTGAGATCATTCATGAAACTAAAGTCAAAAGGCCGGTTGGGTTCTATTTTAACTGATGCCTTTTCTAAAGCAGATAATGCTTGATGTAAATTTTCAGGTTTTACTCTTACCCAAACTTCCCCGTAATTCTGATTTGAAAATTGATCTAATATCAGTGGTTGCACAGGTTCTCTTAGTGAACGGAAGTTGTAATCGTGGACAACCCCGATTATTTGATACTTCTTATCTGGTTTTGAAGGCAATGATATACTTTTACCTAATGGATCCAGTATGTGAGCCTCTCTTACAAATGATTCATTTACTATAACAGATTGTGCCGAATCGGAAGGATAGTTTCTTGAAAAGTTACGACCTGATAAAAGAGAAATCTGAAACGTCTGAAGGTAGTTTTCATCGATCTTGATCTGCTGAGTAGTTATATCCTTTCCTGCTATTTGAACTGTTCCCTGGTTCAGCCCTGATGACTGACCTGTTATACCTAACAGCGCTTGTTGATCCATCAACTCATTTTTATACAACGCTAATTTAGTATTGCTATCCTCATTTAAAGGCATTCTTACCAAGTTATCTGGATTATACCCTAAATCTTGCTGCTGCAAGTAAACAGACTGTGAATGTATAACAACTGTGAACATGATGACAAAACCTGCAATAACGAATTGTACTACTACTAAACTTTTACCAAAAGTCAATTTACCTGTCAGCTTTTGTCGCCCGCTGATTACTTTAATGGGCTTGAATCCAGAAAGAACTAAAGCAGGATAAAACCCTGCTGCTATTGCTACGATAAGTAAAAGACAAATGCAACCTGCAATAACGGGTAAATGGACAAAATACGACAGCGTTAAGGCTTTGTTAACCACTTGACTGAAATAAGGTAACACAAAGATTGCACAACAGACTGCTGTTATAAATGCTATAGTACAAAGAAATAATGATTCACCTAAGAATTGAGCAATCAATTGGCCGCGAGATGCACCTATTACTTTTCGAATACCTATTTCCTTAGACCTTCTTAGTGATTGTGCTATCGAAAGATTCACAAAGTTGATGCTGCTAATTACAATAACAAATAAGGCCAAAGCTGCTAACAGGTAAGAAATAATCGGATGACTACTGTTAACTATACCATTACCTGTTACAAATCGGGAATATAAATGAATTTCCTTTAATGGCTGCAAAGCAAACTGCATCTCGTTTTTACCTTTATTATTTATCTTATTGGTATTAGAGAGGATAGCATGTTTATGAAAAGCCAGATTGAATTTTAAACCCATGGTTTGAAATTGGGCATCAGGGGAAAGCAGCACAAAAGTATTAGTATTCATATCTGACCAATCCGACTGCTTGTTTGGATTCATTCTTTGATATACACTAAATGGAAGTAGGATATTAAACTGGATTGAAGAGTTCTGTGGAACATTAGCAACCACTCCTGTAACCCTATAAACTTCAAACTTTCCATTTACATTAATAGACAACTCTCTGCCTACAGCCTGCTTTGTTCCAAAATACTTGCTTGCTGTTGATTCGCTAATTACAACCGAATTTAAATTAGGAAAGGCTGTTTGTGAATTGCCATACAACCACGGAAATGAAAATATGGAGAAAAAGCCCTGATCAACGTACAGCCACTGCTCTTCCAATACATTTTCCTGTTTTTGTATAGTGCCGCCGCCATTAATTAACCGACTAAATGCTTCTACTTCCGGTACTTCCTGTTTGAAAGCTAAACCGGCAGGATTTGCCGTGAATCCCTCCAGTTGACGCTCATTGGATTTTGGGTTCCAATAAGATGTTGTAACTCGAAAAGTTCTATCGATTTTTGTGTGAAAGCGGTCGTAATTTACCTCATCATTTACAAAAAGAATAAGCATTAAGCCACAAATCAAACCAATGGATAAACTGAAAATCTTGATGAACGAAAATGTCTTATTTCGAAAAACATTACGTAAACCTGTTATAAAATAGTTTTTTACCATATAAGCAACTGTTAACAATACTTAGGTTCATTCACAATCTTCCGTCCAAAAGAAAAAAGGATGTTAGAATACTTTAAAAAGCTTGGTTTTAATAAATAATTCTGTAAAAACTGTTCGTTTCCGAACAATATGGTGTACGTTATCGAACAAAAGGGTACCCTTATAAATTTTTTTCTTATGTAAAGTATTACAAGCCATATTATGAAATTCCCTTCTTTCACTACTGTATTCTGGGATATAAAGCAAAACTTCTAAAAATTTACAATTATGGAATAAATAGCATCTCTAACTTCTAAAAAAATCCTCCAATTATTTTACAAAAATTAATTCGGTTTACCTTTTTTAAGGTTAAACACAAGCTGTTGAATCTGTATTTCATTCTTTATCAATTATTTCGAATAATTGATATAAATACTTCTTTAAAGTTGCCGATACTTCTTTTACCGGTACTTTTTCTTTTAGTTCTGCTTCCATCGACGTTACCGCTTTGTCTTCTATCCCGCAGGGAACAATGTTTTTAAAATAATCGAGATCAGGGTTGATGTTTAAAGCCAGTCCATGCATGGTTACCCAGCGGCTGCACCTCACGCCCATTGCACAAATTTTTCGGGCTTTCGTTGGATCGTCTGCATCCAGCCAAACGCCGGTATAGCCCGGATAATGCTCGCCTTTGATGCCGTAACCCGCCAAAGTCAGGATCACGGCTTCTTCCAAAGTGCGCAGATATAAATGAATGTCTGTAAAAAAATTATCTAAATCCAGAATTGGATAAACCACTAATTGCCCCGGACCATGATAAGTAATATCGCCGCCGCGATTAATTGGGTAAAACTGAGCTTGCTTTTCTTCCAATTGTTTTTCGGACAACAAAAGATGCTCCTTCTTACCACTTTTTCCCAGTGTATAAACATGTGGATGTTCGCAGAAAATCAGATAATTTGGCGTTGCTGTTTTTATGCCGGTAAAAGAAGCATCGTCTTCGCCGCGGTTGCGGCTTTCGGTTTTGATTTTCACGGTTGCTGCAAAAAGCTTCTCCTGCCTGTCCCACGCTTCTTTATAATCAACCAAGCCCCAATCTTCAAAAAAAACCTGCTTGTTCTTGCTCATATTTCTTCGCTTCCCGCTCCTTCTTCACACCTCTTTCGCATAACCAATCATGTAATCGTTAAACTGCAAATAAGCTATTTCAAAATCTAAATTTACCGTTTCATTTTTCAAATGGGCATAAAATGTTCCGGCTTCTTGGTAAGGAAATGGTTCCAGATAAATGTGGTTGATAAAGGAAACTTCTTTCCTACCGTAACATTTATACAGGGCTTCTTTGGCGCACCAGCAGGCGTATAGTTGCCTGATCTTATCTTCCGGCCGGATAAAAGCCAGTTCTTCCGGGCGCATAAATTTATGGGCGATGCGTTCAACTTTTTGTTCTATTTTTTCAATATCGATACCAACCGGTTTGTTTTTGCCGATCATCACTACCGCATAATCAAAAGAATGGCTGAGCGAAATATGGTAAGGGATCGAAGTGAGATACGGCTTGCCGTGCGCATCCACCTTGCAATCAATATATTCTTCGGTGTTCAGCATTTTGCGCAGCAACACGCGCGTGCCCAGCCAATGCAAATAACGTTTGCTGTTGCTTAGCTTTTGTACAAATGCTTTTTCCTCCTCGTCAAGTTGTAGTTGGTGGTACAGTTCTTCGGCATTTTCTTCAATTTTCCAAAGGGCAAATTCGGTGTCGCTGTCCACCTTTTTACGATAAGCAATCCCCATAAAGTAAAGTTGCGAAAAGGATAGCAATATCTTTTAAAAATAATCTAATTTAGGTTCCGCATCTTCGCAACTATGATTTTATCAGACAAACTTATTTTACAGGAAATTGAAAAGGGGACGATTGTTATCGAACCTTTTGACCGGGAATGCCTCGGGACCAATTCTTACGATGTCCACTTGGGCAAATACCTGGCAACTTACCGCAACCGCATTTTAGATGCCAAACAGCACAACGAAATTGATCATTTTGAGATCCCGAAAGAAGGTTTTTTGCTTCAGCCCAACACTTTATATTTAGGCGTAACCGTAGAATACACAGAAACGCATTGTCATGTACCATTTCTGGAGGGCAAAAGCAGTACCGGCCGCTTGGGGATTGACATCCATGCAACAGCCGGCAAAGGCGATGTTGGGTTTTGCAATACCTGGACACTGGAGATTTCGGTGACGCAACCTGTTCGTGTTTATCCGGGAATGCCGATCGGACAATTGATTTATTTTGTGGTGGAAGGTGAGATCGAGACTTTTTACAATACCAAAGCCAACGCCAAATACAGCAACCCCACTACCCGCCCGGTGGAAAGCATGATGTGGAAAAACCAGTTTTAAATATTCTGATTGCCACGTGAACATTTACCCGCCAGGCCAGTTTTCCTAATACCGTCTTTTCAGTTGATCAACCCATGAAATTAAAAAAAATTTTAACTGTTGCTTTGCTGCTTGCCGCAACCTTTTTGGTCGGTTTTGTTGTCCGCCAGGATGATGATCCGCTAAAAAAGATTTTGATGCAGCTACAAAAGTTTACCGATAATTATCCGGTAGAAAAAGTTTACCTGCAATTAGATAAACCCTATTATGCCATCGGAGATCTCATTTATTTCAAAGCTTACACCACCGTTGGCAGCAAACATCAGCCTTCCGGACTAAGCAAAATTTTATATGTGGACCTGATCAACGAAAAAGATTCGGTCAAGCAATCGCTGCGCCTGCCGATGACAGCCGGTTTAAGCTGGGGCAGTTTTGCTTTGGCCGATACCTTGCAGGAAGGCAGTTACCGCATCCGTGCTTACACGCAGTGGATGCGCAATTTTGGCGAAGAATATTATTTTGATAAAACCATCAGCATTGGCAATTCCATTTCCAATACTGTTTTTACCACGGTAAATTATAAGTTCGTTACAGATAACGGCACGCCAAAAATCAATGCCGTTATTAATTATGCTGATCTGAACAACCAGCCTTATGCCGAAAAAGCAGTGAGCTATCGGGTACAAATGGATTTCCGGACGGTTTTGAAAGGCAAAGGCGTAACGGATGCCAGCGGAAACCTTGATATCAGTTTTAGCAACCCGCAGCCGGGTTCGTTAAAGTCCGGGCAGATCATCACCGGCATCACCACTGCCGATAAAAAAGTAGTGGTAAAAACAGTACCGATCAAAGCGACATCCAACGATGTGGACGTGCAGTTTTTCCCGGAAAGCGGCGACCTGGTGAATGGCATCCGTTCTAAAGTTGCCTTTAAAGCTGTGGGTGCCGATGGTTTGGGTGTCGATATTAAAGGCAGCATTGTTAATAATCAGAATATAGAAGCAGGCAAAATCAGTACGCAGCATTTGGGCATGGGCGTGTTTTCCCTTTTACCGGAAAGCGGCAAAACCTACATGGCAAAAATCACTTTTCCGGATGGTTCCACAAAAAATTACGATCTGCCTAAAGCTTCCGGCCAGGGCTTTGTGCTTTCAGTAAACAATACGGATACGGCCTATATCAACCTGCATGTTTCTGTTGGGAATGAAACTTTTAAACAGAAGCAAAACACGGATATTATGGTAGTCGGCCAATCCGGTGGCGACGTGTATTATACGGCCAAAAGCAAGCTGGAAAGCCAGTCTTTCTCTGCCCGGATCCCGAAAAGCCGTTTTCCTTCCGGCATTGCCCAGTTTACGCTTTTTACACAGGAAGGCGAGCCGCTGAACGAGCGGATTATTTTTATCAACAACCCGGACCAGCTTAAAATCAAGGTTGCTTCCGCAGAAACTACTTCGCCCCGGCAAAATGTAAAACTTGATTTTACCGTGCTAAACAAAGCAAATGCACCGGTGCTGGGCAGTTTTTCCGTTGCCGTAACCGATGAAACCAAAGTGCCGATGAACGAGGACAAAGAAAATACGATCCTGTCTGACCTGCTGCTGACCTCGGACATCAAAGGTTATGTAGAGCAGCCGGGCTATTATTTTGTGCATCCGAATGAAAAAACACAGTCGGATTTGGATGTGCTGATGCTGACCCAAGGTTACCGCCGCTTTGCCTGGCGGATGCTGATGGGAAACAGTTTTCCACCCATCACCTTCCAGCCGGAAAAAGCCATGGTGATTTCGGGCATGGTAAAAACGCTGGGCGGCAAACCTGTGCCCAAAGCTAAAGTTACTTTGTTTACCACTTCAAAAGGTGCGTTTTTGCTGGATACCGTTACCGATGTGAATGGGATGTTTAAGTTTGATAACCTGATTTTCCCGGACAGTATCCGTTTTGTGATCCAGGCAAGGGGTGGAAACGTCCGGAAAAATGTAGATGTTACCGTGGATAATGTTCCGCCTCAATTCGTTACTAAAAACAAAAACGAACCGGATGTTTCCATCAATATCCATCGGGATTTGTTGACTTACCTGCTCAACAGCAAAGCGCAATATGATGACCTGCGGAAATACGGCCTCGTTAACCGGACAATTTTATTAAAAGAGGTAACGATTACGGAAAAAAAAGACCCGGTCAGAAATTCTTCCAATTTAAATGGTTCGGGCAATGCCGACCAGATTATCAGGGCAGATCAGTTGTTTCAGGGCTGCATCACTATCGATCAATGCTTGCAAGGCAGGTTGCTGGGTGTCATTTTTCGGAACGGTGTGCCGTATTCTACCCGTAGTTTTAATACGCCCATGCAAATTATTGTGGATGGCGTTTATGTGGACAGTAACTATCTGCAGGTTTTGCCGCCTACCGATGTGGCCACTATTGAAGTGCTGCGCTCTGGCGGATATACTTCTATTTATGGCGGCCGCGGCGGCGGCGGCGTCTTGGTCATCACCACCAAACGCGGCGACGACCCAAGTTATACCGTGCAGCGGTATTCGCCGGGTATTGTTACTTACAACCCAAGAGGTTTTACCAATACAAAAGACTTTTATTCGCCTAAATACGACGACCCGAAAACCAATAAAGCCGTAGCTGATCTGCGCACTACCATTTACTGGAACCCGAGTTTAATCAGTGATAAAGACGGCAAAGCAAGTTTCAGCTTTTTTAATGCCGATAGTAAAGGCACTTACCGTGTGGTTATTGAAGGTATTGATGATGAAGGAAATTTAGGTCGGCAGGTTTATCGGTATAAGGTGGAGTAAGTTTTTTAGGCGATAAAAGAAGCATTGTTGTTTAAATTAATAAAAAGTCGTTCAAGTTGCTGCTAATAACACATATTAGAATTCGTAGTTCCAAGGATGGGGTCACAAACCCGACCAGTAGGATGTAAAAAGCCCTTATGACAATTTATAACCACAGCTGCTGTTGTATTGACGCAATAACCCATGACAAAAAGCGCAATGCGCATTATGTATTGTTTATAACAGCTTTAAAAATTGAAAAGCAATGATTACAAAGGGTTTAGCCTTTGTAATACTGGTATATTTCTTAATAAAAAGGTTTACCTATATTTATATCCTACTTGTAAAACATGCGTATATTTATGAGTTAACCGGCACTTCGCGTTTTTGCCCGAAAAAGTTTGTTAAAGATTTTTTTGTGCCAAAAAAGCAAAAACACGAAATGCGTTTAA
>JAABUM010000804.1_pt1 | contig 51267 bp, 48 predicted proteins | sample 5559161 | NCBI WGS metagenome assembly JAABUM01 (sample SAMN10711868, study PRJNA513369) | rock metagenome | isolation source: Antarctica rocks | place: Antarctica: Victoria Land, Siegfried Peak nord
ATCGCCCTCAACCTCCTCCGCAAGGAAAAGACCGCGCGCTGCGGCATCAAAGCCCGTCGTCTTAAAGCGGGCTGGGACCAGCGCTATCTGCTCAAAGTCCTCGCCGCTTAATATGCGATTGCCCTACATGCATAGCGATCTGCTGGACAATGATCGGCTACTCTGGATCTACACACCTCCGGCCTACGCGCCGGACACCGAGTCGTACCCGCTGGTCGTCTTGTTGGATGGCTATATTTACGCGCATGTGATCCCTACGCCGACCATCCTGGACAATCTGATCGCCACGGGCCGCCTCCCGCCCGTCGTTGCCCTTATGGTGAACCCGCCGGATCTGGATACGCGATTGAGCGAGCTAGCCTGTTCGCAACCCTTCGTCGACTTCCTTGCACAGGAACTCGTCCCGTGGGCGCGGCAGGAGTACCATGTGACGACAGACCCGGCGCGGGTCGTCGTGGGCGGGTCGAGCCTCGGCGGACTGACCGCCGCCTTTGCCGGATTGCGCTATCCCGACGTCTTTGGGAACGTCTTATCGCAGTCGGGCTCGTTCTGGTGGAGACCACAAGGAGACAGCGAGCCACGTTGGCTCGAGCGTCAGTTCGAGGCGAACCCTCGGGTCTCACTCCGCTTCTATCTCGATGTCGGTTGTCTCGAGAGCGAAGGGCAGATCCGGGCCAACGAGCACATACGCGATCTGTTGCGCGCGAAAGGTTGCCCGGTCCAGTACGCTGAGTTCAGCGGTGGACATACCTTCCTGTGCTGGCAAGGTACCCTGCCAGACGGCTTACACGCGCTGCTTGGAGCAAACACAGCAGAGAGGTAAGGCTGAGATGTTCACTGGCGCGAAACTGCTCAACTGTGCCGCGCCGACGACTCTCCCCCGCTCTCGACGATGCGCGGATAGGCGCCCGGCGCGGTGTCGAGCCGAGCGCTGGCTACTCCAGCGGCTCCACGGGATCGCCGTACTCATCGTCCCACGAGAAGCTGGGCGCCGGGGCCGTCACGGTCACTGGCGTGCGGTCGCGCCCCGTGCCCACGCGTGTGGTGTGAGCCAGCGGGTCGGGCGGGGCGGTGGCACCAGCGAGCCGCGCGCGGTGCGTGCTGATGAAGCCGTTGAGCCCTTCGAGGGCCAGGGTGAGGGCGCGGACCTCGCGCGCGTCCGGCAACCGGCTCTCGCCGCCCCGCATCGTGCGCATGACGCTGGGGATATCCTGGCGCGACGCGAATTTGATGTCGTGGTCGTCCAGCCAGTCGAGGTAGGTGGGGTCGCTTTCCTCCTCATCTTCCAGAAATATGACGAGGCAGTCCTCCATCGCGTCGCGCATTTGCTGCTCGTCCATCCCCGTCCCCGTCACGTCGGCGACGATGTTGTGCAACTCACCCTGCGAGAGCGTGTCGAGCTGGAGGTTAGCCGCGTCCAGCAACGCCAGCGCCGCGTCGACGTCCTCCTCGTCCGGTCCGATCACGGCTCCATTGGCGGCGCTGCGCCGATAGCCGTCGGCGGAGTAGTAGAACGCCGCGCCGAAGACCTCCTCGCCGGCGCCCAGGATCGAGGCGTAGAGCGTCTCCACGCCCGGCTCCGGTCCGTCAGCGCCAAGCTCGACGGCCAGCGGCGGGTTGTCGGGTAGGATGTCCCAGGGCTTGCGTCGCGCGTAGCGCGCCGCCGCGTTGAAGAGGGGAGCGATCACCGTCGGGTCGATGTCCCAATCGAAGGGCGCGGGCGGCTCGGCGTCGTCGTCGGCGCCCATCCCCTGCGCGAACGACTGGTACACCGCCTCGAAGGCGGGCAGTTGCGCGGCGTACTCGACCGCGACGCCGAACGGGCCGAGCGCGGCCTCAACGGCCGCGGCGAGATCCGCGTCGTTGACGCGCACCCGCTCCGGCAGGCTACGCTCCGGCCCTTGTCCCAGTAGGGCGCCGAACGCGACGGGTTGGCCGAAGCCCCTCGCCGAGGACCGACCGGACGGCGCGGTCGGGACGATAGCCGCGAGCAGGGCTTCCAGCGCCTCGCTTACGCCCCCATCAGGGCTCTGTTCCGGGGCGATCATGGTTGTCGCCAGCACGAAACCGCTGGCAGGGTCGAGCCATAGGGCGATGTGCGGTTGCGTCACGGCGTCGCCGTCGCGGACGTAGATACCCATCCGCCGCGTTCCTCCCTCGATCACGAAACCGGGCCGGCGTGACAAGCCTGCCAGCGCCTTCTGGCGCGCCGGCGTCAGCGTATCTGTCTTTGCCATTTAGAAGCGCCTCCTTCGTCTCCGTCCGCTAGCTGACAGTCATAGCCTCATAGTTTCATTGTAGCCCATGCGCGCGGGGAACGTTTCTTGCGCCGTTATCGTCGGTCACTACATTCATCTCATGAAAGGACAATTAGAGGACTATGGAGTATCGACGTTTGGGGCGCGCGGGTATGCGCGTGAGCACGATCAGCCTGGGCAGTTGGCTGACCTACGGCGGCTCGGTCGCGGAGCAGGGCGCCATCGACTGCGTCCACAAGGCCTACGACCTCGGCATCAACTTCTTTGACACGGCCAACGGGTATGCCGGTGGCCGCGCCGAGCAGGTGGTGGGCCGCGCCATTAAGGACTTCCAGCGCGACACGTATGTGCTGGCGACCAAAGTCTTCTTCCCTATGGGCCCCGGCCCCAATCAGCGCGGCCTCTCGCGCAAGCACATTATGGAGCAGTGCCACGCCAGCCTGCGCCGCCTCGGCGTCGACTACGTCGACCTCTACCAGTGCCATCGTCCCGACCCCGAGACGCCCGTGGACGAGACGTTGCGCGCCCTCGACGACCTCGTCGCGCAGGGCAAGATCCTCTACGCGGGCGTGTCAGAGTGGTCGGCGACGCAGCTGGCCGACGCCGTCTACGTCGGGCATGAACTCAACCTACGCCCGATCGTCTCCAACCAGCCACTCTACAACATGCTGGAGCGCTACATCGAGCGCGACGTCATTCCCTTCTGCGAGAAGCACGGCATCGGGCAGGTCGTGTTCTCGCCGTTGGCTCAGGGCGTGCTGACCGGCAAGTACAAGCCGGGCCAGCAGCCTGAACAGGGCACGCGTGCGGCCGACCCGCAGTCGAACATGTTCATCCAGCGCTTCATGAACGACAAGACACTCACAGCCGTGCAAAACCTGCAAGGCGTGGCCCAGGATGCCGGCTGCTCGTTGGCAAACCTGGCGCTGGCGTGGACGCTGCGGCAGCCCGACGTCTCGTCGGCCATCATCGGCGCCTCGCGCCCTGAGCAGGTCGAGGAGAACGCCAAGGCCGCGGACATCACGCTCACCGACGCCCTGCTCAAGCGCATCGATGAGACGCTCGGCGATGTCGCTAGCTACGACGCGGGGCGAGGGTAGTCGGAAGTCGATAGTCGGAAGTCGGAAGTCGATAGTCGGAAGTTATCGTGGTCATGACGTTTGTTGGATTTGATGTTATTGGTCCGTAGACCGTTACCGTGCGCCTTACTTCCGACTATCGACTATCGACTTCCGACTTCCGACTTCCGACTTCCGACTTCCGACTCGTCTACACGGCCACGCTATTGAGGCCGCTGTCGACGTAGAGCGTTTCGCCGGTGACGCCGCGGCTGAGGTCGCTGGTCAGGAAGACGGCGGCGTCACCGACCTCGGCCTGGGTGGTGGTGCGGCGCAACGGGGAGCGTTCGGCGGCGGCTTTGTGCATGGTGGAGAAGCCGCTGATGCCACGCGCCGAGAGCGTGTTGATGGGTCCGGCCGAGATGGCGTTGACGCGCACGCCGTCGGGGCCGAGGTCGCTGGCAAGGTAGCGCACGCTGGCCTCCAGCGCCGCCTTGGCCACGCCCATCACGTTGTAGCTGGGGTAGGCGCGCTGGCTGCCGGCGAAGGTCAGCGTGATGATCGAGCCGCCTTCCTTCATAAGTTCATGCGCGCCGTGCGCGACCGCGACGAGCGAGTAGGCGCTAATCTCCAGCGCGGTGCGGAAGCCTTGCCGTGATGTGTCGACGAAGCGGCCCTCCAGGTCCTCGCGCTCGGCGAAGGCGACGGAGTGTACCACGGCGTCGAGCCGCCCGAACTCCTCGCCCACTTGCCGGTACACCTCGGCGATCTGCGCGTCGTCGGTCACATCGCAGGGCAGGATCAGCGGATCGGTTAGGGTAGCGGAAAGGTCGCGCACGTACTTCTCCACGCGGTCGCCCTGATAGGTCAACGCCAGCCGCGCGCCCTCGCGCTGCAGGGCCTGGGCGATACCCCAGGCGATGCTGCGGTGATTGGCCACGCCATAGATGATAGCGGTCTTGCCGTCGAGTAGTCCCATGAAGCCTCCTATCTATTCGGTCATTTTCGTAGAGCAGTAACTCGCGGCATTGTACCACTCTATTCTATAGCGTCGTCGGCTATTGTATGCTGTAGCGAGTATAGTAACGGCTCGCCGTAGCACAATGGGAACATTGCGGATGGGACAAGGGTTGTTAAGCCCGGCCGAGGCGCGCCGGTTCGCGGATTTGGAAGGGGCGCTCGTCGCATTGCGGGCGGGATTCACTGCACTGCGGGATGCCGTCGCACGATGGGATTTGAAGGTGGATTGACGCGTATGGACCTGTATCTGTTACGACATGGCGAGGCGGGCGAAGCGCCGCGCGACGAGGATCGTGAGCTGACGCCGCGCGGATACGAGCAGGCGCGCGCTGTTGCCGTCGGTATCGCCTGGCTCGGCCTTGAGTTCGATACTATCTTGACCAGCCCGCTGCCGCGCGCCCGCCAGACCGCCGAGCCGGTCGCCACAGCGCTCAAGACGCGCCTGGACGAGGCGCCGCCGCTCGCTACGGGGCGCACGCCCGACATGGCGCTGGCGCTGCTCATGGGATGCGGCGAACGCGTGCTGCTGGTTGGGCACGAGCCGCAGCTCTCGGGCATCATCAGGACTGTCACCGGCGGCCGGGTCCACATGCGCAAGACTATGCTGGCCCACGTTGAGGTTCGCTCCCTCAAGCCGCCCGACGGCGAACTGGCCTGGCTGCTGTCCTGGCGCCACCTACAGCGCTTGGGCCGCCGGTAGTAGGCCGTGATACCCTCTCTTGATCCCCTGACGGGATATCTGCCACCAGGCCAGTATGACGTTGCCTGGGACGACGTTGTCACAACGTATGGCTACAACCTGCGCCGCCTCGTGCTACTACAAGGACTTCGCGCGGTTCTCGACAACCTCGCGGCGGCACGGTGTACGCGCGCCTACTTGAACGGCAGCTTCGTGACGGCCAAGACCACTCCGGGCGACTTCGATTTGTGCTTTGAGCCCGTTGGGATAAACCAAGCGATCCTCGATCCTATCTTCAAGATAGTCGGGCCGTCAAGGCGCATCTTGCAACGCGCCAAGTACCGGGGAGAGATTGCCTCGGCCAGGGCGGCTGCGGACCGACATGGCACATTATATGTAAACTATTTCCAGAGGGACATCGTGGGGAGAGCGAAGGGGATACTCGTTCTTGACCCGCGTGACGATGGAGGAAAACCGTGAACATTACCATGATAGAGAGCGAACAAGAATACGAGACGGCACGAGCAACGATCGCCAGAATCGAGGATGTCCTTGCTCAACCACCTGTCGAGGGCCTTGAGCCTTGGATAGAAGCGAAGGAGCGCGGCGATGCCGAGGATTTACTGCGTATCCTGAGCCTGCGCGTGCAAGGCTATGAGTTGCTGCGCGAGGGACGGGCGGAAACACTGCCTTTGTACTCGTTCGAGGAGCTGCCCGATGCCTTCATCTTCGCGCGCCTCGCGCTTGGCCTCTCCCAGCACGAGTTTGCCACGCGCCTCGGCATTGAGGATTGCGACCTGCGAGGGTACGAAGAGAGCCGTTACGCCAACGTCACCTTCGGCTGTCTGTCCAGCTTCGCGCGCCGGCTTGGACTGCTGGTGAGCCACGATGTGATCGTGCCGCTGCCCCTGCCTGAAGGCATCGAGTTAGCGCTTGTCGATCGGCGCACAGCCGTCAGGTGACGGCCCTGCGCCGATCAATCAAATCAGTCCCTTTGCCTGCAACAGTTCGGCGTTGAGGATGGCCCCGCCCGCGGCGCCGCGCACCGTGTTGTGGCTCAGGACGACGAACTTGTAGTCGAGGATAGGGCACGGGCGCAGGCGCCCCACCGTCACGGCCATGCCGCGTCCGGCGTCGCGGTCGAGGCGTGGCTGCGGCCGGTCGGGCTCGTCGCGCACAATGATGACCGGGTCGGGCGCGCTGGGCAGGCCCAACTCCAAAATAGGTGAGCGGTAGCTCCGCAACGCGCTGTCCACGTCGTCGAGCGAGGCGCGAGTGGCGAGGCCAACCGACACGCACTCCAGGTGCCCGTCCGAGACGGCCACGCGGTTGCAGCTCGCGCTGAACATGATCGGCGCATCCATGAAGCGTCCGTCGCGCCAACCGCCCAGGATCTTGCGCGGTTCGCTCTCCAGCTTGTCCTCTTCGCTCCCGATGTACGGGAAAGCGTTGTCAATGATGTCGAGCGAGGGCACGCCGGGGTAGCCCGCGCCCGATATCGCCTGCAGCGTCGTCACCATGACGCGCTCCAGGCCGAAATGGGTGTGCAAGGGAGCCAGCGCTAGCGTGAGGCCGATGGTCGAGCAGTTGGGGTTGGCCACGATATAGCCGCCGGAGCGGCGTCGTTCGCGCTGCGTCGCGATCGCCTCGACGTGCGCCCAGTTGACTTCGGGCACGAGCAGCGGCGCGTCGGGGTCCATGCGATGGGCGCTGGCGTTGGTGGAAACGGCGTGCCCCGCGTCGGCCAGGCGGTCCTCGATCTCGCCGGCCACGTCCGATGGCAGCGCCGAGAAGACGAGTGGGCTGGACAGCGGCGCGTCGAGGCTCTTGACTGTCAACTCGCCCACGCGCTCAGGTATAGGCGTTGACAGGAGCCAGTGGCAGGCGTCGGCGTAGCGTCGCCCCGCCGAGCGGCCCGACGCCGCCAGTTCGCGTACGGTGAAGAAGGGGTGGCCGTCGAGCAGCTGCACGAAGCGCTGGCCCACGGCTCCGGTCGCGCCCAGGATGGCGACGTCGATCATGTCATCCTCCATGTTAGTCGATAGTCGATAGTCGATAGTAACTCATGCGGCTTGCCGTTGGTTAAACAGCCGACGCCGTGTGTTCGTTCGGTGTACCATCGACTATCGACTATCGACTATCGACTATCGACTATCGACTATCGACTATCGACTATCGACTATCGACTATCGACTATCGACTATCGACTATCCAACGAACTCCCGGTGCACGGCGCGCAGCGCTTGCTCGGCCGCCTCGCCGTCGCGAACGACGCACGAGATGCCGATCTCGGAGGAGCCCTGCGCGATGGCGGCGACGTTGACGCCTGCGGCCCCGAGCGCGCCGAACAGGCGGCCCGAGACGCCCGGCGTGCCGCGCATACCCGCTCCCACTACGGTGATGATAGCCACGCCCGGTTGCGCCCGAACCGCATCGACCTCATGGCGGCTCAACTCGGTCGCGAAGGCCGCGTCGAGCGCGTTGACGGCGGTCTGCACCTCGCGTCGTGCGATGACGAGGGCGATGTTGCTCTCGCTCGACGCCTGCGAGAACATCAGTACGTTGATGCCCGCCGCGCCCATGGCCCCAAAGGTGCGCGCGGCGATACCTGGCACGCCGAGCATGCCCAGCCCCTCGACCGTGATCAGCGCGAGGTCACGGATGACCGTGACGGCTTTGACCGCGCCCTCGCCCGCCTTGCTCGTCGCGGTGATCAGTGTGCCGGGGTGCGCGGGGTTGAAGGTATTCTTGATGCGGATCGGCACGCCCGCCGCGACGGCCGGTACGATGGTGCGCGGGTGGATGACCTTGGAGCCGAAGTAGGCCAACTCGGCGGCCTCGGCGTAGCTCAGGGCCGGCAGCGAGCGCGCCGCCGGCACGAGGCGGGGATCGGCGCTCAGGACGCCGTCGACATCGGTCCAGATCCAGATTTCCGTGGCGCCGACGGCGGCGCCCACGATCGCGCCGGAGTAGTCGGAGCCGTTGCGGCCCAGCGTCGTAGTGACGCCGTCCGGTGTGGCCCCGATGTAGCCGGTGACGACGGGGACGGTCCCCGCGCGCACCAATGGGATGACCCGCGTTTCCGCCAGCCGCGCCGTCGCGTCCATGTCGGGCACGGCGTTGCCAAACGTGGCGTCTGTAAGCACGAGGTCCTCCGCGCTGAGGGGCTCGGCGGCCGTTCCCTGGGCACGCAGCGCGGCGGCGACGAGCGGCGCGGACATTTTCTCGCCATAGGCGGCGATGGCGTCGAGTGAGCGCGGCGAGAGTTCGCCGAGCAACGACACGCCGGTCACGATATCGTGCAGTTCGCTGCTATAACGGTCGAGCGTGGCCGCCGCGTCCAGGTCACCGCCCAGCGCGTCAAGCGCCTCGGTGTGGTGGCGCCGCAGTCCCTCGACCTGCTCCAGCGCCTCCTGGCGGCCGTCGCGTCCGGTCAACGCCGCGCGCGCCAGCGCGAACAGACGGTCGGTCACGCCGCCCATAGCGCTGACCACGATCACGGGCGCCTCAAGCGCTTGTCGCCCATCGTCCGTCGTGTTTTCGTCATGCAGGCCCGTGTCGCGTACGAGTTCGGCCACGCGACGGATGCGCGCGGCGTTGGCCAACGAACTGCCGCCAAACTTCATCACCAGCACAGGCTACTCCGCTCCGCTCGTCGTTTGGTCCCCCTGGCCGCGCGCTGGGTCCTGTACGAGGGTCTCCAGCCGCGCCAAGCGATCCTCCACAAGCCCCTCCGCCACGGCGAGCCGTCCCTCCGTCGCGGTGAGCAGGCTTTGCGTCACGGTGAGCAGGCTTCGCGTCACAGTGAGCAACTCCTGCGTGGCGATACGCGTCTGTCTCTCCTCCGTCACGATATCCTGCGTCACGGCGAGCAACTCTTCTGTCGTAGCTAACCGCCTTTCTGTCGTGGTTAACCGCCCCTCCATTGCGGCAATCAACTCCTGCGTGGCGATACGCGTTTGCGTTTCCACGGCCAGTTGTTGCTGCGTCACGGTGAGTCGGTCTTCCGCCGCGAGGAAGGCGTCGTGCGTTTCCTCGGCTACGCGGACGGGACACCCGCTCACGGGGTCGATCACGCGCAGCCAGTCCCCCGCCGGTCGTCGCGGCGTCTCCTCCATAAACACGGGGCGCAACTCCACCCGCAGCAAGGGGCTTATGATACCACCACTTGCTAGTGGCGTCAGTGGCTCCATACGCCCGTGACGCGACTCGAAGCCCAGGAACGGCGGGTCCATGGCCCCTTGCGGATCGTAGATGTAGTATTCCTTGGCGCCCTGCTCCGCGTACACGCGCCGCTTCCCGCCGGGTCTCTCGCTCAGATCTTCCCGCTGTGTGCTCGGTGAACTGATCTCGAACACGATGTCGGGGAACTTGCCCTCGATCCATGTCTCCCACTTGGGTGGCGCGGGCGGCGGTACGTCGAATATCACGTACACGTCGGGCGAGATATTGTCGCGCCCATTGGCCGGGTTGTAGTAGACGAATTGGTTGCCGCCCACGGTCGTGGTGTGAGCGCGCCCTTGCTGGGCGAATAGGCTTTGTAGGGCGAACTGGAGATCGACCATCTGGATCGCGTTGGCGCTGGTCTCAGCCATAGGGGCGCCGTCGCTGTCGGGGAACGTGGAGAAGTCGATCTCGGGTGTGGCGCGCGCGACCATGGCTCATTATCCCTCCGCTGCCGGGTTGTTATCCTGCCACCAGTCTACCATCATGGACTCTGTTGGCGAGTGGCGAGTGGCGAGTGGCGAGCAACTATCTTTTCGTCGTGCTTGACGGTGGCAGCAAGCGCGGACGCATAACCTTTTGTGCTCGCCACTCGCCACTCGTCACTCGTCGTAGGTGGCCGTGGTCACCGTGTGCAGGCCGCCGCGCACCTTGTAGTCGAGGGTCACGGTCATGTGTTGCGGCTTGCAGGCGGCAGCGAGGTCGCGCAGGAGGCGGTCGGTGGCGTGCTCCTGCACGATGCCCACGTCGCGGTAGGAGAGCAGGTAGTATTTCAGGGATTTGAGTTCCAGGCAGTCGCGGCGCGGGGTGTAGCGCACCACGAGCGTGCCGTAGTCGGGGAGCCCGGTCCAGGGGCAGACGGCGGTGAACTCGTCGGTGTCGATGCTAATCTCCTGCTCCGCCCCGTCTTCGGGGTAGGGGAATGTCAGCAGGATCGAGGCGTCGATGTCCTCGACCGGCCGCACCGGCAGCTCACGGTCGAGGTTACGGTACGCCGCGCCAAGGGTCTCGTTATCGGTCAACAGTGTCACGTCGTTGCTCCAACTAGAAAAAGGGTAGCGTTTAGACGAATAATTTCGCGATAGGGTAGGTAGGTAAAGCCCGGCACAACGTCGAGCCCGTCGAGCATGTCCCCATCGCCCAGGGTCGTCGTGGACTGGTTGGGGCGCCACACATCGACCTGCCGCCAACGGGGGTAGATGATCCACACCAGCCGCACGCCGGCGGCGAGGTAGCGCCGCGCCTTGGCGCCCATGGCCGGCCGGTACTGATTCTGGGACGCGATCTCGATAGCTAGATCGGGCGCGATAGTGAGTACCTGGTCCAGATCAATCTGAGGAATCAGTTCGGCGCGAATAAAACCGATATCGGGCAATAATCCGGTGTTTGATTGCCCTTTCCGCTCGAAGTCGTAGACTCCATCGGCTCCAGTTGTCTCCCCCAGCCCCTGCTCAACGACGAAAGAGCCCAGGGCGAGGTACAAACGATTGGCGACAAATAGCGCCCGTGGTTTGCTTCCAGCCACGCGAACTAGCACCCCCTCCACGACTTCATAGCGGTATCCGTCATCGTCCGGCCAGTCGAGCAGATCCGCGACGGTCATGGGGTACGGCGCGTCGGGCACGATTTCGGCCCAGGGCGCGATAGGGTCTAGGTGGGGGATACGTACAGCACTCATAATAAATAGTAGCCTCTTCGTTACCGCCTACGCCGCGATACCTAAAGGTATAGCCAAGGTTATGAACGGCGGGGAAGTTTTCCACATCAACTCGCGCGCTCGGCCTGCCGGTACTTCGACCGCACGGCCGCGACCCGCTCGGGCGTGGCGAACGCGCCGTCGTGGGCCTCCTGCCGGCGCTCCTCAATCAGGGCAACGTATGCGGCGTCGGCTTCGTCCGGCACGCGGACACTGATCGTCTTGGTGGTTTCAACCGTGGTATCCACAGATCCTCCTTGCTGTACGTTGTCTACAGTATATAGGACACCAGCGCCGGATCGTCGCCGCTAGCGCGGGATGCTCATCGGCATCATGACGTGCAGGTAGTCGGTGCCGTCGAGCGGCTTGACCACGCCGGGCTGCGCCGGGCCGAGCAACTCGAGCGCGACCTGGTTGGAGTCGATGACGTTGAGGACCTCGCCGATGTATTTGACGTTGAAGGCTACGGTCAGCGCCTCGCCCTCGATGACGGCGTCGATTTGGTTCGTGTTGTCGCCCACGTCGGCGGCGTTGGCGGCGATGGTCAGCGAGCCGGTCGCGCCGTCCTCGCCGGGGTCGAGCGAGAGCCGCACAATGTTGTTGCTGTCGCGTGCGAAGAAGCCGGCGATGCGCGTGGCCTTGATCCAGTCGGCCGTGCTGACGACGGCGCGGGTACCGTACTTCTGGGGGATGATCTGGCGGTAGTTGACGTACTGGCCCTCGATCAGCCGCGAGATCAGGTCGAGTGAGCCGGTGTGGAAGAGCACCTGAGAGCGGTTCGGCGTGACCGTCACCTCGACCAATTCGTCGCCGTCTGGCAGGATGCGCCCAAGCTCGGAGAGCGTGTGCGCGGGGATGATCACGCTGAAGTCGCCGGTCGTGGCCTCGCCGAGTGAGGCTGAGCGCACCGAGAGGCGGAAGCCGTCGGCCGCGGCGAAGGTGAGCTTGTCGCCGGCGAAGGTCGCCAGCACGCCGGTGAAGATTGGCCGCGTATCGTCGGTGGCGGCGGCGAAGACAACCTCGCCGATCATGTCGCGCAGCAGGCTAGCCGGGACGGCGGCCGAGGGCTGCTCGCTGACGGTCGGGATGAGCGGAAACTCGTCGGGGTCGATGCCGCGCACGTTGGCCTTCACACGCGCACACGCGATGGCCGTGGTGTGCGCCTCGTCGGTCTGCGCCAGGTCGACGCGGGCATTGGGCAGCGAGTTAACGAGTTCGGTGAACAGGCGCGCCGGCACCGTCGTCGCGCCCTCCTCCTCGATCGTGGCCGGCAGCCACAGGTTGATGCCGATTTCAAGATCGGTCGCGGAGAGGCGCAGGCGGTTCTCGTCGGTCGCGAGAAGGATATTGCTCGTCACCGGCAGGGTACTGCGGGCGCTCGAGGCCACGCCACGCCCGACGATGCTCAAGCCCCGGCTTAGTTGGTCCTGCGGCAAAGATACCTTCATTATTGGCGTGCCCCTTTGTGATTAGTGGCGAGTGGCGAGTGACGAGTGAAGAGTGCTTTCATCGCTCATCACTCGCCACTCGCTTCTTTCTATAGATACCGCATGATACCGCGCCACACTGTGCAGGGCAAAGGGCTTGTGCGTACGCCTTTCGGGAGAACACGCATTGGGTGTACTTTAGGGCGGACGGTACTCTCGCGATGGTATAATTAAGGCGTATTCCACGCGTTGTCGCGCGCATATCTTCGTGGTGGATATGCCGTAGTGAGCGGCCTATTTCTCGTCACTCGTCACTCGTCATCGGAGGCGCCTTGATGGCCCAGAAGCTCATGGTCGTGGACGGCCACGCCGTTGTCCATCGCGCTTTCCACGCCGTGCGTCAGGAGTTGACGACCTCGCGCGGCGAGCTCACCAACGCCGTCTTTGGCTTTACGGCTATCCTGCTCAAGGCGCTGCAGACCGAGCGTCCTGACTACTGGGCCGTCTCTTTCGACCGCGCCGCGCCGACCTTCCGCCATGAGAGCTACGCCGGCTATAAGGCGCATCGGCCGGCCATGCCCGACCCACTGCGTGAGCAGTTCGCGCGTGTGCGCGAGGTCGTGGCCGCTTTCGACATTCCCATCTTCGAGATCGACGGCTTCGAGGCCGACGATGTTATCGGCACGCTGTCTAAACACGCCACGGCGCAGGGAGTCGAGACGCTCATTGTGACCGGCGACCTTGACGCCGTGCAACTCGTCACGCCCACCGTGACGGTGCTAACGCCGCGCCGCGCCGCCGACGACATTTCGCTCTACGATGAGGCGGCCGTGGAGGCGCGCTGGGGGCTGCGTCCTGATCAGATCCCCGACTACAAGGGCCTCGTCGGCGACACCTCCGACAACATTCCCGGCGTGCGTGGCGTCGGCGAGAAGACGGCCACCAAGCTCTTGCAGCAGTACGAGACCATCGAGGGTATCTACGCGCATATAGAGGACCTGCCTGCGAAGCAACAGAAACTGTTGGAGCCCGCCCATGAGCAGGCCCTGGAGAGCAAGCGGCTTGCTACCATCGTGACCGATGTGCCAATCACGCTCGACCTCGCGGCCTGCCGCATCGACGAGTACGACCGTTCCAAGGTCGTGCGCCTCTTCATCGACCTGGAGTTCCGCTCGCTGATCCCGCGCCTGCCGCAAACCGCGACGGAGCAGGGGCAGGCGCCGCCCGACGCGCCTGTCTCGCCGGAGGCGCCCGCGACAGCGCCCACTCCTGCTCCAGTCCCCGTGGCGCCCCCGCCACTCGATGGACTCTTCGCGGGGCTCGACCTCGACGGCGCTACAACTCCCGCGCCACCGGATGGCGCCGGCGGCGGGGGCCTGTCCGTGCGCACGCGCGGCGGGCGCGTTATCACCGTCACGCCGCCGGCGCCATCCCCCGCATTGACTGAAGACGAGCAACTCGACCTCGCGCAGGGCGCGGGGGACGCGGCTGGCGCGGGCGCGACGCCCACCCACGCCTATGTCGTCGATACCCAAGCTACCCTCGACGACCTGCTGGCGCGGCTGCGCCGGCGCGGACGTTTCGCGATCGACCTGGAGACGGACGCGCTCAACCCGATCGAAGCCGGCATCGTCGGGATCTCCGTGGCCGCCGAGCCGGGCATCGCCTACTACATCCCGGTTGGCCACGCGCAGGGGACGCAACTCCCCTGCGACGAGGTACTCAATCGCCTGCGTCCGCTGCTCGAAGACGAGAGCGTCGAGAAGACGGCGCACAACGCCAAGTTCGACCTGATGGTGCTGGCGCGCCACGGCGTCGACGTGCGCGGCCTAACCTTCGACACCATGATCGCGGCCTACCTCCTGAACCCCTCCGGACGCGGCTATGGCCTCAAAGACCTCGTGCTGGCGCACTTCAACGTCGAGATGACCGCCATCATCGCGCTCATCGGCAAGGGCAAAGAGCAGATCACCATGGCTGGCGTGGATATCCACAAGGCGGCCGACTACGCCGCGGCCGACGCTGACATGACGTTGCGCCTGCAAGAGATACTGGCCCCGCAGCTGCACGAGAAGGGCCTGTACAGCCTGTTCCGCGACGTCGAGATGCCGCTCGTGTCCGTCCTGACCGCGATGGAGATCGCCGGCATGGACGTTGATGCGCCCTACCTGCGCGAGATGTCCGTACGCGTGCAGGGGGACATGGACCGCCTGATGGCGCAGGTCCACGAGGCGGTCGGCCATCCCTTCAACATCGCCTCGCCGAAGCAACTCTCCGCGGTCCTCTTTGAGGAGCTTGGTCTGCCCTCACAGAAAAAGACCAGCACGGGTTACTCTACCGACGCCGAAGTGCTGGAAACGCTGCGCGGCAAGCACCCCGCCGTCGACGGCATTCTGGAGTACCGCCAACTGGCCAAGCTCAAAGGGACCTATCTTGACGGTCTGCCCGAGTTGATCAGTCCTATTGATGGGCGTATCCACACCAGCTTCAACCAGACGATGGCGTCGACCGGCCGGCTCTCGTCGAGCAACCCCAACCTGCAGAATATCCCCATACGCACCGACCTGGGACGGACCATCCGCCGCGCCTTCGTGGTCAAGGGCGCGGACGAGGTGCTGCTGGCGGCCGACTACTCGCAGATCGAGTTGCGCATCCTGGCGCATCTCTCACACGACCCCATCCTGCTCGATTCGTTCCAGCACAACCACGACATCCATGTGCGCACGGCCGCGCTGATCTATGGGCTGCCCGAGGACGACGTGACGCGCGACATGCGGCGTCTGGCCAAGACGGTCAACTACGCCATCATCTATGGCCTCAGCGAGTACGGCCTCTCGCGCGAAACGGGCATCCCGCGCAAAGAAGCGGGCGCGTTCCTGGAGCGCTACACGCAGACCTTCGCCACGCTCTATGAGTACATGGAGCGGACGAAGGATGAGGTGCAGGCGCACGGCTACGTGCAAACTCTGCTGGGCCGCCGCCGCTACGTGCCCGAGGTCTACTCCTCCTCGCGCACCGTGCGCGACGCGGCCCTGCGCGCCGCCGTCAACATGCCGGTGCAGGGGACGCAGGCCGACATCATCAAGATCGCCATGAATCGCCTCGCCACGCGTATGCGCGCCGAGGGGCTCGAGAGCCGCATGATCCTGCAAGTGCACGACGAGTTGGTCTTCCGCGCGCCGGCTGACGAGTTGCCGCGCCTGGGCGCGCTGGTGCACGAGACCATGGTCAACGCCATGACGCTCGACGTGCCCATCCAGGTCGACCTCAAGGCCGGCAAAAACTGGCTCGACACCGACCCCGTGAGCGTCTACGACCACGGCGCCATGGCGCTGTAGGTGACGATTTGTCGAATTAGGAGAAAGTTACAATGACCACGATCACGTCCGAGGAACTGGCGCACGGGCTATCCGACGTACTCGACCGTGTGCGTCGCGGGGGTGAGCACTTCGAAATCGAGCAGGACGGCCGGCCAATCGCGGTGCTGGCGCCGGGGAAACCATCGGCCCAGTTCACGGTCAGTGACTTCATCGCGCTCCTGGAGAGGGCGCCTCATCCCGACGACGCTTTCGCCGACGATTCACGCGTCGCAGCCTATCGCTGAGGCTCCGGAATGGCCCATCTAGTCGATACCAACGTATTCATCGCGATCGAGCGACGCGGCGATACGCCGGCGGCGCTCACGTCGCTCGGGCGCGACGAACCGCTCGCTATCGCCAGCGTTACAGCATCGGAACTCCTGTTTGGCGTTCATCGCGCCAACACATCGGAACGACGAGCACGCCGCGAAACGTTCGTAGAGGCTATCCTGGCCGCCTTCCCAGTGCTACCGTTAGACCTCCTCGCCGCGCGGACCCACGCCCGTGTCTGGGCATATCTAGCAACGACGGGGCAACTCATTGGTGAGCGCGACCTCATGATTGCTGCTATCGCGCTCACGCACGGCTACGACGTTCTGACAGATAACGTCGGCGAGTTTGCGCCCGTTCCCGGCTTAAACGTGCGTCGTCCTACGTGGCCTTAATTGTCATTTTGCTAATCTGTCGCTGTTCTACGCGTACGCGCTAATGAGGAAGCCGCGAGCCTGTCGCAGGACGCGGCGCGCGCCACTATCGCGGACTGGTTACGGCCGCGGTTCGCGGCGACAGAGTAGGGCTGCAAGGGCGCCTGCCCCACCAAGTACGCTCATTGTCCCTAGTAGCGTAAGCTACTAGGGTGAATGACAATTTGCCGGACGCCCGCATCACCGAGATCGACTCCTCGGAGGCGCTACCGTCCTCTGGCGCTCGTGCGACGACACACGCCTCGCCCGCACTGGCTCGCGCCCTGCGCGCGACGCCGTCGCCACGCCGCAACGCCGCCATCCCCACGTACGAGCGCAGCGGCGCGTTGCGTGAGCGGCGCCGTCTGGCGATAGGCGCGCTATCTATCGCGTTGGGGCTGCTCGTGGTCGGGCTGTTCCTGCTGTGGGAAGGGCGCAATGCCTCCGGTGTCACCTATAGCCACTGGGGACCGCTCGGCAAGGCGGCCGGCGATGACTATGACGAGGGCGCTTATGTACTCGCCGCGCAGTCGGTCATCCGTGGCCATGCGCTGTTCAGCCAGGTGTTCTCGGCACAACCGGCCTTCTTCCTGCCCAGCCTAGCGCTGGCCCTACGTTTCATCCACAATCCCGTCGTCGCGGCGCATCTGTACGAAGCCGCCGCTGGGGCGCTGACGCTCCTCGCGGTGTTCCTCATGGCGGCGCGAGCGTACCGCCCGCTCGCGGGGCCGTTCGCCGCCGCGCTGCTGGCCGTGTCGCCCGGCTTCTTGCTCTACGCGCACGCCGTCGAGTCGGAGGCGCCGATGATGGCCTTTTGTACCCTTGCGGTTGCCGCCGCGCAATGGTACTATCTGCGGCCGAGGCGCGTCGGGGCCGTGCTTGCCGGCCTGCTGCTAATGGCCGGGACGGAGATGAAGCTGCTCTCGGTCGTCGTGGTCGTGCCGCTAGCCCTCCTGCTGGGCGGAGGGTTGTGGTACGGCCATCGCGCGGGCCGCCCCATTCGCGCGCTCGCGCTCGACATAATGATGTTATTGTTGGCGCTGGCTGTTCCGGCGCTGCTCGTGCTGCTGCTCTTCGCGCCGGGCGCGCAGTGGGATCAGGTGATCGTGTTCCACCTGCGCTCCGGCCGCGTCCCCGCGACGGTGCTCCCGCCCAGCCTCGGCTCGAACGGCGACGCCCTCAAGACCTTCCTGGGCTACGACGTTGGGCTGCTCGTCGCCGCCGGCGCCGGCCTCGTCGTCGCTCTACTTTGTGCTTTGTCAAGCAGAGGCGCGCGCGCTGGCCGGACGGCCCATGCCAGCGCCGGGACGGCGCGCGCGCATAAGGGCTGGCTCCCGCTCGTCTACCTGTTGTGGGCGCTGTCGACGGGGCTGTTCCTGCTGCGCTATCACCCGCTGTTCCAGCACCAGTTCCTGCCGCTGCTGCCGCCGCTGGCCCTGCTCGGCGGCGGATTAGTGATGGCGTGGCCCGCGCCAACGCTTGCGCAACGGAATGCCCCCTCACCCTCTAGCCCCCTCTCCTCCAGGGAGAGAGGAGGAGCAAGTCGTGTTATACGTCAGGGCAGCTCCCCTCTCCCGCGCACAGGGAGAGGGGTTGGGGGTGAGGGAATCCGACGCATCGCCCTGCCCATCGCCACTATCGGCTTGCTCATCTACGCGGTCATACTAGTGCGCTCGACGCTCAACCTCGACGGCCATCTGTTTAAGCCGGCTGTCGCGTCCAACCGCGCCGCGTTGATCGCGTTGATTGACCGTACGACGCGGCCCGGCGACTATGTAGTATGCGACGATCCCAACGTGGCGCTCGGCGCGCGCCGCCCCGTGCCGCCCGGCCTGGAGGATCCCTCGCGTGTGCGTGCCGCCTCGGGCTACCTCACCGTCGCGCGGCTTGAAGCGGCGACGGTGCGCTACCACGCCGCCGTCATCGTGGCCTCGCGGCCCATGTTCGCGCGCTACCTGCCGGCGTACCTCACCTGGGCCGCCGCGCACTACCGCGCCGTCCCCAGCCCCGTCTCCGGCGCGCAAGTCTTCCTACGGCGGTAAGGCGTCCCCCGCCGGCCCTGATAGTACCAATATGCTATGGGACGCTGCCCTGATGGCGAGTAGGTTACCGATAGAACAATAGCGGGCTTTTGACGGACGCACGCCACGTCGTGAATACGGCTACATCGGCCGGAGTGGAGGAGCAAAGTGGTACAGGGGGGCGCGGGACGAGGCCTCATCAAGGTCGCCATCATGGAGCAGCGCGACGAGACGCTGCAGCAGGTGCTCGCGCTGGCGGCGCAGAGTTCGAACCTCAGCGTGCAGGTGCTCAAAGACGCCGCCGCATACTTCGAGATCTACGATTCAACCGATGGGCCGGATGTCCTCCTGGTTGGTCTGGACAACGACGCGCAGGCGGCGCTCCACGCTGCCCGGCGTGTTGTCGCACTGGCGCCCAGCTGCGGGGTCATTGTCTACGGCCGCGCCGCGACGATGGACCTTCTCTCGCAGGCTATGGCGGCCGGCGCCCGGCGCTACCTTCCCTTTCCCTTCGACGCGGCGGCCCTGCGTACCGCCGTCGGCGAGGTCTACGAGCAAGTGAAGCCGTTGGCGGACAACGCGCGCCTGGCCTTGCCAGCGCACCCTGTTGCGCTAGCGGCCGAGAAGGCGCGCGATCCCAAGGTTATCGCCGTATTCAGCCCCAAAGGCGGCGTCGGGACCTCGACCCTGGCCGTGAACCTGGCTTGCGCGCTTGGCGTGATGGGGCGGCGCGTGGCGATTGTCGACGGCAACATTAGCTTCGGCAACGTGGGCGTCTTCCTCAATATCTCGCCGAGTAAAAGTATGCTGCAATTGGTCGGTGACCCGCAGGGCATCCAGGCGACTGGCGTCGAGGATGTGCTGCTGCCGCACCCGAGCGGGATCAAGGTCATGCTGGCCCCGCTCAAGCCTGAGGAAGCCGATACGATCAACGGCGACCACTTGCGCACTATCATAAATATTCTGCGCCAGCGGTATGACTACGTCGTGGTCGACACCTGGCCGAGCTACGATGAGCGCGTGCTGGCAATGCTCGACGCGTCCGACCAGATCCTGGTACCGACCGGACCGGAGCTGCCGTCGATCAAAAATATTGCCGCGTTCCTGCGTGTCGCCCAACTGCTTGAATACCCGCACGACAAGATTATCCCTGTGCTGATGCGCGCCAATAGCGTCTCGCCCGGCTACCTGGCTGATATCGAGGCGTTCCTCAAGCAACCGCTAGTGTGGCGCGTCGTGAGCGATGGCAAGCGTGTCACGCAATCGGTCAACAATGGGGAGCCCTTTGTGCTGACCGATCCCGGCGCCGCGGTCAGCCAGAATATCTTCTCGCTGGCGCGCATGCTCGACGGGACGGTCGAGGAATTGGCGGCCGCCGCACGGCCCGAATCGATCGGTGTGCCGTTCTGGAAGCGTTTCCGCCTCGGCAGGGCCAGTTAACACGAGTAACTAGATGCGAGTCCCCTAACCAAACGCCTCCCCTCAGCGCCTGTGCTGAGGGGAGGCGTTTGTACGTGCTCTCACGGTGGGGGCGCCCCGCGATTGTGATGGTGGGCCCCGCTGGCCTGGCCTTGAAAGACCATGGCAGGGACCGGACCTTGAAAGGTCTCCCTGTGACAGCCGCTGTGGCCATGCGTCAGACGAGCGCCACGCGCGTCGCGCCCAGACAGACCTTTCAAGGCCCGTCGTCTGCCATGACCTTTTAAGGTCAGGCCGTCTTCCAGTGGCCGCCCATTGGATCGACCATGAGCGCCTGTGCGACGACTCACTAGCAAAAGCGCGGGGCCACCCAACTGGGTGGCCCCGCGCTTCTATCGAGGCGGCGGTGATAGGCGCCTACTGGTTGTTATGCCCCATTTGCTCGACGACGACGACCGGGTCGCCACCGACGGTCGGGATGCGCGGGTCGGCCGGGTTGGAGTACGTAGTCCCTCCACGCAACGCGACCGTGTACGCGCCGTGGGACAACTGGATCGTCATCTCCGTGGCCTTGGTGACGTACGAGAGCGGCTGGCCGTTCCAGTTGAGGTTGTCGATCTCGACCGGCTTATCGCCGTCGTGGATCATGGTCGCGTGGCCGTACTTGTCGTAGACCGTCGCGGTCGTAACGCCCCCGGCCGCTTTGAACGAGTAGGTCGCGGAGCCATGCGCGTCGTATGACACGCCGGCCAAGTCAGCGGCGCGGCGCCCCTTGGCGTCGGTTGTCGGCAGCACGATCATGTCCTTGGCGTCGTGGTAGAGATGATCCGACGGGTTGTAGTTGTAGTGCAGCGAGTGGTCCCAGGAATAGGTGACCTTTGTATAATGCTTCTCCACAGCCGGGTTGAGCGCGCCGAACTGGTTCCACACCGTGGTGATACGCTCGGTCGGGCGCTTGTTGTTATCCAACTTTTCGGACACCACTTTGAAGACGCCGGCCTTGTAGACCGGCTGACCATCGAGCGTGCGGTCGGGGTAGAACTCGCCCGCGTGGTACGCCACGGTATCCACGGCTGGCTGCGCGTTCTTGAAGACCTTGGCCAGGAACGCGAAGCTGTAGCCGAAGGGGCGCTCGACCTTGGCGTCGTTGACCACGCCGAGCGGGGCGGCGTTGGGCGAGGTCATGCCAGAGCCATCGAACATGCGGAAGATGGCGAAGCGGTCGGCCTTGGCCGCGATATAGGTGGCGAAGGCGTCGACCAGGAAGCCGGCCTGCTCCTGCTGCGTCACGCGGAAGGCCGTCGTACCGTTGCGCGCGGCGCCGGCGCCGGGGGTCGTGTCATCGTAGGGCTCGACGTTAGTCTCGCTGACCCACACCTGCTTGTTGGCCCAGCCATGGCGGCGCAGTTGCTCGCGCAGGTTGGTGATGATCCAGTAGAAGCTGGGCGCGCCGATGTAGAGGTGCAGGTTCGCCACGTCGAAGTAGCCATTGTTCTTGCCGGTGGGATCGTCGCGCTTGAGCTGATCGAGTACGCCGGTCAGGAACGCGCCCTGGTCGTACCAATAGGGGTCGCCGTAGAGCACGACCGTGGCCGCGGGGTTGGCGGCCTTGATGGCTTGATCGGCGACCTCGACCAGGCGGGCGTAGTCCTGCTCGGACTGAGCCTTATTGGGGTCGTTCCACTGCGTCCAGCTGGAGCCGCCGGGGATGCTGACCTCGTTCCAGATGGTCCACTCGTTGATGCGGCCCTGCGGATGGGCCGTATCAGGGCCGAAGTGGCGGGCCATCTGGTAGCAGTAGGCGCCCCAGGTGTTGCGCGGGTCGTTCCAGGGCAGCGGCTGGCCGTTGGCGTCGGTGAAGGTGGGCACGTCGCCGGTCCCGCAGGTCCCGCGGGACGCTTTGGCGGTGTCGCGGCAGGCCCAGGCCGGGGTGCCCAGGAGGAGGCCGACGATGTCGCGGCGGTGGGTGAGTTCGCGGTCGATGGCGGCGTCGGTACCGCCGGCGTCGAGGGCGAAGGGGTTCCAGCCGCTGGGCCAGGCGGCGGGGGCGGGGAGCGTGCCGGCGGCGACGGGTGTCAAGGCGTCGGAGTGGGTGGGGGCGTTAGGCTGAAGGTAGCGCCAGATGAAGGGGATGCGCGTCCAGCGGGCGCCCATCTGGTCGGCCAGACTCGAGAGGTAGTCGGCGCTGACGGCGGCGTTGTGGTCGGCGATCTGGTCGATGCCGAAGCGGGGGTCGGTCGTCGCGGTATCGACGGCGGAGTGGCCGGCGTTGGCCTGAGCGTGGTGGGCGGTCGGCGCGGCCAGCCCGGCTCCGGCGATGAGCGTGGCGGCGGCGGTCGCGCGGGTGAGCGTGGACAGAGATCGGCGCATCATCGTACCTCAGCTAGACCTGTAACACAGTTACGGGCGGATAAGCATTACCAAGAACTGGGCTCAGTATAAGCTAAGGCCACGAGGGCGTGCTATAGCAAGAGTGGGTAGGGGCGGATATCCTAGCCCAAAGCATTCACGAGCCCTGAGTCATGAGGCGAGCGCGGCGATGTCTTTGTCTAGCCGCGCGTGCGCGGCGTCGATGGCCGCGTTCGCGTCCGCGAGGCGGTTCGCGTCGCCATCGAGGCGCATGCGTAAGGTGTTGATAGCCGTCGTGACGGTCGTGGGCGCGGGGCCGCCGATGGCCGTGGCCGCCGTGACGATGGCGCGTGGCTCCTGCACGGCCACGACCCGCGCGTCGTCGACGGATAGCGCGATGCCGTGCTCCTCCAGCGCCCGGCGTAGCGCCGCGCCGGTCACCTCCGCCGCGCCCGCCTCGTCGGAGAGGCGTACCGCTGTCTCCACCACGCGCTTGGCCTGCCGCAGCGGCAGCCCGTGCGCCGTGACCAGCCACTCCATCAGGGCCGTACTGCCCACGAAGTAGCCCCCGGCCAATTCCAGCGCCTTGTCGCGGTTTATGGTCATGGTTTGCCACGCGCCGCCCATGATCGCCGAGGCGTCGTGGGCCTCGCCCACGAGGTCCATGATGAGGTACTTGCTCCACTGCGTGTCGCGGTTGTAGCCCATAAAGGCGGCCGCCCCAACGCCGAGCAACCCAGACACGATACCACCGGCTATGGCGGCCCTGGCCTTGATCGCCTCCATCGTGCAGGGGTTGACCTTCTGCGGCATGATCGAACTGCCCGAGCTATAGGCCGGACTGAGGCGCAGCAGATCATAGCCGGGCGCGCCAAGCAGGATGACGGTCTGCGCCAGGCTGGATAGATGCTTCAGGTGCGCGGCCAGGGCCAGCGCGAGGTCGGTCTCGGGCTCGCCGCGCATGGTGAGCGGATCAAGCGAGGAGAGGTGCGGGCCGTCGAAGGCGAGGTACGCCGCCGTCAAATCGCGGTCAAGCGACACGGTCGTGCCGTAGCCGGCGGCTCCGCCGAGCGGCGAGCGGTTGTGCAGGTCGAGCCAACTCAGCAGGCGCGCGACGTCGCGCTCGAAGGCCTCGACGTACGAGGCGAGGACGTGGCCCAGCGTAGTGGGCGTGGCCGGTTGGTGGTGGGTGAAGCCCGGCATGACCGTGTCGACGTGCTCTGCCGCTACGTCGAGCAGCACGCGCGCGAGCGCGACGGCGTCAACGGCGAAGCGCAGCGCCTGCCGGCGCAGGTAGAGGCGCATCGCGGTCGCCACCTGATCGTTGCGTGAACGCCCGGTGTGCACACGTCCGCCCACCTCGGGACCGCACAACTCGGCCAGGGTCAGCTCGATGTTGGTGTGGACATCCTCGCGCGCCGGATCAAGCGCAAAGACGCCGGTCTCATAGCGCCGGCCAATCTCGGCCAAGCCATCGAGGATAGCGAGCGCATCGGCGGCGGGGATGATATTTTGCCGCGCCAGCATCGTCACATGCGCGGAGGTCGCCCACAGGTCGTCGGCGATGAGGTTCGCGTCGGCGGGCAATGTCCCCGTCACATCGCGCCCGGCCATGAAGCGGACCGTCGCCTCCTCGGGCGCCGTGGTGAAGCGCCCGCCCCACAGGCGGTCGTGTGTGTCTGACACAAAAAATCCTCTAATCTTGTACCGCGATCTCCATTTGTAGCGGCAGCTGCAGCATCGGTTCAGCGCCGACGGAGACGCTACCCTTGGTGTGCTCGGCCCCGAGCCCGTGCTGCGCCAGGATCTTGTAGGGCAGCGAGCGGATCACGGCGGCGGGGCCGCACAGGCGCTGATCGAAGCTCTTGCTCTGCAACGTGCGGATCTCAGGGTGGTAGAGCGAGTCGGCCGACGCGCGGTCGGTGATGCGGATATTGCCCTTGTAGAGTTCGAGCGTGATCGTGCCATTGACGCGCGTTTGCGTGTGCGTGATGAAAGCGTCAAGGCCGCCCTTGAGCGGGTGGAACCACTCGCCGTGGTAGACCATATAGGCCCATTTCTGATCGACGCCCTCCTTGAACTGACGCTCGTCCTTGGTCAGGCACATGCCTTCCAGGTCCTTGTGCGCTTTGAGGATAACATGCGCGGCGGGGGCCTCGTAGAGTTCGCGCGACTTGAGGTCCATGATGCCGTCTTCCCAGATGTCGATGTATCCGATGCCGGCGGCGCCGGCGATGAGGTTGAGCTTGCCGATGAGCCGGTCGAGCGGCAGGCGTTCGTAGTTGAGCCCGATAGGGACGCCGCCCTCGAAGTCGAGCGTCACGGTCACGGGCCTGTCGGCCGCTTGCTGAGGAGGGGTGAGCCACTGCCACACATCGTCGGGCAACTCCGTCTCCAGCGTGATCGCGCCCGAGGCCAGCGAGCGGCACCACAAGGTTTTGTCGTCGCCGCCGGCCAGCTTCTCGTGCAGCGGGATGCCCCAGTAGTCGCACAGCAACTGCTCGTCGCCGCGCGTGAGGTCGAAGTCGCGCACCGGCTGCAGCACGGTGAGCGCCGGCGCGAAGATGGAGAAAGCGTTGTACATGCGATATTGGTCGTTGCCCTTGCCGCTGGAGCCCTCCACGATGGCGTCGCATCCGAGTTCGACCGCTTTGAGGGCGACGAGCTTGGCGATGAGTTGGCGCGTCATGCATGTCGAGACGGGGTAGCCAAGGTAGTCGCTGTTGGCCTGGATGGCCAGGGTCAGCCAGGCCGTGGCGAACTCCTCTTTGGCGTCGATGAGGATGGGCGTGAGGCCGAGCAGCTGGGCCTGGCTAAGGGCCATGCGCAACTCCTCGTCGCCCTGCCCGATGTCGACCGTAATGGGCACGATCTCCTCGGCCCCATAGACCTCGGTCAGCATCTTGGCCCCAAGCGAGGAGTCGAGGCCGCCCGAGAAGGCTACAGCGGCGCGGGTGACGCGTGGGTTGGGCGTTTCGGCGATGCGCGCCAGGATCGTGGCGACGGCGGGATCAGCCGCGCTCGTCGCGGCGGGCGGGTTGGCGGTGGCGGTCATGGTGGGTAGCTCCTTTCCTGATTGTGGGCCTGACCTTAAAAGGTCATGGCAGACGACGGACCTTGAAAGGTCTTTGGCGTGTTGGCGCGTTGACATGTGTCGCATCCGTTTCGCGCTTTTAAGCGCCGTCCCCTGCCATGACCTTTTAAGGTCAGGCCAAGGGCATCACACGGAGGGGGGGCGGGATCATCCCTCGGTCAGCTGACTGCTGACTGCTGATCGCTGCTTGCTCAGAACCATGCCGTGGCCGGGGTGGTCGTCCCAGCCGAGGTGAGCGTAGAAATCGCGCTTACGGGTCGTGAAGAGCGCGATCTGCTCGACATCGCGCAGCGCGGGGTGCGCCTCGACCGCCTCGACGAGCAGGCGCCCAAGGCCCAGGCCCTGGTAAGCTGGGTCGACGATGACGTCGCAGACGAGGGCGCGCACGACGAAGTCGGTTAGCACGCGGACACAGCCCACGAGCGTGGCGCCGTCCCACGCGGTCAGAAATATATCGGAGTGGCGCAGGATCGCCTGGAGTTGGGCCTGCGTACGGCCGCGCGCCCACGTCGTCGTGTCGTGCAGGCGGCGCAACTGGTGAAGGGGTATCTCGCGCGTCTCGCTTACCGTCACGCTTTGCGCGTCCAGGACCACCTCTATCTCCGCCTCGGCCACCATACGTTCCACCCCAACTCTCCGTAACGAATATATATTCATAATACCGCATCTTTATGCAATTTGCGAAAGTATATAGTATACAGAGGTAGAGGCCTGAATGGTAGGCGCCCTATCCAGTATCCCCCCTATCGCGCCTCTTATTCGCACGATGTGTTACCCCTTGGATGTCGTCGTATGGTCCAGACTCGCGTATCGCGCAAGAGCGCCGACATCGTCCTCAAGTACACCGCCGAGGCCCTCGCCGGGGCGCTCTTCGCGCGCTTCGGGCTGTCGTTGCCGCCCATCGTCGCCGGCTTGCCCTCTGAGTTGCCCCAACTACGCATCAGTTCGCAGCAGACCGACCTGCTCTTCCGGCTCGCCGATGGCTCGATTCTGCACCTGGAGTTCCAGACCACGCGCCGCGCCGGCGACCTCCTCCGCTTCGCCGCCTACAATCTGGCTGTTTCCCAGCACTACGGGCAACCCGTTTGGACCGTCGTGCTCTATGGCGCGGGCATCAGGAGCGCCCGGGACACGCTGTAATCCGGTTCGCTCACCTTCCATGTCCACAATATCCTCGTCGGCAAGGAAGATGGAGACGCCGTGCTGCGTCGTCTGCGCGAGAAGGCGGCGCGCGACGAGCCCTTCACGTCAACCGACCGCATCGACCTGATCCTTGCGCCGTTGATGCGCCAGAAACGCGTCGCTGAGGAGGTAGCGCGCGAGGCGGCGCACCTGACGATTCATCTACCGCGTGAGCAACGGGAGATGACGGTAGGCGCGCTGATCGGTTTGTCGTATCCTACTGTTAACAAGGATGTAGTAGCGGCGATCCTGGAGGAATTGGGCATGACCACTATGCTGGAAGCGTTGGCGGAAGAGATCGAGGCTCGACTTACGCCTCAAGTTGAGGCTAGGCTTACATTGCAGATTGAGGCCCGTCTTGGGCCGCAGATTGAGGCCCGTCTTGAACCGCAGATCGAGGCCAGAGTTGAGGCTAGGCTCGGGCCTGAAATCGAGGTCAGGAGCGAGCGGAAAGCGCTGCGGACTTTCTTGAAAACGCGCTTCGGGGCCATTCCGAGGGCCGTGCAGCGGCGTATTGACGCGGCGGATTCGACTCAATTGGACGCGCTGCTTGAGCGCGCGGCCACCATAACGCGTATCGACGAGCTCTAACCGTACCTTCTCGCCTGATCAAAGGATACCGAGTGATGGTGGATCCCGCCCTACAGCAAGTGGCGCAGGAGTTTGATCTTGGCGCCCCGCTGGATAAACGCGCCTTCTATCCAACTTTCATCAAGGCGGTGGCTCGCATCCTCTTTGGGCGCCTCTTACTCGACCTTGAGTCGGGCCAACAGACCTATAACGGTGATAATCGAGCCGCGATGGTGAACAACATCGTAGCCCGTCGCCAACAATTAGAGATGGCGATCGCCGATGCATGACTGGTGGCGCGTCAAGCCCCTGCAAGCTCTATCAGTATGATAGGTGGCGGATCGCCAGGCCTGGCGGATCGCCAGGCCTGGCGGATCGGAAACGCTTTTGGCACTTGATAGCTACTCGTCCGCCTCAAGTACACTGCCATCAATATCGGCGGGAGGCGTGGCGCTCTGCAAGATGGCCTCGATAGTTGGACGGTCGTCGGGGGCGCGCAGGGCGATGAAGATGGCGCCGTCGCCGGCCACGGCGCCGCGTGCTCTCAATTCGCACGGCGTCGAGTCCCTTGGGCAGGGCAGGGCGTAGACGAACCTCCAAACCCTTGTTTACATAGCCTACGTCTACTACAATTAGTGGAAATCTATAGAAGCCCGAGGTTGCGCGAACAAGTAGTGGGTGGAGGAAGGCAATGTCACAGGTCATCAGTATACGTTTGCGGGATGCTCAGTCGGAGCGACTGGGGCGCCTGGCTCGCCGGCTTGGGCGCTCGACAGGTGAAACAGGCGCGCTATTGATCGAGGAGGCTCTCCGTATGTCAGAGTACGCGTTTATTGACTTCCGCGACTCGGTTGTTGGCCGGCAAGCTTACATACAGGGTTCAAGCCTGGCGGTGTGGGAGGTGGTGATGATCGTGCGCGCCTACGACGGGGATGTGGAGAGCGCCGCGAAGCATTTGCAATGGCCGGTTCAGCGTATCCAAGCCGCGGTCAACTACGCGGCGGCTTATCCAGATGAGATTGACACGGCTATTGCCGACAACGAGGCGTATGACGCCGAGCGCGTTTCGCGCATGCTGCCGGGGACGCGTGTCCTGACCATGAGCGACGGCAAGCTTATCGAGGAGATGACGCAGCGTGCTACGCCTACTCCTTGATGAGCAAATGGACCCAGCAGTAGTAGCCCAAATGCGCGATCAGCATCCGAACATACCCATCGATAGCTTGCATACCTGGGAAGATCGCCGCTACCTGCGGACCAGTGATGCGACGATTCTCGCGGAAGCGTATCGGCAGAGCCTCACGCTCGTCACATACGATACCAGAACGATCGTGCCGCTGCTCAAAACATGGGGCGAAAGTGGAACGCCTCACGGGGGAGTGATCTTTGTCAAACCGGCGGCTATCGCCCAAGACAACATTGGCGGACTGATGCGCGCCCTCGTACAATTGTGGGAGCAGTACGGCGCCGATGACTGGACGAACGTCACGACGTACCTCACGCCCTAAAAAGTAGCTATTCGTCAGAGTAGGGTAGCGGCGCGGCGCTCTGCAAGATGGCTTCGACGGTCGGGCGGTCGTCGGGGGCGCGCAGGGCGATGAAGATGGTGTCGTCGCCGGCCACGGTGCCGACGATCTCGGGGAAGCGGCAGGCGTCGAGCGTGACGGCGACCATGTTGGCCATGCCTGGAACGGTGCGGTAGACCAGGATCGCCGCCCCCACGCCGATCTCGCCGGGCGCTTCGCCCAGCACGAAGCGCAGCCGACGCCGCGCGCTCTCAATCCGCACGGCCCCGAGCCCTTCGGGTAGGGCGTAGACGAGTCCCTGCCCGGCCACGGGGACGCGCACGACGCCCAATTCGACCAGGTCGCGCGAGATCGTGGCCTGCGTCACGGGCACGCCGCGTGCGGCCAACTGCTCGGTCAGTTCCTCTTGCGTGCGCACCGGCTCCGCGCTGATAATCTCACGCACCAGCCGCTGCCGCTGATTCTTGGGGAAGCGTTCCATTACACGGCAAGCGCCTGCGCTAGCGCGGCGACGGCCTCGTCGACCTCGGCGTGCGTGAGCGTCAGCGGCGGCACCATACGTAGGGTCGTGGGCCCCGTGGCGTTGAGCAGCACGCCGCCCTCGCGCGCCCGCGTCACCACGGCCGGCGCGTCGCCATCGATTTCGACCGCCAGCATCAGGCCGCGTCCGCGTACCTCGGTGACCGGCAGCCCGCGCGCCGCCAATTCCTGTAGCCCCTTCATGAAGTAGGCGCCGACCTTGGCCGCGCGGTCGATCAGCCCCTCGTCACGCAGCGCGCGCATCGTGGCGACGCCTGCGGCGCAAGCCAGGGGGTTGCCGCCCTGCGTCGAGCCGTGGTCGCCTGGCTCGAACACGTTGGCGCTCCCGCGCGCCAACGTCGCGCCGAGCGGCACGCCGCCGCCGAGTCCCTTGGCTAGCGTCACCACATCTGGCGTGACCCCCTCGCCTTGCGACGCCAGGAACGTCCCGGTACGCCCCATGCCGCTCTGCACCTCATCGAGCATCAGCAACACCTGGCGCTCGTCGCAGAGGCGGCGCACCGCCGCGAGGTAGCCGGGCGCGGCGGGGTGGATGCCGCCCTCGCCCTGGATCGGTTCCAGCAGTACGGCGGCCGTCCCCGGCCCGACCACGTCTTCGAGCGCCTCGATGCTGTTGTAGGGGACGTGCGTGAAGCCGGCCGGCATCGGCGCGAAGGGCTCCTGGTATTTGGGCTTGCCCGTGGCCGCGACCATCGCCAGCGTGCGGCCGTGGAACGAGTTCAGGGCAGTGACGACCTCGTAGGCGCCGTCTTTGTGCCGCTTGCCCCACTTGCGCGCCATCTTGACGGCGGCCTCGTTGGCCTCGGCGCCGCTGTTGGTGAAGAACACGCCCTCCATGCCCGTCGCGTCGAGCAGCAACTCGGCCAGCTCGATCTGGGGCAGAGTGTAGTAGAGGTTGGAGGTGTGCATGAGCGTGTGCGCCTGCTTGGAGATGGCGTCCGCGACGGTGGGGTTGGCGTGCCCAAGGATATTGACGGCGATGCCGGCCACGAGGTCGAGGTAACAGCGGCCCGTGTCGTCCCACACCCGCGCGCCCTCACCACGCACCAGCACCAGCGGCTCACGCTTGAACGTGCGCATGTAGACGCGCGCCTCGCGCTCCTGTACCGTTGCCGTGGGTGACGACATCCCCGCCGTGGAAGCGTCCGCGTGCGGATGGACGGGGACACCGCCGAGGGTGTCGTCGGACTCGTGGACGAGCGGCGCGTTGGCGTCGCCGGTGCTGGGCGCGATGGATGTCATATCAGCTATCTCCTTCTTGTCGTCGCCGTGTACGATTGTCCCCGCTATCACGCCCGTGAGCAGGCCCAGGAGGGCGCGGGGGGTACGCCCGTCGAGGATGATGGCGCGCCGCGCGCCCTCTAACGCGGTCAGGCAGGCCTCTACCTTGGGGATCATGCCGCCGCTGATGGTCCCCTCAGCGATGAGCGCGCGAACCGTGACGCGGTCGAGGCTGCTCCGCACCGCGCCGTCGGGACCGCGCACGCCGGGCACATCGGTCAGGAAGAGCGCCGCGTCGGCCTCCAACGCCGCCGCGATCGCGGCCGTGGCGACATCGGCGTTGATGTTGAGCAACGCGCCCTCGGCGTCGAGCCCAAGCGGGGCGATCACCGGTACGACGCCTTGATCGAGCAGCGCGCGCGGCAGCGCCGCGTTGACCTCCGGGGCCTCGCCAACGAACCCGAGTCCGGGACGCCGCCGCGCGCGCAGCAGCCCGTCGTCGGCGCCGCTCAACCCGACGGCCCGCACGCCCAGGCGGCCCAGCGCGGCCACGATGCCGGTGTTGACCGTCCCGCGCAGAACCATCGTCGCCACCTCCAGCGCCGCCTCGTCGGTTACACGCTGGCCGTCGACGAAGCGCGTAGGCACGCCCAGGCGCTCCAGCCACGCGGTGATGAGCGGGCCGCCGCCATGCACGAGCACGACGCGCAAACCGGCGCGCGCCAGCGCCGCCACCTCCTCCAGCAGCGCGCCGCCGCCGTCGAAGGTCGCGCCGCCCAGCGTCGCGCCGCCGAGTTTCACCACGACGGTCGCGCCCGGCGCCAGGGCTATCGGGTTTTCTCCCCCTCTCCCACGGTTAGAGAGAGGCGCGCGGGACCATCGATCCCGCGGGTAGGGATCGGGGGGCCAGTTAGCCATGGGGCGGGGGGTGAGGGTGTCCATCAGGTCGTATAGTCCGCGTTGATGTGCACGTACTCAGGCGTGAGGTCGCAGCCCCAGGCGGTGGCCTGGGCGTCGCCGACGCCGAGGTCGAGCCGCACGGAGACCTCGGGCGCGCGCAGGTCCGCCGAGACGGCCGCGGCGTCGAACGGCAGCGGCAGGCCGTCCGCGTAGAGCGCGGTCCTCTGTAGCGTTAGCCGCGCCTTGGCTGGGTCGAGCAGGGCCCCGCTGTAGCCTGCGGCGCACAGGATGCGCCCCCAGTTGGGGTCGTTGCCGTACATGGCAGCCTTGACCAGGTTGGAGCGCGTGATCGCGCGCGCCGCCCGTTCGGCGTCCTCGACCGAAACGGCCCCCGTGACGATAATCTCCAGCAGCTTCGTGGCGCCCTCGCCGTCAGCCGCCACTTGTCGCGCCAGCGACACGCACACGGCCGCGAGCGCCGCAGCGAACAACTCGTCGGACAAGGTGGCGCCAGAAGCGCCGTTGGCGAAGAGCAGTACAGTGTCGTTGGTGGACATGTCGCCGTCGACGTCGATGCGGTTGAAGCTGCCGCCGACGGCGTCGGTCAGGTGGCGCTGCAGGTCGTAGGAGGGCACGTCCGCGTCGGTCGTGATCACGGCCAGCATCGTGGCCATCTGTGGATGAATCATGCCGGAGCCCTTGGCCATGCCGCCGACGTGCACGATGCGTCCATCCACCTCCAACTCCACGGCGGCGGTCTTGGGACGCGTATCGGTGGTCATAATGGCGCGCGCCGCGGCGGCGCCGCCCTCAGGTGAGAGCGCCAGCCCCGGCAGCGCCGCCTCGATTTTGTCCACCGGCAGCGGTACGCCGATGACGCCGGTGGAGAGGACCAGCGCCTCATCGGCGGCGATGTCGAGCCGTCGCGCGGCGGCGGCGGCCATACGCTCGGCCGCCCGCATACCCGCCTCGCCGGTACAGGCGTTGGCGTTGCCGCTATTGATAACCACGGCGCGGGCGCGCCCACCGGCCACGCGGCGCTGGCACAGCAGCACGGGCGCGGCTTTCACGCGGTTCGTGGTGAAGACGCCCGCGACCGTCGCGGGGGCCTCGCTGGCTACCAGCACGAGGTCGGGTTTGCCGGATGGCTTGATGCCGCAGGCCATGCTCCCGGCCACGAAGCCTTGTGCGGCGGTCGCGCCGCCCTCTATCGGATGCAGTGAGAGTTGGGACGAGGTCATGGCCAGTCCGTTCGCAGCGGCAGCCCCGTCTCTTCGGGCAGGCCCAGCATCAGGTTGGCGTCCTGGATTGCCTGCCCGGCGGCGCCCTTCACCAAATTGTCGATGCACGACACGACGACGATCGTGCCCGTGCGCTCATCAACGGTGGGGTGGACCACGCACAGGTTGGTACGCAGCGTCCACTTGGTGGAGGGCGGCGTGTCAGAAACGCGCACGCAGGGGCTGCGGCGATAGTAGTCGCGGTAGAGGCCGCGCAGCGCCGCCGTGCTGACCGGCTCGTTGGGGCGCATGTAGATCGTGGCCAGGATGCCGCGCGTCATCGGCACGAGGTGCGGCACGAACGTGATGGGCGGCGCCGCGCTGTCGGGAGAGAGCCGCGCGGCGGTCTGTTCGATCTCGGGCAGGTGACGGTGCCCGCTCAGGCTATAGGCCGCGACGCTCTCGTCGGCCTCACTGAACAGGCTCTCCGTCTTGAGCGTGCGTCCGGCCCCCGACACCCCCGACTTGGCGTCGACGATGATGGTACTCGCCGCGTTGAGCAGGGCGGCGGCGATGGCCGGCGCGAGGCCGAGCCCTGCCGCGGTAGGGTAGCAGCCGGGGGCGGCCACCAGCGTCGCGGCGGCGATCTCGTCGCGCGCTGTCTCGGTCAAGCCGTAGACCGCGCGGGGCAGTAGGTCCGGCGCGGGGTGCTCATGGCCGTACCAGTGGGCGTAGGCCGCGGCGTCGCGCAGGCGGAAGTCGGCGCTGAGGTCGACCACGCGTACGCCGTCGCGTACGAGCGGGGCCAGCGCCTTAGCCGCCGCGGCATGTGGTAGCGCCGAGAAGACGAGGTCGAGCGGCGGTAAGTCCTCGCGCACCGGCAGGTCCTCGCCAGCCCAAGCGGGGAACAGCGCGCGCAGCGTCTTGCCTGCACTGCTGTGGCCGGCCACGGCGGTCAGGCGCATCTTGGGATGCGCATCGACCAGGTTGGCCAGGCCGATGCCACCATAGCTATTGATGTTGAAGATACCGACGTCGATCACCGTGCCACACTCCTACCTACAATCCTTATATGCATATTTATACAACCATCGGAGTATATATGCAAATGCTCGTTGCATGGAGCGCATGACACCCCCGCCTCTGTACAAGTTCACGTACAATTCTAGTTGGAGGGGCGCATGATGCGGAGATTGTCGATGGCCGAGGCGCGCGAACAGTTGACGCGCCTCTCGGAAATACTCTCGGAGGACGCTGAGACGGCCGCGGCGACGATCACCAGGCACGGTAAGCCGGTGTTGGCGGTACTGCCGTGGGCCGTGTACGAGAGTATCGTGGAGACGCTCGATATCATGAGTGATAAAGAACTTATGGCGTCGGTGCGCGAAGGCATCGCGGATGTGGACGAGGGCAGGGTCATTGCGCTGGATGACGCGCTGGCCGAGTTGGGATGGACGTAACCCCAACGATTTGCGCTGATGCCCGGCGTATGGTTGGATGAAGGCACGAACATCCACAACAATGATAAATAAGGAGAGTCTATGCGCTGGGGACTGCTGTGGGGTGGTATCTCCGCCGTGGCCGTGGTCGCGCTGCTCTGCGTCCTGCTTATAGCCACCGACGCGCCGCCGAGCCAGAGCCACAACGGCATCTGGGCCTTCCTGCTCATTTTGCCCATTGCTATACCCCTAACGGGCGCCCTCGTATTGGCGGGCCGCGATGAATAACGTCTTCTACGCCGTACTCGCGGTGTCGGACCCCGGCCAGGTCGCCAACACGGCGCTGTGGGTGCAATTGGTGGTCATCGCCGTCATCTTCACCGCCGTGCTGGTCGTCCGCCCGAAGGACCGCTAGGCCCATCGCACACCTATGCGCCACGACCAGGGCGCTATAACGAACGTAGGTCTCGTGGGTTATTCGCGGGACCGAGGCGCATGCCGGTGCGTAGGAGCGTATCGCTATACAGCCGTGTCCGATAAAAACCGTGGCAGCGCAGGGCGGCGTCGGGTGTGGGGGGCGTAGGGGCGTATCGCTATACGCCCTGCGGTCGCGGACGTGCGGTTCTCGGCAACCGTTGTGCGTCGCGTTAGACGGGCTTATGGCAAACGTCGGGCGTATAGCGACAACGCCCCTACGCCGTACACGGGGAGCGCCTGCCAACATGGGCCGTTGTCGCGCTGTAGGGCGTCCTTCGCGGGCGTCTTGGTTCGCGTGGGAAAGCGTTCCAAATAGTTGACACCCTCTTGTCAGAGTCCCCGTGCTACACTCGTGACAGATAGTGATAGGTAATTGTAGGGAGCGTGTGGAGGAGAGCGATGCTGGATAAGTCGACGTACCTTGAGGCGATCCATCGCGAGGCGGGGGCGCTCGCCGAGGCCGCGCGCGGAGAGTTGGACGCCCCCGTGCCGTCCTGCCCCGGCTGGACCGTGAGCGCGCTGGTGACGCACCTGACCGGGATCTACGCGCACCGCATCAAGATCGTGGGGTCACGCGCCACGGAGAACACCGTGCGCTCCTACGAGGACCTGGATCTGCCGCCCGAGTACAAAAGCCTGTTCGACGCTGAGTTCGATACGGATGCGGCGGTCAAACAACCCGCGACCCCGCCGGGGTTGCTGGCGCTCTTCGAGCAGACCGCGGCGACGCTGGAGCAGACGCTTGGCGCGGCCAATTTCGAGGAGCGCGTGTGGACATGGTTCCCGCCCGACCAGACGGCCGGCTTCTGGATGCGACGCATGGCTCAGGAGACGGCGGTCCATCGCTGGGACACGCAGTTGGCGCGCGGACACACGGAGCCAATCGAGCCGGAGTTGGCGCGCGACGGCATCGACGAGGTCTTCGACATCATGGCCCCATCGCGACGCAGGCCGGGGGAGACATTCCGGCAGGGCGCCGGCGAAAGCTACCATTTCCATCGTACCGACGGACCGGGCGAGTGGCTGCTGCGCTTCGCGGGTGATGACATGACCGTCACGCACGAGCACGCCAAGGCGGACGTCGCGGTGCGCGGCACGGCCTCGGACCTGCTGCTGTTCCTATGGGGCCGCATCCCCGCCTCCCAATTGGAGGTATTCGGCGACGCCGCGCTACTCGGTCGCTACGTCGAACTCGTGCCGCCCGACTAGCCCCCACAAGAGCGTTTGACTGACTACTCGCGCCGCGCTCGCATGCTGATGAGCGCGAGCTTGGCGCCGCGCGTCGTACGCTCGTCGAGGCGGTTGGAGGCGAGGAGGGCCTGGATGAGGGGGATGGCGCGCAGGTCGCCGAGTTCGGCCAGCCCGTCGATGGCCCCCGCGACGAGGCTCTGCTCGTCCGAGCCCACCAATGGGGCCAGCGTGTCGTAGGCGTCAGGACCGCCGCTCATACCCACGGCCGAGGCGGCGACGCCGCGCAACAGCGGCAACCGCGTCGTATCCGCGACGATAGCGCGCAAGGGCGCTGTGTAGGCCGGGTCGTGCAGGGCGCCAAGGCCGGTCGCGGCGTTCATCGCCACCTCGTCGTCGGCGTCATCGAGCAGGCGTAGCAGGGTCGGCGCGGCGACGCCGCCGCGCGCCGACACGAGCAGGCGTGGCGCGTAGCGGCGGCGGAAGTCGGCGGGGTCGTCCAGGATGCGCTGCAGGGCGGGCTCCAGCGCGTCGCCAAAGAGCGGCAACGCGTCGAGCGCCGCCATGACGACGGGCGTCTTGTAAGGGTCGCCGGTGTCCTCAATTGTGTCCAGCAGCGGCGCGATAGCGCGCGGATCGCGCGACTCGCCCAACATGCGCGCGGCGTGGGCGCGCGTCCCTGGCCCGCCACGCCGGCTGCCGAGCGCGGCAATCAACATCGCTATCTCGTCGGTCTCCACGTATCCGCCCCTTTCCTGCCCGTTCCCCCTATAACCATAGCAGACCTTCTCAAGGTCCGTCCTCTGGCATGTGTGCACCCCACGATTGGAGAGGCGGCCTGACCTGGCCTGCGACTAAAGTCGCATGGCAAACGACGGACACTGAAGCGTCTCTACGCGTGGCGCCCCACGCGACTTTAGTCGCCGTGGTTTGCCATGCGACTTTAGTCGCAGGCCTCGTAGCGCTCCTATCACATCGCGGGGGCGCATCCTCCCGGTGTGGTTTTGCAAGAGCCGTTCAACGGCGGTCAGCGCAAAAAGAAGGGGTCCGGGGGCTATAGCCTCCGGACCCCTGAGTCTGCGTGCTCCTACCGGCGGAATAAATAAGAAAAAAGGATAAATCGGCTGCCGGTTCGGCGCAGGTACGATACCAGCGGCATCGCATCTACGCCCATTATACGGAGGGTACATGAATCGCTCATGAACATCGCGCGATCAGCGCCACGACGTGTGGATAACGTTGGCGATCGCCATAGAGGAGATGGTGGATAACGTTGTCGAGCTTGGCGCCCCGAGGCCTAGAGGGCGCGCAGGATGACCGTGGCGTTGTGGCCGCCGAGGCCGATGCTGTTGGAGAGGGCGACGCGTACCTTCCGCTCACGCGCCGTGTGCGGCACGTAGTCGAGGTCGCACTCGGGGTCGGGCGTGTCCAGGTTGATCGTCGGCGGGATCACGCCGTGCCGGATCGCCAGCGCGCAGATAGCTCCTTCGAGCGCGCCCGAGGCGCCCATCATATGGCCGGTCATCGACTTAGTCGAGCTGACGGCCAGCGCGTAGGCGCGCGGACCAAAAACGCGCTTGATGGCGTGTGTCTCCACGCGGTCGTTGAGTGGAGTGCCGGTGCCATGCGCGTTGATGTAGTCGACCTCGTCGGAATTCAGGCTCGCTGACTGTAGCGCGCGGCTCATGGCGCGCGCCGCGCCCTCGCCATCCTCGGCCTGCGCGAACATGTGGAAGGCGTCGTTGGTGGCGCCATAGCCGACGACCTCGGCGTAGATGTGGGCGTCGCGCGCGCGCGCGTGCTCCAACTCTTCGAGGATCAAGATAGCCGCCGCCTCGGAGATGACGAAGCCGCCGCGATCCTTATCGAAGGGGCGCGAGGCCCGTTCAGGCTGCTCGTTGTCAGAGGCGAGGCCCTTCATGTTGATGAAGCCGGCCAGTGTGATCGGCAGCACGACCGTGTCGGTCCCGCCCGCGATCACGATATCGGCGTCGCCGCGCGCGATCGTGTTCATGGCTTCACCGATGGCATGGCCGCCGGTGGCGCAGGCCGAAACCGTGGAGAAGTTCGGACCAGCCGCGCCGGTCTCGATGGCGATGTGGCCCGTCGCGGCGTCGGCCAGAAAGTTGGGCAGGAAGAACGGGTTGACGCGGTCGGCTCCGCGCGTCTCCAGCGTGTGCTGCGCGTTGAGCAGCGTCTGTACGCCGCCCGCCGCCGAGCCCACGATGACGCCGATGCGGTCGCGGTTCTCCGCCGTCACGGCGACATTGGCGTCGGCCAGCGCTTCTTGCGCTGCGACGACGGCGAACTGCACATGGCGGTCCATGTGCCGCGCTCGCTTGGGATCGACGCGCCCAGCGATGCTGAAGCCTTTGACCTCGCCCGCGATCTGGACTGCGTAGGGCGAGGGATCAAACAGGGTGATGCGCCCGATACCCGAGCGGCCATGCAGCAGGGCGTCCCACGCCGCTGGCATGGTATTGCCGGTGGGGCAGACGGCGCCGAGACCGGTGACGACGACGCGACGGCTCATGCCCCGTGATCTTCCTGCTTGTCCTCGGCCGCCGCGTCCGGCGCGCTATGCCCGGCGACGGGCAAGTGCTCTGCGATAAACTCCTGCACGTTGAGCGTCTTAACGTCGTCGCTGATGCGCCTGATGAGCCCGGAGAGGACCTTGCCGGGGCCGATTTCGACGAAGGTGTGGCCGCCGCCGTTGACCATCTCGGCCACGGAGTGCGTCCAGTTGACCGGCTTGACCACGTTGTCGGCTAACTCACGCCGCAGTTCTTCGGCCGTGCGCAGTACCTGTCCCCCGATGTTGGCCACCACGGGGATCACGGGGTCGCGCAATGGCACATGCGCCAGGGCTTCGATTAACCCGCTTTTAGCTCCGTTCATGAGGGGGGAGTGCGAGGCGATGCTGATGCGTAGCATCTGCACACGGCGGGCGCCCTCGGCCCTGGCTAGATCGACGGCGCGCTGTAGCGCGGCGAACTCGCCGGAGATGACGTTCTGTTTGGGGGAGTTGAGGTTGGCCAGCACAACTTCGCCGGCCTCGCGCGCGCGGGCCACGATACCCTCGATCGTCGCCACGTCGAGTCCGATCACAGCGGCCATACCACCGGGACGCTTCTCGGCCGTTTCCTTCATTAGCCGGCCGCGCTCACGCACGATGCGTAGGGCGTCGGAAAAGTCGAGCGCGTTGGCTGCCACCAGTGCGGCGTACTCGCCGAGCGAGTGCCCCGCCACGTAGACCGGCTCCAGGTGCTTGCCCATCCCCGCCAAACGCTCACGCAACGCCGCCAAGCCGGCGATACTCACCGTCAGGATAGCGGGTTGAGCGTTGATGGTATCCTCGAGTTCGGCGTCGGGACCCTCGAAGCACAGTCGCGAGAGTGGGAAATCCAGGATACGGTCGGCCTCATCGAAGATGGCGCGCGCGGCCGGCGAGTTCTCGTAGATGTCCTGCCCCATGCCGACGTACTGCGAGCCCTGCCCTGGGAAGACGAGCGCAGGCCGCTCCTCCAGGGCAATGAGCCCATCGGCGCGCGGCTCGACGGGCAGACCGGAGCGCGGGTCCAGCCCCCGCGCATCATGTTTTTTAACGATAGTCATTTGCTCGCTCCTCAACTGTCAGCGATCAGCTGTCAGCTTCTTCCAGGCGTTAAGCGCTGTAGCAAACCCTACAGTAGCTGATTGCTGACGGCTGATCGCTAATCAAGCCATCACCAAGCCGCCGTCGACGGTCAGCACCTGGCCGGTCATGTAGCTTGCCCCATCCGAGGCGAGGAAAGCCACGGTCTCCGCGACATCCTCGGGCGTCCCGAAGCGGCCTAGCGGCGCTTGCGCTAGAATGGCCTTTTTTAAGTCGTCGGACAAATCGGCCGTGATGTCTGTGGTAATGAAGCCCGGCGCTACGGCGTTGGCGGTGATACCGCGTGAGCCGACCTCACGCGCGATCGAGCGCGTGAAACCGAGCATGCCCGCCTTAGCCGCCGCGTAGTTGGCTTGCCCCGCGTTGCCTTGCAGCCCGACCACTGACGAGATATTCACGATACGTCCCCACCGTGCACGGATCATACCACGTAAGGCCGCCTTCGTACAGAGGTAGACCGAGCGCAGGTCCGTCTCGATCACGGCGTCCCAGTCGTCCTCACTCATACGCAGCAGCAGCGTGTCGCGCGTGATGCCCGCGTTGTTGACGAGCACGGACACGGAGCCGAGTTGCTCCGTCGTCGTGGCGAACAAGAGCTCGACATCGGCGCCCTTGCCCACGTCGGCCTGCACGGCGATAGCGCGGCCGCCCGCCGCCTCGATCTCGGCGACAGCCTCTTGCGCGGCGGTGGCGGCGGCCTGGTAGTTGATGGCGACGTGGTGTCCGGACGCGGCTAGGCGCATGGCGATGGCGCGGCCGATACCCCGAGAGCCGCCCGTGACGAGTGCGACGCGTGGTTGCGTGCTGATAGGTTATATCCTCCCACAGTTAAAGGTAGCACTGTCTATTATCTCAAAGTGGGACGACACCCGCAATAGCTGCGCTTACTTTTTTACTTTGGGCGCGCCGCGAGAGAAACGCGGCCTGGGCTTTTAAGGCCAGGCTCGCAGCGGGCGCCATCACGAATGACGGATTAGCCGCCGAGGGCGGGCGCGTAGTCGACGGCGGTGATGCCGACGTGCTTGCGTGCGGAGAGACGCCCCGCATAATCCGCGACGTAGGCGCCCGAAGTGGGGGCGACGTCGTCGTAGTCGCGGCCGATCGCGACCGTGACGTAGCGCAGGGTGGCCCGACGATCGTGCAGCGGGTCGAAAGGCACGGCGACCGCCGCGTCCGGGTCGTCGCCGGCCGGTACCAGCACGTCGACCCAGGCGTGCGTGCCGCCCTCGCCCAATAGATGGCCGGAGACGTAGCGGGCCGGCAGCCCGCACAGGCGACACAGCGCCAGCATAATGTGCGCGTAGTCCTGACAAACGCCACGGCCCCCGGCGAGCGCCGCCGCCGCCGTGGTATGGATGTCGGTGACCTCGTGGGCGTAGCGCATGGCGCGATAGACCCATGCGTTGATACGTTCGGCCAGAGCCAATCCGCCCGCACCCGCGTTCGCCGCGGCAAGTTCGGCCGCGGCCGCGCGCAGCAGGTCGTCGGGTTCGGTCAGGCGCGACGGCGTGAGGAAACGTGGGTCGGTCAGCGCGGCCACGGGCAGGCGTTGCGGTTCCTGGCCGTTGGTGCGCTCCACGACGATCCACGCCTCGAAAAGAATCGCCCGCTCGACCGAGGGGACGCGCACGGTGACGACAGTGTTGCCAAACGCGTCCTGCTCCTCGATGATGCTATGATCGGGGACCGAGACCTCCAGCCGATGCAGGACGCGGCGTTGGTCGCCGAAACGCGCGGGCGGCACGATGATGAGGCGTTGGCGCAGGTCGCGGATAGGACCGGGATACTCGTAGCGATAGCTCTGGTGCACGAGGTAGGCCGTGCGCCGCACACGACTCCAATCGACACCCTGAGGGTCGAGCAGGTCGAGGGTGGCGATCTCCGTGTGGTCGAGGGCGATCGGTTGGGGGGATAGCTCCATCGTATCGTTAGTGTCGTTATCCATCGCTCACCGGGTCTGCTTCTCGTAGGCGCGGTGCGCGGGGCCATCGACCGTGGCGACCGGCGGCGCGGCTGTCTCCGCCCCGTCTTCCGCCTTATCGGCGCGCACGACCATCTCGCGCAGGCGCGGGCCGCCGTAGGTCGTCACCATGGCCACGTCGAGCGCGTCGCGTCCGCGGCCGATCACGGCGCGCCCGACGCGCGGCTCGTTGTTGCGTGGGTCGAAGGTGTACCAGCGGCCACCAAGGTAGGCCTCGAACCAAGCGCAGAAGTCCATCGGCGCGTCCGGCGGCGGCACGTCGATATCGGGCAGATAGCCGAACACGTAGCGGGCTGGAATGTTGAGGGCGCGGCAGAAGGTGACGCCCAGGTGGGTGAAGTCGCGGCAGACGCCGACGCGCGCCTCATAGACATCGGCGGCAGTCGTCAGCGGGGTGCTGGTCCCATACTGGAAGCGGATATTCTCGTGGACCCAGTCGCAGACGGCCTGCACGCGCGCCCAGCCAGGCTCCGTGTCGCCGAACAGTTGCCAGGCCGCGTCGGAGAGCACGTCGGAGAGGCAGTAGCGGCTGGGTAGGGTATAGAGGAGCGCCGCGTCGGGCAGCTCCTCGACAGGGACCTGGACGGCGTCGGGCACGACCTCGTCTTTGCGGTCGGGGACCTCAACGAGGGCGTCGTAGCGCAGGAACAGGCCGCCCTGCGGCATTACGAAGCGCTGGCAGGTGTTGTCGTAGAGGTCGTGGTATTCCTGAAAGGGGAGGGCTGGCCTCGTCTCCCATGTCTCGTGCAGGAGGCGGTGCGCGCCGTCTCTGTGTGGCTGCACCTGTAGCACGGTCGAGGTCGGGTAGCCAACCTCATAGTCGAAATCACAACCAACGCGTATGAGCATCGTATCCTCCTTTGGTCCGCCCATGGCGGATTGTACGCGTACGCGTCATTGGCGAGAGGGGCGGCGATGCCCTGGCGGAGCCGGCAAACACGGTCGGTCCTGCGGCTCCTGTTGTGGATATGATAGCACAATGGCCCTTCACCCCTACCCCTCTCCTTATGCTTGGGCAGGGGTGCATTCGGATTACGCCGTGGGTTACAACGGGCAGCACATTCCCTGTTAGCACATTCCCGTCGGGGCACGCGTGCGGGACGTTGAGGGCGAACACGAAACGGGTGAATTAATCCTCGCCTATCACGCGGGGGCGGACGCTGTTGTGCATTGGGAAAAGGACCCACAGAAACACTATGCCCTTCCAGCAAAGCGTTTGGTGCGTATGGACGTAGAACGGAAGCACATGGTGATCACGCTGTAGCCGATCAGTGTGAGATATGTGACGGGAGGCGGGCTTACCCACGCCCCCCGCCACGTCATATACTTAGATATGGTCCAGTGCCCACTTGGCGCAACTTGACAGTTTGAGTCTCTGGCAGGCGCAACACTGTCAAGTTCGTTTGAACCATGTCCCGTCAGTAAGCATCAGGCTGTCAAGCAAAACCGCCCACATTTCAACCACATTTAAGCGATACTAACAGCGATCAGGAGATTGGAGCTATGGAACAGGTATCTATTGAACGAATAAAGGCGCAGTTGTGGAAACTGTCGCCGGAGAAGCTCGAAATCATTTCTGACTTTGTATCGTACCTTGCCGAGCGCCAACAGGAAGTCAACTCTTCGGAGACCATGGTGGCTTCCGAGCTGGTCCTTGCCCGCGACTGGAATCGGCCAGAGGAAGACGACGCATGGGCCGATTTATAAAGGGCTACACCACGACCGCCGACCGCTCCCGGTGTGCGGCGCGCGCGAGAATGATGCCCAGCGCCGCGGGGACGCCCAGTAGCGCCGCGCCGATCATCCCGCCGCGCAGCCCGATACTCGCCGCCATGAGCCCCATCAGGGGCGGATAGACGACCGAGCCGACGACCGCGGCGCCAGAGAGCGCGCCGCTCAGGGCGGCGAGGCGGCGTGGATATAAGTCCCCGCCGAGCGCCATGATCATCGGATAGATCGGCCCGCAGAATAGCCCCGTCAGCGCGAAGAGCGCCGCCGCGAGCGGAAACGACGGAGATAGTACGGCCGCCACCAGCGCCAGCGACGATAGGGCGATGCACCCGATGGTGAAGGTGGCGTAATCGACGCGCTCCGCGAGCCAGTTGGACACAAGACGGCCCACGGCCAGACCACCCCAGAAAAGGGACAGCACGTCTGTCGCCGTCGCCGCTGGCACGCCCGCGAGCAGTCGCACCACCCAACTCGAAATACCCGTTTCGGTCGCCACGTAGAGTCCGATGCTCAAGGCCAGCCCCATGAAAGGGAGGAGTGATGCTTCGGCGGGCCCGTCTTCCTGATGGCGGGGCGCCGCCTCCGCCGCCCGGTCGCGCCGTCCTGCAGGCAGGGGAACCGTCGCCAGGAACGCGAGCAGCGGCAGGCAGCCCAGGGCTGTCCCCGCCAGGACCGTACGCCAGACGACGTGCGCTGTCAGAGCAAGCCCGACGACGAATGGGGCGATCAAGGCGCCAACGCCGAAGAACAGGTGCAGGAGGTTGAGGGCGCCGCCGCGGGCGTGACGGTAGAGGTCGAGCACGAGACCGTTCATACCGCCGTCGATGGCCCCCGCCCCGAGGTTGACGGCGATGCTGGCCGCGATCAGCGCGAGCCACGTCGGGGCCAGTCCCTCGCCGCCCAGCCCTACACCGAGCAAGACAGCCGAGGACAGCAGCACGGCGCGGCGTCCGAGGCGCTCAACCAGGAAGCCGCCCCCGAAGGCCCCGAGGGTGTACCCCAGCGCGCCTAAAAAGTAGAACAGGCCGAAAGCGGCGTCGGACTGCTGGAAGTCGTGCTCGATTTCACGGATGAGCGAGGCGACCAGGACCGCGTTCCAGCCGATCAGCAGGAAGCCGTAGTAGGCCGACAGCGTCGCCGGCCTGACGGAACGTGTGGTATCAAACAACGTGCTGGCCTGTCACCGTTCGTCCCAGATGCTTCGCTCCGGCGCATACATCCACGCCGTCACTTGCTCATGCGGCAATCCTAGCACCGTTTCCCAGTATCGTAACTGCGGCCGCGATAGACCGCGCCCCTGCGTACGGCATAGGTAGTCGTGGATCCCCTCATCGCCGATCTGGTCCAGGAGCCAACATGTATCCCGCCAGTTGCCGTATGCTAGCACACGAGAGATTACGAGATCCCTGTCCTTTTCCCATCGCAAGGCGTCGACGTCGTATTCCCAGAATAAGCGGCGTAATGCTGGTGGTATGGAATGGCTCTCAGCCACTGGTGAAGCGCCTCCATGAAACGATCTAGCATCCATGACCATCGCTAGCACGTCCTTTCATTCTTCCGCCTTGATCGCTATCCCAGCGCCTGCGCGAGGTCGGTGCACAGGTCCGCTTCGTCCTCGATGCCGACGGAGAGCCGGATCAGGCCGTCGGAGACGCCGATGGCGGCGCGCCGCTCCGGCGGGATCGAGGCGTGCGTCATGCTCGCCGGGTGCTCGATCAGCGATTCGACGCCGCCCAGGCTCTCGGCTAATGTGAACAGCTTGGTGCGGCTCAACACGCGGTAGGCCTCGTCGCGGCCGCCTACCACCTCAGCCGAGATCATGCCACCGAACAAGCTCATTTGTTGCGCGGCCAGCGCGTGGTCAGGATGGCTCTCCAGTCCGGGATAGATTACGCGCGCGATACGGGGCTGCTCTTTCAGGAAGCGCGCGACGGTCATGGCGTTGGCGCTGTGCTGGCGCATGCGCACGGCCAGCGTCTTGACGCCGCGCAAGACGAGCCAGCAGTCGAAGGGGCCGGGCACCGCGCCGGCGGCGTTCTGGATGTAGCGCAGGCGCGCCGCCAGCGCCTCGTCGCGCACGACTAGCGCGCCGAGCACCACGTCGCTGTGGCCACCTAAATACTTGGTGGCCGAGTGCAGCGTGATGTCGGCGCCGAGCGTGAGCGGCTGTTGCAGGTACGGGCTGGCGAAGGTGTTGTCGACCACGAGGAGCGGACGGTCCGCTCCCTCGCCATATGCGTGGACCTGGGCGGCGACGGCGGCGATGTCGACCACGCGCAGCAGCGGGTTGGTCGGCGTCTCCACCCACACCAAACGCGTCTCAGGGCGCAAGGCGCGCGCGACGTTGGCTGGGTCTGTGGCGTCGACGTAGTCGATGGACACGCCGAAGTTGGACAGCAGGTTGTTGAACAGGCGCGAGGTCCCGCCATAGAGGTCGTCGTGCGCTACCATGTGGTCGCCGGACTTGAGCAGGTAGGTGACGGCCGACTCCGCGCCGAGCCCCGACGAGAAGGCCAGCCCGTGTGCGCCGGCCTCCAGCGAGGCCAGGCAGGTCTCCAGCGCCGTGCGCGTGGGATTGCCGCTGCGGGCGTACTCGTAGCCCTTGTGCCCGCCGACCCCCTCCTGTGCGAAGGTCGAGGTCTGGTAGATCGGGACCGTCACGGCGCCGTAGGCGGGGTCGGGCTCTTGCCCCGCGTGAATGGCGCGGGTGGCGAAACCCCACGCCTCCGTGTCGTGTCCCGGCGTCGTCAAAGGCGTCGTGTCGGTCGAGTTCGAGGTCACGAGCGCCTCCCATCGCGGTGCGCGGCGAATTCGAGCAGATCGAGGCGCGTGATAAGGCCGACGGGGCGCTCATCGTGGGCCACGACGAGCGCGTTGGCGCCGTTGAGCAGCTTCTCGAAAGCCTGCTCTACATCGCTGTTGTCCGCCACGAACGGGAAGGGCGGCCCCATCGCGCCGCTGACGTCGGCGTCGACCTTGTCGGGCTCACGGTAGATGCGGTCGAGCAGCGCGCGCTCCTCGATCGAGCCGATCATAGCGTCGAGGGTCAGTGGCACGCCCTCCGCGGTCTCTTCGAACACGGGCATCTGCGAGATGCCGTAGCGCTGCAGCGCGTCGATGGCGGCGCCGACCTTCTGACGCGGCGTGGCGTAGACCAGTGGCGGGATCTCGCCCCGGCGCGCCACGATGGCGTCGGCGACGCGGCGGGCCGGGAAGCGCTCCAGGAAGCCGTTCTGGCGCATCCAGTCGTCGGAGAAAATCTTGCTGAGATAGTTGCGGCCGGTGTCGCTCAACATGGCCACGATCGTCTGACCCTCGGCAAGTTCCTGCGCGATACGCAGCGCGCCGTAGACGGCGGTTCCGGCCGAACCGCCGACCAGCAGGCCCTCCTCGCGGCCCAGCCGCCGCGCGGTGAGGAACGAGTCGCGGTCGCTCACACGGACCCAACGATCGACCATTGCGAGGTCGGCCGTCGCGGGGAAGAAATTCTGCCCAATGCCCTCGACCTTGTAGGGCTTGTCCGCGTCGCCGGAGAAGATAGAGCCTTCGGGATCAACGCCGACGATCAGGATGTCGGGGTTGCGCTCCTTGAGGTAGCGCCCGACGCCGCTGATGGTGCCGCCGGTGCCAAGGCCGCACACGAACGCGTCGACCTTCCCGCCGGTCTGCTCCCAGATTTCGGGTCCAGTGGTCTGGTAGTGTGCGTCGGGGTTGGCCATATTGGCGAACTGATTGGGCTGGAAGGCCAGGGGGATTTCGCGCGTGAGGCGGTCGGCCACGGAGTAGTAGCTCTCGGGCGACTCGTGCGGCACGGCGGTCGGCGTGATGACGACCTCGGCGCCGTAGGCTTTGAGCAGCGCGATCTTCTCGTCGCTCACCTTGTCAGGCATCACGAAGATGCACTTATAGCCCTTGATGCAGGCGGCCTGCACGAGGCCGGCGCCGGTGTTGCCGGCGGTCGGCTCAACGATCGTGCCGCCGGGCTTGAGCTGACCGGAGCGTTCGGCCGCTTCGATCATGCTGATGCCAATGCGGTCCTTAATCGAGCCGCCGGGCTCAAGGTTCTCGGCCTTGCCCAAGATAGTTGGCCGCACGCCGCGCCCGATGCGGCTCAAGCGGATGAGCGGGGTATGCCCCACCACATCCAGCACGGAATCATAAACCTGCATAGAATTTGGTCCTCTTTGTTTGTATACTTTGTCCACTCTTACATTACTATAACGCGTCATCGCCGTCATCGATACTGGAGCCATAGCCGGACGATCAATGTCCTCGTACCCGACGATACGACGAAGCGGATGTTTCACCAGCACACCTATCTATAGATACACTCTTTACGCCTGAGGACTCTATACTGCTGACCCTAACGCTCATGTCATCGCTCATAGGCGCTGCCCCACGATGGTGAGACGCGGCCATCCGTGCGCCCGGGGCGCTAGACGCGCGCCGCACGGGCGGTCCGCACGGGCCGCGCGCCCGTGCACCGCGCTCAGCCCCCGACCATTTCTCGTGCAACGCCGTGCGTCCGCGCCGCGCCCCCCGGCGCCGCGCCTGCGGAGCCCGCGCGTCCTCCTCCCAGGGCCATTATCGCATGGATGGTGGGGGTGTCAAGGAACACGCGCGGCGCCCAGGGCCATTTAGTTTTCGGCAGCGACGGCGCGGCCCTCACCCCCGACCCCTCTCCCTGACGCGGGAGAGGGGAGCCGCCTGTCGTGGCGCGTGGTGCTCCCCTCGCCCCTTGAGGGAGAGGGGTCGGGGGTGAGGGGGAAAACTAAATGGCCCTACGCGCCGCCCCGGCCCCCCGTGCGCGCCGCCCACCCCGCGCGTCCTCGTCCACACCGGCGGTGCGGCGACACGGACAGCACGCCGTTGGTCGGGTCCCGCACCTGGATCGGGCGCACCAGCGCCTTATAGTCGTTCAGGGTGGCGTCGGCCTGGACTAGCCGCTGGACGGCCGTTTGCGCCGAGAACCCTGTCGCGGATGGCTCGAACCCGCCAATCTTGAGCGCCTCGGCGTAGGAGTCGCGCGCCCGCGTCAGGAGCTCGGTCTTGCGTGACGCGTTCTAGGCCAGATGGGCCAGCGCGGCGTGAGCGTCTGCATCCTTCCGACTTTCGACTATCCCGCGGCTGGCCCGATATGAAACAGGATGCCGGGGATGTAGAGGACGCTCAGGACGACCAGGATAGCCGCGCTGATCCAGGCTATGGCGTTGTAGATGGGGCCGTTGGTGTAGCGGCCCATCAGGCGGCGGTTGTTGACCAACCGCAGCACAAACAGCACGACCAGGGTCAGCACGACGCCGTTGATGGCCTGCAGTTGCACCAGCACGGGCACCAGCAGCCGCGCGGGGATGCTGAGCGACACGAACACGGAGAGCACGATGAGGCCGGTGAAAATACCGTTGAAGACGGGCGCTTCCTGGAACGACTTATCCACGCCGCTCTCGAAGCCGAAGACCTCGCAGACGGCGAACGCCGTCGAGAGCGGGAGCACCGCCGCCGCCAGCAACGAGGCGCCGAAGAGGCCGACCGCGAACAAGATTTTGGCCCACGAGCCCAACACCGGTCCCAGCGCCTGGGCAAAGGCGCCCGCGTCGTTGAGGTTGGTGGCGCCGGCCTTACCGTAGAGCGCGGCGGCGGTGGCGATGATGATGAACATGGCGACGAGGATAGCGAAGAGCGAGCCGATGATGACCGAATCGCGCGTCTGTCGATAGGTCGACATCGTGGCGCCCTGCTCGACGACGGACGACTGCACGAAGAATTGCATGTAGGGGCTGATCGTCGTGCCGACGAGCGCGATGAGGAAGGCGACGACACCCACCCCGGCTAGGCTCGGGACCACGGTGGCATGGACGACCGCGCCCCAGTCGTGCTCGCCCTTGAGCGCCGCCGGGATGTAGGCGAAAAAGACGAGCGTCATGATCAGCAGCACGCGCTCGACCGGGCCGCGCGAGCCCTTGGTGACGAGCCACCACAGCCCGATCGCCGAGAGCACGACTACAATGTACGGCAGCAGCCCGCCCACGGCCGTCCCCTGGAGCGCCTGTTCGCTGGTGATCACGCGCGTGGCCGCGTTGATGCCCACGAACTCGGAGATGGTGATGGCGCCGTTGGCGATGAGCAGGCCGACCATGGCCAGCGTGGCCCAGCCGATGCCGAACTCCTCGCGGATCAGGTCGGACAGCCCTTTACCCGTCACGGCCCCCATGCGCGTACACATCTCTTGCACCACGATGAGGCTTACTGTCGTGATAGCCATGGCCCACAGCAACGAATATCCGTACAGGGCGCCGGCCTGCGCATACGTGGCGATCCCGCCGGCGTCGTTCCCGGCGCTGGCGGTGATGAGACCCGGCCCCATCATCGCGACATAGGCCAGCGCCCCCCGCCGGGGTAGGCGCACACGGGGTAGGCGGGCCGCGGGGCGACGGACACGGACGGGTGGGCGCACGCGGCGCGCCGGGCGGTCGGTCTGCATCAATAGTCCTCGGTATAGGTTATGCGTGGCACGCATACTGTACGTATCGCGCGTTACACAGAACGCGCCGGCACGGGCGTCTATCGCAGGCTATCACGCGGCTTTAGCCAGTGTAAAGGAGAAGGAGATTATTACCTATGGATACGAACGACCTTGTGATCGAGACCTTGATCGAAATCCCCGTGGGTAGCCGTAATAAATATGAGTACGACGAGAAACGCGGCCGCATCCGCCTCGACCGCGTCCTCTACGCCTCGGTCCACTACCCGACCGACTACGGTTTCATCCCCGAGACACTGGCGCCGGACGGCGACCCCCTCGATGTCCTGGTGCTGGCCGAAGAGCCTGTCTTTCCCGGTTGTCTCGTCGACGCGCGCCCCATCGGCGTGATGCGCATGCGCGACATGGGCAAAGAGGACGACAAGATCGTGGCCGTCGAGGTGAGCGATCCTCGCATGGACGATGTGCGCGAACTGGGAGATCTGCCGCCCCACCGCATGCGCGAAATCGAGAACTTCTTCAACACATACAAGGATCTGGAGGGCAAAGAGACCGAGGTGTGCGGCTGGTCGGGCCGCGCCGAGGCCGTGCGCATCATCGCCGCATGCCGCGACGCGTTCCAGGAAGCGCATAAAGACTGACAGGCTGCTATATATGCGCATAGAGAGCGGAGAGCGCGGCGGCCGACTCCACGAGGCGCGCGCGCAACTCCCGCGGCTCGATCGCTTCCACCAACACGCCGCAGCCCAGCAGTGCGCGGCGCGCGTCGTCGATGCGTTCGAACGTGACGGGTATCGCACGCCGATCCAGCGCGTCGGGTGGCGAGGCCCGCTCCAGGTGAATGACGACCTCCTCCCCCAGCAGGTCTTGCAGGTGGGGCATAGCCGCAGCCGCCACGCGCACGACCACGGGATATGAGGGAATGCTATGCTCGAAATCCGCACGCCATGTCGTCCAGAAGGACGGTAGATCGAAGCCGTCGGGGCGCGTGAAGCGCTCGGTCGTCAGCGTCGCCTCCTGAATTCGGGCGACGCGGAAGACACGCATAGACGCCCCTTCGACGGACACGAGATACCACACGCGCGCCTTTGCCACGAGCCCCAGTGGCTCTACCACGCTGTCGGTCATAGTCCCACTACTACGCCGATATGTTAGGCGCAGCCGCCGCTCCTGCCAGACCGCCTCGTGCAGCAAGGGGAGATAGGGCGCCGGCTCGGGGGCATGGAACCACACGTCGGGATCGAGGTGGAAGCGAGCGAGTGAGCGCTCGGCGTCGCGCCGGGAGGCGTCGGGCAGGGCGGCCAGCAGCTTTAACAGGGCGGCCTCGCCGGCGTCGCCGAGCCCGAGATCGGACAGGTAGCCCACGGCGCGCGCGGCAAACAGCGTGCGCGCCTCTATGCCGGTCAGACCCGTCAGGTCCGTGCGATACCCCTCGACGATGGCGCAGCCACCATGCCGCCCCCGCTCGGTGTAGACAGGGACACCGGCCGCGCCCAGGGCGTCCAGATCGCGGTAGATGGTGCGCTCTGACACCTCGAGGCGCCGCGATAGCTCCCTGGCCGGCATGCGGCCACGCGCTTGCAGGAGCAGCAAGATGGAAAGAAGCCGGTCCGCGCGCATCTCCCAGTACCTCCTCACGCTTTGTTGTCCACACCCATTTTATCCTGACATAAGGTGTCAGATTATGCGTGCTATGCTGTCCTTGCCGACCACCTACAACCAGCGCCCCCAGCTATTCACTAAGCTAGACTTTGGCCGTTTAGGCCGCATAACAGAGCATCTCGCTGAGGTGGTCGACCAGGGCGCGCGGGACTTTAATGATGTCCTCCCCTGGGGGCGACATGCAAAAAGTGGTCCCGGCCCACAGGG